>Ga0163144_10004204_pt1 | contig 32534 bp, 24 predicted proteins | sample OliLak19BULKMAT1_FD_123175 | JGI IMG/M metagenome (GOLD analysis project Ga0163144, IMG submission 123175) | Freshwater microbial mat bacterial communities from Lake Vanda, McMurdo Dry Valleys, Antarctica - Oligotrophic Lake LV.19.BULKMAT1 | ecosystem: Environmental > Aquatic > Freshwater >... | reverse complement strand
CGGGAGCGAACCGACGACTCGGCCGTCATTCGACGACCGTGCGCCGGTGGGCCATCCCGGCGCAGCCCGCGAGGCGCAGGTCTGGACCAACCAGACCGTTCGCCAACGTACCGAAGCGATCCAGGATGCGAATTACATGAAGGGCGAGCGCGCCCCGAAGCGCCTCGATCCGATCGGCATCGGGCGCATGGTCACGACGAAGATCAACGCCAATATCGGTGCCTCGCCGATCTCGAGCAGCACCGACGAAGAGGTCGAGAAGCTGCTGTGGGCGCAACGCTTCGGCGCCGATACGCTCATGGACCTTTCCACCGGCGGCAAGCTCGAGGAATGCCGCCAGGCGATCATCGACAACAGCACGATTCCGATCGGCACCGTGCCGATTTACAGCATGATCCTCAATCGACCGATCGAGGACCTCACCTACGACGTCATTCTCAAGGAAGTCGAACGCCAGGCGCAGCAAGGGGTCGACTACTTCACGCTGCACGCGGGCGTGCTCCGCGAACACCTGCCCCTGGTCGGCCAGCGCATCACCGGGATCGTCTCGCGCGGCGGCTCGCTGCTCGCCAAGTGGATGATCCACCACGACAAGCAGAATCCGATCTACGACATGTTCGACGAGATCAGCGCGATCATGCGCGAGTACGATGTCACCTACTCGCTCGGCGACGGATTGCGGCCGGGCTGCCTCGCCGACGCCACCGACGCGGCGCAACTCGCTGAGCTGCATACCCTCGGCGAGCTCGTGCTGCGCGCCCGCGATGCCGGCGTACAGGCGATGGTCGAGGGACCGGGCCACGTGCCGCTCGACCAGATCGCGCTCAACATGCAGCTGCAGCAGCGCGTGTGCGACGACGCTCCGTTCTACGTTCTCGGGCCGCTGGTCACCGACGTCTTCCCCGGCTACGACCACATCACCAGCGCGATCGGCGCAACCGAGGCGGCACGCGCCGGGGCGGCGATGCTGTGCTACGTCACGCCGAAAGAACACGTCGGACTGCCGAAGGCCGACGACGTACGCGCCGGTTGCATCGCCTACAAGATCGCCGCCCACGCGGGCGACGTCGCCCGTGGGATCGACGGGGCGCGCCAGTGGGACGACGACATGTCGCGCGCCCGCGCCGCACTCAATTGGCCGAGGCAGTTCGAGATCGCCTTCGACGGGGACACCGCGCGCGCATTGCACGACGAAGATCTCGCGGTGGATACGGACTTCTGCGCGATGTGCGGGCACGACTGGTGCAGCATGCGCATCTCAAAGGAGATCGTCGCCTTCGCCAGCGGCAAGGATCCGCGCTTCCAGCCCGGCCGCAAGGCCGCTCCGAGTCCGGGACTGTCGACGGAAGGGAGTGACGTGCTCGCCCGCCGCTCCAAGGAATTGCCCAAGGTGGGACATAAACACGCTTGCCACAGCGACGTGGCGCCCGAGGTCGAGGAGGCGCTGCACGTCCAACAACAGACCGCCACGCAATGACGCGCGGCCGTTGAAGAGGAAATCGATGATTGCATCGTTCGTACGTGGGTTGGTCGCAGTCGCTCTGGTCGCAATTGCCGCACCGCAGCCGTCGTTTGCCGGCGGCGACTGGAACGACAAGGGAATCGACTGGGTGAGCTACGAGGCGGGTGTCGCCAAGGCGAAGGAAGCGAAGAAGCCGATTTGCCTGGTGTTCTATACGGACTGGTGCCCGCACTGCACCAACTACGCGAAGATCTTCCACGACGAGAAGATCGTCGAGAAGGCAAAGAGCTTCGTCATGGTGCGCGTCAACAAGGACCAGGACGCCGCTCTCAGCGCCAAGTTCAAGCCGGACGGCGAGTACATCCCGCGGACGTATTTTCTAGCGACGGACGGCGTACTCGACGAATCGCTGACGGAGAACCGCCCGCAGTACAAGTACTTCTACCATGAACTCGACCCTGCCTCGCTGCTCGGGGGCATGGACCGCGCACTTGCCAAACTGGCGAAGTAGGCGCGGCGCCGCGCTCAGCGCCGATCGATCGGGACGTAATCGCGCGCACCGGGCCCGATGTAGGTCTGGTGCGCGCGATACGTCTGCTGCGTCGGGTCGCTGATCATCTCTTCCCACTGCGCCGCCCAACCGATGAACCGCGGGATTGCGAACAGCACGGGGAACATGTTCTGCGGAAAGCCGATCGCGGCGTAGATGACCGCCTCGTAGAAGTCGACGATCGGATAGAGCGAGCGCTCGATGAAGTACGGGTCGCGCACGGCGAGGTCGTCGAGCGCGAGCGCGATATCGAAGGCTTCCGGTCGGTCGACCACGTCGAAGAGTCGCTCCGCCTCGGCACGCAGGATGCGCGCCCGCGGATCGTAGGCTCGGTAGAGTCTGTGGCCGAATCCGGCGGGCTCGACGTGGGTGCGCTTCACGCGTTCGATGAAGGCAGGCACCCCCTGTGCACTGCCGATGTCGTCGAGCATCCGCAGCACCGCGCTCAGGCCGTCGGTGCGAAAGCGTCCCGAGAGCGCCGCAGCCGCCGCGGCCGCGGCGACGTAAGGGTCTGTTCGGGCGCTACCCACGCAACGCATCGTCGTCGTCGAACAGGCTTGGCCGTGGTCCGCGTGCAGCAAGAAGAGCACGTCGAGCGCGCGCTCGACGATGGGGTCGGGCTGGTAGCGTAGCTCGGTGGTGCGGAACATCATGCTGAGAAAGTTGCCGACGTAGGAAAGTTCCGCATCGGGATAAGCGAACGGCATGCCGACGCGCCGGCGATGGGCAAACGCCGCGAGAGTCGGCACCTGCGCGACGAGACGGACGATCTGCCGGCGTCGATTGGCGGCGTCGTCGACCAGTTCGGCCTCCGGATAGAACGTCGACAGCCCAGCGACCGTACTGATCAAAACCCGCATCGGGTCGGCGTCGTGGTTGAAGCCGTCGATGAACTTGGTGATGGCCTGGTGCACGTTGTAGTTGTCGGCGATGTCGCGCTGCCAGGTCGCGTAGCGCGTCGCGTCGGGAAGTTGGCCGGCGAGGATGAGATAGGCGACTTCGAGGTACGTCGATTGTTCGGCGAGTTGCTCGATCGGATAGCCCGCATACCAGAGGATGCCGCTGCGCGCGTCCTGGTAGGTGATCGCCGAGCGACACGTCGCCGTGTGGCGTAGCGCCGGGTCGAACGAGATCAGTCCGGTGGCGTGGGAGGTGGCCCGGATGCGATCGAGATCGACCGCGTGGATCGTGCCGTCGACGATCGGAATCTCGTGGACGTTGCCGTTGCGGTTGTCGGTGATCGTCAGGCTGTCTTTCGCCATGGCTTACCTCGATGGGGCGCCGAGCGCCGGGTCGATGAGAACACCGGGATTGAGAATCCCGGCTGGGTCGAGGACGCTCTTCGCCGCCCGCAGTGCGGTCGCGAACAAATCCGGTCGTTGCTGATCGTACCACGGCCGATGATCACGACCGACCGCATGGTGGTGGGTGATGGTGCCGCCGTGGCGCAGTATCGCCTCGCCCGCAGCCGCCTTGATCTCGTCCCATTGCTGGACGAGCGCATCGCGCCTCCCTGGCGCGATCACGCTGTAATAGGGCGCTGGGCCGTCCGGGTAGATGTGGGTGAAGCGACAGGTGACACCGCCGCCGCCACAGATGCGGCGTAGCGCATCGTTCACCGCCGTAGTCACCCCGGCGTGAAACTCGGCAAAGCGATCCCACGTGATGGCAGTCTCGAAGGTTTCCACGACCATCCCCATCATCACCAAAGCGTCGCGCAGGTAGGGTGCTCCGAGGAACGATTGGCGCCACGCTCCGGCGGAGCCCGCGCGCGCGCCACTCGCGTCGTCGCGCGTCTGCCCGGCTCCCGCGGGTACCTCGCCACCGTGGTCGCGGCAGCATTCGAGAGCCCGGGCCATCCAAGCGTCGAGGCTGTGGTCCGCCGACTCGAAAGCGAGCAGCAAGACATGGCGGCTACCATCACCGGCGCCTGCAGTCTGCGCTTCGCCGGCATCGAGGAGGCGACAGTTCGCCGGGAAGAGCCCGGTCTGGCTGATCCGGCGCACGCACTCGGCCGCTCGAGCGAAATCGGCGAACGTTACGGCCGTCGCGTTGCGGAACCGCGGTCGTTGCTGCAGGCGCATCCACGCTTCGGTGATGACGCCCAGGGTTCCCTCCGAGCCGACGAAAAGCCGATCCGGACTGGGGCCGGCCCCCGATCCGGGCAGACGGCGGGTTTCGATTGTCCCGGCGGGCGTGACGACGCGCAGGGATTCGACGAAATCGTCGATATGCGTGTACAGGCTCGCATAGTGGCCGCCAGAGCGTGTCGCGATCCAGCCGCCCAGGGTCGAGAACTCGAAGGATTGGGGAAAGTGTCGCAGGGTGAGGCCGCGCGGCTTGAGCGTGTCTTCCAGGGCGGGGCCGAAGATGCCCGCTTGGATCCGCGCCGCGCGCGAGATTTCGTCGATCTCCATCACCCGATCGAGGTGCCGCATGTCGATCGACACGGCCCCACGGTAGCCATCACCGACGCGCGCCTCGACGCCGCCGACGACGCTGCTGCCGCCACCGTAGGGAATCGCGGCAACTCCCTCAGCCGTACACCAATCGAGCGCGTCGACGAGTTCCGTCTCGGTGCGCGGGAGTGCGACGAGGTCAGGGGCGGCGCGGAAATCCCGGCTCAGCGCCCGCGCGATGTCACGGAAGCTCTTGCCGTAGGTGTGACCAGCGCGTTCGTGCGGGTCGGCGGTAAAGCGGCTGCGCAACGCAGCGGGCGCTGCGATCCGTGGCGCCCGCAAGGCGATCTCTTCGATCTGCGGTGGATCGGTGACGCTGACATCGGCGAGTCCGTAGCGTTCGGCGAGCAACGTCGCGATCGCGGCGCGCTGTTCGCGCGTCGGGCCTTCGTCCTGCCAACCCCAGCCCCAGAACTTTCGCTGTCTCGACATCGACTGGAACGAGTTGCGGGGCGATGCTGCAAGGGCGTAGCCGTGCGCGTCCGACGCGCGCGGCTACGCTACTTGTGGTCGATGGCGTCGAGTTCTTCGTCGAGCGGCAACGGCAGTTGGCGCGCAAGCAAGGAGTCGACCGTAGCGCAGGTCAGGGAAACCGCGAAGATCGCGAGCAATGGCAGGAAGGTGAGGTTTTTGATCGAGAGAAAGCCACCGCCCAGCAGGACCACGAGATCGAAGAACGACACGGCGATCGAGATGCCGACGAGGGTATTGATGGAGGCCTTGATGCGCAGCAAGCGCGTGCCGACCATGAGCAGGCCCAGCAGGGCGAGGGCGATGAAGAAATAGTACGGAACGACGATCAACCAATGTAGCGAACCCACGGCAGCACTCCTTGACGGGCGATATGGTCGAACGTTGGCAGATCACGGCGGCGAACTCAACCGCCAATTCCACTACCAGCCGGCCAGATCCGCCGCCCTTGCGTCGCGAATGTGGTCGAACGCATGGGCCGGCATACCACCACAGGGGACTACCGGGGACGGTGTTAGCAAAGTTAGCGGCCCAGTATTACCGGCCGGCGATTCGGCCCCAGCGTGCCGGGGACGGGCGAGGGACGCGACGAAGACGCGCGCAGCCGCCGTTCGCAACTAGAGGAAACCGACGAAGCTCCCGTCGCCCTCGCGGACGCGGGGGCCCAGGGGTTGGAACCGGATTCTTCGCGACGAAGATGGGCTGGGACGGGGACAGCCACGTTGGTGCGACCGCCCCCTTCGAGCGCCGAGTTGGTCGCGGCTGCGTGGGTCGGTGCTGGCGGCGACGGGGTTGGGTTCCCGCGTGCGCGGGAACGACGGAGGGTGCGGGGCGGGAGCACGGATCCTGCCGGCGCGACGAACCGATGAGGCATGGCCCCGCGCTGCGCTCTGGGGTAGGCGACCCGTGCACGCCACGCTCCCGCCGCCTGTCAAGGCTCGCCAAAACCGACGAAGCTCCCGTCGCCCTCGCGGAAACACGCCCGAAGCGCCAGGCATGGCGCGTGAATTGTCACAATTGTCGCTACGTCCCCAAGACCCCGATTCTGTCGCTTAAGCCCTACTTTCCGCACATCGGGGACGGAGCAAGGGTGAGGCAGGGGCCGCACGATGAGAACGAATTGACCGTGCCGCTACCAGCCGGCCAGATCCGCCGCCCTTGCGCGGTGGTAGCCCGACTCGCCCAGGTAGCTGCGGTCGAAAACCGCGCGCCGGAACCAAAGCTGCAAGTCGAACTCCCAGGTGAAGCCGATGCCGCCGTGGATCTCGGTCGATGCACGTACGATGCGCTCGAAGACGTCGCTCAGGTGCGCCTTGGCGAGCGCCGCATGGCGCTCGGATTGGTCGCGAATGTGGTCGAACGCATGGGCGGCATACCACCAAAGGGAAATCGCCGGCTCGAGTTCCGTCGCCATGTCGGCGAGTTGGTGCTTGACTGCCTGGAAGCCGCCGATCGGTCGACCGAACTGTTCGCGTTGCTTGGCGTAGTCGAGCGCCATGTCGAGCGCCCGGCGCGCGCCGCCACTGGCGTCAGCCGCAAGCAGTACGCAGCCCGCGTCGACGCAGCGCTGCAACGCGGCCTGCCCACCCACACGGGTCACCGGGGTGCTCGTGAAGTTGATCGCATCGACGCGCCGGGTCATGTCGACCACCGCCAGCGCCCGCCGCTCGATGCCCGGTGCATCGCTGGCGGCGAGGAAAACGCCTGGTCCGTCGGCATCGAGCGCGGCGACGAGCAGACAATCGGCGACGGCGGCACCGGGCACCAGTGGCTTGCTGCCGGTGAGTTTGCCGTCGACGACGCGCGTCGCGAGTGCCTGCGGGCGCCACTCGCCGCCGGCTTCACCGATCGCGACCGCAGCGAGTGCGTCGCCGGACGCGATCCGCGGCAGCCAGGTCGCTCGGTTCGCCTCGTCGTCGCCCGCGACGAGGGCGGTCACCGCCATGGCGCTCGCGAGAAACGGTCCGGGTGTCGCCGCAAAGCCGAACTCCTCGGCGGCGAGCGCGACGTCGAGCAGCTCGAGGCCGGAACCGCCGTACTCGGCCGGGACGTTCAGCCCCGCGACTCCGAGTTCACTGAGCGCGTGCCAGAGCGCGGCGTCGTGGCCGGTATCGCTCTCCATGACCGAACGCACGCGCGTCGACGGACACTGCTCGGCGAGAAAGCGGCGGAGGGTGTCCTTGAATAGGATCTGCTCGTCCGAAAGTCCGAAATCCATAGGCGTCTGCGTTTCCCGCGGCGCTCAGCGCGGCTGCGCCGTGGTATCGCGCGGCAGGCCGAGGCCGCGCTCGCCGATGACGTTGCGTTGGATGTTCGCGGTGCCGCCGGCGATGAGCATGCCGAGCGACCACATGAAGGCGTTGAGGAACATGCCGTCGGCGGGGGCGCTCTTTTCGCCCGGCGCGAGCAGCCCGGTGTCGCCGAGTAGGTCCATCGCGAGCTTGCCCGTTTCATAGCCGAGCTGGGTTCCGTAGAGCTTGGTGACCATCGCGGCGATACCCGGATCCTGCTTGCGAGCCTGCAGGGTAAGCAGGCGGTAGCCGTGGTATTCGCTGGCGAGAACCTTCGCCTCGGCTTGGACGATGGCGTCACGGAGGACCGGATCCTTGATGGCGAGTTCGCCGCGCCGTTGGATTGCGTGGGCCATGAAGATGACCCCATCGAGGGTGCGGCGGCTGAACACCGAGTTGCCGATCAGGGCGCGCTCGTGTTTGAGCGTCGAGCGACTCACGCGCCAGCCTTCGCCGCGAGGGCCGACGAGATTGGCGACGGGAACGCGGACGTTGTCGAGAAAGACCTCGTTGAAGTCGGCGTCGCCGGTCATCTGTCGCAGGGGGCGGACGTCGAGACCCGGAGTCTTCATGTCGATGAGCAGGTAGCTGATGCCCGCGTGCTTGGGCGCGTCGGGCTCGGTGCGCACGAGGCAGAACATCCAGTCTGCGGTGTCGGCGTTGGAGGTCCAGATCTTCTGTCCGTTGACGACCCAGAAGTCGCCGTCGAGTTCGGCGCGAGTGCGCAAGGAGGCGAGGTCGCTGCCGGAGCCTGGCTCGCTATAGCCCTGGCACCAGCGGATCGTGCCGAGCAGGGTGTCGCGGACGAACTGCTGCTTTTGCGCCTCGGTGCCGTGTTCGACGAGGGTCGGGGCGAGCATGCTCGGGCCCTGGCCCATGAGCTCGTGGGGTGCCCTGGCGCGCTTGAATTCATCGTAAATGATCGCGCCCGCGAGCGGATCGGGCGGTTGTTCACCGCCGCCGTAGACACGCGGGATATGGCGGTAGAGGTAGCCGCGTTCGATCGCCGCGGTGCGGAAGCGGGTGGCGCGCGCGTCGTTGCGCGTCACCATGCCGAACGCGGTGGCGGTCGGGTCGGCCGGCGGCGCGGCGTCGATGTCCGCCTGCGTCCAGTGTTCCGCGAGAAAGGCGCGCACCTCGGCGCGGAACGCTTGATACTCTTCGCTGTACTCGAGATTCATCGCTGCCTCGTTGCGGATTGGCGTGCCAAACGGCCGTTTGGAATTCGCGAGTGCTTAGCGCAGGGGTTGGCCGCGGGCAAGCGCGGTCATGACGGGTCGTGTCTACGTTTGATTCGGCCTACCGCGTCGTATGCTCCACCGCGGGCGTTGCCCGCGGCTATCGTCCTGCCGCCCCTATGGGCTGAACGCCTACGGTTCTCATGCTTTTCAGCCCCATTTTCAGCCCCAATAGGGCGGCAGCATGAAAGCCTGGGGCAACGCCCCAGGTGGCGTCTGAGACACGACCCGATGACGGCTGGTGCGATCGGGCCCGCGCGTTGGCACTCCACGTTGGCGCGTAGTAAGGACGAACGCCGTGTTCACGATGTTCGCCTTCCGCGCCCGCGCGGCCGCTCCGGTGCGCCTGCTGGCGCTCGCTATTTCGTTGCTGCTTCCAATCCTGCCCGGGGTCGCGACCGCGGCCCCATGCGTCGGCGACTGCAGTGGCGACGGCGCCATCACCGTCGACGAGATCTTGCTCGGCGTGAACATCGCTCTCGGGCTGACGCCGCTGTCGGCTTGTGCCCCGTTCGATGCCGACGTTAGCGGCACCTTGACTGTCGACGAGTTGGTCTCCGCCGTCGACGGGGCGTTGCGTGGTTGCGAAGCGGTGGTGCCGACGCCAACCCCGGCGCCGCGCGGCCCGCGTATCACTTCCTTGTCGATCGCCCGGGCCGACCTCTCTCCGGTGACGCCCTTCGACGTCGACGAAGCCGGACGGGAGATCTACCGAAGTCTCAGCGGCACCGGGATCTGGATCATCGTCGAGGCGGCAACCGGGCCGAACGGTCTGGTTCCGGGCAGTCTCGTGTTCGCATCCGCGCCAATCGACCCGACCGATCGACCGGATATCCAGGTGATCGTTTCGCGCGACCTCGGCGATGGCAATCCCGTCGTTTGCGATACGTCCGACGGGCATTTCGGCGGTGTTCCCGCCGCCGTGCCCTTCACATTCTCTGAGGACCAACGGATCACCGACGTGATCAACGAGATGTCGTGTCGGATCGATGGTGGCAGCCGGACGCGATCCGGCGACGCTTGCACCCAGGATCCCTCGGGGCAGGGATTCGGCTTCGCCTTTGTCAACGCCGGGACACAGATTCAGTTCTGTGTCAGCCCCTCCGCCGCCTGGCGCTTTCCGGTTGGCGAGACCGTCGTTGCGGCGCGCGTACGCGATCGTTTCGGCGAGCCTGGAGAAGTTCGCGAGATGGTCGTTCGCGTCGCCCAGTGAGCCGCGGAGCGGGTAGGCGATGCGGCTGACGTGTGTCGACGACGGGGTGCCGGCCGCTACGATCGCGCTGTTGGAGAACGCTTGTGGCAGCCGTGGCGTCGACCTTGCCGTGATCGCCGCTCGTTCTTTCGATTACACGACCGCGACGCCGCTGAGCCCGGGATCGCTGCTCTTTCGTCCGGCGGTATCGCTCGCGGCGATTCGGGTCGAGCAGTTCCTCTTCGCCGCTGGCGTCGCGAGTTTCTACGCCGATCGCGACGCGGTGTTCTTCGCGCCCTTGTCGTCGCCGCTGCTCTTCGAGCGCGCCGGGTTGCCAGTGCCGCGTACGGTTCCCTGTGCGAGCACGGACCGAGCGCTGCTGCGGCGTTTTGTCGATTGGCTCGGCGGCCTTCCCGTCGTCGTCAAGATTCCCGGCGGCGAAGGCGGTGTCGGCGTGATCCTGGTGGAATCGCTGGCGACCTTGTTCTCGCTCGTCGACTACTTCATCGGCGTCGGACGATGCCCCTACCTGATGACGTACGTGCCGGACGCGCTGCATTGGCGCGTCCTGGTCGTGGGTGACGAGGCGGTTGCGGCTTACGTCAATCCGATCGCACCCGACGACTTTCGCAGCGTGGCGTGCGCGGATCCGGCGGACGTCACTACCGAAATCGATGCGCGCTTGGCAGACACTGCGGTAGCCGCGGTACGCGTGCTACGCACCGAGTTCGGCGGGGTCGACATCCTCGCCCACCAGAGCGGCCGGCTATACCTGCTGGAATCGAACTTTCCCTGCTACTTCGCACACGCTCAGCTGCTCGCCGGCGTCGACGTTGCCGGCCGCATGATCGACCACCTGCTCGCCAAGCGCTTCTGCGTTTAGGGTGGCGCTCACGGATTGTGGATGCGCTTGATGTTGCGCTCCTGAGAGTTCTTGAGCTCCTGCTCCTGTTGCTGCCGGCCCGGCTCGTTGGCGGCAGCTGCGGGCGGCTCGGCGCGGGTTCCCTCGAGTTCTTCGAGGCTGCGGCGTGGGCCACCTTCCGCGTCCATCCTTGGCACGCCAGTGGCTCCCTCCGCTCCAGCCTCCACGGTGGGCGGCGGCTGACGCTGCGCGTGTGCCGCATCGAACCGCTCCGCTCGCTCGGTCTTGGAGTCCTGCTCCGCGGATTGCTCGAGCGTCGTTCGTTTGCGGTTCACCTCCTTCGCCGCATCGGACTTCTCGGCGGCCATATCGTCGTCGCCACGGACCCGCGCTGCGCGGGCCTCATCGAGCAAGCGTTGCTCGCGTTCCTCCAACTCGACCGGTGAAAGAGCCAGGGGCGTCGGCGCGATTTCCTTTGTTGGCGTCGGGACGTTGTCCGCATGTACGGCTCTGGGAAACAAACTGCCGAGCGCAAGCAGTGCCCCGGCGTGCAATATGTCGCGGCGGGTGAGGCCGTGACGGCCCGTTGGTGGAGCAACTCGTTGGCGCAGGAGTCCGGCGTCGGCGAGCGAGTCCAACGCGAGCCAAACCAGGTCCGCATCGACCGGGCCGCCGAACATGCGCTCGGCCAGGTTCTGCAACGCAAGGGTGTCGCGGCTGCCGTCTGCATGGGCCCACACGAATGCAGCGAGTGGGGAGAGTTCAATGCCGTCGACGCATACGCGATTCGACGTGATCGAGAGTACGCCGCCGTCGTGGGCGCGAGGATTGTGCATCCGAGACCTCCTCAGCAGCTGCAAGCGTTGTGACGGTTCTAGGAACGATCTGTCGTTGGTAGCAAGCCCGCGCACGGCTCAGATGGCGCCGATCAAATGAGCGATGTCGGCGGCCGATGTCGTGCCGTCGCTGTTCACGTCGGCATTGCCGCCGGCGAATAGTTCGTGGACCAGGATTGCTAGATCACCGGCGCCGACGCTGCCGTCGCCGTCGAGGTCCGCGGGATGGGGCGTCGCGGTTGCGGTCGGGGTGAAGGTTGCCGTGGACGAGGGTGTGAATGTCGCACTGGGCGTCGGGGTGCGGGTCGCCGTCGCCGTTGCCGAACTCGAGGGCGAGGCTGTCGCGGTTGGTGTCGGCGAAGGCGATGCGGTCGGGCTCGGCGTCGGAGAAGGTGTATCCGTCTCTGTGGCGGATGGCGAAGCGGTGGGTGACGTCGTCGGCGTGGCGCTGGAGGTTGCGGTGGGCGACGGAGACGGTGTGTCAGTTGGAGTTTCGCTCGGTGTCGCCGACGGCGAAGCGGTGGGCGATGGCGAGTCGGTCGGACTCGGCGTCGGGGTATCGGTGGACGTCGATGTCGGCGACGGCGTCGCCGTATCCGTCGCCGTTGGCGACGGCGTTGCAGTGTCGGTGGCCGTTGGCGTCGGCGTATGCGGTGCGCAGATGCCGGTCGTCGCTTGGCAACTCGCGGCGAAGATCGGCACGCAGCCGGCGGTGCAGACACCATTCACCGCCGGGCCGCAGGCGGGCAGGGCGCATTGACAGCAGTCGCTGGGACCCGGAGTCGGGGTGATCGTCGGCGTTGCGGTTTCGGTGGGCGTTGGCGTGACCGTCGGCGTCACGCTCGCGGTGAATGTCGCGGTGTTCGTCGGTGTATGGGTGACCGTCGGGGTGCGAGTGCTGGTTCCCGTGAACGTCGGCGTCGGCGGCAAGGTGCGGGTTGGCGTCCGGGTTGGGAACGGGGTCCGGGTGATCGTAGGCGATGGCGAAGATGTGAAAGTCGGAGTGGCGGTGCGGGTCGACGTGGCCGATCGAGTCGCGGTCGCGGTTGACGTTGCCGTCGGCGTGGGTGTCGCGCTCGGGGAGGCGGTTGCCGATGCGGTCGGGCTCGCGCTGGGGGTATTGGTTGGCGATCCGGTCGCCGTTTCGGTCGGGGTTGCGGTTTCCGTCGGCGATTCGGTGGGCGTTCCCGTTTCGGTCGGTGTCGGCGTTGGTGATGCGGTGGGCGACGGGGTCGCCGTCGGCGTCGGCGTGCGGGTGACCGTCGGCGTGGCAGTCTCGGTCGGAGTATTCGATGGCGTCAAAGTAGGGGTTGGCGTGAACAGGGCCGCCGGAAACGCATGCGACGCGATCCAGGTGCCCCAGGTATCGGCGGGTGCGGCGGCGTATTCGCCGGCTAGCCAGAAGGCATTGCTCTGCGGATCGACGGCGATGGTATTGTAGTCGCCCCAGCGATTGCGACGAGCGGAGTCGAGCAATACGTAGGATGTCTCACCCGCCTTCACGAGCCGGGTCGGCAATGGATCGGTGCGGGCTGCACCGGCGGCTTGGTAGCCGATGTGGATGCCGATGTACTCGGACCGGCTCGATCGGTTGAAGACGATGGCCGCGTTGCCGCCGGCGTCGACGGCGACCGCGGGGTAGTAGGTGTCGACGCCGTCTTCTCCGATGATGGTGTCCTGCCGCAGTTGCACCGCCGGGAAGCCGTTGGTCGCGACCTCGAACAAGCGCACCGCGGCGACTGGCGCGCTGCCGAAGTTGGTGCCGATCGCGAGTGCGCCCCAGAGGGTGTTGTTGCGCCAGACGGCGTTGATGATGCGGGCGCCGCCGGTTTCGACGCGGCGGGTGGTGTTCGGCTGCGCGGCGTTCGGCGGAAGGTTGCAAGCGCCGGCCAGTGCGATGGCTGTGCGCGTGAGCAGCGGCAAGGTACTCGGCGGGCTGACGACGCGCCAGACGTCGAGCGTGCACGAGTCGGGGAAACGGACGCTCAGAAAGAATCCTGCCAGCGACGGGTCGAGTTGGTGTGCGGCCAGGATGTGTGCGACCGGGCGCCCGGCCACGTTCAGACCGGGAAAATCGAAGAACGTCGCGGGCTCGCCGGCGAGCAGGGGTGCTTTCTGGACGACGCGGATCTTGGCGCCGGCGAACGCGAGGCTCTGCTGATGGAACATGTTCGCGGTGAGGTAAACCGAGTTGCTGTCGATGCCGAGCGACGGCAAGTCCGCGAAGTTCTGGGTCGGAGTCTGGTTGTCGCGGCTCGCATCGAGGGCGTAGTGGAACCACGCGCCGCTTGGATCGGCGCTCGCGGAAACGGCGAGCAGGAAGAAGGATCCCAGCGGATTGGTGCGGCGCGAGGCGGCGACGACGAAGAACCGTCCGGAGTCGAACAGAATCCGGGGGTCGGTGATGAAGTCCGACGGTTCGGCGACGGGGGCGAAGAATGCCTCGAGCGTCATTGCTGCGAGGACTTCGCCTGTCTTCGTCGCGATCCGCACATCACCGTTGGTCATGGCGAGAATATGGTTGCCGCCGACGGCGATGACCGGATTCGGTGGGATGAGTCCGTTGAACGGGATGCCGGAGAAGCTGGCGATTTCGACGAACGCGGGCGGCGCGCCTTGCGCCGCGGCGCCGGCAGCGCTCCACAACGCAACCGTCCCCAGGATGGCCGCGAGACGACCCGCATGCCAGGGCGCGCGTGCGGCGTGACGCCGTGGTCTGCCGCAACAGCGCTCCATCAAATCGCCTCTAGGTGGATGGCCCAGATCGCGGTGAACGATTCTCCTGGGGCAACCCGGCGCAGGCGCTCGCCGGATACGAGTGCGTTGCACGGTGCGGTCATCGGCTCGAAGCAAATGAAGTCGCGGTCCGGTGGGGCGTAAACCTGAGCAAACGGAAACCCCTCGCGGAACTCGACCGTCATGCGCGTTCGACGGCCTTGGAGAAGAAACTTCGCGCCGTCTTCGACGTCGGCAAAGCCGTCGTCGAAACGCCGCGTTCCGAGCGGTGCCAGGGGGAACGCCCACGCCTCCTGGCGTCCGGTCGGAATCATTCTCTCGTCGAGGACGAGTCGCCGGCGGACGGGCATCTCGACCAGCCAAGTGGCGCGCCGGTCGACGGGAAGGGTGAAGTACGGGTGGAAGCCAAAAGCCACCGGCACGGGGACATCACCGGTGGCGGTCAGGGTCGTCTCGAAAATCAAGCGCTCGCGCTGCAATCGAACGACGAGTTGAAGCTCGTGTGGAAAGGGAAAGGAGCGATACACGTCGCTATCGGGTGCGACGCTGAAGCTCGCCTTTAGCCTGGCCTCGGCGTTGTCGGCATGAATCTCGGCCACGCGCCACGCCAGCGCGCCGGTCAGCAAGCCGTGGATCGGCAACCCATTCTGATCGCGGGCGATGAGTGGGTCGTCTCGATCGAGGTTCACCGTCGGACCCGCCGCTGCGTAGGAGTCACCGTCGAGACGATTCGCCCAGGGATGAAGCAGGGGAATGCCCAGCAGCCGGCGGCTCGCCGCGTAGTGCGCCAGGCCGGATCCGGTGTGGAGAAACTCGGCTCCGCCCATTCGCAAGGAACAGCCGAGCATCGACAACTCGGGCACGAAGCTGGCATCGAGGTCGGTCGCGACGCAACGGAGCCGGAGCACAGCGAAGCCTTCGGCGCTGTGCTCGGTGATCTCGTGGGCGGCCATGACATGCAGTTGTGCGGGGCGGGACACGGCGCGTCAAGTCGCGTGCCATGAGCCCAGGGCATCCCACCGACAGCGAACTTCAAGAGCACCGCTCCAGGAACCTACCGACCCGCTTAGTGCGAATCCCGCTGCTGCCCGCCGCAGGCTACAGCCAAGGTGCGTCCGCCGCCCGGCGAAATCCTCACGGCGCGGGGCTGGCGAGACAGGATGAACGGGATTTACAGGATGGGGAGAGCCGGGAAGCTGGGAGACAGGATGAACGAGGGTGGCGCGATGAGAAAGCTCAACCGTTGAACCCCGTCGATGAGGTGCTCAAAAAATCCATCCTGTGAATCCCGTTCATCCTGTACTGCAATGCTCAACGACTGCGACCCGATTCCGGCTGACTATTTCGCTGAGGACCTCGGCGACGAACGCGTTCGCGTCAATTGGCGTATCGCGATGACGCCACAAAGCGCGCCGGTGCAGAACATAGCCATCGGCGAAATCCCCGGCGAAGTCTCCTGTTGACAGGCTTCGACCACCTGAATTAAGACGCAGGGCAGGAGAAACTGGCGGTGGGCACGTGGTAAACGGCGAAAGGCGGGCTCGAAGCGCGCGCTCGGGTTATGTCCGATACTGGGGGGCCTATTGCCGGGCGTGAATACACCGAGCCATCGGCTCAACGTCTCACGATTCATTCTTTGCGCTTTACCGCAGACGGATCTCCAGCTTGACGCCCGCGATCGATGTGTGCGACTTGTTTGTGCTCAGGCACCGAGCGTAGCTTGCAGTTGTTGAATTGGAGATTAGGTGGGGTTGGGTGATTGATGTTTCAAGCTATTGTGTCTGCGCGCTGGCAAATCACCGATCTCTGAGGTTTGCCTGCACACCTGCGCAACATTGCCGTCTCGAAACAATTTGTTCTTTATGTCGGGGGCCTCCGGCATCACCCGCTTGGAAGTAGATTCACGGGGAAGAGTACGCTTTATGCGTACGGATCATCAAGGAGTAGCAAGAAGATGACATTTACGAAACTTATGTTGGTTTTTTGAGCGGTAGCCATGGTCGGCGCGCAAGCGCATGCACAGGAAGTGGGCGTGCACGCGGGGCAGATTCGCGTCGGTGGTGGAGCTAGTTTGAATATTCAGCACTCGGTCGACAATCCGGACTCGAAGAATTCCATATACTCTTTAAACGGAGATTTCGGCTACCATGTCACTGATGAGGTCAGCGTCGACCTGATCCCCTCAATCTCCGGGAATTTCGATGGCGACTCGGTGATTGGTCTCACTGGCGGGGCCTCGTATCATTTTATGCCGAGAGAGAAATTGACGCCGTTCCTGCGCGGAGGGCTCGGGTTCGTTCACGAGGATGTCGGATCGGGTAGCGATACTTCCGGAGCTTTCCTCGTGGGTGGTGGACTGCGCTACTTCGTTGCCAGCAACGTCAGCGCGGACGGATCCATCAGTTACCTCGCTGCGTTCGATGACGCAGATGAAGGCGGGATGCTCTACGGCATCGGCCTCTCGGTTTACTTCGACTGAGCTGCACCTAGCGCACTCGCACAGGGGGCCGGTACGATTGGCTCGTGCCGGCCCCCTGCATGCTGTGCTTTTGATTCCTCGTCTTGCCGCTTCGCCTGGTCACCCAACTGCTTGATCCTACGGTGTTTGCCGCGGCGGCTCAGCGCATCCTGCATGCGCTCGACGAAGGCCTGTCGGCCCACGGCGACACTCTCGCTCATATACGCCTGACGGCTCTTGCGTTGGTCGCGCAACGCTGCCTCCACCCAGTCGCGGTGCGTGCGTGCGAGGTCCGCGATCTCGATGTCGAGCAACTCGGCGAGCGCCGGGCGATCCACGATTGCTGTGGGATTCTGGGCCCCCGCATCCGCGAGGGCGACGGAAGGTCGAGAAGTTCAACAGGCTACTGGGGGCTTACACTGGAGTTCGGTCTGTGCGAAAAGCGAGAGATAGCCTGCGACTCGTCTTTGGAGGTACTCATGTCGGTTTCACGCCGTGCGCGCATCGTTTGGATTCTCGTCTTGGCCAGCACTTTCTGCGCCTGTGCCGACGACGACGGCATCGTCCAATTACCGGCGGCAACCGCGACGGCGACCGAGTCGCCCGCGCCGGTGGCGACGCCGACGTCGTCGCTGCCGACTACCGAAAAGCTCGTCGAAGGGCTAACGCGGGAAACCGAGGTCCTCTTCGACGACCACGGGTTCCCACACGTCTACGCCCCCGATGTCGAATCGGCCGTTTTCGTTCAGGGGTACCTGACGGCGCAGGCGCGCTTCTGGCAGATGGACGTGTTCCGCCGCGTCGCCGAGGGGCGGCTGAGCGAGATCCTCGGCCGCGCCACGTTGGAAACCGACGTCGGCATGCGCACGGCGTTTACGACGCGCGACGGGCGCCGGCTCGAGGAGGCGCTGTGGGAATACACCGAGGCGGTGGACCCACCGCTCGCCGACGTTTTGCGCGCCTACGCGGCGGGTGTCAACGCATGGCTCGCCGATCTGCGCGCGGGACGCAACGGCGCGACAATGCCGCCTGAATACACCGACGGCGTGCTCATCAACGAGACGCCGGCGTCGCTTGCTGACTGGCGCCCGGCGGACTCCCTCGCCATCGGCCGCTTGCAGGCCTACTCGCTGTCCGAGACGGTCGGCGAGGAGGTTTCCTTTGCGCGCGTGTTTGCATCGCTGCCCGAGGCGCTACGGCGCGATGTGTTTCGCTCGGCGCCGGCCTCGCCGGCGACGGTGCTGCCGCCGACCGGAGGCGCGGGGCTTGCGACCGCGCGCGCCGCACGGCCAGCGGCGAAGCTGCCGGACCTCGAAGTCCTGGCGGCGGTCGAGGCGAGTTTCGGCCGGATGAGCGCTGCCAATCCGTTCGGCGATCTGCAGCGCGGCGTCGGCAGCAACAATTGGATCGTCGCGCCCGAGATGTCCGCGAACGGCCATGCGATGCTCGCCAGCGACCCGCATCTGGCGCTCTTCAATCCACCGATCTGGCACGTCATCCAACTCGAAGCCGCCGAGACCGATGACGGCCGCCCGTTCGGCGCCAACGGCGTGATCTTTCCGGGCCTCCCCGGCGTCATTCTCGGCCACAACGACGTGGGTGCCTGGGGTGCGACGACGTCCGGATTCGACGTGACCGACGTCTACGTCGAGGAGATCACGACGCCGCCGGACTACCCCGCCTCGCCGCGTACGGTGACCTTCCGCGGCGAGCAGGTGCCGGTGCTCCGTATCGAGGAACCGTTCGTCATCAAGAACCGCGGCGCGCCGATCATCCAGGTGATCGAGGTGGTGCCGCACCACGGTCCGATGGTACCCGACCCCAGCCTAGCCGACGCAATCGTCGGCTTGGCGGCGACGGGGATGAGCTTCCGCTGGACGGGCCACGAGATGACCAACGACGCGCGCTTCTTGTTCGACCTGTCGCGCGCGCGCAACGCCGACGAGTTCTTCGCCGCGCTCGATTTCTTCGGCACCGGCGGCCAGAACTGGGTGTGGGCCGACATCTCCGGCGACATTGCCTTCTCGTCGCAGGTTCTGGTGCCGCAGCGCCCGGCGGGCATCGTTCCCTATCTGCCGGTTCCGGGCACCGGCGAGGCGGAGTGGCTCACCGACGAGCAAGGCCGCACGGCTTGGCTGCCGGCCGACAAACTGCCGCGAGCGCTCAACCCGCCCGAGGGCTACCTCGCTTCGGCCAACAACGATCAGGTCGGCAACACGCTCGACAACGACCCGCTCAACGACGAGGTCTACCTCGCCTATACGGCCGCGATCGGTTTCCGCCAGGAGCGTGTGCTCGAGATGCTCTCGAACTCCGCCGGCGACCGCCCGCAGGGAGCGAAGATGACGGCGGCGGACATGTCGCGCTTCCAATACGACCATAAGAGCAAGGAAGCCGAGCGCCTATTGCCGCACTTGCTCGCCGCGGCGGAGCGACGCGCCGATCTGGTGAACGCGACGATGGCGAACGCGCTCGACCGCCTCGAAGAGTGGGGCGTTGCGCGGCCGGAGTCGCCGGCCTTCGCGATGGTTTCCGGCGTGGATGCGCACGAACTGCGTGAGGATCTTGCGCCGCGTGCGGCGCCGGTCTCTGCGGAAGAGCGGCGCGACGCTGCCGCGACGTCGATCTTCGTCGGCTGGAGTACCCGGCTCGCGCCGCTCGTCTTCACCGACGAGTTCGCCGGTACCGGGATCGGCCGTCCCGGCGGCGCCGATGCGACCAAGGCGTTGCTCCACATTCTCGAAGACGTCGACCGCACCGACGAAGGCTTTCGCGTCCATACCATGGGCGAGAACGGCGAGAGCGCGCTTTGGGACGACAGCCGGACGCCGGAGGTCGAGACCCGCGATGAGATGCTGCTCGTGGCGCTCGAGCGCGCCCTCGAGTTCCTCGCTGCCACCTTCGGAACCGCCGACATGGACGGATGGCTCTGGGGTCTCATCCACCAGGTAAACTTCCAGCACTTCATCGGCCAGGCGGGGATCCCGGTTTTCGATCTCGGGACCTTCGCGGCGCCCGGGGGGCGATTCACCGTCAACCCGGCGTCCTACAGCCTCAACAGCAACACCTTCACCTTTGCGGGAGGCCCGTCGCAGCGTTTCGTCGCGGTGCTCGACCCGAGCGGCATCCGCGCGGTCAACGCATTGCCGGGTGGATACAACGGCGATCCGGGGCGTACGCCGGGTGAAGTCGCGGCGGCGAACTACAACGTGATCAATCCCGAACGCCACTATGGCGATCACATTGCCGGCTGGGTCAACGGCGAGACGTTCGAGTACCGCACGACCCGCGCAGCGGTAGAGGCGCACGGCGAGAGCCGCACCATATTCCGCCCGCGCTGACCGGGGTGCGCGGGGGAGCGGGGAATTCGATTCCCGGCTCCCCCGCGTCTACACCCGCCGTGCGTGGGAGCATCGGGATCGACTCTCGCTGCGCAGCGGGTTCCGCGCCGCAATCGTTCCGATCCTTACCCCTTGTCCGCTTCGGGAATCGGCTTGTGCCTGACCCGGCACCTCGGGAGCCCGATTCTCAGCGGCGCAACTTCCGCTGTAGGTATTCGAGCGCAAAAGCCAGGCTGCGCCGGGCCAGCCGGTGCGAGCGGTACACGTGGAACGGCACGAAATGATCCCACTCGCGGTCGTCATGGGCTAGTTTCTCGAAAGCGCACATGTTGCGGGCGTGTTGCGGAACCATGCGATACGACCTGTTGGTCCTGACGAAACTCACAACGGTGCGGATGGACGGCATCCACATGTCATCGAAGGCCAGGAGTCCGCCCACCCGCAGGAGCTGGTCGATCAGGAAGAAGTCGAGCAACACGTTGTCATAGCGGTGGTTCCCGTCGATGAAGGCGAAGTCGATCGTTTCCCCGTTGCGGATCATCGGGGTCAACGCATCGAGCGAGAGTTCGGACACCCAGTTGAAAGCCGACGGGTGCGCGCCGAAGCGGGCGATCTGTTGCAGGCCCACGCCAGACCAGATCTGCTTTTCGAACGGATCGATAGCGCTGTGAGCCGCGTCGGGCCGATGCCCGATCGCGTCGAGCATCCAGATGGAGGAAAAGCCGTAGGCAAGTCCGACTTCCAGGGTGCGGTGGGCGCCTATGCTCCTGGCCAGGCGGTTGATCTCCGAACCCTGGACGATCTGCACCCGGACCGATGGTATCAGTTCTACCGGGTCTTCCCGCTCCGTCCCAAGCAGGTGGGTGGAACTGTACATCTCGGCCAGGAACGAAACGCTGGCGTCCGCGAGCTGCGGCGCCAGGTTCCTGATCTCGCGTTCCGCTTCGGCCTTGCTGGCATGGATGATCATACGCGTGTCCCCGCAGCGCGGGCTGGTGCCCGCAACCCAATCTCAAACCTGAACTCTTTATCGCGGGAATTCTTGCCAGATAGGCAAGAATTCCCGCGATAGTAGTTCAGGGATGGCCCGTGGTCATCGCCTGCCACCAGCTCAGATTTGCGCGATTGCCGCCTCCATGTCGCCGAGAAGGTCGGCGGTGTCCTCGATGCCGACCGAGTAGCGGATGAGGCTGTCCTTGATGCCGACCTGCAGGCGCTCCGCGGTGCTGAGCTCGTAGAAGCTCATGAGCGCCGGCTGCTCGATGAGGCTTTCGACGCCACCGAGCGACGGCGCGATACAGGGGATGCGGCAGGCGTCGACCAGACGCGAGCCGGTGTCCAGGTCGCCCTTGACCTCAAAGGAGACCACCGCGCCGTAGCCGCTCATCTGGCGCACCGCGAGTTCGTGCTCGGGGTGACTGGCGAGTCCGGGGTAGTGGACCCGCGCGATTTTCGGATGCGCCTCGAGGAACTCGGCCAGCGCTTGGGCGCTGCGATTCTGTTGCTGGATGCGCAGCGCCAGCGTTTTGAGCCCGCGGATCAGAAGATACGCGGCGAACGGATCGGGCACCGCGCCGATGATGCCGTGCAGGTCGCGGATCGCCGCTACGAGGGCGGCCGAGCCGAGCACGGTGCCGGCGAGCAGGTCGTTGTGGCCGCCGAGGTACTTGGTGGCCGAGTGCAAAACGATGTCGATGCCGAACTCCAGCGGCCGCTGGTTGATCGGGGTGGCGAACGTCGCGTCGATGACCGTCTTGACGCGGTGCTTGCGGCCGATCGCCGCGACCCGTTCGAGGTCGACGATGCGGTTGTACGGGTTGGTCGGCGACTCGCTGAAGATGACGCGCGTCGCCGGCCGAATCGCCTCCTCCATGCGTACATAGTCGCCGGCGGGCACGGACGAGACGTCGACGCCGAAGCGGCGTAGGGTCTGGTTGAGGAACTGGCGCGTGCGCCGGTAGGCGTCGTCGGTGACGACGATGTGCGCACCCTTGGAAAGCATGGCGAACAGGGTCGTGGTGACGGCCGCCATGCCGCTCGCGAACAGTACCGCTTCCTCGGCCCCTTCGAGTGCAGCGAGTTTGCGCTCGGCGGCCCGCTGCGTCGGGTTGCCGTAGCGCCCGTACTCGTCGCGTTCGATGCGGCCCTCGAAGTAGTCGCAAAGTTCGCTGGTGTCGGCGAAGGTGAAGGTCGCCGTCTGCGTGATCGGCGTCGTCAGGGCGTGGCCGAGCTTGGTGCGCGGTTCGCCGCCGTGTACCGCCAGGGTGCTCGGGCCCCGCGGGTCGCGTTCTCTAGGCGCCACTCATGCCTCCAGCAGGCGGACCTTATCCGCGAAGCGTTTGATCGAATCCATGACGACCTTGAGGTCGGCGGCGATCTCGACGGGCGCGTTGGCGTGTTTCGATTCGATGCCGTCGAGGCGGCCGAGGTGGTAGGCGATCTTCTGCTCGGCGAACTTGAGACCGTGCGCCGTCGAGATGACGACGACGCGTTCGTGCGAGCGGATGATCTTGCGCTCGACGAGTTTGCGCAGCGCGGCTAGGGCGACGCCGGTGTGCGGGCAGTTGAACATTCCGGTGCGGTCGGCGAGGGCTGTCTCGTCGGCGAGTTCGGCCTCGGTTGCCTGTTCGACGACCCCATCGAACTCCTGCAGCACGCGGATCGCGCGCTTGTAGCTCACGGGATTGCCGATCTGGATCGCGCTGGCGAGGGTCTTTTGGGCCTGCATCGGCGCGAAGGTGTCGAAGCCTTTGAGGAACGACTGGTACAGCGGGTTCGCATTGGCCGCCTGCGCGACGGCGATGCGCGGCAGCCTGCGAATGAGGCCGAGGTCGCGCATCATCAGCAAGCCCTTGCCGAGTGCACTGACGTTGCCGAGATTGCCGCCCGGAATGACGATCCAGTCCGGCACCTCCCAATCGAACTGCTGCACGAGCTCGATACCGACCGTCTTCTGCCCCTCGATGCGCAAGCTGTTCATCGAGTTGGCGAGGTAGACCGTTCTCTCCTTGGTAATCTCCTGGATCAGCGCCATGCAGCCGTCGAAGTCGGTATCGAGACTGAGCACGAGTGCGCCGTTGGCGAGGGGTTGGACGAGTTGCGCGGGCGAGACCTTGTTGCGCGGCAGCAGCACGACGGCGGGGATGCCTGCCGCGCCGCAGTAGTTCGCTAGCGCGGCAGACGTATCGCCCGTGGACGCGCAGGCGATCGCCGCAATCGACTCGCCCTCGGCGATCATTTGCTTGACGACCGACACGAGCACGGTCATGCCGAGGTCTTTGAACGAGCCGGTGTGCGAGTTGCCGCACTGCTTGACCCAGAGATCCTCGACGCCGACCATTTTGCCGTAGCGTTCGGCCCACAGGAGATTGGTTGCCCCTTCGTACGTGGAGACGACGTTCTCGTTGGCGAGAAAGGGGATGACCCATTCCTTTTTGCCCCAGACGCCCGAACCGTAGGGAAAGGTGTTGCGGCGGTAGCGGTCGTCGAATAGGCGCATCCAGGCGCCGGCGGACCGGCGCCGCAGGGCATCGAGGTCATGGCGGACATCGAGCAGGTCGCCGCACTCCGGGCACCGGTAGATGATTTCGTAGAGGCTGAAGCGACTCGGGCAGCCGTTGATGCATTCGAACCAGGCGCTGTACTCGCTCATCGATCGTGTCTCCGCAGGCGCATGAGTCGTGCTCTGACGCAGGCGCCCGCGCTTGTCAACGACGCGGCGCGGAACTGCTTGGCACGATCGTGGTCGCGGCGCACCATTTGGAAATCGGTTGACTTTGAGCGACGCCACACCGTATGAGCACAGAGGCTGTTGGAAATATGGGAGTGGTGGATGGAACTCGCCTCGGTTGGAAAACACAGGGCGTTCGGAACGAAACTGGGATGCCTGTGCCTCGATCCTTTCCGGTTGACTAACGGAAGGGAAAAACGGAAAAATTCGGGCGAGAATCTTGGTAGGATCGTGAAAAGATACGCAATCGAAGCAACGCTGCTCCTGACGGTCGCCTTTGTGTTTCTCGTGACGCCGACTTCGTCGACGGCTCAGGGGACTGGCGAGTTCCTCTGTTCGGCTGGAACCCGAGACGGGCTGACATGCGAGCAGTTCACCGACTGCCCTGGCGGCGTCTGTGTGATCGCCCAGGGCGTATGCTCGGGCGGACAGATTTGCGTCTGTCCAGGCGGTGGCGTGTGCGTCAGCACTCCCAGTTGTGCCCTCGACCCGTTCTTCGGCACCTGCCAGGGCGGTGTCGCCGAGGGCGTCTGCTGCGACGCCGACTTCAACTGCGGCGCGGGCGACACCTGTGTGGCCACCCACCGTCTCTGCCTGAGTGGCGATCGGCAGGGCTTCCCCTGCAGGAACAACACGCATTGCAACGGCGCGGTCTGCGGTTCGACCGGCGCCTTCTGCGACGGTGGCTCCGCCGATAGCTTCAGCTGCGTCGACAGTTCCGATTGCCCGGGTGGTTTATGTGACACTTCTTTCGTCAATGTGCCGACGAGCACGCCAGTGACTCCCGGCCCGACGAATCCGGTCGCGACGGCTACGCCGGTCACGCCGGGAAGTACGCCCTTGCCCACGAACACGCGGCTGCCGATCCCGACCATCGGGGTCGATCCGACGCCGACCTCGCAAGCGACTTCGCCGCCGCAAAATAGTCCTACCCCGGTTCCGCCGACGGCGACTTTCACGCCAGTCGTCGGCGAACTGGTCACCACCATCGGCGAGGCGGCACCCGGAGCGAACAAGATCACCGTCAACATCGACCCGGACGATTTCCCGGTCGACGGGGTCGTCGACGTCGGCGGCGGCGCACTGATCGATTTCACCCGCCACCGCAGCAGCAACATTCTCAATCTCAAGGCACCCGCCGGACTTCCTTTCGGTATCGGTGCCGGCAGCGTCGTTCGTGTCGTCGAGTACACCCCGACTCCAGGGCCTGTCTTCGGTGAGGATCGCCGCATCGACAAGGGCAACAGCTGCGCGATCCAGCCAAGCGGCGACAGGCGCGGTTACGGTGCTCTCTGGGCACTGGGCTTGGGCGTTGCACTGCTCGCCGTGCGCCGCCGCCGTCGGGTTTGAAGATCCTCGACTCTCAGCCGGCCTTCTCTTTGCTAGCGTCGCTCCCGCCCGTCGCTGCCGTACGGGCAGTGCTGCCAGACCGGTTCGCGCCCGAGGAACCTCGCTCCGGGCGATCGTCGTGCTCGTCGACCCAGACGTAGTGCGCGCCACAGTGCAGACACAACGCGTCGAGGTGGGTGACCCCGCGGACGCTGCCGAGCGGCAGTTTCTGGCGGTGGGGTACGCCGGTGATGTCCTCGCAGCGGTGCGCGAGCACGCAACCCTGGCTGCGGACGACCGTGCGCACGGGGCTCTGCAGCGGCGTGAATGTGATGATCACCGGCATCGCTCAGGCCTCGAGCTGCTCGACGATCGTGCGCGTCGCGGTGGAGCGATTGAGGGTGTAGAAGTGAATCCCCGGCACGCCGCTCGCGAGCAAGTCGCGGCACTGCTCGGTGGCGTGCTCGATGCCGATGGCTCGCACCGCATCGTGATCGTCTTGCACCGGCTCCAGGCGCGCCCGCAAGGCGTCCGGTATGCGGGCACCACACATCTTCGAAAGGCGCTCGATCTGCCCGAAATCCGTGATCGGCATGATCCCCGGAATGATCGGTGCCGCAATCCCGGCGCGCCGGGCGCGGGCGACGAACGACGTGAAATCCCGGTTGTCGAAGAAAAGTTGACTGATCAGCAGGTCGACGCCGCAGTCGACCTTGTGGCGCAAGTTGGCGATGTCGGTTTCGCTGTCGGGCGCCTCGACGTGCTTCTCGGGGTAGCAAGCGCCGCCGATACAAAAGTCGAACCCGGAGGAGCGGATGAACGACACCAGCTCGGACGCGAACGCGAAACCGTTGACGGGCGGCACGAACACGCCCGCATCGCGGGGCGGATCGCCGCGCAGGGCAAGCACGTTTTCGATTCCGGCGGCCTTCAGCTGGTGCAAGACATCGGCGATTTCGGCGCGGTCCGCGCCGACGCATGTCAGGTGCGCCATTGATTCCAAGCCGATCTCGTGCTTGATGCGGGAGACGAGCTCGACGGTCTTGGAACGCGTGCTGCCTCCCGCGCCGTAGGTTACGGACACGAAGCCCGGGTGGAGGGGCCGCAGGTGGTCGATGGTTTCGAAGAGTTGTTCTTCGCCCTTGACCGTTTTGGGTGGAAAGAATTCGAAAGAAAAGACCGGCCGAACCTCACCAACGCGCTCGCAAATCCTCATGACTCGGCGGAAGCTACCGCAACCCGGCGGCGCGGGCAATCCAGCGCCTGCAGGTTGCGCATCCGCGGCCGGATTCGTATGAGGGGTGCGCCGCGTCACGCGGGGAGGATGTGTCGGATGGGTTGGAGGAATCAGATTACATGTCGAAATTGATGTTGATCAACGTGACGCACGCGGAAGAAAGCCGCGTCGGTATCGTTACCAACGGCGTTCTCACTGCCTTCGAAATCGAGTCGTTTAGCCGCGAACATTTGAAGGGAAACATCTACCGCGGGGTCATCCATCGGATTCACCCCGCGCTCGAAGCGGCCTTCGTCGACATCGGCGGCGAGCGCGATGCGTTCCTGCCCCTCGACGAGATTTGCTATCGCAACCTGCCGAACCCGCCGGAACGCACCAACGGCGGCGAAGGCCGCAAGCCGGTCCGGATTCAGGAGATCCTCAAACCCGGCGACGAATTGCTCGTGCAAATCGTCAAAGAGGAGTTCGGCAACAAACCGCCGACCTTGAGCACCTTCCATTCGCTGCCGGGGCGCTATCTGGTGCTGTTGCCGGGCTCCGACGACTCCGGCATCTCGCGCCGCATCGAAGGCGACGAACGCCAGCGGATCCGCGAACTCATCGGCGAACTCCAAGCCCCCGAGGGCTTCGGCATCATCGTTCGTACCGTCGCTGGTTTCGACCAGGGTGCGCGCGAGCTGCAGCGCGATCTCAGCTATCTGCTGCGCCTCTGGGAGAGCATCCAACACACCGCCGACCAACGCCGCGCCCCGGCGCTCGTCTATCGCGAGCACGACCTCGTGCTGCGCAACATCCGCGATTACTTCACCTCCGACGTCGACGAAATCTGGGTCGACAACGACGAGGTCTTCGAACGCGCCCGCGATTTCCTCCGCGAAGTCATGCCCGAAAAGCAGGACGTCATCCGCCTCTACGAGGGCGACAAGCCGCTCTTCTCGCAATTCGACGTCGAGGCGCAGATCGAGTCGATCTACAAGCGCCGCGTCACCCTGCGCTCCGGCGGCAGCATCGTCATCGACGGCACTGAGGCCCTGACCGCAATCGATGTCAACTCGGGGCGCTCCACCCGCGGCACCAACCAGGAAGAGACCGCCCACCGCACCAACTGCGAGGCGGCTCTGGAAATCGCGCGCCAACTCCGCTTGCGCGACGTCGGCGGCCTGATCGTCATCGACTTCATCGATATGCGCAATCCGCAGCACATCTCCGAAGTCGAACGTATTCTGCGCCAGGCGATGCACGAGGATAAGGCGCGCCACGAGGTCGGCCGCATCTCGCAGTTCGGCCTGCTCGAGGTCTCACGCCAGCGCCTCCGGCCCGCCGCCGCCGCGACTTCGTATCTGTCGTGTCCAATGTGCGAAGGCTACGGCCTCGTGCGCACCACCGAATCCGCTGCTCTCGTCGGCCTGCGCAAGATCCACAACCGGATCGCGAAGGGCGACGTCGCCGGCCTGCGTGCGGTGTTCCCGGCCGATGTCGGACTCTATCTGCTCAACCAGAAGCGCGACGATCTCGCGCAACTCGAGCGCCGTTACGCCACCAAGATCCAAGTCGCCTTTGACGACCGCCTCATGCCGCACCAGTTCGAGTCCGAGGTGCGCCTGCGCTCCGAGGGCGAACAACTCGAGCAAAAGCCTCTGCGCCTCGGCGGCATCGCCGCGGCGGATCCGCGCGGCGCTGGTCGTCGCAGTGGTCGCGGCCCGAATACCCGCGGCGAAGCGAAGGACAGCGGCCGGCCGGCGCAGAACGGGTCAGGCGGCAGCGAGCCGGCCCGACCCGCGCCGCCCGCGGCAGAGTCCGGCCAGACGGTGACAGCGCAAACCGAACCGGCGGCCAAATCCGAGTCGCGACAATCCGAGTCGCGACAACCGGGGCGGCGCGAAGACCGCCGCAACAATAGGCGCCCGCAGCCCGAAGCCGGCGCCGAGGCCACCGCAGCGGTGGCGTCAGGTTCGCCAAGCAATCCGCAGCCGGCGGACGACGGAGAAGCCACTGCAGGGGCGTCAGCGACGCGTGTCGAGCGCGCGGGCAAACGGTCGCGCCGCCGCCGTGGCCGCCGCCGCGGTCGCGGTACTGGCGTCCAGGCTGCATTCGCGCTGGCGGATTGGCTGCGCGGCGTCGCATCGGCCAGCCCCGCGCTGGCCGAAATGATCGCCGCCGCCGCCGAAGAGGCGGCCGCCGCTACCGCGGCGGCTGCGCTCGCAGGCGACGAATCATTCGATGATCAGGAAGATGACGGTGACGTGAGCGAAACGCCTCGACCGGGTGCAGAGTACGACTCGGGAATCGATGCGGACGAAGGCGCGGCGGAGGAGGCTCCGGCAGCCGCGCTGGAAGACGCAGCGCAAGGGGGCGACGGAGTGACCGCGCCGGCGGCTGCAGCCGCCGCGCAAGAGCCCGCTGCACCGGAAATCGCGGCTGCGACCGCAGTTGAGATCGAGGTCGAAACGGTGCCGGGAGCCCGGCGCAAGCGGGCTAGCGCCAAGCGCGCCCCGGCGAAGAAGACGGCGCCGGCTAAAAAGGCCGCGAAAAAGGCAGCGACGAGTGCGCCCAAGAAGCGCACCAGCAAGAAGAAGGCGTCGTCGCGGCGCTCCACTAAGGATTCAGGCGCGGGCGCAACGCCTGCCGATGACGGGTCGGACGCCTCGTGACGACGCCAGTGCGGGCCGTAGGCGCCCACTTTGTTGTTGAGCGGAGCGGTCGACCTATGGTATCGCTTCCGCAGCAGTTTCGTTTCGATGGAGGTACGGCTTTGCGACTGTCGCTACTGAGTTTCGTGTTGGTTGTCGCTCTGAGCTCGCCAAGCTTTGGGCATCTCGACCCCATCACCCACCCGGACTTGCCGACGTGTGCTCCCGGTGATCCGCGCTTGCTGTTGCCGGACCTCGTTCCCGACCCGCCATCGAAGGACCGCACGACCCGCCGCAACGGCCGCCGCCTGCTGCAGTTCACCACTGCGGTTGCCAACGTGGGTGACGGTCCGATGATCATCGAGGGCAAGACCGTCGATACGCCGGAAGGCGAGATGACCGCCGCATGGCAACTCATCGAGCGCCGCGGCGCCGGTCGCTGCGCCCGCTTCGCCGGTACCTTCGTTTTCCACCCATCTCATCGCCATTGGCACTTCGAGCGCTTCGTTGCCTACGAATTGCGTGACGCCGACCCGAACATCGGCCCGTTCGTGGCGGATGGCTCGAAGGCGTCGTTCTGCCTGCTCGACCTCGCCGTCGTTGGTGGCCCCGGCCCCTTTCCCGTGCGCCAGCTGAGCCAGCTCACCTGCGATTCCCAAGAGGGGATCATGGGGATCTCCGTCGGCTGGAAGGACGTCTACGATCGCACCCTCGACGAACAGTTCATCGAACTCGACATGGACCCGCCGGTTCCGGCCGGATCGTACTATCTCGTCAACGCGGTCGATCCCGACGGATTGCTCTGGGAGAAGGACACCACCAACAACGTGAGCTACGTCCGCTCGACCGTATCGCTGCCGGCGCCGCCGGATGCAATCGAGCGGCCCACGCCTTTGCCAACCCCGGATCTGTCGACCCGCCCCGAGCCGGTGGACAACAACGTCCGGCCCGGCCGCCCGCCGCGGCAGGCACGCCCGCCGCGAGCGCCTCGCGCCACGCCGGCGCCGCAGCCGACCAGGGCGGCGCAACCGACCCGCGCCGCTCGCCCGGACCGTGCTCCGCGGCCGACGCGCAACCTGCCGGATCGCGCCACCGCCGTGGTGGCGACCCCGACCCCAGCGCCCGCAGCACCCCGGCCGGAACTTCCGACCCCGGCGCCGCAGGCTCCGCGTCCCGAGGTTCCGACCCAAGCGCCGCAACCGCCACTGCCCGCGCCGACGCAGCCAGCGCAGCCCCAACCGACCGCCATCCCAGCGCCACCGACAGCGGTGCCTACCGTCGCCGTAGCGCCCACGAACACGCCGGTTTCTGTCCCGACGGCGATTCCGACCGCGACGCCAACGATCCGCATCGCACCGCCGTCAGATCCCTCGTTCGCAATGTGTGCCGACGCCTGCCGCTACGAGTTCTCCCAGGTGCGCTTCAACTGGCGCGACGCGACCGGCCTCGACCTCGGCCTGTCGGCGCGGGCGCGTGACTGCCCGTCGCTCGACTTCGGCGCGAACGACCGCGGCGCGGTGTTCATGACGAACTGGATCACCACCAACTTCGTCGATACGGGCAAGTCTTACTCGACGTCGTTCCGCTTCAATGGTCTTTCCGCCCCGACCAGTGATGGCGGGCAGTTCAGTACGTCCGGAGTTGCGGGCGATACGGTTCGCCTCGCCTACCGGTCGCCGGCAGCACCGATCCTGGGACTCGCCGATGGCGCCAACTTCCCGGTCGCTTTCGACCTCTGCATCGTCGTTGGCGACAAGGCGATGAAGACGCGACTGGTCTGCCAGCCGAAGCCCGACGGCGCGCTCTGCCACGCCGGCTGAGGCGACAACGGAATCGTGCTGCGGGAAGCACTTGGCGATGGGAAGGGGTGTCGGCAGCGACACCCCTTCCGCGTTCAGGAGCAGGGACTTCGCACCGGTGGGTCGAATCTTGCGGTGAGCGGCGCGCGGTTGCGGTTCGGACGAGTGGCTCGATTCACTCGATGAAGAAGGGGAGTGGGGTGGTGGAACGTCGTATTCGCGTCGGCTTGATCGGCTTCGGCACGATCGGAACCGGAGTCGTTCGCCTGCTGCAGGAACAGCGCCAGCGGATCCGCACGCGTCTCGGTGCGCACCTCGAGATCGTTCGCATCGCCGACATCGACGTGCGCCGCGATCGCGGGGTCGAAGTCGGGGCCGGCGTGCTCACCAAGGACGGACGCGCGCTCGTCGACGATCCCGCCATCGACATCGTCATCGAACTGATGGGCGGCTATGGTCTCGCGCGCGAGTTCGTCCTGCGCGCGGTTGCCAACGGCAAGTCGGTGGTCACCGCGAACAAAGCGCTGCTCGCCGTGCACGGTGCCGAGATCTTCGCCGCGGTCGAAGCCGCGCGCGTCGACATCGGCTTCGAGGCGAGCGTCGGTGGCGGCATCCCGATCATCCGTACCCTGCGCGAATCGCTGGCTGCCGACCGCAACCTGGCCCTCTGCGGTATCGTCAACGGCACCGCCAACTATATCCTCAGTCGCATGGCTGCCGACGGCAGCGAGTTTGCCGATGTCCTGGCTGCAGCACAGGCGGCAGGCCTGGCGGAGGCGGATCCGACGTTCGACATCGACGGTATCGACTCCGCGCACAAGTTGGCGCTGCTGATCCAACTCGCCTTCGAAAGCTCCGTAGAGTTCTCCCAACTCCCCGTCGAGGGCATCCGTCACATCACCCAACTCGACATCCAGTTGGCGCGCGAGTTCGGCTACGCGATCAAGCTGCTGGCCATTGCCAAAGTGGAGGGTCGCCGGATCGAGGCTCGTGTCCATCCGACCATGGTGCCCCGCAGCCACCTGCTCGCGGATGTCGGCGGTGCGTTCAACGCGATCGCCGTCGAGGGTGAGGCGCTCGGCTCGAGTATCTACTTCGGCCAGGGCGCCGGAATGATGCCGACCGCCACCGCGGTTGCTGCCGATGTCGTCGAGGCGGCGCGCAACATCCTCAATGGCAGTCGCGGCCGCGTCGCGCCGCTCGGCTACCCTCTGGCACGGCAACGCCGGGTGGCGCTCAAGCCGATGGCGGATCTGTCGACCGAATACTATCTGCGCTTCCTGGTCGTCGATCGGCCGAACGTGTTGGCGAAGATCGCCGGAATTCTCGGTAAGCACCGCATCTCGATTGCGTCGATGGTCCAGCGCGAGAGCGAAGCGGGTGCGGAGGTGCCGATTGTCATGCACACCCACCAGGCTCGCGAACGCGATCTGCTCGCTGCCCTCGCCGAGATCGCCGTTCTCCCGGTGGTGCATGCCACACCAGTATTCATTCGCATCGAGAACAACCCCGGGCAGTAGCGCGGACGGGATTCACGGACGCGTCTGTCTGCGAAAACCTCGCTGGGGCCGCGCTCCGCTAGGGTCCTTGGCTCGTGGGAGCTCGTTCGCGATGAATTGAATCGTTTTGCGCGAGAATTCTGCGGCGACCCAACGGGGAATGGGGCGCTGCAAATATGGGCCGGGGCCGCGCCCCCGCTAGTAAGTGAGAATCGTCTTGGTTAGATAGGTGGTTACGAGCGATCGTGAAAGGCGGACGAATGGACCGAAATCTCGCACTCGAAGCCGTGCGCATCACCGAGGCCACGGCACTCGCTTCCGCGCGGCTGATGGGGCGCGGCGACGTCTCCGGCTGTGATGCCAATGCCGCGCGGGCGATGAAGAACGCGTTCGATTCGATCGGAATCCATGGCG
>Ga0163144_10004203_pt1 | contig 32536 bp, 27 predicted proteins | sample OliLak19BULKMAT1_FD_123175 | JGI IMG/M metagenome (GOLD analysis project Ga0163144, IMG submission 123175) | Freshwater microbial mat bacterial communities from Lake Vanda, McMurdo Dry Valleys, Antarctica - Oligotrophic Lake LV.19.BULKMAT1 | ecosystem: Environmental > Aquatic > Freshwater >... | reverse complement strand
CTTCGTCGCCGCGTTGGCGGCCATGCAAGACCCGGCCTGCTTGGGCGGTGCCACCGGCGTGACCATGGAGCGCTGGTCGCTCGGCATCGCCTGCACTTATGCCCTGATGTTGCCGATGGTGTGGCTGACGAACTTCGATACGGGCATGGTGTTTTGCCGGCGCGCAGATTTCGAAGCGCTGGAGGGCTACGACGAATCGCGCTTGGTCGCCGAGGACGTGGATTTTCTCTGGCGTCTACGCCGGCTTGGGCGACTGTCCGGACGTCGCCTGTGCCGATTGCCCGGGGTCAAGGCGGTGACCTCGACGCGCAAATTCGATCGCTGGGGCGACTGGCACTATTTCACCCGCATGCCGCGCCTGCTCTGGCAACTGCTGCACGACCGCAGCGCTCTGAACGAGTTCGCGCGACGCTATTGGTATGGAGATCGCTGAGTTCACCAAGAATGAGGAACCTTCGCGTTTGAACGGCCGTTCCCTGCCCTGAGCGGGCATCCCGTGCCTGCGCCGCCAATGATCACGCCAACGCCCTTTTACGGAAGCAGCAGCCGCTCGGCCATTTCCCGATACAACGCGGGCAGGCGCAACAGATCGTCCACACGCACGCATTCGTTGACCTTGTGGATACTGGCGTTGACCGGCCCCATCTCGACAACCTCCGCGCCCATTCGTGCGATGAAGCGTGCATCCGAGGTGCCGCCACCGGTGTTTTCAGCAGGCGTCACGCCGCAGCGTTCGATCAGCACCGCACGTACGGCGCGACGCAGCGGGCCATCCATGGTGAGGAAAGGCTCGCCGCCGCGGTGCCAGCGGATCTCGTATTCAAGTCCGTGCGCATCAAGCAAGGCATGCACCTCGCGCTCGAGCTCAGCCGCCTGCCAGCCGGGGTTGAAGCGGAAGTTGAACACCACCTCGCAGCTGCCGGGAATCACATTGTTGGCGCCGGTGCCGGCGTGGATATTGGAAATCTGAAAACTGCTGGCTGGAAATGCCGACGTGCATGGATGCACTAGTGCCGCGGGAGGCAGGATGCCGGGAGTGGCCGACGTGCATGGATGCACTAGTGCCGCGGGAGGCAGGATGCCGGGAGTGGCCGACGTGCCCTCGCGCGGATAACCCTGGTCCCATGTCCGCGCGCACAGCTCGGCCAGCGGCGCCATCGCCTGATGGATGGGGTTGCGTGCGCGCTCCGGATACGCCACATGGCCCTGGATGCCGCGCACGTTCAGTGTCCCCGACAGCGTGCCACGCCGGCCCACCCGGAGCAGGTCGCCGAGCACGTCGATGGACGAAGGCTCGCCAGTGATGCAGTAGTCGATGCGCTGGCCGATGCCTCGGAAATGCTCGACAACCTTGCGCACACCGTCGATGGCATCGCCTTCCTCATCGGAGGTCAGCAGCACGGCCACGGTGCCGGGATGATCGGGATGCAGGGCCACGAATTCTTCCAGCGCAACGACGAACGCCGCGACGCCGCCCTTCATGTCGGCCGCGCCACGGCCGTAAAGGAATCCGTCGCGGATTTCCGGCGTGAACGGGTCACTCAGCCACTGCTCGCGCGGCCCCGGTGGCACCACGTCGGTGTGTCCGAGGTAGACCAGCACCGGCGAGCCGCTGCCGTGCGTGGCCCACAGGTTTTCCACCGGCCCGAACGGCAGGTTTTCAATCTTGAACCCGGATTGCATCAATCGTCCGGCAATCAGCTGTTGGCAGCCTTTATCGAGGGGCGTCACTGAAGGCCGCGCGATCAGCGCCTGCGTGAGCGCGAGCACATCGTTCATTTGCCTACTCCGAAGCGCAGCTTGTACGCATTGTCAGTAAAGCCGACGCTCACGGTGCCATCGGCGGTCACCAGCACCGGCCGTTTCACCAGCGCCGGATACTCCTTGATCAGCAGCGTCCATTCCGGATCGCTCTGCGGATTCTTGCGCGGCTCAGGCAAGGACCGCCAGGTGGTGGACGCACGGTTGATGAGCTTGCCCCAGCCACCGAGCTGGCCGGCCCAGGATTTCAGGGTTTCTGGCGGCACGCGATTCGCGCGATAGTCAACGAAGGCGTGCGCAATGCCGAAGCGAGCAAGCCAGTTGCGGGCTTTCTTGCAGGTGTCGCAGTTGTCGAGGCCGTAAAGGGTGGTAGTCATCGTCGCTGCACCGTAAGAGCGGCGTGAGCCGCGATTGTCCACATTTTCTACATAACTACTGCAGCATGCGACCTGATGAAAAATCGCTTGGAACGCACCACGCCGCAGGAGCGATGGCAATCGCGACCCCGCCTCTACCCGGCGATCCGGTCGCGATTGCCATCGCTCTACTATCGCTATTCCACGGCGCCGCGCAGCAGTTCGTTCACCGAAGTCTTGCTCCGCGTCTTTTCGTCCACCTGCTTCACGATCACCGCGCAATACAACGAGTACTTGCCGTCCGCCGATGGCATCGACCCGGATACCACGACGCTGCCGGCGGGCACGCGGCCGTAGGACACCTCGCCGGTGGCGCGGTTGTAGATACGCGTGCTTTGTCCAATGAAGACGCCCATGCCGATAACGCTGCCGCGTTCCACCACCACGCCTTCCACCACTTCCGAACGGGCGCCGACGAAGCAGTCGTCCTCGATAACCGTCGGTGCGGCCTGCAGCGGTTCCAGCACGCCGCCGATACCGACGCCGCCGGAAAGATGGCAGCGGGCGCCGATCTGGGCGCAGGAGCCGACCGTCGCCCAGGTATCGACCATGGTGCCGGCGCCGACGTGCGCGCCGATATTGACGAAGCTCGGCATCAGCACCACATCCTTGCCCAGATACGCGCCGCGCCGAACTACGGCGCCGGGCACCACGCGGGCGCCGAGCGCGCGGAATTCCGCTTCGGCAAATCCTTCGAAGCGGGTCGGCACCTTGTCCCAGAACGGCCCCGGGGCGCCTTCCATCACCCGCATGTCATTGCAGCGGAAATACAACAGCACGGCCTTCTTCAGCCACTCGTTGACCTGCCATTGGCCATCCACGGGTTCGGCGACGCGGGCCGCGCCCGATTCCAGCAACGACATGACCTGTTCGACAGCGGGGCGAATATCAGCATCGATTTCATTCGCCGTCAGCGTGGCGCGACGCTCGAAGGCATCGTCGATCTTCATGCGCAATGCAACATCAACGGGCAGCGGACTTGCCATGGATCAATTCTCCTTCGGCACAGGCAATTAATGCGCTGCGCAACGGTTCCAGTGATTGCTCATCGAGTGCGCGGTCGCGCAAATCAGTAAGCAGGAAAAAATCCTCGGCGCGTTCGCCGAACGTGGCGATGCGCGCATCATGCACGCGCAGGCGGTGCGCGCGCAGCACCTGGGTGATGTCAGCCAGCAGGCCGGGGCGATCAGCGCAAACCAGGCTGAGCCGGGTGCGGTCGCCGGCGGTGACATGGTCGAACGCCACCTGCACCGGCACCTTGAAATGGCGCAACTGGCGCGGCATGGCGCGGCGCGCAGGTTTGACCAGCGACGGATCGCGCAGTGCACCCTGCAGGGTCTGGGCGATGCGCACGGCATCCGGCGTATGCGGCCCGGCCAGCACCTGGAAACTGTCCAGCGCGTGGCCGTCGCTGGAGTTCAGGATGCGGGCATCGAGCACGCCCAGGCCGAGGCGCTCCAGCGTGGCGACCAAAGCGGCGAACAAACCATCGCGATCCGGCGTGCGCACGAAAATTTCCAGCGCACCGGCCCCGCCGTGACTGCGTACCAGCAGCTGTGAGGCCTGGGATACATGGGCAAGCACGCCGCGCGTCTGCCAGACCAGTTGCTCAGGGCGATAGCGCAGGAAGGCCTCCTCCGGGAATGTCGCCCACAGCGACTGCACCTGTTCCTCGTCGATGCCGGCATCGAGCAATGCGGCCAGCGCCATGTTGCCGGTGTCGACGATGATGTCCTCGGCGTTGAGAGGATTCTCGAGGCCCCGACGCAATGCGAAACGCGTGGCCGTGTACAGGTCCGCCAGCAGGCGATCCTTCCAGGCGTTCCACAATTTTGGACTCGTCCCGGCGATGTCGGCGCAGGTCAGCAGGTAGAGATAGTCGAGGTGCTCGCGATCAGCAATGCGCGTGGCAAAACGCGTCACCACCGTCGGGTCGGAAATGTCCTGGCGCTGCGCGGTCACCGACATCAGCAGGTGTTCGCGCACCAGCCAGACCAGCAGTTCGGTATCAGCGCTGGGCAACTCGTGCGCTTCGGCGAAGACGCGCACGTCATCAGCGCCGAGTTGGGAATGATCGCCGCCGCGGCCCTTGGCGATATCGTGGAACAGCCCGGCAATCAGCAGCAGGAAGGGTTTGCGCAGGCGCGGCACCACTTCCTGCGGCAGCGCAAATCCAGCCACCGGACCTTTCAGGAAACCATCCATGAAGCCGAGCACGGTCAGCGTGTGCTGGTCCACGGTGTAGACGTGGAACAGGTCGTACTGCATGCGTCCCGATACCTTGCCAAATTCCGGCAGATAGCGGGCCAGCACGCCGAGGCGAGCCATGCGCCGCAGCATCACCACGGCGCGGCTGTCGGACAGCATGGCTAGGAACTGCGCGCGCAGCGCTGCCGGTTGTTCGCGATACGGAAGAATGCGATCCAGCGATTCTGCCAATGCGCGTGCGGTTTCCGAATGCAGGCCGCGGGCGTCATCGCGATGCGCCCATAGCCGGAACAGGCGCAGCACCTCGCCCATATCAACCATCGGGCGTGGCGCAGTCATCGCCAGGTAGCCGTGACGAAGTTCGTAGCCCGCGTCCACCGGCACCGGCTTGGCGGCACCGGAGAGTTGCTCCTCGAAGCGCTGCAGCAGCCGGTCGTTGAGGCGCAGCATGGTCGCGGCGGCGCGGAAGAAGCCCTGCATCATCTGCTCGACGGCGAGGTTGTCGTGCTCGTCGTGCAGGCCCATCAGGCTCGCCAGTGTTTTTTGATGGTCGAACAGCAGGCGCTCCTCGCGACGCGGCGCCACCAGGTGCAAGCCAAAACGCAGCCGGGCCAGGACGGCCCATTCACGCTCCAGCGTGGTGCATTCGTCCTCGCCGAGCAGGCCCAGTGGCACCAGGGCGCGCAGGCCGGGCACGCCATACAGGCGCATGGCCATCCAGTTCAGTGTGTGCAGGTCGCGCAGGCCGCCCGGGCCTTCCTTGAGGTTGGGTTCGAGGTTGTCGGCGGTGTCGTTGTAGCGGGCGTGGCGGGCGCGCTGCTCTTCGCGTTTGGCTTCGAAGTATTTTTTCGGTGGCCAGATTTTTTTCGGCGCCAGCGCAGCGGCAAGCTCAATCCGCGCAGCGTCGCTGCCAGCGAGCGTGCGCAATTCGCTCAGGGCAGTCAGCGTGGCGATATCGTCGCGCGCCGCGTCCACGCATTCGCGCACCGAGCGCACCGCGTGGCTGCTGGCGAGGCCGGCGTCCCAGAGCAAGGCGAACAACCGCGAGATCGCCGGCTGGTTTTTCTTCTGGAACTTCGGCTCGGCCAGGATCAGCAGGTCGATGTCCGACTGCGGGTACAGTTCGCCGCGCCCATAGCCGCCCGTGGCCAGCAGGCTCAGCGGCAGGCCTGCATCGATGCATCGTTTCCACGCGGACTGGACCACGGCATCGATGGCCGAGCACTGCCGGGCGATCAGGCGCTCGACGTTTTCGCCTGCCGTGTAGGACTGCTGCAGCCCGTCGCGATGCCGGGCCAGCAGCCCCTTGGCCAGATCGCGCCAGGTAGTGTCGTCGCTGGCCGTTGCCAGTTGCCCGGACAGCGGTTCAAGTGCGGTGGCGGGCAACGCACTCACAGGTCGTTGTCGTCACCGGGCAGGCGGGTGAGGATCTCCACGCCGTCGTCGGTGACCGCAACGGTGTGCTCCCACTGCGCCGACAGTGAACGGTCCTTGGTCACCACCGTCCAGCCGTCGTTGAGCAGGCGGGTATGGCGCGCGCCCTCATTGACCATTGGCTCGATGGTGAATGTCATGCCTTTTTCCAGGACAAAACCAGTTCCCGGCTGGCCGTAGTGCAGCACCTGCGGGTCTTCGTGGTAGATGCGGCCGATGCCATGGCCACAGTATTCGCGCACCACCGAAAAGCGCTGGGCTTCCACGTAGGTCTGGATGGCGTGGCCGATGTCGCCCAGCGTGGCGCCGGGCCGGACGATGCGGATGGCCTTGAACATGGCGTCGCGGGTGACGTCGATCAGCCGCTTGGCCTTCACCGAGGGCGTGCCCGCCCAATACATGCGGCTGGTGTCGCCGTGGAAGCCGTCCTTGATGACGGTCACGTCGATGTTGAGGATGTCGCCGTCCTTGAGTTCCTTGGTGTCGCTGGGGATGCCATGGCAGATGACGTTGTTGACCGAGGTGCAGACCGTGGCCGGGAAGCCCTTGTAGCCAACGTTGGCCGGAATGGCTTTTTGCACGTTGACGATGTGTTCGAAGCAGATGCGGTCGAGTTCGGCCGTGGTGACGCCCGGCTTGACGTAGGGCTCGACCACTCGCAGCACTTCGGCGGCCAACCGGCCGGCGACGCGCATCTTCTCGATGTCGTCGGGGGATTTGATGGTTACTTTCATCAGGGAATTATCCAATACTTTGCCCCGCTTGGCGTCGGTTTCGAGACAACCTTGACCAAGTCCGGCCCGTTCTTTCCCTTCTCCCAATAATGGGAGAAGGTGCCCGCAGGGCGGATGAGGTGCTCTCCTTCCACCCACGCCCAATCACTTTCCCGGTTGCCCTCAACTCTCCCAGCCCGCTATAATCCCGCGGCTTTACCGCCCACGTCGGGCGTCACCGACGAATTCACACATCGGGTCAAACCCCGCCCCGGGGTGCCTGGATCATGTGCCAAAGCACGCGATCCGGGTTCGAGGCGGAGGCCCGGTGGAAGCCCAACCCCGGAACTACGGAAGCCGCAGCTGCGGCCCTGGTTCCCTATTCCAAGGATTTCCCATGTCTCAGATCACCATGCGCCAGATGCTGGAAGCCGGCGTGCACTTCGGCCACCAGACCCGCTACTGGAACCCCAAGATGGGTCCGTACATCTTCGGCGCCCGCGGCAAGATACACATCATCAACCTGGAAAAGACCCTGCCGCTGTTCGTGGACGCGATGAACTTCATCTCGGCCATCGCCCAGAAGCGCGGTTCCATCCTGTTTGTCGGCACCAAGCGCTCGGCCCGCGACTCCATCAAGGAAGAAGCCACCCGCTGCAACATGCCCTACATGAGCATGCGCTGGCTGGGTGGCACGCTGACCAACTTTGCCACGGTGAAGAAGTCAGTCGCTCGCCTCAAGGAGCTGGAATCGGCCGAGACCGACGGCACCTTCGAGAAGCTGGTCAAGCACGAAGTGCTGGGCCTGCGCCGCGAGCGCGACAAGCTGTTCGCCTCGCTGGGCGGCATCAAGGACATGAACCGCCTGCCCGACGCTCTGTTCGTGATCGACATCGGCCATGAAAACATTGCCGTGCAGGAAGCCAAGAAGCTCGGCATCCCGGTGATCGCCGTGGTCGACACCAACTACGACCCCAATCTGGTCGACTACGCCATCCCGGGCAACGACGACGCCATCCGCGCCGTGCAGTTGTATGTGCACGCCGCCGCCGACGCCGTACTCGAAGGCAAGGCCGCCGCGCCGATCGTCGGCAATGCCAATGACGAATTCGTCGAGTTGGACGCTGAAGGCAATCCGGTTGCCAAGGACGAGAAGAAAGGCGCGCCGCGCCGCGCCCCCGCCCCGAAGAAGGGCGCTCCGCGCCGCGACGGTGGCCGTCCCGACAAGCGCGACGCCCGCTGAAGCCAGCGTCATCGTCGTGCCATGCGGGGGCGGCATGCTGCCCCCGCTTTCATTCCGGATGAACGGGCCTTCGTGAACGCCATGCGTGCGACCCGGCATCGAAACTTTCAGACATCAACGAGGTAACCCATGGAAATCACCGCCAGCCTGGTCAAGGAACTGCGCGAGCGCTCCGGCGCCGGCATGATGGAATGCAAGAAAGCGCTGTCCGTCAACGATGGCAACATCGACGCTGCGATGGAGCACCTGCGCAAGTCCGGTCTCGCCAAAGCCGACAAGGTCGCTGGCCGCGTGGCCGCCGAAGGCCGCATGTCGCTCGCCGCTGACGCCGGCAAGGCCGTCTTGGTCGAAGTCAACTCGCAGACCGACTTCGTGGCCAAGGATGACAATTTCGTCGCCTTTTGCAACGCCGTCGCCGGCGCCGCCCTCGTCTCCGGTGCGATCGATGTCGAAGCCCTGAAGTCGGCCAGCATCGGCGACCACACCGTTGAGGAAGGCCGCGCCGCGCTGATCGCCAAGATCGGCGAAAACGTCCAGGTGCGTCGCCTCGCCCGCATCGAAAGCGCCAACACCGTCGCCGGTTACATTCACAGCGGCCGCATTGGCGTGCTGGTCGAGATCAACGGCGGCGACATCGAACTCGCCCGCGGCTTGGCCATGCATATTGCCGCCATGAACCCGCCCTACAACAAGGCTGCCGACGTGCCGGCCGAGTTTCTGGCGAAGGAAAAGGAAATAGAACTGGCCAAGATGTCCGATAAGGAAAAGGCCAAGCCGGCCGAGATCCTCGAGAAGATCATCAGCGGCAAAGTCGCCAAGATCGTCAATGAAGTCACCCTTTACGGCCAGCCCTACGCCCTCAACACTGACCTTTCCGTCGAAGCCGTGCTCAAAGCCGCCAAGGCCGACGTGGTTGGCTTCACCCGCCTCGCCGTTGGCGAAGGCATCGAGAAAGTGGTCGAGGACTATGCGGCTGAAGTGATGAAGCAGGCGGGGCTGATTTAACCGACTAAGCCGGAATCACCCCTCCCAAAAAACTGATGTGGAAATGGCCTCGTCGACCTAGATCGGCCAGGCACGAGAGAACAAGCCCGCGAGCAATCGCGGGCTTGTTTGCGTTTGCAGCGCTGGCCCAGCGCAAAAGGCCGCCAAGATCGCAGCTGGCGTCGATGTTCACCATTGCCATTGCGCACCCAACAGCCAGGTGCGGCCAGCACCGGGCTCGTAGTAGCGGGCGTTGCCCTCGTTGACGATGACCGAACCGATGTGGCTGCGGTCAAACAGGTTTTCCACGCGCGCGAAGGTGCGAAGGCTGCCTTGGGCATAGCGCCAGGCACGCCCTGCTTCCAAGTGCAGCAGGCCATGACCGGGCGCCGTTTCGGTGGCGATGTCGTTGACCACCACGTCGCCCAGTGCCACCGCTTCCACCGCCGCGCTCCAGTCCGCGCCCCGCCATTGCAGGCGAGCGAAGAACTGCTGCTCCGGCACGCCCGGAATGCGCGCGCCCTCTGCTACCCGTGTCGAAGGAGTGGTGCATCCGATGCTGCTGCAGACCAGGTGATCATCGCGGAAGGTCGCGTCCAGCCAGGTATGGACCAGTCGCAGCTGCCAGGCAATTCCGAGCGGCAATTCGTAGCCCGCTTCGAAACCCTGCCGGCGGGCGCGGCCCACGTTGCGGAAACTGCTGCGTCCGCCGACGTTGCGCGCCACCGCCAATTCATCATCGGTGTCGGCGCGGAACAGCGCGGCATCCAGTGACCCCCCGTTCGGGCTACGCCACTTCAAGCCCGCTTCCAGGTTGCGGCTGGTCGCCGGTAAAAGGTCGAGCGCCAGGCCGGCGCCGCCGCCGGCGCGATAGCCGAGCTCATTGAAGGTTGGGGTCTCGAACCCGCGCCCGATCGACCAATACAGGCGCAGCGCCTTGGTTGGGCTGAACATAAGTCCCGCCACCGGCGTGGTGTTGCCATAGCGCACACCGCCGCTGTCGTCGGGATTGCTGGCGGTGACGTAACGATCGCGCGAACGGAATTCGACTTCGCTGCGGCGCAGACCGGCCAACAACGCCCAGCGCTGGGCAAACTGCCACCAAGCCTGGGCGTACTGGTCAGCGTTGTTCACCCGGTTGCTTTCATCGCGACGCCGTTGGCCACGCACACCGACTGCGCTGCCAACGAAATTTTCATAGCCTTGCCGCTGCTGTCGCTGATGGTCGAAATTGGCGCCCATGGTGAATTCGAACGGCCGCTGCACCAGTTCACCCCGCCAACTCCAGCGCACATCGGCGCCGCCGTAGTCGTTGTCCAGGTTGATCACGCCTCCGGAGTTGAGCGGGTTGGACTGCGCGCCGATCGACAGCGCCAGATACTGCTCGACCTGACGCTGGCCGGCGTAAGCCATGAGCCGCATGGTTTGCGCAGTGTCGAACTGTTGCTCGTAGATCAGTCCGCCCTGTTGCTGGCGTACCGACTTGCGGGTGTCGAACTGGCTCGCCAGCGACGTGGCCTGGCGCGGATCGGCGCGGTACTGTGCCGCCGCAAGGCCAAGCGGATCCTGCGCGTCGGGCAGATCCATGAAGTTCAGCACCAGGTCGAGCCGGCGTTGCGCATCGAACGCGAAACCGAGTTTGAGATTGGCCGAGTCGCGCCGCGCGGTGCTGTGCTCGCGGTAGCCATCGGTCCCGAAACGCGACAGCGCCAGGTTGTAACCCATGCTTCCGCCATCGCTGCCACCCAACAGTTGCACACTCGTGCTGTAGCCACCGTCGCTGCCGAAGTTCGCCCTCGCCCGCCACGGATCACCGGCCTTGCCGTCGGCGCTCCACAACTGCACCACGCCGCCAGAGGAGTTGCCATGCAGCGCCGAGAACGGACCGCGTATCACCTCGATTCGGTCGCCTCCGGCCAGGCTGAAATGTGACAGCTGGCCCTGGCCGTCGGGCATGGAGGCGGGAATGGAGTCGGAGAAGAGGCGCACGCCACGCACGCCGAAGGTGGAGCGCGCACCGAAGCCGCGGATCGACAGCTGGGTGTCCTGCGCATGATTCTGACGATCACGTGCTGTCACGCCGGCAATACCGGCAAGCGGCTCGGACACATTGACATAGGCGCGGTTGGATTCCGCACCGAGCTTGATCGTGTCCACCGACGCGGGGATGTCGAATCCACTCACTCCCTTCAGCCGCGTCGCCACCACCACCACCAAGCGATCCAGCGTTACCGTGTCGTCTGCTTGAGCCAGGCCCGCCAGGACCGGCGCCGGCAGAAGGCAGGCGATGATGGATAACACGAATACGGCAGATTTCATTGGGCGATTTCGTTCCAGGCGAACACGGGCGCCCTGCGACCGCACTCTAATGCCGGACTCGGCGCACGCGCAAACATCGGTGGAATGCCTGAAAACTGCCAAACCCACCTGATCTATCGTCACAGGCCATTGGGAAATACCCCGATCGGTTCACCCATGCGTGGCCGACTCTGGATCGTGCTGGCATTTCGCGACCGGCTGGCAGCGACATCGAGGACCAAACCGCCCTGTCACCTGGTTCCGGGGCAAGCTCCGCATCATTGTCGGAAATCGGCAATAATGGCCGCCGACCACGGAGTTGCTGCATGCTTAAAACGTCGAGTGTTGGCCTGGCTGCAGCGCTGTTGGCGAACAGTTGCGCAAGCGTCCCTGCTAGCGTCCCAACGACCAGTGCACGGTCGCCCATGCCAATGCCGCTGGTGGCTTCTCGCGAGGCTGAAACCGCCGCGTACTGGTTTCGTGCCGGCGCAATTCGCGCACACAACAACGGTGCCGGACAGGCGCGGGCCAAGAACATCATCCTGTTCGTTGGCGACGGCATGAGCCTGACCACGGTGGCGGCGGCGCGCATATTCGAGGGTCAATCACGTGGCCAGCCGGGTGAGGAAAATTCGCTGAGCTTCGAAACGTTGCCCTACACCGCGCTGTCCAAGACCTACAACACCGACAGCCAGACGCCGGATTCGGCCGGCACCATGACCGCGATGATCACCGGCGTCAAGACGCGCATGGGCATGCTCAGCGTTGGCCAGTCTGCAGCCCGCGGCGATTGTGCCGCCAGCCTGCAGGCACCGCTGGCCAGTGCGCTGGAACTGGCCGAGGCCGCCGGATTGGCCACCGGCGTGGTCACCACCACGCGGCTCACCCACGCCACGCCGGGCGCCACCTATGCGCATGTGCCCGAGCGCAACTGGGAGACCGACAGTGATCTTTCCGCTGAAGCGACTGCCGCAGGTTGCCGCGACATTGCCCGGCAATTCGCCGAGTTCGCTTTGGGCGACGGCATCGAGGTGGCGATGGGCGGTGGTCGCAGCCATTTCCTCGCCGCTGGCGAGAGCGATCCGGAATATCCCGAGTTTCCCGGTGACCGCCTTGATGGTCGCGACCTGACAGCTGAATGGCAGCAGCGCTACCCGGAAGGGCGTTACGTCTGGAACGCGCGACAGTTGGCAGCGCTGGATCTCGCCAACACGCCGCGTCTGTTCGGCCTGTTCGAGCCCGACCACATGAACTATGAGCACGATCGGCCGCGCGATCGCGCCGGCGAGCCCAGCTTGGCGGAGATGACACGCGCCGCGATCACGGTGCTGCGGCGCAATCCAAACGGATTCTTTCTCATGGTCGAGGGCGGCCGAATCGACCACGCCCACCACAGCGGCAATGCCTTCCGCGCATTGACCGATACGGTGGCGTTCTCGGATGCAGTTCGCGTTGCAACCGAACTGACTTCGGACGCCGACACGCTGGTCATCGTCACCGCCGATCATTCGCACACGATGAGCTTTGTCGGCTATCCGCAGCGCGGCAATCCGATCCTGGGCAAGGTGATCGGCGCCAGTGGCGAAGATGAAACTCCAGGTCTGGCCCGCGACAAACTCGGCCTGCCGTTCACCACCCTCAGCTACGCCAATGGGCCCGGTTATGCCGGCGCCAGCAATCAGCAGCCCGAAGGCCCGAAAAAATTCCCGCACCTGCTTTCCAGTGCTGACACTGCACACGGTCGCCCGGACTTGAACCACGTGGATACCGAGCACCCCGACTACATGCAGGAAGCCATGGTTCCTGCCAGCTCCGAGACCCATGGCGGCGATGACGTCGGCATCTGGGCGCGTGGTCCCGGCGCCGCCGCGGTACGCGGCACGGTCGAGCAGAACACCATCTTCCATTTCCTGGTCCAGTCGCAGCCCGCGATCACGAAGTGGTTGTGTGATCGCGGCGATTGCGAAAACGGCGTGCCGGTAAAACTGCCGGCAATCCCCGTCCCGCCGGCGCATTGAGCAACCCGTGCAGCTCTCGCAATGGCAGGAGGCTGGCTCGCATCTGGCGTTCGAGGGCCATCGCATTTTCTGTCGCAGCGAAGGTCACGGCCCGGCGCTGCTGCTGATTCACGGCTTTCCGACCTCGAGCTTTGATTGGGCAAGCGTCTGGCCTGCGCTCGCGCAACGATACCGCCTGCTTGCCATCGACATGCTCGGTTTTGGCTTGTCCGACAAACCGCTCGACTTCGCCTATTCAGTCGCCGCTTCGGCCGATCAATGGCAAGCGATGGTGCTGACGCAGGGTTTGCACGAAGTGCGAATACTTGCCCACGACTATGGCGATACCGTGGCGCAGGAATTGCTCGCCCGACAGCGTGACGGTCGCCTGCCGTTTCGGATCAAGGCTGTGATTTTCCTCAACGGCGGGCTGTTTCCGGAAGCCACGTTTCCGTTGCTGCTGCAAAAAATGTTGCTCGGGCCGTTGGGCCCAGCGCTGGCGCGCCTGGCCAGTTATCGCAGTTTCAGCGGCAGCCTGCGCCAGATCTGCGCGAAGCCACTGGAAGAAAACGAACTGCGCGAACACTGGGCGCTGATCACACGCGTCGGCGGCAAGCGGATCATGCCGAAAACCATCCGCTACATCCGCGAGCGCCGCGAACACCGCGAACGCTGGGTCGCCGCCTTGCTGCATGCCGGCATCCCGCTGTGCCTGGTCGACGGCATCGAAGATCCGATTTCAGGACGCAGCATCGTCAAACGCTGGCGCGAACTGTTGCCGGATTCACGCGTGGTGGAGCTTGCCGGCGTCGGCCACTATCCGCAAATCGAGGATCCCGATGCGGTGTTTAAGGCCGTGCAGGGATTTTTCGATTCGGTGATTTCGTAGGCTGATGACTCTACGAGGTTCGTGGTGATTTGCGACCCATCGAAAGCGCCATCACGGCGGTGATGGCTGCGACGCAGCCGCCGAACACGAAGGTGGCGGGTGCGCCCAAGCCGGTCCAGAACGCGCCGGCGAGGACACTGGCCAGCAATTGCATGATCCCTCGACCGAGGTTGACCAGGCCGAACGCCGTGCCGCGCAAATCTGCTGGCGCGTAGTCTGCGGTCAGCGCCGACAGCAGGCCCTCGGTCAAGCCCATGTGCACGCCCCACAGGGCGATGCCGATCATGAGGCCGACCATGGAATCCGAAAAGCCCAGCACGACATCGGCCGCCACCATCACCATGCAGCCGAGCGCCAGCAGGCGGTAGCGCGACATACGGTCCGACAGCCAACCAGCGGGATAGGCGGTGAGCATGTAGGTCGCGCTCATCACCACCAGCGTCAGCGGCAAGTAAGCGACCGGAAGGCCCAGGTCGGAGGCGCGCAACACCAGGAAGGCTTCCGAAAACCGCATCAGCGTGAACATCAGCACCAGCCCGGCCAGAGACCAGAACGGCCCGGGCAGGCGACGCCAGCCGGCAAACAGCGGCGCTCGCACGGCAGCGTCCGGCGCAGCGGTGGTCTGTTCGGGTTCGCGTACGAAAACTGCCAGCACCAGCACGGCAAGAACGGCCGGGATCGTGGCGATCCAGAAGATGTCGCGAATGCTGACCGCCGCGAGCACCATCAGTGCCATGGCCAGCAATGGCCCTGCAAAGGCGCCGGCAGTGTCCATGCTTTGCCGCAGCCCATAGGCAGCTCCGCGCTGTGCCGCTGGCGTGATGTCGGCCACCAGGGCATCACGCGGCGCTCCGCGTATGCCCTTGCCGATACGATCGATCCAGCGCGCGCTGATCGCCAGCAGCGGGCCATTGGCGAGGGGAAACAGCGGCTTGCTCAGGGCAGCCAGACCGTAGCCGATCAACACCAGCGGCTTGCGCCGACGGAAGCGGTCGGACAGCGCGCCGGAAAATATTTTCGTGATCGAGGCGGTGGCTTCGGCAACACCTTCAATGAGGCCCAGCGCCAGTGCGCTCAAGCCCAGCGTGCCGACCATGAATATCGGCAACAGGGCATGGATCATTTCCGACGACATGTCCATCAGCAGGCTGACCAAACCCAGAGCCCAGATTCCAGACGGCAATTTTCGCTTGGTTGCGATTGCTTTCATCGCCCGAGTATAGGCTGCGGTGAGCGGACGAATCCGGATAGATGGACAGCCCAGCCGGTTGTTGCTTTTACCAATGGCCTAGCAACAAAAAAGCCGGGCAATCCCGGCTTTCTTGATTCTTGACTGCGGGGCAAATCAAATCACGCCGCTTCCGCCTGCACCTTGCGCGGCCCGTGCAGCAGCGCGTGGCGGATGTGCTCGATGACCAGATCCACTTCATCGCCGGTGATGGAGAAATGCGGTGTGAAACGCAGCGAGTTGGTGCCGCCATGGATGACCCCGATGCCGCGCTCGCGCATGTATTCCTCGGTGGAATCATGACCGAAGCACTTGAAGCTGGGGTCGAGCTCGCAGGAGAACAGCAGGCCGGTGCCCTGGACCTTGGTGATCAGGCCGCCGAGTTCGTCCTTGAGCCGGTTGAGTTTGTCGAGGAATTCCTGGCCGCGCTGGCGGATGTTGGCGCGCAGTTCCGGCGTGAGCTGGCCGAGCACATTCGCGGCGATGTCCATGGCGCGCGGGTTGGCGGTCATGGTGTTGCCGTAGGTGCCTTTGCGATAAAGGTCGGCGGTGCGCGCGTTGACGGCGAGTACCGACAGTGGGTACTGGCCGCCGTTGAGCGCCTTGGAATAGGTCTCCATGTCTGGCGCTTCCAGGCCTTCGAAGCCCGGATAGTCAATGATCGACAGCACGCCGTGGGCGCGCAGGCCGGCCTGGATGGAATCGACCAGCAGCAGGCAGCCGTGGGTCTTGGTCAGCTCGCGCGCAGCGGCATAGAACGCCGGCGGCAAGGCGCGGCCGGGATCGCCTTCGCCCATCACCGGCTCCAGGAATATCGCCTCGATGAACCAGCCATTGGCGTCGGCATCGGCAAAGGCCTGCTTGAGCGCATCGATGGAATAGGGCTCAACGGTAATCAGGCTGTTCTCGCCGCGAAAGCTGGCCAGGTGCTGGGCATAGGCCTTGCGGCTGGAGTCGGAATAGATCGCAGGACGCTCGGTGCGGCCGTGGAAGGCGCCCTTCACCGCGAGGCGCTTGATGGTGCGGCCGGCATGCGTGCCGCCGGCATCGGTGCGCAGCTTGGCGTTGATGTCGGCGAAGCGGCAGGCCAGCGACACCGACTCCGAACCGGAGTTGAGCGCTAGGAATTTCGTGTACGGGCAGGCGCCCCGGCTGTGGCCGATTTCGTGGCGCAGTGCGCGCACGATGCGCAGCTGCGACAGGTTCGGGGTCATCACGTTGGCCATCACCTGCAGTTTGGCCATGGTGTCGATCACCGCCTGCGGCGTGTGCCCGAAACCGATCATGCCGTAGCCGCCGGAGTCGTGCAGCACCGCGCCCTTGAGCGTGACCACCCAGGGGCCGCGCGCGGCGAGGGCGACATACGGGCTGACCGCATCGTCGGCATAGAAATTGACGAAGCCGGCCTGCATGGCGTCGATCTGGGCCTGCTCATCGAGGTCGAACAGCTCGCCGAACTCGGCCTTCGTAGCTGCGTATTGCGCGACGGCGGCCTCGGCGGCTGCGTTGAGCTCGGGGAATTTCGCCGCCAGTCGCAGCAGGGTGGCGTCGTCGAGGCCGTGCGTGCGCACGATGCCGGCATGGCTTCGAAGGGGCTTGAGAGTGTCGATGATGTTCATGGCTGGCTCCGTGACGCGGTGGTGTGCTGAACGTGCGGCGCTCCAGCCTTGTTCACTCGCTTGTGAAAAACGCGAGGCAGGTCCTCGCGCTGGGTCTATGTCAGTAAAAACAATTACTTAGGGCGAATATTAACACTGAGGGAGGGGCGGCGTAACCCCCGGCCGTTTGATGAGTACGAGCACGACCGATATGACAGCTGTCAGCTGCAATTGCTGACGCGGGGCACTGGGGCAGGCGGCGCGGCAAATCCACAGTGGTGACACCCCGGAGGTGTCCCATGTCGCTGCACGAGAAAAAAATCGTTCCCCTTGATTCCCGGCCGCTGGCCAGCTTGCGCAAGGCCAGCAAGCGCTACGGCAAGCTGGTGGCGCTCGATGCCATCGACCTTGAAGTGCGCGCAGGCGAAGTGCTGGCCGTGCTCGGTGCCAATGGCGCCGGCAAGTCAACGGCGCTGGGCCTGCTGACTGGCCGCCTGGGCGCTGATGCTGGCGAGGTTGAGCTGTTCGGTAGCGACCCGCGTGATCCAGCCACGCGCCGCGGCATTGGCGTGATGCTGCAGGAGGTGAGCCTGCCTGACACCCTGCGCGTGGCTGAGCATGTCCGGCTCTATTCCGGCTATTACCCGAAACCGCGGCCGCTGGCGGAAACGCTGGCGCTGGCCGGAATTTCCGATATCGCAAAAAGGTCGTATGCCGAATTGTCCGGTGGCCAGCAGCGCCGCGTGCAGTTTGCCATGGCCATCTGCGGCCGTACGCCACTGCTGTTCGTCGATGAGCCCACCGTCGGTCTCGATGTCGAGTCACGGCGCAATTTCTGGCGCGTGCTGCGCCAGTTGCGTGATGAGGGCACCGGCATCGTGCTGACCACGCACTATCTTGAAGAAGCCGATGCGCTGGCCGACCGTGTGGTGCTGCTTGCGGGTGGCCGAGTTCTGGCTGAAGACACACCCACCGGCATCAAATCCCGTGCCGCTGGCAAGCGGGTGCGCGCCCGCAGCGACATTCCCGTTGCACAGATTGAGCAATGGCCCGAAGCAGGCAAGGTGCAGACCAGCGAGGGCGTGGTGGAAGTGCGCAGCGCCGATGTCGAAGGCCTGTTGCGCCGCTGGCTGGCCGCCGATGCCGCTCTTCGCGATCTGGAAGTGCGGTCGCTGAATCTTGAAGAAGCCTTTCTGTCGCTGACCGCGCCCAACGCGCAGGCCGCGACCATCGCCACGGAGGAATTCGCATGAGCACCACCCATCCGCTGCTGGCCACCATGGGCCGACCCTCGATGCTGCGCATCTATCTGGTCGAAGCCGGATACGAGCTGTTGCGGCTGTTGCGCACACCTGCTTTCGCGGCGCCAACGTTGGCGTTCCCGCTGGTGTTTTACGTGATGTTCGCCATTGTCTTGCCGGGCCAGTGGGGCGGTTTCCAGAAGGCCACCTACCTGCTCGCCACCTATGGCGTGTTCGGCATCATTGGTCCGTCGTTATTCGGCTTCGGCGTCGGCTTGGCGATGGAACGCCAGCAGGGCTGGCTGGAACTCAAACGGGTCTCGCCGATGCCGACGGGCGCCTACTTCTTCGCCAAGATCGTGATGAGCCTGACGTTTGCCCTGGCGGTGTTGTTGTTGCTCTCGATCGCAGCGATTGGCTTTGGCGGCGTACACATCAGCGTGGGCACATGGTTGCTGCTGGTGGCCACACTGTTGCTGGGCACCCTGCCGTTCTGCGCACTGGGCCTGTGGATAGGCACTCTGGTGAAAGGTCAGGCGGCGGTGGCGGTGGTCAACCTGATCTACCTGCCGATGTCGGTGCTCTCTGGCCTGTGGATGCCGCTATTCGTGTTCCCGGCTGTCGTGCAGAAGCTGGCGGTGATCTGGCCGTCCTGGCATCTGGCACAGATGGCGTTGGGCGTCATCGGGCAGGTCGAGCACGTGCGCTATGGCCTGCATGCCGGCGTGCTTCTGGCAATGACGGCGCTGTTCCTGTCATTGGCCGCGCTTCGGCTGCGTTCAAACTGAGGCGGCCATGAAAATCCTGCATGCAGTGATCGCCGTGAGCGTGATGGCGTTGGCTTCGATGATGTATTCACTTACGGCATCGCCGCCGGAAAAAGACGGGCCCGTGGCAGCGCCAGCCGCTGAAGAATTCATCATCCGCGACGCACGCATATTCGATGGCGAAAAAGTCTTGCCGCGTGCCTCGGTGCATGTGCGAGATGGCCTGATCGTCGCCGTCGGCGTGGACATCCCGGTTTCGAAGGATATCGAGGTCATCGAGGGCGCCGGCCGCACGCTGTTGCCCGGCCTGATCGATGCCCATGTGCACACTTGGGGCGATGCCCGCCGCGATGCCCTGCGTTTTGGTGTGACCACCGAGCTCGACATGTTCAGCGCACATCAGCAGCTGGCGGCAGCAAAGCTTGAACGAACGTCGCTGGCCGCGACTGACCAAGCGGATTCATGGTCGGCCGGCACGCTGGCGACCGCCCCAGGTGGCCATGGCACGCAGTACGGCATGGATATTCCCACCGTGTCTGCTCCCGAACAGGCATCGGCATGGGTGGCCGCGCGCAAGGCCGAAGGGTCCGACTACATCAAGATCGTGCGCGAAGACCTGCATGTTTATACCGGCAAGCAAGACATGCCGACGCTGGACGACGCCACTGCGGCGGCCTTGGTCAGGGCTGCTCACGACCAAGGCCTGCGCGCCGTCGTGCATGCCTCGGCGCAGGCCTCGGCGCGCCAGGTCCTGCGCGATGGTGCTGATGGCCTCGTGCATGTGTTCCAGGATGCGCCAGCGGATGATGATTTCATCGCCTTGGCCCGTGAGCGCAAGACCTTCGTGGTGGCAACGCTTTCGGTGATCGCGGGTTTCGCCGGTGAGCGGCAAACGCTCAGCGACGATACCCGCCTGGTGGCTTTCCTCTCGCAGGGACAGAAACAGACCCTGCAGTCACGCATGGCGGTCGGCCATGCCAACCCGGCCTTGATCGCCAACGCCCGCGAGAGCGTGCGCCGCCTGCATGCAGCGGGCGTGACATTGCTTGCCGGCACCGATGCCCCGAATCCGAACACGGCGCACGGCGTTTCCCTGCATCAGGAACTGGAAGAACTGGTGCGCGCGGGCCTGAGTCCACAAGAAAGCCTGGCAGCGGCGACGTCGATCCCGGCCAAGGTTTTTTCCCTGCAAGATCGTGGCCGCATCGGCGTCGGCCTGCGCGCCGATCTTCTTTTGGTCGAAGGTGACCCGACCGTGGATATCACCGCCACGCGGGCCATAGCCGGCATTTGGAAAAATGGCCATCGGGTTGATCGCAGTCTTGCGGCCGACAAGGCGACCATGACCCTGCGCAAAGGCATCGTCGGCGATTTCGACGCGGAAACACTGGACTCCACGGGCAAAAGCGGCTGGCTGGCTACCACTGACAAGATGATGGGCGGTGCTTCGACGGTTGAGCTTTCGCGCATTGCAAACGGCGCCGACGGCAGTGCCGGTGCATTGCGCATCAGCGGTGAAATTGCGGGAGGTGCTGTCTGGCCGTGGGCGGGCGCAATGTACAGTCCTGGAGCCACGGCAATGGCTCCGGTTGACGCCGGTACGGCCACCGAACTCGTACTGCATGCGCGCGGCGATGGCCGCGAATACAGCGTGATGCTGTTTTCGGGCGCGCAAGCGCGGTCGATGCCGGCGATGCTGGTCATTCATCCAACCGCGCAGTGGTCGGAATTCCGGCTCAAGCTGGATGATTTCCCGGGCGCAGACAAAACAATGTTGCGTGCCGTGGGTTTCACCGCAGGTGCGCCGGCCGGTCCTTTTCAAGTCGACATTGACGCCGTGGAAATCCGCTAAGGTGTGTGGCGATAGGGAGGCAACGTGAACACAACTCAGCGGCAATGGCCCAGCGGCGGCTTTGAAATCCACGAGCGCCCCTGGTTCGACCTGGCCTATCTGTTTTTCGTCTTCTTGCCACTGTCGCTGTGGCCGGATCGGCCGCTGTCGTCGGTGCTCGCCAGCGTGCTGGCAATCGCCCTGTTCCTGCCTCTGTTCTACTCGTTCTATCGCGGCAGCACGCGTCCGCGCTCAGCCGTGGCGCATATGCTTGCCGTGGCATTGATTGGCTATGCCCTGATTCCATTCAACCCCGGTGGCAACACCTTCCTGATTTACGCAGGTGCGATGGCAGCTTCGGCGCTGTCGCCGCGCCGCGCCGTGCAGCTGTCAGTCGTGCTGCTGCTGGTGATGGCGCTGGAGTTCTGGTGGGTGATGCCGACCCGGGCCATTGCCCTGGTCTCGGTGGCAGTGGTGGCGTTGATCGGGGGCATGGTGGTGGCCGGCATCATTTTTTCGCGATCGCGGGCACGGGCGAACGCCGAATTGAAGCTGACCCAGGATGAAGTGCGCCGCCTGGCCGGCATGGCCGAACGCGAGCGCATCGGTCGCGACCTGCACGACCTGCTCGGGCATACGCTGTCCGTGGTGGTGCTCAAGAGTGAGCTGGCGGGCAAGCTGCTGGATCGTGACCCGGTGGCTGCGCGTGAACAGATCCGCGAGGTCGAGAACGTCGCGCGCAAGGCGCTGGCGGAGGTCCGTGAAGCGGTGGCGGGCATCCGCGCCACCGGCCTGCTGGCGGAACTGGCATCGGCGCGGTTGGCCCTGCTGTCGGCGGACGTGCGCCTCGACCAGCGCCTGCCGCCTTTGGCACTGGACGAGAAAATCGAGGCGGTGCTGGCGATGGCGGTGCGCGAAGCGGTGACCAACATCATCCGGCACGCCGGCGCGCAGCGCGTCGAGATCGAATTGATCGAAGATGATTCCGGACTGAAGCTGAGCATCGCCGATGACGGCAGCGGTGGCATCGTCCGCCATGGCAATGGCCTGGCCGGGATGAAGGAAAGACTCGATTCGATACGCGGCACGCTGGAAATCGAAAGCCAGACAGGCGCGGGAACCCGATTGCTGCTCAGGGTGCCAAACGTGCCGGAAGGAGTCTGGGCATGATCCGGCTGGTGCTGGCCGAAGACCAAGCCATGGTGCGCGGTGCGTTGGCGGCGCTGCTGCGCCTCGAAAGTGACTTCGATCTGGTCGCCGAGGCAGGCGATGGCGAAGCGGCTTGGGATGCCGTCCGGCAGCAACAGCCCGACCTGCTGATCACTGATATCGAAATGCCGAGGCTGACCGGGCTGGAGCTCGCCATCCGCATCAAGGAAGCGGAACTGACCACGCGCGTGGTCATCCTCACCACCTTTGCCCGCTCCGGCTATCTGCGCCGGGCGCTGGATGCCGGTGTGCGCGGCTACTTGCTCAAGGACGCGCCGTCCGAGCAGCTGGCCGCCGCGCTGCGCCAGGTGCACGCCGGCGGCCGCGCCATCGATCCGCAGCTGGCGGTGGCCGCTTGGGGTGATGACGATCCCCTCAGCGAACGCGAGCGGCAGGTGCTGCGACTGGCTGGCGAAGGCGTGAAAAGTGCCGATATCGGCGAGCGCCTGCATCTGTCGCAGGGCACCGTGCGCAACTATCTGTCGGAAGCCATCGGCAAGCTGGGTGCCGAAAACCGCATCGAGGCTTATCGGCTGGCGCGGGCGAAGGGGTGGCTGTAATCGGGAGACGGGATTCGGGACTCGTCACGGCGCAGCAGGTTTTTTTCAGTGTCAGGGGTTGGGGCCGGTAGAATCTGCGCAACGTTCGCGGGCATAGCGCTTGTCGACCCCCGATTCACCCTTCCCGATTTTCATCTTGAAAAAATCTGACTTCCACTACGAACTGCCGCCCGGGCTTATTGCGCAAGCGCCGCTGCCCGAGCGTTCGGCCAGTCGGCTGCTGATGGTGCCGCCGGCGCCGTCGGCATTTGCCGATCGCCATATGCGCGACCTGCCCGAGTACCTGCGTGCCGGCGACCTGCTGGTGTTCAACGATACCCGGGTGATTCCGGCGCGCCTGTTTGGCGTGAAGGAAACTGGCGGCCGCGTCGAGATCCTGCTTGAACGCATCACGGGTGCGCATGAGGTGCGGGCTCAGGTCGGCGCCAGCAAGCCGCCCAAGGCCGGCTCAACCATCACCCTCGACGAAGGCACCAGGATCAGCGTGCTTGGTCGAGAAGGGGAGTTCTACCGCCTTCGCTTCGAAGGCAGCGAGCCGTTGGAAAAAGTGCTGATGCGCGCGGGCCGCATGCCGCTGCCGCCGTATATTTCCCGCGACGCCGACATCAGCGACGACGAGCGCTACCAGACCGTGTTTGCGCGCAATGCCGGCGCCGTGGCGGCGCCGACGGCTGGTCTGCATTTCGACGAGGCGTTGCTGACGGCATTGAAGGCCAAGGGCGTTGAGATCGGCCATATCACCCTGCATGTCGGTGCCGGCACGTTCCAGGCGATGCGCGCCGATCACGTGAAAGACCATGTGATGCACAGCGAATGGCTTAACGTCGGTGCCGAGTTGTGCGCGCAGATCGCCCGCACGCGCGCCGCTGGCGGCCGCATCATCGCGGTCGGAACCACGGTGGTGCGTGCGCTGGAAACCGCGTGGCGCGACGGCGCCGTGCAGCCCTATGCCGACGACACCTGCATCTTCATCTTTCCGGGCTGCAAGGTGCGTTCGGTGGACGCGATGGTGACCAATTTCCACCTTCCGGAAAGCACGCTGTTGATGCTGGTGTCGGCGTTCGCGGGGCGCGAGCGGATACTCGCGGCATATGCGCACGCGGTGCGCGAGTGCTACCGGTTTTTCAGCTATGGCGATGCCATGCTGTTGTTCCCCGAGGCGTCCACATGAGTCTTGAACATGTTGGAGCAGCGTCCCCCTTGGGGGGCGCCACCCCTGCAGGAAACAATCGATGAGCCGCATGCGTTTCGAAAAACTGGGCCGGGACGGCTCAGCCCGCCGCGGCCGCCTGCATTTTCCGCGCGGAACGGTAGAAACGCCCGCGTTCATGCCGGTCGGCACCTACGGCACGGTGAAGGCGATGACGCCGGAATCACTGCGCGAGGTCGGCGCCGAGATCATCCTCGGCAACACCTTCCACCTGTACCTGCGTCCGGGTCTCGACGTGATCGGCGCACATGAGGGACTGCATCGTTTCTGCGGCTGGAGCGGTCCCATCCTCACCGACTCCGGCGGCTTCCAAGTCTGGTCGCTGGCCAAGCGCCGCAAGATCACCGAGGAAGGCGTGACTTTCGCTTCTCCTACCGACGGTGCCAAGGTGTTTCTTTCGCCGGAAGTGAGCATGCAGATCCAGCGCACGCTCGATTCCGACATCGTGATGATCTTCGACGAATGCACGCCGTACCCAGCCACCGAAGCAGTGGCGGGCAAGTCCATGGAGCTGTCGCTGCGCTGGGCCGAACGCAGCAAGCGGGCGCATGAGGGCAATGACGCGGCGCTGTTTGGCATTGTCCAGGGCGGCACCCATGCGCACTTGCGTGCGCGCTCGGCGGAAGGCCTGAAGGCGATTGGTTTCGATGGCTACGCGGTCGGCGGACTCGCCGTGGGCGAGCCCGCCGAGGAACGCGAGCGCACGCTGGAAGCGCTATGCCCGCAGCTGCCGGAAGACCAGCCGCGCTACCTGATGGGCGTCGGCAAGCCCGAGGACATCGTCGAGGCGGTGGCGCGCGGCATCGACATGTTTGACTGCGTCATGCCGACCCGCAACGCCCGCAACGGCCACTATTTCACCCGCTTCGGTCAGGTGCGCATTCGCAACGCGAAATACGAGAAGGACCTGCGCCCGATCGAACCCGGCTGCGCCTGCTACACCTGCGCCCGCAGCTACACCCGCGCCTACTTGCGCCACCTCGACCGCTGCAACGAAATCCTGGCCTCGATGCTGGCCACCATCCACAACCTGCACCACTACCAGCAGTTGATGCGGGGTATCCGAGCCGCCATCGAGGCGGGGTGCTTTGCCGAGTTCCGGGCGCAGTTTTATGCCGAGCGTGCCCGCGGCGAGGAATGAGCCAGGCGCAGATTCCGGTTTGGGAGGGCCTGCAGCCCCTCCCACAGATGCCTTGGCCGCGGCAGCCGGCGGCTGTGGCATACTTGCCCGCTTTGATTCCCTTCCTGGACCTGCAAACCCATGTCTTTGCTCGATATTCTGATTTCACCCGCCGCCGCGCAGACGGCCGGCCAGTCCCAAAGCAGCCCGATCTCTTTGATCATCATGATGGTGCTGTTTTTTGGTGTGTTCTATTTCATGGCCATGCGCCCACAAATGAAGCGCCAGAAAGAGCACCGCGAGCTGCTGTCGAAGCTTGCCAAGGGCGATGAAGTGGTCACCAATGGCGGCATGGCCGGTCGCGTCGACGATATTGGCGAGCACTTCGTCACCGTCGAAATTGCCGACGGCGTTCGCGTCAAGCTGCAGAAAGGTGCGATCAGCGCCGTGCTGCCGAAAGGCACGTTGAAGTCGGCTTGAGCCGTCCCCATCCCTAAGTTTGCCGGCCCTTCGGGCCCTTGCGGTTATAGCCATGCTTGAATTTTCCCGTTGGAAATACATCCTCGCTGCCTTGGTGCTGCTGGCCAGCGCCTTCTACGCCATGCCCAACCTGTTTCCGCAGGATCCGGCCGTGCAGATCAGCGCAAATCGAGGCGTCGTGGATGCGGCGCTGCAATCGCGCATCGAGGAACTGCTCAAGAAAAGTGGCATTGCGCCGCGTCGGGTTGCCATCGAGGGCAGCAATCTGATGGTGCGATTGGCCAATGCCGACGATCAGATGAAAGCATCGGAATTGATTCGCCCCGAACTGGGTGCACGTTTTACGTCAGCCCTGAACCTTGCCTCGACGGTGCCGTCGTGGCTGGCCAGCGTCGGTGCCAAACCCATGACTTTGGGCCTCGACCTGCAGGGCGGCGTGCACTTCCTGATGCAAGTCGACCAAGCTGCGGCGCTGGACAAGCGCATGAATGCTTACGTCGAGGAAGTGCGCGGCCTGCTGCGTGATGGCGAGATACGCAATGCCGGCATCAGCCGCAACGGCCAAGATATCCGCATCGAGCTCAAGAATGCTGACGAAAGTCGCGGCGTTCTCAACCTGCTGACGCCGGTGCTCACCAGACTGCAGGTAAGGGTGTTGGCTGGCAGCGAAGGCAAGATCCTGCTGGTGCAGGCCAGTGACGTCGAGGTCAAGGCCATTTCCGACGGCGCCATCGACCAGAACGTCACCACCCTGCGCAACCGCATCGATTCCCTCGGCGTGGCCGAACCGGTGATCCAGCGCCAGGGCAGCAGCCGCATCATCGTGCAGCTGCCGGGTGTGCAGGACACGGCCAAGGCCAAGGACATCATCGGCGCCACCGCGACACTGGAATACCGCGCGGTGATTGGCGCTTATGCCGAGGCCGCCGAAGCCGAGCGTTCCGGCATCACGCCGCCGGAAGCACGCCTGTACTACATGCGCGAGACCGGGCCGACCGGCGAGCGCGTCCCGATCCTGCTCTCGCGCCGCGTGATTATTTCCGGCGACCAGCTGGTTGACGCTACTCCCGGCTACGACAGCCAGGGCGGCCAGCCGAACGTCAGCATCAAGCTCAACAATGCCGGCGGCAAGCGCATGTTCAACCACACGCTGGAGAACGTCGGCAAGCAGATGGCCGTGGTTTACGTCGAGCGCATCCCGGAAACGCGCAAGATCGATGGCAAGGAAGTGCGCACGGTCAAGATCAACGAGGACGTGGTCAATTCGGCCACCATCCAAGGCGTGTTCGGCAAGGATTTCCAGACCACCGGTCTGGATCCGCAGGAAGCCGAGCGCCTGTCCAAGCAACTCAAGGCCGGCGCCTTGGCCGCGCCCATGGACTTCGTCGAGGAGCGCATTGTCGGCCCCAGCCTCGGTGCCGAGAATGTCGCGCGCGGCATCCAGGCGGTGCTTTACTCGTTCTTGTTCGTGCTGGTGTTCTTCGTCATCTACTACCGGATATTCGGCATCATCACCAACGTTGCGCTGCTGCTGAATCTCTTGATGGTAGTAGCGGTGATGTCGCTTTTCGGCGCCACCCTGACACTGCCGGGTTTCGCCGGCATCGCCCTGACCGTGGGCATGTCTGTGGACGCCAACGTGCTGATCAACGAACGAATCCGCGAAGAGTTGCGCTTGGGCAACACGCCCCTGGCCAGTATCGCTGCCGGTTATGACAAGGCCAGCGGCACCATTGCCGATGCCAACGTCACTGCACTGTTGGGCGGCATCGCCATGGCTGCGTTCGGTACCGGCCCGATCCGTGGCTTCGGCATCACCCTCATCATCGGCATCCTGACCTCGATGTACACCGCCGTATCGGTGTCACGCGGCATTGCCACCCTGATCTATGGCGGCCGTCGCAAGCTGGCCAAGGTCTCGATCTGAACATGGTCGACAAGTATCGTCGGGAGTTGATTTAGTGGAACTGTTTCCCTCCAACAGCAATTTCAATTTCATGCGCCTGCGCATGCTCTCGCTGGCGATCGCCGCGCTGATCATGTTCGTGGCCATCGGCGGCATGGTGTTCAAGGGCTTCAACTACGCCCTGGACTTCACCGGCGGCACTGTCACCGAGATCAGCTTCGCCAAGCCGGTGGAAGTAGAGCAGATTCGCCAGCGGCTTGAGGCCGGCGGCTTCGATGGCGCGGAAGTGCGCACGTTCGGCAGCGGCAGCGACATCGTGGTGCGCATGCAGCTGCAGGAAGGTGGTCGCAAGCAGACCGGCACCGATATCCTTACTGCGGCACAAACCCCGGACAACCCCGGCAAGGTGCTGCGCAGTGACTTCGTCGGCCCGCAGGTCGGCAAGGAGCTGGCAGAGAACGGCATGATGGCCGTGCTGTTCGTGGTGATTGGTTTCTTTGCTTACGTCATGATCCGCTTCGAGTGGAAGTTTGCGGTGGCCTCGATCATCACCACCCTGCACGACGTGGTGCTGGTGGCTGGCTGGTTCGCCATCAGCGGCCACGAGTTCGACCTCGCCGTGCTGGCCGGCGTGCTGTCAGTGATGGGTTATTCGATCAACGATACCATCGTGGTGTTCGACCGCGTCCGCGAGAATTTCCGCAACCTGCACAAGTTTACGGCGGCCGAAGTGCTCAATCGCTCGATCAACCAGACCCTCTCGCGCACCATCATCACCTCGTTCGTGGCCCTGCTGACGGTGCTGGCGCTGTATTTCTACGGTGGCGCCTCGCTCAAGGGCATGGCCGAGTCGCAGATCATCGGCATCGTGATCGGCACCCTGTCCTCGATCTTCGTCGCCTGCCCGCTGTTGTTGTGGCTGGGCGTGAGCAAGCAGGACCTGCTGCCCAAGGCCAAGGAAGATGGCGGCCTCGATCGTCGCCCCTGATCCTTTCTGCATGCTGCAAACAAAAAGCCGTGCATTGCGCGGCTTTTTTATCGTGTGGCCGCAACTTCGCGTAGCTGTGGCACGGTGACTCCGGTCTTGCTTGCTGGCAGATTCTGGAATTGCGCAGCAAAGGGTTTCCAGAATGCCGGTGGCGGTTCAACCCCTGTGTCCAGGATCCGCGTCCGGAATTTGCGTGCGTATCCGACGCGCAGTATCCGTTCAGGCGGGAGTCGCTGTGCAACACGGTGATCGCCATCCCGGCGGGCAACCTTTTTTGGCTGCCCGGAAGAGCTGCCCGGAAGTGCTGGCTTCTCGCTATTGGCTGCAACTCCCCGTCCTGACGCGCCTCCACAATGCAGGCCAAGTGCAGGCCAAAGCCAAGCCGAACACGCACCGGGCAAGCATCAATGCATCCAATCCGTGGGGGTTCGCTGCGTATATCGCTGCAAGCGCGAGCACTGCGCCGGTGACTTTGGCTTGCGACAAGCGCCGCGCCGGGGCGTATTGGTCGGCGTGCTCCGGCAGCCACAGGGGCAGTAGCCAGGGAGCCAGCAACGCCAGCGCGCCAGACCGAGCAGGATGCCGTAGTCGCGTGACGGCCCGCCAAGTGTGCGATGCAAGATGACGCCGAGCAGGTGCAAGCGCCACAGCTGCCACAAGGCTTGGGCGAGGGTGCAGGTCATGGTGACGAGCAGCAGCGACTCTAGATCGGGATGCCACAGCGCGACAAGTACGATGCCAAGCGTTGCGAACGAGCGCGCCATGCCCTAAGCGATGGCGCCGGTGCGATAGTCGCCCAGTCCACGCAAGGCTGCGGCCGATAGCGCAACCGTTTCGTTGGCGATCACCTGGCAAAGCATCAACGGCAGCCACAGCGAGCCGGCTCGCAGCAGCGGTGCTTCGCCGCGCAAATACAGCAGCGAGGCAGCGGCGGGCAGGGACAGCGCGGCAGCCTACACCAGCGTGGCTTCGAATGCCTCGCGCAGGATCGCCGAGCGCTGCACTGTGCTGGAGGCCGACTGCAGCCGCAGCGACATTCCCGGTCCGATGCCGGCGCTGGCCAGCGAACACATCAGGATCAGGGTGGAGACCAGCAGCCACTCGCCAAAGGCGTCGATGCCGATCAGCCGGATAAGCAGGGCGCTGAGCAGCAACTGCAGGGCGGCTGCCCAGAGGTTGCCCAGCGTGCACCACGCCGATTGCCGCAGCAGGCTCGTCGACGTTGTTTTTTCTTGAGCAAGGGACCGGTGCATGGCCTGGCGGCGATGACGCAGCAGCGCAGCGAAGCGCTCGGTCGCGAACGTCCACCACCGTCGCGCCCGGCTGGGCAATATCAGGCCCTTGGGATTGCTGATAGGCAGGTCGAACGACCAGGAACCGGGAATGCGCCGTTTCACGCTGCCGATGCCGAAGCAGCCATGACGTTCATTGAGCCCCCCCCGCGATGGCGTTCACTTCGGCGAGGTGAGGGACGAATACCTGTTGGTGCAGACGGTTCGAGCCCATGCCAGGCACTACCTCCCAGATCTGCCAGCGCCCGGATTGGCCGCGCCAGAAACCGCTGAAGTGGAAGAAGATCAGTGGCTGCCCGTCGACGTGCATCGTGTTGCCATCCAGAGACAATGGATGCGTTTAGATGTTCCAGGAACCGACGTTGTGCCCGGGATGGACCAACTCGACCAGCGCGCTGTAGCGGAGCGGCCAATGGTTCAGATATCCCTGGTTCATGAAGCGGCCATCGGACGCACATTGCTGATGGCACCAGTCCAGGCATTGCTGCGACCACTGCTCGACGCATTGTCGACCTTCGGCCGTGTTGCCCATGGCTACGAAACCGGCATTGAGCGCTCCGTATTTCGCCATCTTGCGCATGCTTGGCGAGTACCGGTGCGGGCTGATGGCGATGGCGGCGCCAGCGATCTCGTCCCAGAGCGGTTTCGGATCGGAGAAAAAACCGATATCCGCATCGACGTAGACGACCAGGTCACCTTCCGGGACACGCCCCAGCGGTCAGCGCATCGCCAGCGGTGTCAGCATGGCATAAGCGTCGCAAAGGGTGGCGAGGCTGAAACCGCCGGCAGTTGCGGCTCCATGATGGCCAACTGGTCGGGCTATTGCTGCTGACCTTTTTTTACTCTGCAAACAAAAAAACCGCGCAGTGCGCGGCTTTTTTCATCGAGTATCCGCTGTGGATTTTCAGGCGCTGCGTCAGCTGGAATCCTGTTTTGCAACCTTTACTCTCAAGAAAGTAAGCAGCGCCAAAAAATGATGCCATTTATGGGCTTTTTTATGCGGTTTTTCGTGACTTCCGTGTTGTGCTACTTCTTGACTACTGAGTAATGCATCGCGGAAGTCGCCGCGCCCTGCGGTTGCCGTTCAGAACGCCGAGGCGTAACCCGATTGCATCACCGCTTTCTGCAGGGCTTCGCCCAGCTTGAGGTTGCCGGCGACGACCTGGCCGCCATCAAGCAGGCGCTCACTGCGACCGCGGAAGTCGCAGACCCGGCCACCGGCTTCGCGCACCAGCAGCAGGCCGGCGGCGATATCCCAAGGCTTCACGCCGGCTTCGAAATATCCGTCGGCGCGACCGCAGGCGACATAGGCCAGATCAAGCGCGGCCGAGCCGGTGCGGCGGATGTCCTCGGCCTCGCCGAGCAACGCTTGCACCGTCGCCAACTGCGGCGCCAGGCGCGCGCGCTCGCGCGGCGGGAAACCGGTGATCAGCATGGCGCCGGCCAGGTCCCTGCGGTCGGCTACGCGGATTTTTTTATCGTTGAGTACGGCGCCGGCACCACGGCTGGCGGTGAATAATTCGTTGCGCAGCGGATCGTAGATCACGCCGTCGGTGGGCTCGCCGTTTTCCACCAGTGCGATGGAAATGCAGAAATGCGGCCAGCCGCGCAGGAAGTTGGAGGTGCCATCGAGCGGATCGATCACGAAGGTCTGCCGGCCCTGGCCCATGGCGCCGGATTCCTCGCACAGGAAGGCCGCCTGCGGATGGGCGCGGCGCAGTTCCTTGATGATTTCAGCCTCGGCCAACGAATCGACTTCGCTGACGTAGTCTTGCTTGGCTTTCTCGAACACGTTCAGGCTGTCGAGCTTGCTCATATGGCGCAGGATCACATTGCCCGCGGAGCGCGCGGCCTTGATCATGACGTTGACGACAGGATTCTGCATATGCCCGCCCACTACCTGCTATTGGATGAAGAACGACGCGCAAGTCGTTGCCTGCGCTAGCTTATGATACCAGACCAAGGTAAAAGGTCGGCTCGATATCGGCCTGCAGCCGATGACTACGCATGGGTATGGGCATGGACGAACGTATGAAAGCAGCGCTGCGCATCGTGCTGGTCGGCACCCAACACCCGGGCAACATCGGCTCGGCGGCGCGGGCCATGAAGACCATGGGTCTGGACCGCCTGCTTCTGGTGACGCCTGAACGCTTTCCGCACGATGAGGCTTTTGCGCTGGCCGCCGGTGCCGGCGACGTGCTTGATCGTGCCGAAATCCATGCCGACCTCGACAGCGCCTTGGCCGGCTGCCGCCTGGTATTCGGTGCCACCGCACGACGTCGAACCGTGCCCTTGCCCGAATTCACCCCGCGTGAGGCGGCGCGAAGGCTGGTGGACGCTGCAGAAAATCATCCGGTAGCGCTGGTATTCGGCCGAGAACGTACCGGACTTGAGAACGAGGAGTTGCAGCGCTGCCATGCGGCGGTGTGCATTCCGGCCAATCCAGGTTACAGCTCGCTCAACCTTGCAGCGGCCGTGCAGGTGCTGACCTATGAGTTGCGCGTGGAGATGCTGTCGCGGACTGCGGCCGTGGAGCCGAATGTGCCGGCCGATCACGAGCTGCCTGCCAGCGCCGATGAGATGGAGCACTATTTCGTCCATCTGGCGCAGGCCCTTGATGCCATCGATTTTTACAAGGGCAAGGCGCCCGAGATCGTGCTGATGCGCCTGCGCCGACTGTACCTGCGCGCGGCGCCCGACAGTCGCGAATTGCGCATCCTGCACGGCATCCTGGCCGATACCCAACGGGCGGCACGACTGGCCAAGGCTGCCGCAGATCCTGGGCCGTGATGGTCCGCAGCCTAGCGCCACGGGCAGGCCGCGCTTAAAGTAGGCCTGCCGCACTCGCTGATGATCGGGCTCGACTTGACCGCATTTTTCCGAATCACGCGCCGCCACGCCCTGCTACCCTGGTTGGCAGCGTTGTTGTTGTGCGTCGCGAACCTCGTGCAGGCCGAGGATGGCGTGCTGGTGCTCGGCCGAGTCAGCGACGATCCGCGCCGCCACTACGAACAGCTCAAGCCGCTGCTCGATTACGTGGTGCCGCGCATGGCCGACGTCGGCATCCGCGAGGGACGGATCCTGATGGCCAAGGATTCCCAGCAGATGATGAGTTACCTGCGCCGCGGCAAGGTTGACTGGGTGACCGAAACACCGGGCACCG
>Ga0163144_10004196_pt1 | contig 32563 bp, 25 predicted proteins | sample OliLak19BULKMAT1_FD_123175 | JGI IMG/M metagenome (GOLD analysis project Ga0163144, IMG submission 123175) | Freshwater microbial mat bacterial communities from Lake Vanda, McMurdo Dry Valleys, Antarctica - Oligotrophic Lake LV.19.BULKMAT1 | ecosystem: Environmental > Aquatic > Freshwater >... | reverse complement strand
CCGCAGCAGTCGCCTGCGGTCGCAATCGTCGTCGTCGCGATCACCGCGTTCGCCTATCGCCGTCCCTCATAAAGGCGACGTTCCCAGATGAGATCGTACGGCCGATCGAACACGAGTTTGGGCGCGCCGAGCGAGATGACGCGGGCGTGCAGTTCGACTGAACTACCATCCTGATCATAGGCGAGTGCGATCACGGTCGTGTCCCCGAGCGTTCTGGTCGAAAGACGGGTGATCGGATAGCGGAGCCGCGGCGCGTCCTTGACGAAGCCGAGTTCGATGGAGGTCTCGGTGAACGCGAGCTGGCGTCCTTCATAGCGTGGGTTGCTGGTGATCCACTCGCCGAGTAGTGCGTCGGGTATGTACGGCGCCGCTGGTGTGCGAAGTGAGAACAGGCCGATCGCGAGACCAACAGCGATGGTGAACGTCGCGAGGTAGCCGCGCAGCTTCGCAAGACTGATCGGAGGCGGCACCAACGCCTGCACGGAGGCCGTGGCGCGCTTCGGACGCTGCGACGGAAGGTTGAGGATCACACCGATCTCGATGAGCTCTTCACGCAGGTCCGGTGATTCGAGCGGTTCGCCATTCGGTGCGTCGTTTCCTGTTCCCATCATCGGCATCAGCTCACCGCCATCAGCGTGAGAGGTGTGGTGCGGGACGTGGCGCCCGCGAGAGGGAATTGGCTCAACGCCTCGAGCGACGACAGCGACCGCATGTCGTCCTGTTCGATCGCGAGCAGCGCCTCGACCACGCGCGGGTCGAAATGTGTGCCGGCGTTGGACTCGATCATCGTGATCGCGGCTCGATGGCTGAGCCCCGCGCGATACGGGCGATCGCTCACCAGCGCGTCGAAGACGTCGGCCACGGCCAGCACGCGCGCGAGCCACGGGATCGACTCTCCTGCCAGCCGGTCGGGATAGCCGCTACCATCCATCTTCTCGTGATGAGAACGCACGATCGCGAGTGCGTCCGCGAAGGCCGGAATCGGGCGCAGGATTCGCTCGCCGATCTCCGGATGCTTTTCGATCAACGCACGCTCCGTGTCGTCGAGCCTCGAGGCCTTGTCGAGGACAGCGGGAGGAATGCCGATCTTGCCGATATCGTGCATGATGCCTCCGCGATACAGCGTCGACAGTTCGGACGGCATCAGTTCGAGCTGCCGGCCCAGAGCGAGTGCGAGTTGTGTCACGCGCTCGCTGTGACCCGCGGTCCATGGAGAGTTCGCGTCAATCGCGCGGGCGAAGGCCAGCAGCGTCCCGGACGAGAGCTCTTCGAGTCGATTGAGCAGTCGAACATTCTCGACACCGAGCGCGACGCGATCTGCCAGTCGACGTGCGGCGCGCAGTTGTTCCTCGTTGCCGCGCGATGCCAGGTCGAAGTCGAGCGTGATCGCACCAAGCAACTCATCATCATGCAGGAGCGGCAGGCAGAGGCGAGTTTTCTCGCCGTCGCCTGCCAACCACGACGACGCCAGCATGGTGGACACGCGCGGCTCCTCGCTGGGAGCTGTAAGTGCTGCGGACAGATGCTGTCGCGGATTCGCCAGTAGCGTCGCGCGATCTTCGCCGGACAGCAGCCGCCACGACCACTGCAGCTGCGGCGATGCCGGATCGAGCGACCACTCCGTCATGGACTGTCCGCCGCGATCGTCGAGCATGGCGACTGCAACGACAACACCGGGCAGCGTTTTCTGGAAACCTTCGAGCGCCGCCCGTGCGATCGACTCCACCTCCTGATCGCGCAGCGTCGACTGGTCAACTGCGTCCATCACGCGAAGCAGCGACAGCTGGCTGTCCAGCGCGCGCGTCATGCTGTTGAACGCCGATCCGAGCTCGCCGTATTCATCACGCGACTGGATGGAGACCATCGTGCTGAGATCACCAGCGCTCACACGCCGTGTTGCATCGCGCAGCGCTTCCAGCGGCGCGGTACTCCGTCGAATCTGCGTGTGCGCGAGGGCGAAGGCGCTGACCATCGCAATCGCGATGAGCAGCGTGAGGGAGATCGATACACCGCGCGCTGGGGCGAGAGCCACGCGGCGCTCCTCCGCGCTCACCAGTCGCCACTCCGGGCGGCCGAACTCGAATCGCAAATAGACGTCGCGGTGCGCCACCAGCAACTCCTCCGTGTGCGGAGAGGCGGCATCCCTCAATCGTGCGTCGCGGCTCGCGGCGACCCGGCGCAGCTTCTCCTCCGTGGCCGGCGAGACGAATGCGCTGCAATGCGCGCGTTTCCATCCCTGCACATCGAAGATGCAGATGTTGGTACGGTCGAGGTTCACCAGCGCATCCAGCGCCGACCAGATCGTGGTCGCCGCAACGCTGCGCTGTCCGATGCGGCCCTCCACCGTACGTCGCAGCATGTGGATCGAGTCGGCCGCCGGATCGCTCGTCGCGAGCGAGAGGCGCAGCAGCACGCGGCCCGCGTTCAGGTGCGACAACTCGGCGGCAGTGAGCGGCGCGGTTGACCCGACGCGCAGCGTCGTTTGCGGCAGCTCGACCGTTTCGCGCGCGAGTGTCGCGAGTTCGCGCAGCAACGTCGAGGCAGCCGCCTTGCTCGTGCGCTCCACGCGCTCTTCCGCTTCGTGAATCAGCGTCTGCCGCACGAACCAGATACCGAGCAGCGAGCTGACCAGCACCGGCAGCATCGCGGCCCCCAGAAAGTGCAGCAGTGTCCGTCGGCCGACCCGCGTGCCCAGGAATCCCGCCTGCAACGTGAATCGGCGCATCAGTAGCGTTTCGCGAGGCCGATGAAGCCTCCGTCATTGGCGACGATCACGTCGTCCCGGCTCGCCTTGGCGGTAAGCGGTGCTGCACTGCCACCGTCTCGGCCAACGCTGTACAGGTCGTCATCCGAGTTGATGGGCACGAGAAACCGGTCCTTGCGCGCGCCTTTTGGTGGTGCTTTGCCCTTGCTCGGCGGAAACGGGTAGTAGACATACGGGCGACCCCACGGATCGAGGCGGCCGGCCCGGCCGATCCCCGCCAACGTGGCCGGAAGGGTGTTCGCGGTGTTGAGTTCCGTCGAGAGGGCGCGCAGATCGCCGATCGCGCGCGCGATCTTGGCTTGATTCACCGCCTCGTCGAACTTCGGCATGCCGAGACCGACGAGAAGACCGATGATGGTCATGGTCGCCATGAGCTCGACGAGCGTGAACGCCCGTCGACTGAACGCGCGCGTTATCCACGCATCGTGGCGCCGGAGCGCAGGAGCGGCGATGGACTTCGCCGCGTAATGCCGGGGCTTCGTCGCCATTCACCTGAGTGTCGGCATGCCCCGGAGAATCTTGAGCCCGGCGGGCCGATCGCGAAGCGTTGCGGGAAGACAGCACCTCGTGGCGCGGCACCTTCGGTTCGCCCGTGTTGCGCGTGCACGAGCGCACCATCGTTGACGCATATTGAATCATCTGCCGGCCCGCTTCTCGCAGAAGCCAGTGCGGACAGAAATCCAACCCCGTGGAGATTCCATGCGCATTTCATTGATCCCGATCGTTGTTGCCTCGCTGATCGCGGGCAGCAGCGACGGGAGAGACGAATCTCTCGGTCGCCCGTGCGGTCGTCGGGTTCCGGTAACAGCTGACACCATTGTCGACCGAGCTGGGGTCGGCGACAGCCCGCTGCTGCGATGGGTCGTTGTTGGTGGCCCAGCCTATCCGGCGGATCTGCGACGACTCGGCCACGGCGAGGTCATGGCGACGTTTGTCGTGGACACCACGGGCCGCATCGTGCGGGGGAGCGCCGAGATCCTCTCGGCATCGGATGTCGGTTTCGGCCGATCGGTGTGCGCGTTTCTTTCTCGCGCGAAGTTCACGCCCGCGGTGGTGGACGGACGCAAGCTGAACGTCCGCGTGTCGGCGGCGCCGTTCGTGTTCAAATTCGGCCAGTGACGTTCGCCCGCTGCCAGCGCCGCTGGTCGCGGTCGCGGTCGAAGAACTGCGTCGGGCCTACGCCGAAAGCCGCCGCGTGTTGCGTACGAGCTTGATGAGGCCCTCCGGCGACTTCGCGACACGCGTCGCTTCGGCTTCCGCTTCCGCGGCAATGGAGTCGAGATAACGCTCGGCCACCGGCAGCGCATCCTCCATTTTTGTCAGAAGCACCTGCAATCCGTCCGCGGTCGGATTGCGGAAGAGCAGCGCGACCTCCGGATCACGAATGGCAATCGCTGCCGGCAGTGTGAGAATGCCGTCGCGCAGATCCTCCTCGCCGCCGCCGCCGAGTGCCACGGCACCTTTCACGTCGCCCACATCGTCGCAGCCGTGATAGAGCATGCCAAGCAGGCGGCCGTAGTGACGGAGCTTCTCGTCGCCGGTGCCAAGACAGGCCGCCGCTTCGAACATGCTGCCGGTATCTTCGCCCGCGATGATGCGCCAATCCTCGACGCCGAGCGGATGACGACGCAACCGCCACTGCAGCGTCTCCGCCGCCGCGAGTCGGCGAAAGAGTTCGGCGATGCGCTGAATGTTGAACGGGTTCGTGTCGACCAATTCGAACGCGTCGGCGGTGATGTACCCCGATGCCATCAGCGCGGGGAGCAGACCGAAGCGGCAGTGCAGGGTGAGCACGCCGCGACGAAAGCGTGAGCGATCGAGGATGTCGTCGACGATCAGCGAAACGTTGTGCACCATTTCGATCGCGGCGGCGGCGCGAATGGTGGGCACGCCGACCGGCTCGTCCGTCATCGCCGCGTGACAGGCGAATAGTGTCACCGGTCGGAAGTACTTCGAGCGGCCAAGAAACTGCCACTCGAGCAGCGGCTTCACTTCGTTGTTGCCACGCGCCGCCCATTCGTGCAGAAATGTCTTGAGCAGTATCAGCTCCTGCTCGAAACCTTCGGCCATAACGAGGCCAGCGGGCGCTGCGCTCTCCGCCGAATAGGGATCCGTCGTGTCGGATGCCGCTGCTTCGGATTCCGTGACCGATGTCGCCACTCGTGGCTCAGGTCAGGACTTGGCGCGACCCGCGCGCTTGCGACGCCCCGCGGCACCTCGCGGTGTGGCACTCTTGGCGCGTGCACTCGTTGCGCCAGCGCGCTTCGCCGTCGCGGCACGCGCCGAACCACCGTCACTCGCCTTCTTTGCCGCGAGCTTGTCCAGCTCTTCAATGAAGTGCGTGGCCGTGTTGCGCGGGATCTCCGTGAGTGAGCGCACGCTCGCGCGGCCCGCATCGAGCAACTCCAGCACGACGTCCTTCGACTTCGGATCGTCAGTATTGATGTTGGCGAGCGTCTTGGTGGCCGACTGTACGAACGTCGCCGTATGCTCGATCCATTCCGTCCAGAAGCTGATGCCTGCCTTCAGTGCAGCGAGCTGCACCTCTATGGCATCCGTGAGCAGGAGGCGAAGATCTTCTTCCCGCGTTGGATCTGCGTCGGCCATTGGTATCGTCCCTCGCAACCAGAGTGCGACTGTGTGCTTCAACGACAATGTGCGCGAGTATTGCACACCTGTACTCCGTCAGTATCGCGCTCATGGGGCGGAAGTGCAACAGACTCCGCGTGACGTAGCGCACGTGAGTTCTGCATGAGCTCGCAATCTCTGCCATTGGATTCACCATGCAGTCGAGCACGCGCCACGCGCAGTCTGCGCCACTTGACGACGCTTCCAGTATGCCGGATGTTGCGTCCGGTTCACTCTGCGAGGAGGCGGTGAAGTCGGCTGTTGCATCCGAGCCGATGGGGAAACAATGACCACCAGCGACTTTATGTGTTCCCTCATCCCACGACGATGCTTGATGCAATCCGCCGACTGATCGGCGACAGTGTGCAAGGAACTCCGGGCGCGCACTCGCGCACGCACCCCAACGACGTGCGTGTCGCGGCGTGCGCACTGCTCATCGAGCTGGCCAATGTCGATGGCCAGTTCAGTGCCATCGAGCGTCAACGCATCTCGGAGATTCTGCAGCGCCACTTCGGTGTGGATGCCGCCGGTGCCGAGACACTGATGGCCGAGGCCGCGAGCGCGAGCAAGGATTCGGTGGACGATTTCGTGTTCACGCGACAGGTCGTGCGCGAGTACGATCTCGCGCAGCGCATGGTGCTGGCCGAGTTGATGTGGCAGGTGGTGCTGGCGGACGGCACGCTGGAGGGGCAGGAGTCGTATCTCATGCGCAAACTGGCCAACCTGCTGCAGCTCGAGCCGGCGTTTCTGTCCGAGGCGCGCAAGCGAACGGAGTCGGCTCCGGAATCATCACCGATATCGTCGACGGAGTAGTCGCGAGATCCGCTGCGGCGGTGCGTCGAACGCGTCGGCGGAACCTGCGGGGTCGTCGGTGCCGTAGTCTTCAGCGGCGCGATCATCCCGCGGGCGTGGTGGTTGTCACGCGTGGCTGGCGTGAACTTCAGGGGCGAGAAGTCGGCGGTCGCCAGCGTACTGGTGCCCGCGTTCACGGGCATGCTCCTCTTCAGGCCCTTGGCGATTCTGGCCAGGTGGAACGCGCCGGAGTGGGTGCTGCCGATTCTCGCCATCGTCATGTCGATGCACCGGCCGGTCATCGGCTGGAGCTACGGACGACCGGCACTCGTTCCCGCCGCCGTATCCGCAGCGTACCTGGTGACGGTGCTCGCCATTCTGCTCGACGTGAAGCGCGTCGCCCGATCGCCGTCCGCCGCCTTCGCCTGAGTATTGGCCGGCGCGTAGCCCTGCCGGCGTCGTCACGGCGCTCTCAGCTGTAACGCGGCCGCTTCTGATCGTTTTGCATCAGGACCAGGGCCGGACGCCGCCCACGCGCGACCGGCCCTTTTTTGCCTGTCAGATTCGACCGGCAGTAGTCGTGCGCCGCTTTCCCGCGCACCTAACCAACAGCGGAGATTTGTGCGACCTTTCGGAATCGTTTTGGGGTCGGCTTTCCCGAACGATCGGACCGCCTGCCGCGTAGATCGTCGGTGGCGCGGCTGTTGATTGTCGTTTGGGTTTCTTTGGATGGTTGGTTGGCTGGTACTCGCAGGAAAGTTGACGCAGTCGGCACCATGCGCTGTCATGCTCGTTTCCCCGACAGCCTGAACGAAGCACCTCGAGGCCGAAACCGACGGTCACGCACCAACTGGACGCGTCGCGCGCGCGTTCCTGACGCTGGGGAGGTTGGAAGTCATGAAGCTTGCGTTCGCCACGATTGCGACAGTCACCGCTGCCGCATCGTTCATGGTCGGCACCGCCACAGCGGCACGAGTACCGTCCTCACGCGCGTCAGCGTCGCCTGTGTCGGCCTCTCGCAGTCGGCTGATGGCGACCGCGCCCGCGCCCGCGCCCGCCATGCGGCTGCGTGTAGCGCGTCCGTCAGGCACACCGACCGTCGATCCCGATGCCGTTGGCGCGCGCGGGATCTCGATGCAGGGATTCAACGACGTCATCGAGAAATACTGCAGCGAATGCCACAACGATCAGGAGCGCACGGGTAATCAGTCGTTCGATGGCTACGACATTGCGAAGGCCGCCGAACGCTGGTCGCAGTCGGAGAAGATGATCCGCAAACTGCGCGCGGAGATGATGCCACTGCCGGGTCAGCCGCGTCCGGGCGGTGACACGCTTGCCGCGCTGGCGGAAACGATCGAGCAGGTCATCGACAGGGCGGCGGGCGCACCGAACCCCGGGTCACGCCCCTTTCAGCGTTTGAACCGTCCCGAGTACGAGCGTACGATCCACGACCTGCTCGGACTCGAAGTGAACGCGGCGGACTATCTGCCGCTCGATACGAAAAGCGCGAATTTCGACAATATCGCCGACGTGCAGGGACTGTCGCCGACGCTCCTCGAGGCGTACCTGAACGCGGCCGCGTCGGTGAGCCGCATGGCCATCGGCGACAAGGCCGCCACGCTGGCGCAGACGACGTATGTCGTGTCGCCCTTTGCGTCGCAGCATCCGTGGGATCGGGTGGAGGGGACGCCGTACGGCACGCGTGGCGGGATTGTGGCGACGCATTCGTTTCCGGCCGACGGCATGTACGAGCTCAAGATGAAGGTCGAGGGCGGCGTCGGTTTTCCGCAGGAAGATCTCGACATCTCCATCAACGGGGAGCGCAAGACCCTCGTCCGTTATGAGCGCGGCGTCGATGCCACCGATGCGTCGGCGGACACGCCGCTTGGCGTCGACATGATTCGAGCGGAGCCGATCTTCGTGAAGGCGGGTCAGCAGAAGATCACGGCGGCGTTCATTCGCACGGCGGATGGTCCGTACGAAGACCTGGTGAAGCCGCATGACTGGTCGCTCGCGTCGCACGGCACCGCGAGCGCCGGCAGCACCACACCGCCCCACCTGATGGACTTCACGGTGGTTGGCCCGCTGACGACGACGGGTGTCTCGGAGACGGCGTCGCGCAAGGCGATCTTCACCTGCCGACCGTCCACGAAGGTGGCGGCCGCCGCACGGGCCTGTGCGCAGCAGATCGTGACACGCATCGGAACGCGCGCGTATCGTCGTCCGCTGACGGCGCGCGACGTGAACGGTCTCATGACGTTCTACACCAAGGGCGCGGCCAACGGCGGATTCGAAGCCGGTGTGCAGCATGCGCTGCAGGCGATTCTCGCCAGTCCGCACTTCGTCTTCCGCATTGAAAGCACGCCGGCGAATGTTGCCGCCGGCGCCGATTTTCCGATCAGCGATATCGATCTCGCGTCGCGTCTGTCGTTCTTTCTGTGGGGGAGTATTCCCGACGCTTCGCTGTTGTCGCTGGCGCAGCAGAAAAAGTTGTCCGATTCCACGGTGCTGGACGCGCAGGTGAAGCGCATGCTGGCCGACCCGCGTTCGGAAGCGCTGTCGTCACGCTTCGCGGCGCAGTGGCTGCGCTTGCAGGACGTGGACAAGGTGCGCCCCGACGCGTTCTGGTTCCCCGACTACGACCAACAGTTGTCCGATGCGATGCAGACGGAGACGAAGCTCTTCTTCAACAGCATCGTAAAGGACGATCGCAGCATGCTCGAACTGTTTTCGGCCAATTACACCTTCGTCAACGAACGGCTGGCCCGACACTACGGCATGGCGAACGTCGCCGGCTCGAGCTTCCGGCGCGTGCTCTACCCGGACACGACCCGCAGCGGCTTGCTGGGGCACGGCAGTGTGCTGGTACAGACGTCGCTGGCCAATCGCACGTCGCCGGTCCTGCGCGGCAAATGGGTGATGGAAGTGCTCATCGGCATGCCGCCACCACCGCCGCCGCCGAATATTCCCACGCTCGACGAAACGGCGGAGGCGCAGGACGGTCGCCAGCTCACGACCCGTGAGCGCGTGGAGATGCATCGCCAGAATCCGACGTGCAACACGTGCCACCAGTACATGGACCCGATCGGCATGTCGCTCGACAATTTCGATGTGACCGGCAAGTATCGCTATCGCGAGAATGCGATGCTGCTGGATACCCGCGGCAACCTGTACGACGGCACGCCAGTGGGGAGTGAGACGGAACTGGTGCGCGCACTGCTGCGTCGCCCGATTCCGCTGGTGCGCTCCTTCACCGAGAATCTGATGGCGTACGCCCTCGGCCGTCGCGTCGAGGACTACGATCAACCCGCCGTGCGCGCCATCACGCGGCATGCGCAGTCGAAGGGCTACAAGATGTCGTCGTTCATCACGTCGGTCGTTCACAGCAGTGCGTTTCGCAGCAAGCGCGCAGAGTTCGCTGCTGCTGCCGACACGAAATGAGCACAAGCACAAGCATCCTCACCGCGAGCCGGAGAGCAGGACCATGCATTTTCTGACTGGAAGTCCGCTGCCACGTCGCAGTTTTCTCAAGGGGATGGGCGCGGTGGTCGCGCTCCCGTACCTCGAGGTGATGGAGCCGCGTTACAGTCCGTTCTCCCGTCGGGGACTGTCGACCGCGGCGACGGACAAGACGCGCTTCGTCGCGATCGAAATGGTCCATGGCGCGGCTGGTTCGAACATCTGGGGTGCCTCGCGCAACCTTTGGGCACCGGCCGGCGTGGGGAAGAGTTTCACGCTCAATCCGGACGGTGCGCTCGCGCCGCTGGAACCGTGGCGCAAATATCTGACGATTGTGAGCAACACCGACGTTCGCATGGCCGAAGCCTTCGACGCGCCGGAGATCGGCGGCGATCACTTCCGTTCGAGCGCGGTGTTCCTCACCCAATCGCATCCCAAGCAGACGCAGGGATCCGATCTCTACGTCGGCACCTCGCTCGATCAGCTCATCGCGAAATCGATCGGTGCGGAGACGGCGATCCCATCGATGCAGTTGTGCATCGAGAATCTCGATCAGGCCGGCGGCTGCTATTACAACTACGCCTGTGCCTACACCGACACGATCAGCTGGGCGAGTCCCAGCGAACCGCTGCCGATGATCCGCAATCCGCGCATCGCCTTCGACCTGCTGTTCGGTGCCGGCAACAACAACGCGGATCGCGTCACGCGTCGCGCCGCCAATCGCAGCATCCTCGACTGGATCGTGGGCGAAACGGCGAGTCTCAAGCGCGACCTTGGCACCGCCGACAAACAGCGGCTCGACAAGTATCTCGAAGACATCCGTGAGCTCGAGCGACGCATTCAGGCCGTCGAAGCGAAGAACTCCAGGGGCGATCCGCGCGAGCTCCCCGAGGCGCCGGTGGGCGTGCCCGATTCGTATTCGGAGCACATGAAGTTGATGTTCGACTTCCAGGTGCTCGCGTTCCAGTCGGACATGACGCGCGTGTTCTCCTTCAAGACCGGGCGCGATGCCTCGAGTCGCGCGTACCCGGAAAGCGGCACCGACAAGGGATTTCATCCGGCATCGCACCACGGTGGTCGTGAAGCCGCCATTCTCGACTTCAACAAGATCAACACGTATCACGTCGCGATGCTGCCGTACTTCCTGGACAAGCTCAAGAACACGATGGAAGGCGACACCAACCTGCTCGAGAAGACGGCCATCATCTACGGCTCGCCGATGGCCGATGGCAACCTGCACAATCATCGTCGCTGCCCGCTGATCCTCCTCGGACATGGCAACGGTCGACTGAGCGGCAATGTGCACCTCAAGGCGCCCGACGGCACCCCGATGGCCAACGTCATGCTGTCAGTGCTTCACCGCATGGGGCGCGACGACATCAAGTCCTTCGGCGACAGCACGGGCGAGTTCGCGCTCTCGGTCAACGCGTAACGACGCCGATGATGGACACGCTGACGGATACGAGGAAGCACACGACGATGCAGGGCCGTGCAGTGGCCGGCGTGGCCGCGCTGCTGCTGCTCGCGGCGGCGGCGCCATCGGTGTCGGCACAGAGCCGGAACGCGGCCGTTCGGTCGGCGCCGGACCGGAGTGCGCCCGCGACGGTCGTGCGAGGCGCGGTCGGTCGGTCACTCGTGGACGCGGTGATGCGCGGCGATACGTCGATCGCCCTCAAGCTGTTGCGGGAGGGTGCCGATGTGAATGCGGCACAGGGCGACGGCATGACGGCGCTCCATTGGGCCGCCGAACGCGGCGATGCGAAGCTGATGAACGCCCTGCTCAAGGCAAAGCCGAACCTCAGGGCGGTCACACGGATCGGTGCGTACACGCCGCTGCACATCGCCGCCAAATCCGGTAATGCCGATGTGGTCGCCGCGTTGGTGAAGGCCGGCGGTGATGTGACGGCGGCCACCACGAGCGGTGCGACGGCGATGCACTTCGCGGCGAAGGCCGGCAACCCGGCAGCGATCGTTGCCCTGGCCGATGCCGGCGCCGATGTGAATGCGCGCGAAAGCGGATGGGGGCAGACGCCGTTGGTGTTTGCCGCCGAATACGATCGCGCCGAGGCCATTCGGGCCCTGCTCAGGCGTGGCGCCGATCCGACGATTCACACGGCCGTGCAGAGCGTCACCGATGCCGCGGCGCGTGAACAGGCGGCCACCAAACGACGCAACGAAATCCTCATCTCGTTCGATCCGCCGCCGCCGGTGCTCGACTCTGCCGCGTTGGCCAGGATTGCGCGCGAACGAGGGCCGACCGCTGCCGCGGCGGTGTCACGTCGCGTACCGAAAGGACCGTTCACCGCGGCGCAGATGCAGGCGGCGATCGACTCCGGTCGGGTCGTGGCGAATCGCCTGGAGAGGCCCAAGGGGCCGGTCCAGGAGGTGGTCGACACACTGAACGGCGGCGTGAGCGGATATCTCGCTTCGGTCGGCGCAGTGGGTGGTCTGTCGGCGTTGCACCACGCCGTGCGCCAGGGGAGCGTCAGTGCCGTCATGGCGTTGCTCGATGGTGGCGCGCCGATCAACGACACGAGCCGCGTCGATCGCTCCACGCCGTTGCTGTTGGCGGCAATCAACGGACAGTTTGATGTCGCGGCCAAGCTGCTGGAACGCAAAGCCGATCCCAACATCGCCAGTGCATTGGGGATGACACCGCTGTACGCGGTGATCAACACGCAGTGGGCGCCGAAGTCGCGCTACCCGCAACCGCAGGCGTTGCAGAGTCAGCAGACGTCGTATCTGCAGGTGGTGGACGCGTTGCTCAAGGCGGGGGCGAAGCCCAACGTGCGACTGACGCAGCATCCGTGGTACTTCGCCTTCAACAACTGCGGCAACGCCAACTGCGGTCTCGAGAATCTCGAGGGCACGACGCCGTTCTGGCGCGCGGCGTACGCGGTGGATGTCGCCGCGATGCGGCTGCTCGCCGCGCACGGGGCAGACGTGACGCTTCCCTCGCAGCGCACGCCGGCGTCGCTTGCCGCCGCTGGGCGCGGTCGTGGCGGTGCGGGCGGCGCTGGTGGCCGGGGGTTTGCGCCGCCGGCCGGTCCGCCAAACCATCCGCTGGTCGACTCGCTCGCCAAGATCGCGCCCGTCGGTCTGGGTGCCTATCCCGTACATGCCGCGGCCGGCGTCGGTTACGGCAACGGATTCGCCGGCAACTCGCATCGGCATGCGCCCGATGGCTGGATGCCGTCGATGAAGTATCTGGTGGAAGAGCTGAAGATGGATGTGAACGCGCGCGATCAGGCGGGCATGACGCCATTGCATCACGCGGCGTCGCGCGGAGACAACGACATGATTCTGTATCTCGTGCAGCACGGCGCGGATGTCAAAGCAGTTTCGCGTAACGCGCGCACGGTGGTGGATATGGCCAACGGACCGGTGCAGCGCGTTCGTCCCTTCCCGGAAACGATCGCGTTGCTCGAGAAACTTGGTGCCATCAATCAGCATCGCTGCGTCAGTTGTTGATTTGTGTGACGAGGCGCACTTGATAACCGCTCCAATCGTCGCCATCGGGTGCGTTGAGGGCAGATTGATGAGACCGTTCGCTACCTTGCAGCAGGCAGTCAATGTGACGTGCAATCAACGGGTGGGTATTGCGACTGATGTCCGAACTCGTGGTGGAAACTGGTACGCGATCTGCGGGCATGCTCCCGCAGCCGACGGTGACGATCGATGCACCGGGCGTTCGTGACGTGCGTCTGACAGGGACGCCTGCTGTCCTCGTCATCCTGGCTGTGTTCGCAATTGTCATCGCGTTTCTCACGCGGTTCTGGATCGTGCGCCGCGGTGCTCGCGCGGCGCACAACAGACTCAGGGTCTCCGAGGCCGAGCAGCGAAGTCTGTTTGCCGCGATGGACGAAGTCGTGCTGGTGATCGGTGGTGATGGCGTGCTGAAACGCGTCCCCATCACCAGCGCCAGACCGCTCCGTGGCGTGACCAGTGCAATGACAGGGCGCAATGTGCTCGAGTTGTTGGGACCGGAAGTCGGCGCACGAATGCGCGAGTTCGCGGCCAGGGCGATCGACGGCGCAGCGCCGGTCACCGCCGAACTGCAACTGCCGACGGACGAGGGTACGAGTGTCTGGTTCGCGGTGACGGTCACGGCGATCGATGTCGATTCGGCGCTCTGGGTGGCGCGCGACATCACGGATCAGAAGCAGGCTCGTGACGAGCTCGCGCAAAGCGAGGTGGAGTATCGCTTGCTCTTTGACCACAACCCGTGCGCCCTGTGGGTGTACGATGTTGCGACGACGGCGATTCTTGACGTGAACGCCGCCGCCGTGGCTACGTACGGCTATTCACGCGAAGAATTTCGTCGCATGACGCTGGCCGACCTGCGCTGCTCGGAGCAGGTGGAGTCGCTGCGCGCCATGCTCGGTGCAATGGATCCGATGCTGCCGCGCCTCGACATTGCGCGTCATTGCACCAAGGACGGCCGGCAACTCGACGTGGAGGTGCGTGGTCGACCATTGGGACATGAACAGCCAATTCGCCGCCTGGTGGTGGCCACCGATATCACCGATCGATTGCGCGCGGAAGCGCGTGCGCGTTCCACCGGAGAGATGCTGCAATCGGTGATCAATGCCGCGCCGCAAGCCATCCTGTCCACCGACCGTTCGTGGAACGTCACTCGATGGAATCGAGCGGCCGAGCTGCTGTTCGGCTGGCAGGCGTCCGAAGTGCTGGGCCGTCCAGCGCCCTGCGTCCCCGAAGCGCAGCGCGCGCAGATCCAGACGATGGCCGCGCTCGCAGATCAGGTTGACGGCGGTCGAACGATCGAACTGGAGTGCGTGTGCAAGGACGGCACGCACGTGTACACGCTGCTCGGCATCGCCGGGCTACACGACGTTGGTGATGCGCCGATCGGATTCGTCGCCGTGTTCACGGACATCACGGAACGAATCATTCGCGATGAGCAACAGCGTCAATCGCAGAAGATGGAGGCCGTGGGACGCCTCGCCGGGGGCATCGCACACGACTTCAACAACATCCTGACCGTCATCTCGTCGTACTCACGCATGCTGCTCGACTCGGTGCACGAGGTCGAAGCGCGCGAAGATCTGGGTGAGATCGCGCTGGCGGCGGATCGTGCGACGGCGCTCACGCGTCAGCTGCTTGCATTCAGCCGTCGCGACGTGGTATCGAGTCGCGCCGTCAGTCTGACGGAGATCGCGAAAGGCATGGAAACCATGCTGCAGCGACTGCTGAACGCTGACATCACCTTCGTATGGCGACTCCGCGCCGATGTCGATCTCGTCGTCGCCGATCCGACGCAGATCGAACAGATCGTGATGAATCTTGTGGTGAACGCGTCGGACGCCATGCCGCACGGTGGCACACTCGTGGTGGAGACCGACAACACGTCGCTCGACGCTGCCTATGCACGCGCGCACAGTGATGTCATTCCCGGCGACTACGTCATGCTGGCCGTCACGGACACCGGCAAGGGAATGGACACGGCAACGATGAGCAAGGCCTTTGAGCCGTTCTTCACCACGAAGGACGTCGGTCGCGGCACCGGACTGGGGCTTGCCACGGTGTACGCCATCGTGAACCAATTGCACGGGCACGTCTGGGTGTACAGCGAGGTCGATCAGGGCACCACGTTCAAGGTCTATCTGCCGAAGGTCGTCGCCGACGCGACTGTCCCAGAGCCGGACGTTCCAGCACTGCTGCTCCCCGAGACGGCGGCGGGCACGGTGCTGCTGGTCGAAGATGATGTCGCCGTTCGGCGTGTCGTGCGTCGCATGCTCGAGGCGATGCAATACAAGGTCATCGAGGCTTCCGACGGGGAGGACGGACTCGAGGTGGCGTCGGTGCACGGACAGTCGATCGATGTGGTGCTCACCGATCTCATGATGCCCAAGATGAATGGACGCGAACTCGCCAATGCGCTCGCCGTGTCGAATCCGCAGCTGCGCGTGCTGTTCACCTCGGGCTACACCGACGATGCAGTGATTCGTCGCGGCCTGATGGAGTCGGCGCACGCGTTCCTGCAAAAGCCCTTCACCACGGAGCAGCTCGCCCGAACCCTCAGCGAACTGCGTCGATAGTCCGCGTAGATTCTCAGCGTCGATAGTCCGCGTCCGATACTCCGCGTCGTTATCCCGCGGAGAGCAGCGTGACATGCTCCTGCGCCTGCTGCAGTCCGCCCTCGCTTTCCTGCCATCCGATCTTGCCATCACCGTTGGCGTCAACGCCGGCGGTAAGCTGCGAGGTCAGCGACACGAGCTGGCTCACCAGCGCTGCCGCAACGGACGCGCTCGTCGCATCCTGAATCTGCCTGGCCAGCGCGAGCACCTGATCCGCGCGCGCGACGACGGCGCGCGCTGCGGTGGCAACGTGTGTCGCATGCATCGTGACGTTGGCCGATGCGCCGTCTGCCTTTGCCGCGAGCTCGATGTGATTGGCGACGCCAAGCGCTGCCTTCTTCACTCCGTAGCCGAGTCCAGGGCCCATCGTCACGATGGTAGGATCGATCGCGTGGATGACATGACCCGCGTGCAACTTCATGGCCTCGAGATTGGTTGGCATACGCAATGCGAGCGAGGCGTGTTGCGCTGCCGTGCTTGCTTCGGCCAGGGCCGTCGGCAGCAGGCCGCGGCCGTTGGGTGTGTCGCCGAAGGCGTTCACCACGTGCCCGACGTGCACACCTGCGGCGCCGGGAGGCACACGCACGGCAGGCGCTGCAGCGACCGCCACCACCTGACCAGGCGTTGGCACACCAGTGAGTTTCGCGACCAGCGCATCAAACTCCTTCCGCGCTTCCGAATCGCTCGAGACTACATAGGTCTTGCGCTGATACTCGGCGTCCGTGGTCCCCGCACGACGAATCATATCCGCGATCTGCGCCGACAGCTTATCGCGCAGCTGCTGCTGCGTGGCTGGTGTCTTGTTGCGTGCCAACGCGAGTTGGAACTGTGCGGAATCACGCGCGAGGGAGATCGCGACGTCGAGCTTGGCGAAGGCGGTGAGTTCATCGCGCGTCATGCCGGCCACACCGGCCGCTGGTGCGGCGCTCTGTGCTTGCGTGCCTTGTGCCGCCGTCGTTGAGGTGGGCACGGCGAGTGCGATGGTCGCGGCCAGGACGATCGCGATTGCGCGCGTGAAGGCGTGGCGCGGCGCTGCTGAGCAGATGGGTGCGTTCATGTCGTGCATGGCGACGACGTGCATGGCGAGAGTCGTAGGCAGGAAGAGCGGGGCGGGCGAGTCGCATCGGCCGGGATACGCCGACAAGCACTCGTGACGAACGTACGTTGCGCTATCGACCATCGCCAGCGTGGAGCGCGCGCGCCCGACGACATCCACCTCGAACGGGCGATCGGGCCGATGACTCGCCGGACGCTCGTCCCACCGCTTCGATGGCGCCGGGCGCGGTCAGGGGCGATTGTCAGGAACGCGACCGAGCACTCTCCCACCCCCTCCGATCATGTCCAGGCCACGCAAGCTGTTCGTCAACATTCGCGTCACCGACCTCAAGCGGTCGATGGACTTCTTCTCCGCGCTCGGTTTCGCCTACAACATGCAATTCACCGATGACAATGCGGCGTGCATGATCGTGAGTGAAGACGCGTTCTTCATGCTGCTGACGCCCGCGTTTTTTCAGGGATTCACGACCAGGCAGCCGAGCGATCCGAATACGCAGACGGAAGCGATGTACGCGCTCTCCTGCGAAAGCCGCGCCGAAGTCGATGAGATGGTGACCAGGGCACTCGCCGCCGGTGGAACGACGGCGATGCCTGCGCAGGATCATGGTTTCATGTATGCACACAGCTTCTACGATCCCGACGGTCACCACTTTGAAGTGATGTGGATGGACCCGGTGACGATTCAGTAGTGTGCACGCCCGCTATTTCTTCTCGTAGCGCTTGAGTGCCTTCTGCCCGACTTCCGCACCATAGATGTTCCCCGCCGCATCCACCGCCACACCTTCGGCACTGCTGGTGCTGCGGGGCTTCTCTTCCGGATCGGGAATGAACGCGCTCACCTTGCCGTCGCGCACACTACCGATGCGGATGCCACGCTTCCATGCCACGTGCGGCGGATTCACTGAGCCAGACTCCGAGTCGGCCACGAAGATATTGTCGTTCTTGTCGATCCAGATGCCACTCGGCCGGCTGAACTGATACCACGTGTCGAGCAGCGCGCCGTTCTGGTCGTAGATCTGAATGCGGTCGTTACCACGATCGCCAACGAAGAGGCGCCCCTTCGAGTCCATCGCCAGTGCGTGCGGCTGGTCCATCTGCGCGGTGCCGGTGCCCCAGCTGCCGAACGATTTCAGCAGCTTGCCGTCCTTGGAGAATTTCAGCACGCGCGCATTCGAATTAGAGCGCGATGAATGCCCCTCGGCAACGAAGATGTCGCCGCTGGGTGCGACGAGTACGGCGTTCGGCTGCCAGAAGTAGTCGTTCTCACGACCGCCACCGACGGAGCCGAGTGTCATGAGCAGCGTGCCATCGGGGCTGAACTTGTAGATCTGATGTCCGCGCCTGGGTGCCGTCGAATCCACCGGTGCGCCCCCAAGACACGAGCAGTCCACCGCCCAGATGTTTCCCTGCGGATCGACGTGAATGCCGTGCGGTGCCATGATCATTCCCGCACCAAACGACTTCACGAGTTTGCCACTTGCATCGAACTTGAGAATCGGATCGAGCGTGGAGGTCGCGCAGCTGTTCACGCCACACCGTTCCGCCACCCAGATGTGCTTGCCGTCCTTGTCGATGGCGACGGCGCTGGTGGAGCCCCAGGTGCGTCCCTCGGGCAACTTGGCCCACCCTTCGACGGTGCGATACGGGTTGGACACGTCGTTGATGGCCGGCATCGTGTGGCTCGATGTTGTCTGGCCGATGGCATCACGCGGCACCGCCGCCGTTGCGCAGAGCACAACGACGGCGGTGAGCGAACGTGACGCAGAGACGGACTGGCGCAATGTCTGTCGCAGCGAATGAATCACGAGATCAACTCCAGCTGAGATCATGTTTGGACAGCGGCAGCGAACGCACGCGCTTGCCGGTGGCGGCGAAGATGGCGTTGGTGAGCGCGGGTACGACGGGCGGCAACGCAGGTTCGCCCAGTCCCGTTGGTGCATTTGCGGTCTTGCGGAAGAACACGTCCACCGGCACGGCCTGCGAATGCGTGAGCAGCAGGAACTCATCGAAGTTGCCCTCGACCGCCGCCCCCTTGTCGATGGTGATTTCCTGCGCGAGCGCCTGCGCAATGCCATCGAGCACGGCGCCCTGCACCTGTGTTTCCGCGCCGAGTGGATTGATGATCTCGCTGCCCACATCACCGACGGCCCAGACCTTGTTGATCGTAAGCTGGCCCGCCTGACTGACGGTGACCTGCACGACCTCGGCGAAGTAACCGCGATGACTGAAGTGGAAGGCGATGCCTTGCCCCGTGCCCTTGGGCAGTGTCTTGCCCCACCCGGCGCGCGTTGCGACTTCCTTCACCACGGCGGCCATGCGCGGTCCGTCAAAACCCGGCTGCTGCGGACGTCCATCCGCTGCTGGTGGCGGATCGGGGATCATGGTGTTGAGCATGTCGATGCGGAACTGCATCGGATCCTTGCCGGCCGCGAGGGCAAGTTCGTCGATGAAGCTCTGCGTTGCAAAGGCGATGCCGTTGCTCCCCGGCGCGCGGAGAAAGCCCATCGGCACGCCCGATGGCATGACGGACGCGTTCAGCGAAAAGTTGGGAACAAAGCGGGCAGGGAAGTCGGTGCCGCTGATGCCCGCCGACGAGCCGAAGTTCTGTCCTTCGCCGAACGACACGAAGTGATTGTTCCAGGCCACGAGCTTGCCGCTCGCGTCGACGCCGCCGGTGAGATTGTGCCAGCCGGCGGGCCGATAGAAATCGTGCTGCATGTCGTCTTCGCGCGTCCAGAGCAGCTTGACCGGCACGCCGATCTCCTTCGCGATCCACGCCGCTTCGACCATGTAGTCGTTGTTCAGACGACGACCAAAGCCACCGCCGCAGCGCGTCATGTACAGCGTGATCGCATCTTCCTTGAGTCCCAGCGTGCGCGCGACGAGTGCGCGACCAGGCGCCGGATTCTGGGTGGGCGCCCATAGCTCGAGCGCACCGTTTTTGAAACTCGCCGTGCAGTTCTGCGGCTCGAGTGGCGCGTGCGCGATGAACGGATAGTAGTACGATCCTTTCACCGTCTTGGCGGCAGTCGCCAACGCCGCGTCGAAGTCACCGTCCTTGCGGATGTTGCGCTGCGGTGCCTGCGTCGCCAGCTCCGCCGCCTTCGCGTTGTAGCTGGCGGTGCTCTGCTGCGAGGTCGGATGCGCTTCCCACGTGACTTTGAGCTGCGCGCGAGCGGTCTGCGCGGTCCACCAGCTGTCGGCCACGATCGCGACACCAGGGAGCAGACCGCTCAGCGCCGTCTCGCCCGTCACGACAAACGCGTGCTTCACACCGGGGAGCTTCCTGATCTCGTCGACATTGGCCGATGCAACCTTCGCGGCGAACACGGGCGACTTGACGAACGATGCGTAGAGCATTCCCGGCACCGTCACGTCGATACCAAACAGCGGCTTGCCGGTCACGATGGAACGGTTGTCCACGTTCCGCACCTTCGTGCCGATGATCTTGAAATCCTTCGGATCCTTGAGTTTCACCGACGCGAGCTCGGGCGCTGCCACCGAGGCGGCTGCAGTGGCCAGCGCTCCATACGTCAGCGTCTTGCCACTCGGCGTGTGCTTCACCACACCCATCGACGTTTCGCACTCGGACGCCGGCACATTCCACTGCTGGGCGGCAGCGCCCACGAGCATCGCGCGCGCTGCGGCACCCACGCGACGCTGTGGCAGCCAGTTGGTGGGCGTTGCGGTGCTGCCACCGGCCACCTGCGCCGTGAACCTCACGGGATCGTAGTTGCCCTGCTCGATGCGCACGTTCTTCCAATCCACGTCAAGCTCTTCGGCAATGAGCATCGGCAACATCGTCTTGATGCCCTGGCCGCACTCCGGATTCTTCGCCGTGATGGTGACGATGCCATCGGGCGTGATGCGGACGAACGCATTGAGAGTCGGATCGACGCGACCGGCCCGCGCGTTCCTGGCAAGCGATTCCAGCTCCAGCGCCGAGAGCGGCTCGACATAGCTGGCCAGCAGCACGCCGCCGCCGACCACTGCCGACACCTTGAGGAAGTCGCGGCGTGAGACGGTGGTCGGACGCTCGGCAGACTTCTTGGACGTGGTAGTCATCAGACTGATCCTCCCGGTGCGCCACTCGTGGCACCGCGCGGTACCCCGGCCTTGATCTCGGCCGCGCGATGGATTGCCTGACGAATGCGAAGATAGGTCGCGCACCGACAGAGATTGCCGTTCATCGCGTTGTCGATCTGCGCATCACTGGGCTTCGGCGTCTTGGCGAGTAACGCTGCAGCGGACATCAGCTGACCGGCCTGACAGTATCCGCACTGCGGCACGTCGAGTTCTTCCCACGCCTGCTGCAGCGCATGCGTGCCGTCGGGCGACAGCCCTTCGATGGTGGTGATCTCGACGTTCTGCGCGGACGCGGCCGTCACTTGACAGGAGCGCGTGGGCTTGCCGTTGAGATGCACCGTGCACGCGCCGCATTGGGCGGCGCCACAGCCGAACTTCGTTCCCTTCAGGTCGAGGGCATCGCGGAGCGCCCAGAGCAGCGGCGTATCGGCGGGAACGTCGGCCGTCTTGACCTGTCCGTTCACTTTCAGGCGGAGCTTCATCGCGAATCCTCGTGGTGGGGCGAAGCGGGACGGTGCGGCACGGGTGCGGCCGTCAGCCGGACACATATCTCACTGCGTAGCAAGGAATCTTGAGGGAGAACGGCGCGCCGTCCAGCGACAGACGGCAATACGCGCCACATTGCCTCCGATGTCGGATGCGCCCGCTCCCCTGATCCCTGCCTCGTGCCTCTTGCGGTGGTCGTTCGCGCTCACGCGAGCCCTGCTCTCGCTGCTGCTGGCCTGCGCCCCGGCGGGACGAGTCGTTTCGGCGGGTCGAGGAATTCCCCCGCGTGGGACCGACAGCACACTCGACGTGGCGACCTGGGACGTGCGCCTGCGGCCGCGGCGCTCAAGGCGTATGTTGACGATACGTGGTCGGCGTCCCAAGTGTTGGTGGTCGGCGATTGGAATGACCATACAGCCCGTTCCGTCAGCGTGGGGAAGCCTTCACCCTTCGAAGTATTCGTCGACGATGCGTCGCGTTATCGTTTTCTGACCGCACCGTTGTCAGGGCGCGGCGTATCCAGCACTGTCAGTCATCGGGAACTGATTGATCATCAATTGGCCTCACGCCCACTTGCCGACACGGAGATCCCAAACTCCGTCGAAGTGTACCGGGTGGACCGGTTCATTCCCGAGTACCGACGTACCACGAGTGATCACTTTCCCTTCCTGAGTCACTTCCTGCTCGGTCGTTGAGATTCGGCGCCCGCGCCGCCAGCGACACGCACCGTTACCGTGGAGACGATCATGCCGTTTGCCGAGCCCTTTGCCATGTCCATGGGGAGCACGCAGTCCGAGCGCCCGGACGACAGTGATCTCGACATGTTCGGGCTGACGCATGTCGGCAAGGTTCGCAAGGAGAATCAGGATCACTTCCTGCTCGCCACGGTGCACTCGCAGCTCGTGATGCACGGCACGAGTCTGCCCGAATCACAAACCCTGCTCGAGCCGGGTCAGCGGCTCGCGACCATCCTGCTGGTTGCCGATGGCGTAGGTGGCAGTGCCGATGGCAGCGAAGCAAGCCGTCTCGCCACGGAAGCGATCATGCGCTACGTCACCTCGACGCTGCGCTGCTACCAGACCGTCGGTACGGCGAACGACAGCGAGTTCATGGACGCGCTGCGTGCGGCGGCGATCGGTGCGCACGAAACGGTGCGGCGTGAGGCCAGCGAACGACTCAATGGCCGCGAGATGGCTACCACGCTCTCTCTCGGCATCGTCGTCTGGCCGTGGCTCTACGTGCTGCAAGTGGGAGACAGCCGATGCTATTTCTTCCTCGATGGGCAGTTGCAGCAGGTGACGCGCGACCAGACGGTGGCGCAGGAGTTGGTGGATCGCGGCGTGCTCACACCCGAGCGTGCGCAGACGTCACCACTCAGTCATGTGCTCTCGAGTGCGATCGGCGCCTCCGAAGCGATGCCCGAAGTGTCGCGCGTGAATGTCGAGCAGCGTGGCGGTGTCATTCTCGTCTGCAGCGACGGACTCACCAAGCACGTATCCGACACTGAGATCGCGGAGTGTCTGGGCTCCATGGACTCGGCGGAGCAGGCGTGTCGTACGCTGCTCGACCTTGTGCTCGAACGCGGCGGCTCCGACAACGTCACGCTGGTGGTTGGACGTGCGCGCAAGCGCGATGACGACTGACACCCGCGGTTTCGCCTTCGAGACTGTTCCCCGCATTCTCTGTGAGGATGGCGGTGCGCGACAACTCGGCGTGATCGCGCGCACGCTCGGCGTACGTCACGCGCTCGTCGTCACCGACCGTGGGTTGGTACTGGGCGGCGTCGTGCAGGAGGCGATCGCGTCGCTGCACACGAGCGGCGTCGCCTGTACGGTGTTCGCCGATGTGCTGGGCGATCCGCCTGAGTCGTGCATTGACGACGCGGCGGCGATGGCGCGCGCCGAGCAGGTGGATGGTGTCATCGGCCTTGGCGGCGGCAGCTCGATGGACGTCGCGAAACTGGTGGCAGTGCTGGCCGCCAACGCGTACCCGATTTCGTCGGTGTATGGTGTGGAGAAGGCGACCGGCAGACGGCTGCCACTCATACAGGTGCCGACGACGTCGGGCACCGGTTCGGAGGTCACGCCGATCGCGATCGTTACCACGCCGTCGGGCGAGAAGCAGGGCGTCGTGTCGCGACTGTTGTACGCGGATGTGGCGATGCTCGACGCCACGCTGACCGTCGGGCTGCCGTCGAGACTGAGTGCGATGACCGGCATCGACGCGATGGTGCACGCGATCGAGGCGTACACCACGAGGCATCGCAAGAACATCTTTTCCGACACACTGGCGGTGCGCGCGCTGCAGCTGCTGTCGGCGAATCTGCGCCGCGTGCTGACGCATGGTCATGACCTCCTGGCGAGACGCGCGATGCTGCAGGGCGCCATGTTCGCGGGAATGGCGTTCGCCAATGCGCCGGTGGCAGCGGTGCATGCGTTGGCATATCCACTCGGCGGTCGCTTTCGTGTGCCCCATGGATTGAGCAATGCGCTGGTGCTGCTGCCCGTTCTGCAGTTCAATTTGCCGGTGGTCCGCGTGCAGTATGCCGAGTTGCTGCCAGCGCTTGGCGCGGCTGCGCGAACGGCAGACGGTGACGCGACCGGCGAGGGATTCGTGCTGGCGATCGACGCACTGCTCACCGATATGGGTCTCGAGCGTCGGCTGCGCGATGTGGGCGTCGCGCAGTCCGATCTCCCGATGCTCGCTACCGAAGCGATGGCCATTCAACGATTGCTCGTCAACAATCCGCGCGAGGTCACGTATGACGACGCGCTCGCGATCTACGCGCAGGTGCTCTGACCGATGGAGGCTGCGCCGATGCGTGACCTGACGCGAGCGCATTTCGCGCACCACACGACGCTTGATACGCGCTGGATGGACAACGACGCGTACGGACATGTCAACAATGTGGTGTACTACAGCTTCTTCGACACGGTCGTCAATCGTTGGCTGATCGAGCGCGGGGTGCTGGCGGTGGAGAGCAGTGCGGCGATCGGACTCGTGGTGGAGACGCAGTGCGGGTATTTCAACCCGATCACCTTTCCCGATCGCGTCACGGCCGGCCTGCGCGTCGCGCATATCGGGAACAGCAGCGTGCGCTACGAGATCGGCCTCTTTCGCAATGACGACGTGGCCATGGCGGCCGCGGGTCATTTAGTGCACGTGTACGTCGATCGCGGTACGCGACGGCCCCTGCGCATTCCCGACGCGGTACGAGACGCGCTCGCGACATTGCGCCTGGACTGATTCCAGCTCGGGTTCGTGCGCAGGAACTTTGCGGCCAGCCGATCGCGTCTTCTACTGCGCGCCCGCGTTGACGATGCCGTTGAAGAGGAACTTGAAGGTGCCGTGGGGCTGTGCGCGTTGGAGGATCTCGGGACCGAAGAGGAGGACACGGCCTTTGCCGAGTGGTGCGTCGATGGCGGCGACACCGTTCTCGAGATACTGCTGACCCCAGGCCCAGCCGCTGCGCAGCGGTGCCTTGGAGTCGAACCAGGCGACCGCTTTCACGCCCTGCGCGGCGGCTGAGGGAGTGAGCCTGAAGACCGGGCTGTCGTCGAAGAAGACATCGGTGTGTTCGGTGAGGCCGGCGCCGAGCGGATGTACGGTGTTCACACGCACGGAGAGCACCGAGCCGGGCACGTAGTATTTCGTGCGCGGCAGCGGTGCGCCGTTTTCCACGAGTTGGCTCTCGACCGGAAGTTGGAGGTATGCGGCGAGGTTTGCTGCCGACGCACCGATGGCGATGACGGTGCCGCCGCTGGTGATGAACTCGCGCAGTCTGGGAATGGTGGCATCGCCGGTAATACGACCGAACTGACCTGAATACTCCGCCGGGAGATTGGGCGGCGCTTCGATGCTGCCTGGCGCGCCACCACGTCCGCGTGACTGCGGACCCGCGATCGCGCCATCAACGAAGACGAGCACGTCGTACGTTGCGTTCAGGTTGCCCTTGTCGAGCTCCGGTGCGAACACGCGCGTGAATGGGAACTCGAACTGCTCGAGGATCCAACGCGTCCATCCCGCTGGCATGGAGCCACCGTACTGATCCCACAATCCGACGCGCGCCGAACGCAGCGTACGCGCGGACGCCGGTGCGGCCGCGCGCGTGCCGACAAACGAGATACCCAGCGATGACGCCAGTTTCTGCACCGCTGCCGCCGTATTCTTCCCCGACCGGACATACAGCGCGCCAGCGGGAATATGCAAGCCGCCGATGGTGGTGCTGTCGGTGAATCGCTGCACGCGTTCGTTGGCCGCGAGCAATCGGTTCAGCGCAACGTACGAATCATTCGTGCGCGGGCTCGTGATGAAGGCGCTCGCACCGGTTGCGTTCGCGATGGTGCCTGCTGGTGGGGCGATGTTCCATGCCGTGATCGGTTCGAACGGGCCGCTGAATCCGTCGAGGATGCGATCGAACTGGATTCCCATCTGGAACGCGAACGTCCAGCCGGCGTTGTCGTATGGCGGCGTCGGAGCGGAGCCCGGATACGGAAAGACATCCGGGTGCACCTGCGCCTCGAACATATCGATCACGTGCGGGCGGAACGGTTGCGCCGTCTTTACCACGAACGAGCCGGCGGGATAGCGCTTGCCGGCGACATCAAACGCTGCGGTCGCGCGATGGATCGTGATCCCTGTCTCGCGCAGCGCATTCACGAACTTCACGGCAGTCGGAAAGTCGGCCTGATCGGACGGAATGATATAGCCGCGCGGATCGCGCATATCGGGTGTGTGCTGCGCGGCCCACAGCACCGAATCGGGCATCGTGCGCACACCCGCTGCGGGTGCACCACGACCACCGCCGCTCTCCACGCCAAGACGCGCTGCCACCACCGCATCACGGCGCGGATTCGCCGTCCACGTGTCGCGACTGCCGCGCTCGATGGAGTTCTTCCCCATGCGATAGATGTTGAAGAGCAGGTTCTCACGCAGACGTGAGGCGTGGTCCATCACCGCGCGATTGAGCGACACGGAGTAATCGATGGATTGTCGGAAGTGCCACGCCTGCGGCGCGATCGGCATGGCGAGATCGCCCGAGGGAATCTGCCGCTCCTTCACCAACGGAATGCGCATCGGTGTCGGGCTGCCGATCATTTCCGTGAGCACGGCAATGATGTTGTGAAAGGTGGCCGTATTGCGAATGCCGCCGTTCCACCAGCCGTCGTACGGACCACCGGACCGCATCGTCGCACCGGGCTTGCCTTCCATCGCGAGCCGCGTGTGCATCGCATTGCCAAGCCCCTGGATGCCCAGCAGCATGCCGGGATCGAGGTTGTAGTTGTACGGATCGCGGAACGGCGGGGAGTAGACCACGGTGCCGGCTGGTCCGCTCTGGTGATGATTGTACAGCAACTGCGGAAACCACTCGTGATACAACACGCGGTTGATGTTCTCGGTCTCCGCCTGGGTGGAGGTGAAGAACTCGCGGTTGTTGTCATGCCCGATGTATTTCTGATACAGGCGTGGCAGCTGCGCGAATGTTCGCTGCGTCGGCACCGGGCTCCGCATGTACCAGTTGGCGACAAGATCGTTGCCGTCGGGATTGGCATGTACGAAGAGGATGATCACGTCGTCGAGGAAGCGCATGGTCTCCTCATCGGTACGCGTCACCATCTGAAAGACCGTCTCGCCCAACTGCTGCGCGCCGAGTGTCTCCGTGGCGTGCAGGCCGCCGTCGATCCACACGACCGCCTTGCCCTCCTTGGCCAGCGCGCGCGCCTGAGCGTCGGTGAGACCGTCAGCGCGCGCGAGTCGCGCCGAGATATCGCGGTAGTGATCGAGCTGCTGGTGATTCTCCGGCGAGGTGACGATCGCCATAAGATGCTCGCGCCCCTCCGCCGTCTTGCCGAGCACGCGCAGCTTGATGCGCGGCGATTCCTTTTCGAGCGTGCGCCAGTAGCTCGAGATCTGCTGATAGTTGGCGAGGAAGTAGTCGTCGCCATAGTTGGCACCGAACGCCTCCTTGGGCGTCGTGATGCGCCCTTGCGCGAGCGCGTGCGGCGCTTCGACCACGGCAGCGCCGAGCAGCAGGGCGACGGCAGCAACAGAGCGTCGAGCAGACATCGTACTCCTCCGAAAGATGGATACGTGGGGCAGGCTGAATATGCGCCCCGTGATGAATCAGGGCATCACCGGCGGCGCAGCGACGTGACATTCGCCTGTGCGCACCGCATGCTTTGCAGATGTCCATCCTGATCTCGCTCGCCCTGTTGATGTACCTCGCGTACCGCGGCATCTCGGTGCTGGTGCTGGCACCGCTGCTGGCCCTCCTCGCCGCGCTGCTTGGCGGCGATACCCGACTGCTTGCCATGTATACGCAGGTCTTCATGACGGGGTTGGGAGGATTCCTCGTCAAGTATTTTCCGCTCTTCCTGCTCGGCGCGATCTTCGGCCGGCTGATGAACGACTCCGGTTCGGCCGAAAGCATCGCGCGCGCAATCGTCGCGCGCATCGGCGCGGAGCGTGCGATCATGGCGCTGGTCCTCTCGTGCGCCATCCTCACCTACGGCGGCGTGTCCGTGTTCGTGGTGGCGTTCGCGGCATATCCCGTCGGGGCCGCGCTCTTTCGCGAGGCCGACATCCCGAAGCGGCTGATTCCGGGGTCGCTGGTGCTCGGCTCCGCGACGTTCACGATGACCGCGTTGCCCGGAACGCCTGCCATTCAGAACGCGATCCCCATGCCGTACTTCGGCACCGATGCCTTCGCCGCCCCATGGCTCAGCGTGATCGTGGCGATCATCATGTTCGTCGGCGGGATGTGGTGGCTGACGCGGCGTGCGGCCAAGGCGCGACGTGCGAGCGAAGGGTACGGACATCATCCGAGCGACGTGCGCATCCATGCGGATGAGCAGACACCACCGCCGCTGTTGATCGCTCTCGCGCCAATCATACTGGTGATCGCGCTCAACTTCGTCTTCACCCGCTGGGTCATTCCGGGCATGGACACGAGCTACCTGGCGGACGCGACGTTCGGCCGAGTGACGATCAACGATGTGCGTGGTGTCTGGTCGCTGATTGCTTCGCTGCTGCTGGCCATCACCGTCGCGATCATCGTTCACTGGAAGCGTTGGCGCAATCTCACGCAGTCGGTGAACGAAGGCACCATGGGTTCGCTGCTCCCGATCTTCAACACCGCGTCGGAAGTGGGCTACGGCTCTGTCATCGCCGCTCTTGCCGCATTCGCGGTGATTCGCGAGGCGATCGTCGGACTGTCGCCCGGCAACCCGCTCATCTCCGAGGCCATCGCGGTGAACATCATGGCCGGTATCACCGGCTCGGCGTCAGGTGGACTGAGCATCGCGCTCAACATGCTCGGCAAGACATATCTGGAGTTGGGAGCGAGCGCCGACATCAGTCCGCAACTGCTGCATCGTGTCGCCGCGGTGGCGTCCGGCGGACTCGACTCGCTTCCTCACAACGGCGCCGTCATCACTCTGCTCGCGATCTGCCACCTGACGCACCGTGAGTCCTATCTCGACATCTTCGTCGTCTCGGTGGTCGTGCCACTGATCGCATTGGTGGCGCTACTGTCGCTTGGCACGGCATTTGGCGCGTTCTGAGAGGCGCGTACCAGGGGCCGCGCTCACTTGAGATGCGGTTCGTCGGGGGGGGCGCCGTCCGGCGGTGGCTCCCACGCGAACGTGAGTACCATGGCCACGACCCAGCCGATCAGCGTCCAGCCGAGCAGCAGGTTGATGAACGTGATCTTCCAGCGGCGACTGCTCTGCCGCTTCCACGCCAGCAGCGAAGGGAGGACATAGACCGCGCCTCCGATGATGACCATCACGGTGATGCGCGAGAAGCCTTCCGGCGGTGCCTGCATGGCGTGTCGAGGAGTGCGCAGTGAGTGACTGTCGGGCGGTCGGCGCCGTCGCTCTGGCGGGGGGATACGGTCGGCTGCAACGTTCGTCGAAAGCTAAGCTGCGAACGGATCGTACGGTTCGTTCATCACACCTGCTCCGGAGCACCGAGTGCGTCTGTCCAAGGTCATTCCGCTATGCCTCTCGCTCGCTGCGTGTTCGGGTAACGCAACGCCCGACCAGGGCGAGAATACGGCTGCTCCGTTCGATGTCGTGATCACCAATGGGCGCGTGGTGGACGGCACCGGCAACGCGTGGTTCCATGGTGACGTGGCCATTCGCGATGGGCGCATTGCACGGATCACACACGTCGGCGCCTTGGCGAACGCCACTGCGACACGACGCATCGATGCGAAGGGGATGGTCGTCGCGCCGGGCTTCATCGATATCCAGGGGCAGTCGTACGAGAACTTCATGACCGGCGACGGCAAGGCGCTGTCGATGGTCACGCAGGGGATCACGACGGCGATTCTTGGTGAAGGGTCCACGCCGGCACCCAGCAACGACAAGGTCATGGCGCTGGTGACCGACACGGCGATGAAGCGTGTCATGCCGCAGTTTGGCGGCGATCACGGGTTCGGCGCGTGGCTGGAGTTCATGGTGCAGCGCGGCGTGTCGCAGAACGTCGGCTCGTTCGTTGGCGCGGGCACGGTGCGCACGTACGCGAAGGGCGAGACGATGGGCGCCGCCAGCGCGGTGGAGCTGGATACCATGAAGACGATGGTGGAGCGCGCGATGCGCGACGGCGCGTTCGGTGTGGCGAGCGCGCTGATCTATCCACCCAACAGCTACGCCAGCACGGAAGAGCTGATTCATGCCGCGAAAGCGAGTGCGCCGTTCGGCGGCGTCTACATCACGCACATGCGCTCGGAGGGGAACGACTTTCTTGTCGCACTCGACGAAGCCATTCGCATCGGCCGCGACGGCGGCGTGCCGGTCGAGGTGTATCACCTCAAGGCGAGCGGACCGCGCAATTGGTCGAAAATGCCGTTCGCCATCGCCAAAATCGATTCGGCGCGCGCGGCCGGGCAGGACGTGCAGGCCGACATGTATTTGTATCCGGCCGGCGGCAACAGCTTCGCCGCATGCATTCCGCCCAAGTACGCCGCCGATGGCAAGCTGCTCGAGAATCTTCGCAATCCTGCACTACGCGCAAGCATCAGGGCCGAGCTCCACGACGAAAAGGCGGGCTACGAAAACCTCTGCCTCATCGCGGGTCCGGAGAACGTGATGGTGGTGGGCTTCAAGAAGCCTGAGTATCTCGCCTTCGAAGGGAAACGGTTGTCGGAGATCGCAACCGCGATGAAGAAGGACTGGGCCGACGTCATGATCGATCTCAACGTCGCCGAAGACGCGGAGCTGGGCGAGATCCTCTTCCTCATGAGCGAAGAGAACATCAAACTGCAACTCCGTCAGCCATGGATGAAGTTCGGCACCGACGCCGGCGCGGCCGATCCGGATTCGGCGAAGGGGATGGTACACCCGCGCACCTACGGCAACTTCCCGCGACTCTTTGGCAAGTATGTGCGTGAGGAGAAGGTGCTCACGCTCGAGGACGCGGTGCGCAAAGCCACATCCGCCGTGGCCACGCGACTGTCAATCGATGATCGCGGAGTACTGAAGGCGGGACTCCGCGCCGACATCGTGATCTTCGATGCGGAGCGCATCACCGACAAGGCAACCTTCGACAAGCCGCATCAGCTGTCGGAAGGCGTGCAATTCGTTTTCGTCAATGGCGTCGAGGTACTGAGCGACGGGAAGCATACCGGCGCAAAGCCGGGGATGGTGGTGCGAGGGGCAGGGTGGAGCGGGAGGTGACAACAAAGAGCAACCACCAAGTTCCGGGCTTCGGGTCAGGGTTTTGAGCTTCGAGTGGACGCACGCCGACGCCTCCAACTCGAAGCCCAGGACTTTTACCCGAAGCTCGACACTTGGTGGTTGTAGTTTGCTCGCACTTACATCGCCGGTACCATCTTCGCTTCTCCCTTCTCCTTCATCGCCGTCCGCAGCAAACCGAACGCTGTGTACAGCACCACGATCACCACGAGCCACCGCACCACCGTCAACGGCATCGACTTCACCAGGTACGCCGCAATCAGCACCGCCGGCACCGCGCCGATCATCAGGCCAAGCGTGGCGCGCACATTGAATCCGTTCTCGCGAATGAAGCGCGCGCTGGCGACCGGCATGAGAAACGCGCACGAGCCCATCATGATCGGGAACGCGGTCGTCGGGCTCATGCCGAGCATGCTGACGAGAATCAGGCACGGACCATAGAGCCCGATGCCGAGCGTCATCAGTGCACCAAGCAGGAAATTCACGCCCACGCCGATGATCAGCTTGGTACCGGTGAGTCCCAGCGCGTCGCCGCCCATCGGTACGATGTTGAGCAGACCTAGCAGCATCAACGTCGCCGCGCCGATCAGGCAGACGCCCATGCCGAGCTGAATGCGACGCTTGGGCCACGAGACGACGACACCCGCGCCAAGCCAGGCGCCCAACGATGCGGACGCAATGAGCGCTATGAGCGTGGTCGCATCGACCTTTACCGCCTGCGTGAAGATCAGCGCCTGCGCGATCGTCGGCAGCGTGTAGCCGACGTTGAGCGTGCCCGGAATCTCCTTGTCGGGCACCATCTTCCACGCGCGCAGGATCGACGTCGTGGGCGCGAACGATCCGATGCCGAGCGTATCGAAGAAGTTGGTGACGAACCCGGTCGCATAGTCGCCGCTGGTCGGCGTCACCGGCAGCGACGGCTCCTCGCGCTTCCGGCGTCGCACGCCCTGATAGAGAACGATGCCGTACACGACTCCAACGATGCACAGTGCCGCCAGCAGCAATGTTTTCGCGTTTCCAAGTTCAGCCACAAGCGGCTCCGATACGAAGGATTAGGTGAACTTCTTGATCATCGTGATAGCCTGTGCCAGCAGGTCGCCGCTGTCGGGTGGAATGCGACCGTCGGGTGTGAACTTGTCCACCAGCTCCGGCAACAGGCCGGCCAGCGATGCGCTCGCCTGCTCCGGGTCGGTTCCAAGATGTTCGGCCATCTCCTGCATCGTCGACTCGCCGAACACCATGCGCATGTCCTCGCCGGTCACCGGCTTGTTCGCACCCGGCCCAACCCACGAGTCGATCGCGGTGCCGAGACCATTGGAGCGAAAGCACTCGGAGATCCCGGACAGGCCGCCATGCTGATGCAAGAGCGACATCACGGTCGTCAGCAGCGGGTTGGACTTGCCGTGCGTGTCACCGTAATGATCCAGAATGCCGGCGAGGATGTTGTGCGGCGCGGTTTCGTCAATCCTCTTGCCACGGGAGGAGCCGAACGCGTT
>Ga0163144_10004192_pt1 | contig 32591 bp, 34 predicted proteins | sample OliLak19BULKMAT1_FD_123175 | JGI IMG/M metagenome (GOLD analysis project Ga0163144, IMG submission 123175) | Freshwater microbial mat bacterial communities from Lake Vanda, McMurdo Dry Valleys, Antarctica - Oligotrophic Lake LV.19.BULKMAT1 | ecosystem: Environmental > Aquatic > Freshwater >... | reverse complement strand
GACCCAAAATCTTGGCTCACCAAGCTGGGTGAAAACAAAATGGGCGCGGTACAAAATCTGGCTACCCTGTTAAGCGCCGCTGTCTTGGCGCACAAAGTGGGCAAATGGGCAAAAGGCGAAGACTTTAAAGGTGGCGGGTTCTCTGGTGGCGGTTGCGCTTGCGGCGGACATTAATCCCTTGCAGATAGCTTAAGCCATGGCTCATACAGCTATTTTAGTAACGGGTGGTGCAGGCTATATTGCCGCACCATCCGTTTTTTCTTTGCTTAAAAATAACTTCCAGGTCATTGTAGTCGACAAAAAGCCCTTGAGCTATACATCGACAGGCTATGGGGCAGAAATGCTGGCTCAGGGCAAATTAGTAGCCTTCCAGGGAGACTATGGCGACCAAGAACTCCTTCGTAAGGTTGCCCAAACCTATCCCTTAGTAGCCTGTATGCACTTTGGGGCATTTATAGAGGTGGGAGGCTCAGTTACAGCACCGGCAGATTATTACGATAATAATGTTATAAAAACTATTACCCTTATCAACGCACTACGGGCCGCTAACATTACCAGGTTCATTTTTTCTTCAAGCTGTGCGGTGTATGGGGTTCCCCAGGGGCCGCTGACCGAAGACCATCCCCGTAACCCGATTAGCCCCTATGGCCGCACTAAGATGATCATCGAAATGGTGCTGGAAGATTATGCTCATGCTTATGGGCTACAATATGCCATATTACGCTATTTTAATGCTGCAGGCGGCATCCCCGAACATAACCTGTATGAAGCGCATGAACCAGAAAGTCACCTAATCCCCCGCATTTTGCAAGCAGCACGGGAAAGTTCCCCTATCACTATTTTTGGGAATGATTACCCAACCCCTGATGGCACTTGCATACGTGATTATGTGCATATAGCCGACCTTGCACAAGCCCATTACCAAGCGCTCTGTTACTTATTGGCTACCACCGCATCTATCACGTGCAATATAGGAACTGGCCTAGGCCACTCGGTAGAAGAGATTATTACCACGATAGAAGCAGTCACGCACAAAAAAATTATCCGACACTACGCTGGGCGTCGCCAAGGTGATCCAGCACAGTTACTCGCCACATCAAATAAGGCACGCGAACTCTTGCAATGGCAGCCCCAATATTCTACTCTCAGGCATATTATAGAAAGCGCGTATGCGCCAAGCCTGGAGAAGCGTTATGAAGCATCAAATAACATGGTATGTAATACTCTTACTTCTCATTCCTCTGACGTTAAAAGCTGATGATACTATCAGCCATACGTTCTTCCCGGTGCGACAGCATCTTATTCCGCAGACTATAATTCCGTGCTTAGAATCTATTGCGCACACTCTTCCGGAAACCACGTTGGGATGCACTATCTTTGCTACTGCCTATGTAAGTGAATCACTCCGCCCTTCTAAGCTTGCTAAATACTTTTTCCCCTTTTCAAAAACATGTTTAAACGTCAGCGAATATAAGCCGTCAGTGCCATCAAGCACCACCGACACACAACCGGGCAAAGACCTTGAAGCGCGTCACTTTAATATCGAAACAGCAGCAACTGATAGTGTATTTAAAAGTACTATCAGTATAAGCCCGGAACAAAAGGTTGTTGGTTTAGGGCTGTTTGTTCGCCAAACACTTTTTAGTTTTTGTGATGACACGCCACGCGTTTGGTTAGACGTTATTATGCCCATAGAAAAAGTTACCAATAAGTTACACTTTAAAGAAAAAATTATCAGCACGGGTGGCGGTGCGGTTGATGCAATCGGCCTTGATAATGCCCCACGCGTCGGCTCTATGACCGAAGCATTGCAACAAAAAACGTGGAAGTTCGGAAAAATTAATAATAACAATCGTCACAAAACGGGCCTTGCCGACCTTGATGTGCGCATTAACTGGACAAACGGCGCTGAACAATGGTGCCAACGCAGTTCGTTTGTGGGCGTATTGGTACCAACCGGAACACGCATTAATGGGGCGCAAGCAGCCTACCTCTTTTCACCCGTCATTGGTAATAATCACCACTGGGGGCTTACGTTTGGCAGCTTAATTAATGCGCATGTGTGGGCACGCGAAGAGCATAAGATTCGCCTTATTTACCAAGTTTACAGCGCCATTTTAGTTACTAATTATCAAATACGCTCATTGGATATAAAAGATAAACAATGGGGCCGTTACATGGAAATTTACAAGGACCAGAAGGCAGCAACCCTTGCCTCTGCAAGCGGTAATGCGCGCAGTGGTAATTCGGGTATCAATACCTTTACCAAATGCATGAAGGTTGATCCTCGTTACATTTCTACCATGAGTGGTACGTTTATGTATGAATACAAAAACTTTGCTGCGTATGCTGGCTACAACCTGTATCTACGGCATGCTGAAAAAGTCGACCTGCCCGAATGGACTGAACATGTCGCGCTGAAATCAGTTAACGGTGTTGGTGCTACAACCCTTGCACGATCCGTTGGCAAAAACTTCCCACAAAGCGATATTACCGACCCCGATGATTATACTGATGCAATTGTGCCTATTAGCAGCCTTAACTTTGATTCAGCAGCTCACCCGGGTGTTGTTTCACAAACATTATTTGCCAATATCGGCTATAACACGAGCTTTTGCGACAAACCAGTTTTTGTAGGGCTTGGCGGTTCATATGAATTTAGTTCAGCAAACAATGCGCTGGAGCGGTTGATGGGCTGGGTAATACTTTCTATTTCTTTATAGAGGAAACAATAATGAAAAACTTATTACTGATTTTTAGTTGCTGCGCGACAAGCTTAGTAATTGCTGATGCAGAACTTGATTTGATTTTGTTGAATAATAGTCTGATAGAACTTTCAGTCGCACAGCGGCAACAAGCTCTGGCAGGCGAACAACCAATGATGCCGGCAACTCGCAGAACAGCATGCAGAAGAGCGCAAGAAACAAAAGCAACGGGCGCTGAATTAAAAACAGTTGTCGAAGAAAAAGGGAAAAGAGCTACTGCTGCAGAAGAGAAAAAAATAATTGCCGGCTTAGCAGTTGCGCGGCCAGTCGCGCAATTAACCGGGCCAACACCACAAGAAATTAAACAACAAATAGCAGCTGGACACATCGCTGTCGCACAACCAACACAGCCTGTGTATAGAGCGGCAGACGTGCAACCAGAAAGAAATTTACCGGCGCACATGCCAGTCGCACAGCCAGTAACGGCACCAACGGCAGTACGCCCAAATCGCCAAAAAATTACTGTTACTCGCGTAGCTGCTGCGCATCAACAAAAAAGACATGTTGATCAGCAACAACACCCAGCACAATTAGTAGAAACAAAAGCTGTTGCTGCAGAAGTTAAACAGCAAGCTGCTGCGTTGCTTGTTGCTCAGCCAGTTGCTCAAGTAGTTATGCAGCCAGCAGCCGCTGGAGCGCAACCAACAGCAGAAGTAAAAAAACAAATAGAAGACAAAAAAATTGCTGTTGCTGCACCAGTAGTTCAACCAGTTGCCCCTGCTAAAAAAACAGGATTCTTTGCAAAGTTATTTGGAAACTAATTGCTGCCCTTTACTACGCAAAAAACTCCCACGTTTCGCGTTTTTGCAAGTAAATTATAATAAAAGTTTTGCTAGCCATGTCGCAGACAACGGCGTCAGCAACACCGGGCCTTATGCCGAATTAGTGCCGCGGCTCAGCCGGCGCTACTGAGGCTGGGGTCCAGGGCTTCCCCTGGTGCCGGGATTATAAGGGCTGGGCACCAAGCCCTTAGGCCCGCCTGGCAAGGCCAAGGCTCTGCTTGGCGGTCAATAGCTTGACCGTGGGAAATTATTCGAAGAATTTTTTTAATTATTGTGTAATGCAGGATCAATTACCGCGTCATACTTCGACAAGCTCAATATGAGCAGATTAATAATTTAGAAATATCCCCAGTAAAAAGAATAGGCCGGAATTTCTTCCGGCCCACTCATTCAACTTAAACTCAATAATTATAAATTCGTAAAGTGTTATTTACCGCAACACTTCTTAAACTTCTTGCCCGAACCACAAGCACATGGCTCGTTTCTTCCAATTTCTGGCGAAGCCGACGTAGGCGTTGCAACCGTCACTCCCGCAATAGTAGTTTCTTGTCCGCCTGTCATCTGCAGAGCACGTAATTCTTGTTCACGACGCTGTTCAATTTTTTGCTGATCAAACTGCTTAATATCAAGATGGAAAATGTGATGCACAATTTCCCAACGCACGTTCCGCATCATGTCTTCAAACATATCAAACGATTCCCGTTTGTATTCAATAAGCGGATTCTTTTGCCCAACTTGCCGCAAGCCAATGCCGTCCTGCAACGATTCTAAGTTGAGCATATGAACCTTCCATGCTTGGTCAATTGTCTCCAGCATGAGCCATTTTTGTGCGTGTTGTAACTTGTCAGCATGCTCACCTTCAGAATATAACTGATAGCGCGAAAGCAAGAAGTTAATCAAGTCGGTGCGTAATGTTTCACTCTGATTTTTTGTAATGCCTTGTGCCGCAAAATCATTCACCGACAAGTTTGCCATTTGAGCAATTTTTTTAATTACTGCATCATACTGCTCTTGGGTTACTTGACGTAATGGCGCTTGCGCAGCAACACAATCTTGTACCGCACCAACAATTAAGTCGCGTACCATTTCAAAAATAGCAGCTTCACCTTCAAGAATATTGCGACGATATTCATACACAACGGTACGCTGCTGATTGAGTACGTCATCATATTCAAGCAAATGCTTACGTCGTTCAAAATTATATTTCTCTACTTTTTCTTGCGAGTTTTCAATGTTGCGCGAAATCATGCGCGATTCAACAACCTCATCTTCTTTCATACCAATTTGTTCCATACGTTTTTTTACCGAATCACCAGCAAAAATACGAATCAAATCATCTTCAAGTGAAATATAAAAGCGTGATTCACCCGCGTCTCCCTGACGACCAGATCGTCCACGTAACTGATTATCAATACGCCGACTTTCATGTCGCTCAGTACCTAAAATATATAAGCCACCTGCCATGCGTGCTTCTTGCGTGAGCTTAATGTCAGTACCACGCCCCGCCATATTGGTAGCAATAGTTACCCGCCCTTTTTCACCAGCATGGGCCACAATCTCCGCTTCCCGTGCGTGGTTCTTCGCGTTCAATACTTCATGCGGTATATGATGCGCTTCAAAAATAGTGCTCAACAATTCAGAAGTTTCCACCGCAATGGTACCAATTAAAACTGGCTGCCCAACGGCGTATCGCTTTTGAATATCATCAACGATAGCTTTGTATTTGGCATTTTTTGTTAAGAAAATTAAATCAGATTTATCATCACGAATCGCCGGAACGTTCGTCGGAATGCTGATAATCGATAATTTATAAATTTGATGAAACTCTTCTGCTTCTGTTGCTGCGGTACCGGTCATACCCGATAATCTCTTATATAAACGGAAATAATTTTGCAACGTAATAGAAGCAAGTGTCTGACTTTCTTTTTCAATCACCACACCTTCTTTGGCTTCAATTGCCTGATGTAAGCCATCGCTATAACGTCGACCAGAAAGTATTCTTCCGGTAAACTCATCAACAATCATTACACTGTCATCACGCACTACATATTCAACATCGCGGCGGAATAAAGCATTCGCTTTAAGTGCCTGATTTACATGATGCAACAAGCGAACATTATCGATCGCATACAAATTTTCAATCGCAAATGCGCGCTCAACTTTGTCATTACCTTCTTCGGTAAGCACGGCTCGGCGCTCTTTTTCATCAACTTCATAATCGGTATCTTTTTGTAATTTTACGATAACGCGATTTACTTTTTCATATAAATCACTGGTCTCATCTGATGCACCAGAAATAATTAATGGTGTTCGTGCTTCATCAATCAAAATGGAATCGACTTCATCGACAATCGCGAAATTCAGCTCCCGCTGCACATAATCAGCAAGGCGGAATTTCATGTTATCACGTAAATAATCAAAACCAAGTTCAGAATTTGTTCCATACAAAATATCTGCCTGATACGCAGCTTTGCGATCATGATCATGCATAGAATTTTGCAAAATACCAATCGATAACCCTAAACTCTGATACACAGGGGCCATCCACTCAGCATCACGGCGTGCAAGGTAATCGTTCACCGTCACCAAGTGAGCACTTTTTCCCGTCAATGCATTTAAATATAACGGCAAGGTAGCTGTTAATGTTTTACCTTCACCAGTTTTCATTTCCGCAATTTTACCTTGATGCAAAACAATACCACCCATCAGCTGTACATCGTATGGCCGCTGTCCAAGCTTACGGTGAGCTGTTTCACGCACCACAGCAAATGCTTCCGGTAAAATATCGTCTAATGATTTTCCTTGAGCAAGTTGCTCGCGAAATTGTTGTGTTTTTAAACGCAACTGATCATCAGTCAATCCACGCATCTGCGGATCAAAATCATTAATAAGGGCCACCAATGGCTGTAACAATTTTAATTGTCGTGCATTATTGGTCCCAAAAATTCTTGCTAAAAGTCCTGCTATCATAAAGCTTCCTTAATCGCTAGAGCCTACTCATCCTCGATGATTGTAATGATACGCGGCATAGTTGATATTTGTAAATAATATTGAGTATACCAGAATTCTAATTTTTTTACGCTACGTCAGCGCAAGCACACCATCGTCACATTGCGCCGTGCATTTCCTTTGTCGCGTCGAGCTGAACAAAACTCATCTGAACAAATAGTACATACTGCCTTGTCGACGTGCAGCGAACTTTCAGCAACACCAAGCATCTTAAAAATATGTTGATGATATACCACTAAATCAAAATAATATTTTCCTGCACGCTCATAAACTGCTGTCCGTGCTTCTTCTGACAATGCTTGCACAAATGTTGCATCAACTTCATAACAACAAGCACGCGCAACGGGTCCAAAAAATATTTGTACATCGATACGTGCGGTGTTGAATTCATCGCACATTTGCTGCAAGGCGCATGCTGCAATGCCTGCAACAGCACCACGCCACCCTGCATGGATATTGGTAACTACACCATTCACTGGATCATACATCACCAGCGGCAAACAATCTGCTGATGCTACCACAAGAGCGGTGCCTGTTACTGATGTAATAAGATAATCACCTTCATGTTCATACGGTTTTGCGACTGTTACTTGTGCAAGATTTTTATACGCGTATCCGCGTGCACTATGTGTTTGTCGTACCGTCAGTATCTGCTGTGCGCCATAGGCTTGTACTAAAGAAAATGGTTCTGTTGCAAGCAGTGTTGCTTGATCGTTCACTGCGTAAAACTGTTGAGGGGCAATGCTTTGCAGCTTGCCCCCCCATATAATTGTTAGGTTATTTTCTTGGTGTATATACATGTCACCTAATTTACTTGAGTTCTTTTTCTTGTAAGCGTTTTTCTTGAATCATTTTACGCAATAAAGTAGGAACTTCAAGATCATTTTCACGTCTGTGAACTGATGCCATATCTTTACTATCAAGCAAAATATCTTGTAGTGGATGTTTTGATGTCATCACGGGAACATCCTGTGCATCGACTTTCTCAGCACACACTACAGCAGGTTGCTCTGACACCATTTCTTTTTCAGCTATTTTTGTTGCCACCTTTTCTACCATCATCATCGGGCTAAACCCGGTTGCGATGACCGTAACAGAAACTTCATCATGCATGGTGTCGTCAATTACTGAACCAAGAATAACATTTGCATCTTCATGTGCTTGTGCGGTGATGAGCGATGCAGCTTGGCTTACTTCTAACAAGCCTAAATCAGCGCTGCCCGTAACATTAATCAACACACTGCGAGCACCCTTGATGCTCACATTATCAAGTAACGGTGAAGCGATAGCTGCTTGTGCTGCTTGTATCGCACGGTCAGCACCTTGACCTCTACCCGTACCCATTACTGCTAAGCCCATGCCCTTCATGATCGCTTTTACATCAGCAAAGTCTACGTTAATGTAACCAGGCTTTGCGATAATATCGGCAACACTTTTTACAAAGTCAGCAATAATATCATTTACCATTTCGAAAGCGTGTACTAATGATAGTTTCGCATCGGTCATGGTTAATAATTTTTCGTTTGGTATGGTGATCAACGTATCAACTTCTTTCTTTAAAAGAAGCTCTGCGTCTTCAGCAACTTTCATGCGGCGTTTGCCTTCAAATGAAAATGGCTTTGTCACCACAGCGATGCATAAAAGATCCCGCTCTTTAAGAGCACGCGCTATCACCGGCAACGCACCAGAGCCAGTTCCACCACCAAGACCACCAGTTAAGAAAACGATATCGCTTCCTTTAACACTTTCTAAAATCTCAGCTAAATCTTCTTCTGCTGCACGGCGACCAAGTTCTGGATTTGCACCAGCACCAAGCCCGCGAGCCGATTTTATACCAATTTGCAGCTTGACTGGTGTACGTGACACTTCAAGAGCTTTAAGATCGGTATTCACCGTTACACAACTTACGTTTTCATAACGTGTTGCTAACAATGCATTGACGGTGTTGCCACCAGCACCACCCACGCCTAATACGCTAATACGTACCGCAGGTGTTACCATTGATTGTTCTTGTTCAAAATCTATCATACTACTACCTCCCTAGTTTTTCAGAGAACCTGAACAGGAAGAACAGTACCACGACGAAGATGAAAAGTGCAATAAATTGTCTTTATGACATGGCGCTGACCTTGTAACTGCCGATCAGCACCACCAATTTTTGATTTAAGATTTTTTACTTTCTGCAGCAGAACCCGCACCTTGGGCTGCCGTTAAATATTTTTGTGCTAACATCTGACGAACGCCCTCACTAATGCGTGGTTTTTCTTGATACGTTCTTATATCAAATTCCATAGCTTTATTCTTTATCCGGTCAGCAGATTGATCAGTAAGAAGCTGTGGTGTACCCTGCGCTTTGCTGAAATGGCCATAATGCATCAACATGGCATAAAGAACTTTTGTTAATGGCCGGCGCTCTCCCTCTTCTTTTGCTGCCTCAACTGCTAATTGTTCAAGATTCTTTTTTAACTCAAGCTGCTCCACAGAAAAACGTCCATACGGATTGTTTGGTATCATACGAGCGATCCGCCAACCTTGCCGAATAAAATCCTGCTGCTCTGCTGGCAATGCATCCAGTTCCGCAACAAGCTGATCAAATGCAACGTGATCAACTTTTTCTCGTTCTTCTTTTGCTTTTGCTTCACGAACCTGCCGCTCTTGCTCATCCCGTTCACGTTGTTCTTTGCGTTCTTTATCCTGTTTTACTTTTTCAATATAAGCTTCTCTGAGGCCATTGGCACCAAGCAGTTGTTCATCTTCAGGATGTTGCGTAAAGTAATTAGTTTTTTCCCGAAGATAGGTATAAAGATTCAACAGATTAGTTCTTAACCTACCATCATCATACACTGTCCTCGCACCAAATTCTGCCCATAGCCACCTCGCGTCTCTCATGGCCCCATACTCTGTTATTCTACGGTACAAATCAACTACCGGCGCAATATCAGTAGCCCACACCTCTTTGGTAAGAGGTCGTCCTATCGTAGATCTTGCAATCGTATCAAATGCTTTTTCATAAAGCGCATTGACCGCCAGTTCTTTCTCTTTAGGGGTGAGTGGTTTTGCTGGCTGTTCAGCGGCAGCGCCTGCCTTTACTTCTTTTGCTTCCCCTGGCAACCGAGCACCAGCAGGCAATAAAGCTGTTAATTGGTAAGCAAGTAATGCAAGATTATGCCCAGCCTGCGCATGCAGCCCGCTACAATTCAGTAGCCCTAAACATAATAACTTTTTCATGATTTTTTCTCTTTTCTCTCTACAACTTTTTTACGCTCTACCGCCGGCTCTGCTACAACTTCGGGTTGCGTAAAAACAGGCTCTTCCTGAACAACTACGGGCTTTGCGGCCTCTTGCCATGAGGTTTTTTTAGATAATTCTACCGCATCACCTGCTTTGACAAGGCGCTCGAGCCGCTTGGTCGTATTACTTTCAAGATCAGCTTTTAACATACGATCACGAATTGTTGTTAACCGAGCCCAATTGGCAGGATTTAAAAATGCACCATTTTTATACTGACGGAAAGAACGCATATCATCATCCGTTGCAATGCTGTGATATACAGTGGCCGCATACCAAACTTTTAACGCACGCTCCCAGTTTTCTACCAATTTAAGCTCTTCAGGCGTTAATCCTTGCGAAGCTTCATATTCTTTTTTGCTACTTTCAGCCTCATTAAACATACGAATAACATTAGCCAAGCGCGCTTTAGTTGCCTGAGACTCTTTTGTTGTTGTATCTAAAGAAAGTTCTAAATTTTTTAATGCTTGCCAAGAAATAAAATTCAAATCATGCTTGCCCGCAAGAAGAGGTTTAAGGCCGCGCCGAAAGATATCACTTGCTGCTGCTGCTCTATAATCTTCCGCAAAATTTTCCCACGCCGTTAAAATAGCCATTTTGGTTTTGGTGAAACCTTCGGGGCCAACCTTTTCAATCACCGCATCCAGCACCAGCAAATGGTGAGCCAGTAAGGCAAGGTCATTCTTTGGCGTAGCAGAAAGTACCGAGCATTGCGCCATGCAACCAACGAATAATAAGTATATTAAATTATTTTTTACATTATCAAACACAACTACCCCCCACGCATGTATTTTACTTCTCTAACAGCTACCATTTTAGGAAACAGGACATTATTAACAAAATTCAACGTATCCATTACTAACAAATTCGTTCTATCCTCGGCAGAAAAAAGAGCGATATATTGCTCTATGTCTTGCTTGCGGATAGCGCGTAGCACTTTACTTGCACGTCCCTCGTGCATAAAATCAGACGCCAGTTCCTGGATCCTATTCCAAGCAACTTGTTTGTTTGCTGGCCAGCTAGTAACCAAGAGCGGAGCAAGCTGAGCTATCTGCTCATAATTTGCTTTCTGAAAAGGTGCTGTCACTTTAAAAAAACTTATCGGCGGGAATTGCACAAGCTCAGCAACCGAAAGACCTTCATCTTCTATGGTTGATGCCGCTTGACCACCAATTCGCTTTGCTTCAACAGCACGGCACAGTTCATGCACTATTGTATGCCAACGATGTATGGATTTAAGATTTACCGGAACCGGCTCTTGTTCATATTCTTCAAAAGAAGCTGCTAGCTTTTGCAAGTTAGGGTCAAAAAATGTATGCTTCCATGCTAAAAATTCTCCTGGTGTGGTGCATGCTTCCAGTGCGACAACCATAGTAGCGGCAGATTTTTTTGCTATCGCCGCTTCTGATGCTGCAGCTATTCGATCCAATTGTTCGGAATGCGCGTCTGCAGCACCCTTTTGCTCGGCAGCTCCTTTTACCTCAGTGGCTCCAGCAGGCACAGCAAACTGCAATACCGTAAGCTGGTTGGCAAGCAACGCCAGGTCATTTTTGACGGTTGCCACTATCAAAGTAGGCAACAACACCAGCACGTAGAGAGCCTTTTTGATGACTATCATTTTAAAGCCTTTTGGTAAGCATCGCTCTCAAAGCGATTCAGGTACATTTGTGCCACCGTGCTGCCCTCTTGTGCGGCAACAGCAAGTTCCTTTTTATATTTTTCATAATTAAATTTTATCTCTACGGCAGTATTATGGCGCTCATCGGAACCTTTTTGATGACGATCAAAATTCTGCCATAGAATTACCATATTTTTTGCTATCTGTTCTGGCAGCGCCACAGCCAGCTCCGCTTGCGTTAAATCTCGTTTGCTATTTTCTAACGCTTTCGGCAAGGTTTCCTGATACCTACGATAACCATGCCACGTAAGCAGATAATTATCTGAAAAAAGATTGTGTAATACCAGGTCAACATCCATTAATTTTTGGCACCAAGCAAATCCATCAATCTTATTTTTCATCGACAATGCGGCCAGCTTACTGCCTTTATTAATGTAGTCGTAAGAGATACCTCTATCCTTCTCCAGTGCCTGATAAAGATCATTAAACGTAAGCGTCGGTGCATGCCCCCATAAAGCTCCTGCCCAAGCAACTTGTTCATCGAGCATCATCTTCTGCCGCGCAGCAAATACATTATCATCAGCCTTAAAGGCACCTAATTTTGCTAAAGGCTCAAAAAGTGCGTCTTGCTGTTTCAATTCAGCGGCCATTTTAGGCTCTTCTTCAGCGCGCAGTTTAGCGGCTTTTCCTTCGGGAGAATCTTCTCGCCATTTTCTCAGGGTTGCCTCCCCTTCATCTTGTCGCTTTTTGTCCTCAGCTGCTGCAGCCGCAATCTCAGGGACATCAAGCAAGGCAAGAATGCGCTGCACGCCATACAAATGTTTATTTTGTTCTAATGCTTTTTTATGCGCTCGAATAAAATCATAAATCGACTCGGCATGCTGAGCCTTATCCGCTTGGAAATTTTTCATATTGAATGGCCACATCTGAGCCGAAAATTCACTCATTTCTGGCAATATTTTTTTAAGCAACTCAACTTGAAGAGAATAGTATAAGTCTTGTATTCTATCTTTTTCACCTGCGGGCACTTTTTCAAGCGCGGCGGCCAACTGCTTAAGGCTTGTATCTGCCTGTTCAACCGTATGTGGAATTCTTCCGTACGCATAGCCACTCGCCGTATATATATGCTCCTGGTAATCTTCAGCGCTAGCAGCTGCCGTTTTTTTCTCGTCGGCTCTTGCTCCAGCCTTAGGTTTTTCAGCAGGTTTTGCCGCTGCCGCGCCCGGCACAGCAAACTGCAATACGGTAAACTGATGAGCAAGCAACGCAAGGTCATCTTTTGTTGCTGCCTGCGCAAGCACGGGCAATAACCCTATAAGTAACAAACACTTTTTCATAATCCCCCCGCTCCTTTACTAAGCGTTAATTTTCTTTTGTATATCTCGCCATTCATCCAATCTTTTCTTAAAATCAGGACTCTTAAAAAGAGTACGGATACGTCGAACAGCGTAATGCTGCTTATTATTTTCTAATGCTTTTTGGTAGGACTCAAAAAATGTTTGAATCGCATCTGCCGAAAAAGCTTTTTCTACCGGTGTTTGCGCTATTTGGTACTTTTCTACGAGTCGATACCATTTTTTGGATGCCGCTTCATCATAAGGCGGTTCTAATAAAATTCTTTTTAGCTGCTCATTTTGTAAAACAAGCCAACTGTTTTCTGTGACCCGTTTAATCTCTTTTGTTCTTGCATCCATTTTGGGCAACGACTTCATTGCCTTAAGCAAAGCTTCTAGTTCCACTAAAAGTTTATTTGCCTTGAGATGATCAAAATCTGCCACCAGCAAAAGTACTTTTTGCGCTAAGGCTTGGTCAGCACTCAAAGCGCCTTCTTCTGCCGCTGCCGTGCCCGGCGCAGCAAACTGCAATATAGTAAGATGGTTGGCCAACAACGCAAGATCATCCTTTGTTGCTGCCTGCGTAAGCACCGGCAATAACCCTATAAGTAACAAATACTTTTTCATAATCCCCTAAAAATCTTTTATCAAAAGAAATCAAAAACCCATGATTTCATCCGCGAAAATACCTGCGTAATAAACGGTCCGCCCAGGCCTTGTTGCCCAGCAGCACCACGGTTACGCCGCAACGTATGCATCAACAAACCATACCCCGTAGCATAAATAGGGTTATCTAATGATTCCTTAAACCCAGCTGGTACCCGTGGACGACCAATCCGAACGGGCATCTGTAAAATAGCTTCTGCCTGTTCTTTGATACCATGCAACAACGAACCGCCACCGGTCAGCACAATGCCGGCGTGTAAATAGGAACGTAGCTGCTGGGTATCGATTTCTTTTTTCAGTAATAGTAAAAGTTCCTGCGCGCGAGATTCAAGCACCGCTAAAAGATCACTCGTCATCACGGTATGTTGGTCTTGCCCGTGCACCATATCCACCGTAATGGGCGTATTATGGTTAAACAGCGAAGCATCAGCTATGCCGTACTCTTTTTTTATGCGCTCAGCATCTTTGACCGTGGTGCGTAAACAGACAGCAACATCATGCGTAAAAACGTTACCGGCAATTAAGAATACTTTGGTGTACCGAATATTACCTTGCTGATACACCGCAAAATCGGACGTACCGCCACCAATATCAAGCACCCCTACACCAAGCTCACGCTCATCGTCACTCAGTACCGCATCAGCTGAAGCGAGCTGTTCCAAAATAATGTCTTGCACTTTGACCCCCGCCATGGTGCAACAGCGAATTAAATTTTGAACCGAAGCAACCGCCCCCGAGATAAGATGTACGTTCGCCTCTAAACGGACCCCGTACATCCCTAACGGGTCACGTACAATATGCTGATTATCAATCGTAAAAAATTGTGGCAATGCATGCAGTAATTGCTGGCCTTCTTGTAAAGGCACTGCTTTAGCTGCACTCAACACACTTTGGATATCAAGCTGTCTAATCTCACCATGCTTAATAGGTACCATGCCATGGGAATTAAAGGAGCTGATATGCCCGCCAGAAATACCAATATAGGCTGATTCAACCGCTATGCCAGCCATAATTTCTGCTTCTTGTAATGCGGTCTTAATAGAGTGTACCGCCGGCGCAATATCAACAACCACCCCCCGCGCAAGGCCCAAAGATGGCGTTTTGCCTACGCCAATAATTTCCACATGATGATCGTCAAGCTGTTGTGCTATAAGAACACAAATTTTTGTTGTTCCAATATCAATAGCCGTTATGATCGGTGACCCACGCACTGCTTTCATCGCCCATCCCCCTGTATACACGCACGTATAATCTGATTTTTAATTCGTACATCAATACGCCATACTTTTTTTCCTACTAATTCCTGACCAATTTTATGAATCGCTGCAAGCAACGCCGGCGTAAAACAAGTGGTATACTGCGCAATAATTCTTATCTGCGGCATCAAAGGAGGCCGTAATTCTATATTCGTTTTATCATGCCAAACCATTGCCCAATCTAACCGCAATTCATCAGGTAGGTTTTGTATAAAGGTAGCCAAATTAAGACCATTGCCATGGAACGGCAAACGATCACGCACCGTAATAGCAGATAAACCATCCCGCACATATTCATGGAACTGCTCAGCATCAACAACCTCTCCATGCGCCAAAAGTACCCATCGCTCATTAACTAATGCTAACGGTCGATAAGCGGCAACATTAACCACCGCTTGTCCTGAACTGAGTAAACGTACCGAAACATGCTCCGCAACGGGCAACTGTTGCTGCAGCGTGCTCAGAACTTCTTTAGGTGTATGCAAACCAATTTCCTCTAAAGTTACTACGCGCTCCATAAGTTCGCGAGCAGGACCAGAAAATCGAGAATCAGCTATAATTACCACGTGCAAAGGGCGTACCGCCATGCGACCCAAAAAATAAAGGCCGCCTAGCGCTGCTAAAAAAAGAATAAGATACTGGTACGATGGCACAAGGCCAACTATGTGCGTAAACTTCATCTCCCCCTACCCCGGCAATGAGTACATTCCCTGAGAGAGGTTATACCTTTTTATACGACAAAGAGTCAATAGTTAAGGGCTATTAAATTTTTTTATTTAAACTCTGTATAGTAAAGAGGAGAATGCCAGCAGCCACAGAAGCGTTGTATGATGTGTCTGCCGTTTTTTGTGCGAGCATTACCGCTTGCCCGAGTGAACGAATATCAGCTGAAATGCCGGTGCCCTCACTGCCAATCACCAGACAATAAGGTTCCGTATATTCCACCGTGCGCGCATCTTTGCCACCAAGAGCAGCAAGGTAAATGGTATACCCAAGCTTTTTTAATTCTTGAACCGCGGCAATAGCTGAAGGAGCTTCGTAAATTTCCATATGCTCAGCAAGCCCCGCTGATGATTTAAGAGCAACCGCATTCAAGGGAGCACCCTGCTTACGACAAATAATAATCCCATCAACGTTGGCACAGTAAGCCGAACGGATAATAGCACCAAGGTTCCGAGGATCTTGAATACCATCAAGCAGTACAAGTGAGGGGGATTTTTTAGGATCAAAAGCTTTTTTTCTGATAGGAAAAGGAGCAACCATAGCAACAACGCCTTGATGGTCAGTGTTACCCGCCATCGTGCAAAGTGCCTCACGCGTTACATATTGTATTTGCGTCTGCTTGGGAAGTAGCTTTACAATTTTTTCCCATGCTTTTGGTGCCGGCTTTGTGGTATAAATTACCCGCAGCGGACGCCGTTTAGCAATAAGCAGTTCAAGAATAGGATGTATGCCAAAAATCATAGATTGGTTGTTCATAATAATTTAGTATACCATAGATTATGGTCACCTACTAATTGATGTTACTTCGCGGCATATGCATAATAAAAAACAGTTTCCAGGATCATCTACCACTATCTACCTTATTATTGCCCTGGCAAGCCTTGCCGGCTATTACCTCTATGCTCAGCAGATCTTGAGCAAGCAAGACCCGATAGTACACACACAAAAAAGAATTACTTCTTCTGATGGCAGCGTCTGCCAAGCCCTTTTTTCACCCGATGATGCGGTCAAAGATACCCTATTACATCTTATTGCTGCAGAAAAACAGCAGATTTTCGTGGCTATTTTTGCCCTAACCGACCCCCATATTTGCCAAGCGCTTATTGATGCACATAGCCGCGGCGTTCTGGTAGAGGTAGTCGCTGACCGGCATAATGCCCAAACAAAGTGGAGTAAGGTACGGTTACTTATTAAACACCAGGTTGCTGTCTGGGTTTACCCTACCGGTATTACTGATGCGATTATGCATCATAAATTTATACTGTTTTTTAAAAATATGCAGGGCAACAGCCTTCTCTGGACCGGTTCCTATAACTTTACCCGCTCAGCTTCCTCTATTAATGAAGAAAACGCCTTAATACTTGACGCCCCCCACCTGATAAAGGCCTATAAAAAACAGTTTGAACGGCTGAAAGAACGATCTGTCAGAGCTGACAAGGCTATGGTCAAGCCGGCTAAGAAGACAGCGTGTGACTAAGCGTGACCCCTTCTCATAATTTTCTTGCTGCTTAATCTATAAAAATTAGGTAGATTTAATAGTGATCTATTAAATTTTTATTTAAAGAAGCTCGCACAAGCCATGCCAACACAAAAAAACAGTTTCGCGGAAATCATAGAAAGTTCACTCCACACCTGGCGCGCACAGAGCTGGCGTTGGGATGATTTTCCGCAATTCGGTTCCCTGGTAACGCTCCAAACAGCCGAGCGTACGGTGTACGGCATTGTACATCAGATAGAAACAGGCAGCCTCGACACACAACGGACTCCCTTTGCTTTTCAAAAAACAGAAGAGGAGTTGCTCCGTGAGCAGCCGCAAATATTTGCATTCCTCAAAACAACCTTCAGTTGCTTAACGGTCGGCTATAAAGAAAACCGTACCCTGCTGTATCAATGGGCTCCCGAGCCACCAAAAATTCATGCCTTTGTGGCACGTGCAAGCCGACAAGAATATGAAGAATTTTTTAGTTCTGAACAATATATCCATAGCCTATTTGGCCACTCAAACCAAAGTCTTCCTATCGATGAACTGTTACTTGCATTACTCAAGCAACTTGCTGACCGCAACTTAGTAACTGAAGAGTTGCTCGCACAATTTGTGGCCACCTTTTCACTTATGACGGGCAATGATTACCGTCGCCTAAAACTCTTTTTACAACGAGTTACTCCTTGTTTATCATTACCAACTCCATTATCAAAGCACATTGAATCACATGTTTAATTTTATAAAAAATAGTCTTACTAAACTTTATCATGCTATTACTTCCCCCTTACAACAGCTCTTTGCACGCACCACTATCGACAAAGACGCACTCACGGAACTTGAACGAATTTTAATTCAGGCAGACACCGGCGCTCTCACCACCCGTAAATTAATGAGCGAGCTTTCAGCTGCGGCACAACAAGGCCGCATTACCGATGGCGCATCGCTCAAAACATTATTACATGAAAAATTATTGCACATTATTACCGCACACCCTTACCGCGACCAAGAGCCGCAAATCTACCTTTTGGTGGGTATTAATGGCAGCGGCAAAACAACGTGCGCAAGCAAGCTTGCTTACCAAGAACAACAAAAAGGTAAAAAAGTTTTACTGGTTGCTGCTGACACGTTCCGCGCTGCAGCGCGTGAACAACTTGCCGCCTGGGCTAGCCAATTGAATGTTGATATTGTCATCGGCAAACCGGAAGAAGACCCTGCTGCGGTGATATTTACTGCGTGCCAGAAATTTACTACCGGTGCGTATGATGTGCTAATTATCGACACTGCGGGCCGCTTACAGACAAAAACTAATCTGATGAAAGAGCTCGAAAAAATGGGCCGTGTTATTACCAAGCAACTACCCGATGCACGAACAACCACGCTCTTAACGGTGGATAGCATGCTCGGACAAAATTCATTTGAACAAGCAAAACTGTTTCATGAAAGTACGCCGCTGAGCGGCATTATTTTGACAAAAATGGACGGCACCGGCAAAGGTGGTATAGTCTTTGCTATAAGCCAAGAGCTCCATATACCGATTGCATATTTATCGTTTGGCGAACAAGTAGAAAAAATAAAATTATTTAACGCATCAGAATATATCGAAACGTTACTTGGATAATTATGGTAAAAAAAATATATATCGCATCAATGCTCGCGCTGATCGCTGTTTCTGCAAACAACACACTCCAAGCACGCATCATAGAAACTGATACTATCAATGAAATTTTACACCACCTTGATGCAGACACGATAGTTATATTTGATATCGATAATACGATTGGCGCGCCAGAAAAAGAACTTGGTAGCGATGAATGGTTTTCCCATAGCATGCAAAAACATCTACAACAAGGTGATGATATGCCGACTATCAAGAAGCAGCTTCTGCCGCTGTTTTTTGCACTACAACACACACTGTTGTTACAACCAATCGAAAGCGAAACACCCGCATTCATAGAACAGTTACAAAAAAATAATATTCCTACTATTGCCCTTACTGTACGCTCGCTGCCTATCGCTAATCGCACCATTGAACAACTTGCTCATATGGCTATTAATTTTTCAAAAACAGCACCGCATCAACCAACATGTACGATAAAAATCGATGATCATAATGGCATCTATAAGCATGGCATTATTTTCTGTAATGGCCACCACAGCAAGGGAAAAGCTCTACGTCATTTTTTTGCACAAGCAAATTATTATCCACGAAAAATTATTTTTATCGACGATAAACTAAAATATCTTACCGATGTAGAACAAGTTGCAACTGAGCTCGGCATCGAATTTATCGGCTTGCGCTATAACCGCTGCGACCACAAAGTTGCTGCGTTTAACAATGCAGCAGCAGAAGAACAACTTACGCACTTCTTACAACATCATGGCCATACCATTACCTCCTTAGATTATGCTGCCATCTGAACAAACTATCGCAGCGTTGATTGCTGCTCTTAGTAAACAACTTGCGGCAGCCTATAGTGACCTTGCGCTCTGTCAGCAATATGCATGGTGGATGTCTGAACATATCTTGGAGCGCTCACGCACGGCACTGCTCGCACAACAAAAGATCACCATCACCGCAGCACAACAACAAGAGATTGCTCGTTGGGTCGATTTGATCATCAACCAACATATGCCAATTCAATATCTACTGGGCTCGGTGCCTTTTGGTGATCTTGATATTTTAGTCAAAGCTCCGATACTTATTCCGCGGCCAGAAACAGAAGAATGGTGTTTAACATTAATTAAACAAATTAAAACAAATGGCTATCAACCACGCACCATACTTGACCTTTGTACCGGCTCTGGCTGCATCGCACTCGCCTGCGCGCAAGCGTTCCCTGAAGCAACTATCTATGCAACTGATATCAACCCAAATGCCATTACACTTGCACAACAAAATGCGCTCCATAACAACATAACGAACGTACAATTTTTGGTATCTGATCTTTATTCTGCAGTACCAACTACGATAAAATTTGATCTGATTATCAGTAATCCGCCCTATATTGGTGAGCATGAACGACCTACCATGGACCGCTCGGTAACCGCATGGGAAGACGCGAAAGCACTCTTTGCTGATGACGCAGGCTACGCACTCATTGCAAAAATAATTCAACAAGCACCTGCACATCTCAATATAACAAATGCGGTGCAACCTCAAATGTGTCTAGAAATTGGTTATCAACAGAAAGAACGTACCAGCGCACTCTATCAAGAAGCTGGCTTTAAAAATATTGGCGCATTGCAAGACGACAATAATCACTATCGCGCTATTTATGGAACCTATTATGCATAAAAATATGATCGAGGCATTACCGCCACAACTCCAAACATCATTACAACGTTGGTATATATTTTCTTGCTGCTTAGTAGCCCTAACACTGCTGACTATGGCACTGATTCACGGTATTACGCTGGCCACCACACCTACGTTGCCAGCAGCAGCGCATGAAGTTCCGCTTCCCGCTCAAAATAACCATAGCGCGCAACAGCAGGATGAAATGAGCCAGTTAAGAGCAGGACAACAACTCTTTTTTTCTGCGCTTACTAACTATCTGAAATGCATACCAGAAGAGATACAACTTACCCATCTTGTGATAGACTGTCATCAACAGATTACCGCAGAAGGCCATGCTCGTTCACGCAACGATGCGCTTAATTTTTTAGACATTTTGCACGTACATGGATTCGGCGAACTAACCAACCTCGATATACAACAAGCATCTGATGGGTGCACCTTTAAATTGACGGTGTTTTATGCAAACGATCAACAATCTTTCACGAATTAAAATACTGCCCTTACAAGAAGCACAAAAAATTGCTGCTGGTGAAGTTGTAGAGCGTCCCGCAAATATCATTAAAGAACTCATCGAAAATGCTCTTGATGCTGGCGCCACTGCCATAACACTCTATATTGAAGAAGGCGGAAAACAACTCATTCGCATTGTCGATAACGGTACCGGCATGTCAGTTGAAGATGCGCGCCTTTGCTGTGCTCCGCATGCTACCAGCAAAATTACTCATGTTGAAGAATTGCCTACCATTACTACGTTTGGGTTCCGCGGGGAAGCACTTGCCAGCATCGCATCTGTTAGCACGTTGCATCTTATTACCAAGCATCAAGCACTTGATCAAGCAACTAAATTAACGTTGCAAGGCGGTATTATTACTGATGAATCAACTGCCGCTGCTAATACGGGCACCGATATCACCATACGTGATCTTTTTTATAACGTGCCGGCCCGTAAAAAATTTTTAAAAACTGCCGCAACTGAATGGCACGCCATTGCACAACTAGTGACTGCCTGCGCGTTTGATTATCCGCACGTACAATTTAATGTGTATCACAACCAACATTTAACCATTACCTGCGCACCGGTGACCGATATTTTAGGCCGCGCTGAACAGCTGTTTGATAGTGTGGTGGTACAACGTCTGCTAAAATTAGAACATCATGATGCGGCACAAAAAATTACCGTTACGGGAGTTATTTCTGACCAGCATACGCATCGCTATGATCGGTCACAGATATATCTTTTAGTAAATCGCCGCTGGGTAAAAAACCATAAGCTGCTAAGTGCGATTATGCGCGGCTATCAGGGAGTGCTCCCGGCAGCCCGTTACCCGTATGCGGTGCTTTCTATTACGGTACCGTCAGAAACGGTTGATATTAATATCCATCCTAAAAAAGAAGAAGTCGCTTTTTTGCATCCGCGCCTTGTGGAATTAGCAATTGAAAAAGCGATTGCTGCGTTGCTACAAGGAATGGTTGTTACGCAACTTACCGGGCAAAGTAGCACCATTCTTGATGCTGCAACAACGTCCTATGTGCCGGCCCATAGTTGGCAACCGCTTGAACAGAAAAGCTTTTCGCCAAGCTATGCACCGACCACCCTCACCAAGGCAACTGCACCCACAATCCAGATGCCACTGGATCGCCAAGCTGATGCCTTGCCCCTAGTCCAAGAAAAGCAGGCAACGCTGCTTGCTGAACAACAACAGACGGTGGCAACAGCGCAAGAAAACTTTCAGGTGATTGGGCAGCTGAAGCAAACGTATATACTTATTGAAACACAAACCGGCTTGATGATTATTGATCAGCACGCGGCCCATGAGCGGATTTTGTATGAAGAAATTGGGGCCAAGCTTAGCAACCCCGAATCGATACAGCTGCTGTTCCCGACGATTATTACCGTACCGCGCGATTGTAGTTTTACTACTGAACATCAAACGCTTTTACAAACATTTGGCATAGAGGCTGAAGCATGGGATGGCAACCAAGTGCGCGTGAGTGCTACGCCGGTTTATATTAAACCGCATATGCTCGAAGATATTCTTGGCGAGTTGGTACAAACGCAAGAACCAAAAAAAGTTACTCATAAATTGCAGGCTATGATAGCGTGCAAGGCTGCAGTTAAAGCGCATGATGTGCTGAATATTGCAGAAATGGAAATGTTAGTTGAAAGATTACTCGCGTGCCCACAGCGGCTTTCGTGCCCGCACGGGCGGCCCACCAGTTGGTTGATTAATGAATATGAGCTTGAGCGAACGTTTAAACGGATAGTGTAAATAATAAGGGCCTGTCGCACATGACAAGGCCCTTATTATTTTATGCTTTATAAGCTCAAATTCAATTCATTAAGGCATAGGAACCGGAGCAACTGCTGCGGCAGTAGCAGCTCTTGCTTTTCTTCTCTGGCCCCTTGTTTGTTTATGCTGATGGTTACCAAGCCAACCGAATAAAGAACTTGGTTCACTATCTGTTTCATCTTGACCCAAAATCACATCCCATCTGAGAGTTAGTTGCTCATAGATCTGCGTTAAGTTTTTCTGAGAAATTTTTGCTTCAGCTAAATTAGCAAAAAATTGATCCATATCTATGGTAATACCATGAATGATATTTTGCGCTTGTGGCATTTTACGCGTCAATACAAAACCATAAGGTTGCTCAATGCCGTCAAGTAAAGTGTCATACAACTCCCCTGCTGTTCGCAAATGGCGCACGCCACTGTTAAAAATAGTGCTCATCTGTTTGATGCTGAGCTTTGTGTTCAATTTTTTAAACTCAGTTGCCGCATCTTGTAAATTTTTTACCACCGCATCTAATACCGGCTGATATTGCTCCAACAGTAATGTCTGCTCTGCTACAGCTTTTGATTTTGATTCTTTGGTATCACCATTTGTCTGTACTGCAGGCGCACACAAAAGGCCGAGCACCAAGAATGCTCGCATTAACATTGTCATCATCTTCATACATAACCCCTCAAAAACATGATACATCTACCACCGAACATACTAAGCACCGCTCCTTAAAAATTGCTATAATTTTATATTCAATCTTAAAATCTGAAATAAAAATAATACAAAACAGTAGCTTTCCGCAGCGTAATCTATTAACTTGTACTCTGTGATATACAAAAACACCCTATTTAAAAGGAGTTACCACCGTGGCATATAGCGTTAAGTCTAAAAAAAGCGGCAAAATGTACTACTTACACACAAAAGAAGTAGAATTAGCCGGCGGCCGTAAACAAAGAATTTATTACTTTGCTGGCGTAGCTGAAACAAATGCTCTCGATGCATTACCAGCTGGTTACGAAGTTATGGAAAATGAGCGTACCGGTTTACCGATGTTACGCAAAAAGAAGTAAAATTCTTTTTTATACGTAAAAAAAAGGTGACTGCATAAAAACAGTCACCCCTTTTTTTATATAATTTTTTTTAATAGATCTTAAATATTGGTCAAAAATTCGTAATTCATGTTAGTCATGTCCGCACCTTCAAAACCTGCACAGTTACACACCACCATCTCATCGCATTCTTCGAGCGCCTCAACTTCATCAACCGTAACCGTGATATTTAATTGGTTAACTTTGTTCACCAATTGCTTTATCAATTCTGCAGGGTTAATAAACCATGAACAATATTCCACATAATTTTCACGAATCTTACCATCGCCCACATCAAGCCGAACGCTTCGGGGCGGTGCTATAAAACCAAGCTTTACTAAAGCACCCACCGCGGGCAATTTATCCGCGGGTGTAAAAAATATTATCCGGTAAACAATACTTTTATTAAGATAAGGGTGCAAACCGCTATCAATAAATTGATACGTATAATAACTACTTATACCCAACCGCACCCGCAAAACATCAAGCGGAGCCGTTTCTTTTCCGGTGCCGGGCGTGAATAATAGAGATTCTGGCGCCGTGAAATCACGCAGATCATTTGCCGTAATAGAAACATGCTCAAAACCACGCTCTTTTAATTCGATGGCCATTACCATTCCCATGCAACCAGCGCCCACAACGCGAATAGGTGTGCTTTCATCAATATCAGTTGCACGCAACATTTCGATAGCTTGTTCTACCGCACCAAAAAGAGTGTTCCACTTTGATACACCCTGGTCATAACAGTGAACAATAATTTTAGCATTACGTTCTTCAATAGAAACATTAAAACCTGCAGCCAGAGGAGCCATTAGAGAAACTACGCCAAGTAAACTATAAAAAAATAATCTTAATTTCATATGCTTAATCACCTTTTATAGCGGATAACAATCTCACGTTATATATATGCTGTACTATACTACGATTATGAAATTTCGATATCAAAATGTCGCAACTCTTGACGCTCCGTAAAATCTAAAACTAGCATAATCAGCGTTAGTTAAAATCCAAGTTAAGGAATTGTTATGTGTTTTAATTTCTGTAAAACCTCAATGAACTATTTTTCAGCACACCCTGCCTGCAATGCAATCGCTCATGCAGCAGCAGGCTTTGGCCTTGCGGTGCTTTTACAGCATTACCTTGTGGGCATGACCTTTGTTAATTTTTGGGTTGGCTGGGCATTGGTTGGCCTCGGCGTGGTGATGCACGTACGTTCATTTATGCAAAAGTAACGCTTGTTTTTTTGTCGCATCAATAATTTTTTCTGCACGTTCCAGAGCAATAGTTATTGGCTCTTGAGCATCTAAGTCCATAACAGTCAGGTCCACAACGCAGATCTGACTGTTATCATACGTATGCCAATAGTAGCGTCTATGCGTCAGATCCATGGCAGATGTCCACTGTGTGTAATCATATACCATGATGCCATTTTCTGGTGCGCCAACAACCCCTTTGGGGATATTAAACAAATTCAAAATATGAAACACACCAGCACGCGCATCATCTTCATTTTGCAACGGCGTAACAGTCTGGCTAAAAGCTACCGCACGCACAAAGCGTGATGGTGGGGTAAAATCACCCGGCAAGCCGAACATGCCAGAACCCTGACCAAATGGGGTTAATGAAACCGTATCAAGTTCCTTCTTGCCAGCATTCACTGGGGAAAGATTGAGATAATTTTTTAAATTAGTCAGATGCCAATCAAATGATGGCGCATTGGTAATAACACCAATCGGGTTATCATACATCAACAACTTTCCTTGCTGATATTCAATCACCAAGCTCTTGCCAGAGGCATCATGCACAATCGCATGCACCGGCGGCGTAAAGCCCCACGGACCAAAAACTGCTGCTGATACTTTAATGGTAGGCAATGCTTTTTTTACTTCATCCACCGTAGCAAAATTGGTCAACAGCCACGTAAGCAGTTCCCACGGCGCTAACGAATTACTATATTCACTTTCTGCTACCGCTTGATATTCTGCATAATCAGGAAAATAAAAGAGCCCACCAGCAAGACCTTGTTCATTGACCCCGTCAGCTATGCCAATAATCTTCAACATGTTGGCGCCAACTACTGCATATTTTGAGCGCCACGAAGCACCTTCTTTTTTACCGTTGGGCGCAGTAGCAACAAATGCGTAATTGCGGGGGATCATTAAAATATTTGATTCAATGTTCTGACCAAATTCAAGCGTGCGGCCATAAACCACGGCGCCATTTTTAGCAATAAGACGAACGCCGGTACACATCGCACAGTCTCCAATTTAATAATTTTTATTTCCGCTGATACAAACCAACTAAAACTGCTCGGCCCACAATGTGCCCTCGCATTGCTGCGAGCAGATCGTCTTTATTAGCGTCTGCCGTCAAATCCAATTTTTCACTGAGCGCATAGAGCGTAAAATGGTAATGATGCGTACCGCTTGGCGGACAGGGGCCACCATATTGCCAGATACTATCTTTCATATAATCAAAGTCACTTACTGCTACTATAAAGTCTTTACTTGTTGTAGCTTCTGCAAGGCCCGTTGCCGTTGCGGGGATATTAAAAACTAACCAATGCACCCGTGGCTTACCTGCAGCATCAGGGTCATCAACTATCAGCGTAAAGCTTTTGGTGCCCGCTGGCGCGCCTGACCATTGCAGTTCAGGAGAAACGTTTTCACCATCACAGGTATATTTTGCCGGCATAGCTTGATTGTTTTTAAATGCGGGACTTGTTAATACAAGTTTCTGTGCTTGTTCTGACATAGTTTTGCTCCCCACGTTTTGTGCTGCAAAACAGCACCCTATCAAACTTAAAAATATTACTATTTTTTTCATATCACTATCCTTCCAAAGTTCCTTACGATCAATAAATTAATGTTTAAAAAATTTAATAATCAATCAGCAACTTTATTATGCGCTACCTTAGCACAGCAAAGCTATAATTTTATGGTTATCACTACCTCAAGATTTTTTCTTAAAAAACCGTGAGCAATTATCTTTAATTAATTTTCTAAGTGACGCAAAAAGGCTGGTCGTGTTCTTTGTACATTCCCCCTGCAACTGAGGGTAAATATTTACACAAGGTACCACGTGCTCCGCGGGGTCAATCATATCCTGATACGTCGCATTAAGACGTTGATAAAGCTCTTCACTCGATCTATCGGTAGCGCAACCAAACCATGTAGCCACCCCACATTGATTGGTAGTACCAAACATTACCTGAGCCTGCCACGGACTAGTAACTTGAACATCACGCGCAACACAGCGTGGTGATTGGTCAAGCGTGCCAACCTTGCTCAGGATATGAACCAAGCCACCCAGAGTTACCGATGCAACTGCTACGCCAGACAATATTTGCAAAGGAAAGCTATTACGCTTAACGCATTTTTTAACACGCGTACATTTAGGTATCGCTTCATAATCAGAACGAGGAGAATAGTCATGCCACGCATCGGTTGCGCTTACTGGCGGAAATTGTTGTTTCATTTCAACCACAACACCAGGCAAAGCCCCCGCTTCTCTATCGTCTGCAAAGCGCACCTGTTTTTGCATGCCAAGCGCGGGTAGCGTTATGAGCGATAATAAAACCACCAATATAGTCTGTCTATTCAAGATGCTTGTTTTCATACAATCTCTATTTCCCGCTAAAATAATTTTGGCAATCCCAAGGTTTAATAGCCCCCACAGCACATAGGGTTGCCATCCGCTGGTCATCGGTAAGATCTTTTGTTAAGTAATGGCAAAAACCAAGCCAGCCTACCAATGCAGTAGTTGCCGCTACTATTTTAAGCGCAAAACTATTACGCGAAAGACACCCTCTCGCGCTTACACAACGCACTCTTTTGCGCGCAGGAGCTTCTTGATGTGTACGCAATAAAGAGCGCATTTCAATTGCAACACCAAGCTTGCTATCCGCAAACCGTACGTTTCTTTGCTGCTGCCGCATACCAAATGCAGGCACGGCAATAAAAAGTAAAAACATTGCTATTATATAACGAAAATTCAAATTGTTTGTTTTCATGCGATGTAATCTCTTTGGTAAAAAACTATTTTGTCTTAAGTAAAACCATAACATACCACGCGTTAATTAACAGGTGCCGCGGCAAAAAAAACAGCCGCAACCATTGTTTTTCTACCCAATGCTTGGCCTATATAATTACTCATGTGTATAAAAAATTTAAATTAATCAGATTATGTTAACGCTAACAGTAGAAGATACTTATCAACGTATAACAACCAAATAAGATCAGAAATACGCCAGAAACAATGTTAATCTTGCGCAGCAATGCAAGCGGCAAATAGGACCGCGTTACAAAAACCATACTGCTCAAAAATATCCACCACAACATTGAACCCAAGAAAATTCCTACTACCATACTTAATGATTGGTCCATAGAACAGGCTAAATCACCACTCAGTGATGAAAAGATTCCCATAAATACCATCAGCGTCATCGGGTTGCTGAGCGTTAGCAAGAAGGTAGAACCTATGGTCCGCAGAATTGTTCTGCGGGGGAGCAACGACATGCTTTCCGCTTGCCCGGCAATGCGAAACTCTTTGATACCTAAGTATAATAAAAAGAGCCCGCCAACAAATTTAACTAAAGCGAGCTTGCTCATTAAAAAACTGGCAACGGCACTAAAACCAATTGCCGCAATAATACCATACACCGCATCGGCAAGCGCTGCTCCCAAGCCCACCGCTAAACCGAGGGCTAAGCCAGAATCGATGGTGTGTCGAATGCACAAAAAACCTATCGGGCCCACGGGTGCTGCAATAGCAAGCCCAACAATACATGACTTGATAAATAATGATGCTGCTGCCATAAAACCTTACGTTACTAACTATGCCTATCATGCTTTAATAGTAGCATACACCACCCTGCAAAAAAAAGGGCCTAGTTCCCTAGGCCCTTTTTTAATTAATAACGATAAACTATTCGATAATTTTGCCGTCTTGTACCAACTGTTGGTTCTTTTTACCAACGAATAATGCAGCAACAATCCACGCACCAATCAGACCAAAGCTGAAATAAGTGCCATAGACCATAAGATCAGTAAGGTTATGTTTAAACATATCATTAACCTGTGCACCGCCCGCTTTAGCAAGACGGCCACCAAACATATCAACCCACCCTTTTGATTTAAATTTCGCATCTTTGCTGGTAGGTATATACATCATTTCTTTAATGGGGTTATTAAACGCATAACTCATACCCTTAATAACCATCATCGTAGCAAACGTAGCCCAAAGAAGCGTAGATCCGGTAATGCCCATATTAAATGCACCAAATAACACTGCTAATACAAGAGCAAATACTATTGGATACACCAACAATGAAAGGCGCACGCCAATACGTTTAATAAGGTAACTGGTTCCCAACAATGCCACTAAGAATGACAAACTGTTCACCCCAACACCAAAAATCCCTTGGAACCAACAAAATCCTGATTCGCTCAAGCTTGATGCTGCCTGCACATGCATTTGATACTCTACAATTTGCATAGCAATTTCATAAAAGGTAGAAACAACAAGCACGCCTAACAAGTAAGGGCGTGTTACCAACAACACAAGGCCCGAAAAGAACCCCTCAAAAAAGCTTTCTTTCTTTTTTTCGGTAGCTGCGGCAGCCTTATTACCAACAAGCTGATCCGCCGGCATAACCTTCATAAAATAGGCGATCATACCTACTACAGCAAAGGTAAACATACTGGCCACAGCAAGCAGTTGCCACATAGCAATAGAACCGCTAAATAGAAGTAACGCAGAACCACCAATAGCACCAAATTGCATCATCGATACAATTAACGGAAATCCTCGCTTAGCGCTTTCTGAATCGGTGATACTGTTAGTAAATGACCAGAAAAGAGCAACTACTAACGAACCAAAACTTTCAATAGCAAAATAACTTGACCAGCCAACATTGGCTAATACCGTTTTGCCAAGCACCTCTGCGCCATGCCACTCTTTTACCAAGATAAGTCCGGCAATTGTAGCAAAAAAGAGCCCGTAAAATGTACAAATAATGTAAAAGAGCTGCTGTTTTTTAAACAAATCAATTAACTTAGAGTAAATGAGCACTACGCACAAAACTACAAATGGTGACCACGTTTTTGCCAATGGCTGAAACAAAGCACCCTGATTTTCTGCCCAACCAAGGCACACAGGAAAAGCAACCTTCATAAATATCGTTTGCTTTAAAAGACGCAACAACCAATAGGTGCCCACCACAAAAAAACCAGTGGCCCCTAATAAAATAAACTTGCGCAGTTCTTCGCGCTTAAGATCGGGGAAAAAATAATGGAGAGTATTTGATAGCATGACTAAGATATCCTTTTCGTTAAGATGTTAATGTTCCATTTTAGGTTGCAAAGATGCCGTTCGCTTTTGCGATTGGTTGCTATTACCTAAAACTATATTCTCAAGAAGGATATCCCACTTATTTCACTAAGTGCACAAGTAAGAACTATCATATAAACAGGATAAATTGTCAATTGTTTACCCGATAGCTAAGAATATTAGAGGGGAACTTCTCATCGAAACTATTAATTCTATTTGATATTAAACGAGCAAATGACAGCAACTCGATACTATGTTATAATTGATATGTATTAGGTATTCAGTTATTGCCTTTCCCTTAAAGACAAAGAAGCTTTCTATGAAAAAATTAATAACGGCTATGCTTTTGGGTATGGCTCTTTGTGGCCTACCAGCACAGGGTCACAAAGCCAAACTCTTAGCCTGCACCGCAAAACTGGGCACCCACGAAGAAGCCTATGAAGCATTTAGGCCCTATCAGCCTATTATTAGGGTTACCACCAGCACGTATTACATAGGTAATACTGCTTACACAAGGTATCATTACGACTCAAATGACAGAACTGTCCCTGAAGGGGAATGGCGCCTGGCGTTGTTCAACTATAAAGAAGCAATTAGCAAGCTCCGTACCGCCTATGCACTCAAAGCAGGTGGTGATGGTTTTTTGCAGGGAGCTCTTGCCGCGGCCAGCACCCCCTTCCTTACCAAGAAATTCTTCCATCTACGCATACTGGGGATAAGCGCCTTGGCAGCTTTGGCATTTATTGGTTATGACAATAATCAACAAGAAGTCACTCCTTATTATGAGGATGAAAGCTTAAGACACCATAACGATTTATTCACTAATAAAAGTTTGTATACCACCGGCCGTATGAGCCTTGCGGTTCTTGGCAACGTGTGCGGCTATTTTGGCGCCAGCTATGCACTCGCCCGCCTTGCCAAAAAAATTTAGAACTACATCAAGGGAACACGTATGAAAAAATGTTTAATTATTGCCCTAGCAACTATCTGTTTCTTGAGCCTACAAGCCGATGAAGGCCACGCGCCGCTTTTAGATTACGATAAGAAGCTCCAAAACTTTGAGCGTACGCACAAGGAACTTGCTCCTTACGCAGATAAAATTGGTTACACCGCCCACACAGTCTATTATGGTAGCGGCGGCGCTCACACAACCTATACCTACTATGCAAAAGATTACAGCTTGTGGAATGTAGCATGGCGCGCAGCACTCGATGCCTACCAAGCATCATATAATTCACTGCTATTCGCTAATTGCAACAAAGCATTAGGTGATGGGTTTATGGTTGGTGCTGCTACGGCGACGGCCACGCGGCTACTGACTAAAAAATATTTCAGTGCGCCGATTGCCACAGCAGGCGCTGTTGCGAGCATGGCCATGATTGTGTATCAAAATAAAAAACAGGCGGATCTTCCGTATCTTGACCATGACATTTTAGTACCACAAAATAACTTCTTTGCTAACGTGAGCCTCCAGACCACCGCCCGCATGTTCTGCTCATTGTTTGGCAGTGCGTTTGGTTACGCGGGAACAACTTACGCTGCTGCAGCTATTGCACCGGGAATCTAACCCGGCATTTTCGTTCCCACGATCAAGATATTGACCGCCCCGCTAAAGCTGGCCGAGGTGGAAACACCTTGCCCCCATGCTTAAAGAGTTATACTAAACGTAACTCTTCAGCGGCTATTTGTTAGCAACTTAAACATATCCGCTGGCAATTGCTGTTGCATCTGTTTTCGCAGCGCCTCATCCCTATTTTTCTGTGCCTTCACACTTAAAGCGCCTATCGTGACGTAGTCGATTGCAGCCTGGCCCGTAGCATTACTAAATACAACATCAAGCATCTCAAAAAAAGTTTTTCCCTTATAGTCACCACTCGTAGGCCTTGCCGTCAGCAACACTCCCTGCATAATCAACAATGCTACTTTTCTTACTATCTGATGATCGGTAGTAAATCGAAGCCCAAATAATAATGATTGTCCTTGGTTATCAAGCGCGGCAAAATTGGCACCATACTGCTTGTACAGCGCAGCAAGCCCCGGAATATCCTTCAATGACCAATGCGTTCCTATAAGATCTTGCAACAACGAAACATTATTATGCGACACATCAACCTTGGCGCCAGCACCTAATAACATTGTTGCAACTTCTACGGTTTCAGCATCAAACAGTGTCGATTTTTTACCGACCGGCCCATTAGGGTTTGCCCCATGGAAAAGGAGATACTCAATAGCTGTCTCATCAGACTGTTTCACCGCTTTTTGCAATGCATAACAGGTAGGGCATACGAACATGTCCGGGTGCAGCCCATACGTCTCTATGGCTTGTTCCATACTCACCTTGCATTGCTCCCATGAAGTCACCGGATTATCTAAGGCATCGCATACTTCGTGCAACTTCTTTGTCTGTATTTCAGTTAACGCTGGGAGAGCCTTCGCTGATGCCGCTGTTTTTGCATCGACAGTTTTCGTTTCAGCTTTTAAAAGCAATGCTACTTCTTTTTGCATTCCCCAGAGCGGCGTGCTAACTAGCGCTGTTAATAAAAAACTGACGCTATAGTTCTTTGACATCTCTTCTCCTAAAGTTCTACACCCAAAATTCTTCTTACTTTTTCCACGTGCAACAGCCGCTCTTGGTGCCACATCGTTACTACTATTTCACGCGTGGCGGT
>Ga0163144_10004190_pt1 | contig 32599 bp, 32 predicted proteins | sample OliLak19BULKMAT1_FD_123175 | JGI IMG/M metagenome (GOLD analysis project Ga0163144, IMG submission 123175) | Freshwater microbial mat bacterial communities from Lake Vanda, McMurdo Dry Valleys, Antarctica - Oligotrophic Lake LV.19.BULKMAT1 | ecosystem: Environmental > Aquatic > Freshwater >... | reverse complement strand
TCGGCAACGCCGAGATGGCAACCCTCAACATCAAGGGCGACGCATTCCATCCGGAGTGGAATTATACCATCTCTCCCAGAGTGCTAACTTGAAGTCGTAATTGTTGAGCGTTGCCTTAGTCGCCCAGGCAGATGCCGAGTCCTCTTGCCGTGCGTACCAGCGGGCCATCGGGATCGACCGTACGCGAGCGGCAGACGACCTTGTCGAGCGGCACGTCGACCACGCGCCGGTTCCACCACGCCACCATGCGATCGTAACGTTCGGCCTTGATCAGATCGACGGCATGAACGCCGAACGCGGCGCTGAGCAGTCGATCGCGCGGGTCGGGCGAGCCGCCGCGCTGCACATGCCCAAGCACGGTCACGCGCGTCTCCGCGCCGGTCGCCTCTTCGATCATCGCCGCGATGTCGTGGCCGACGCCGCCATAGCGACGCTTGCCCTCGGCGGTGATGCGCGCGACCGGACGCCCCGCTTCGCCGGCGACCGCTTCCGCGACGACGACCAGGGCGAAATTGCGCCCGCTCGCCTTGATCGTTTCGATCTGCCGCACGATCGACGGCAGATGCCAGGGAATCTCCGGGATCAGCGCGACATCGGCGCCGCCCGCGATGGCCGCGGCGATCGCGATATGGCCGGAATCGCGCCCCATCACCTCGAGGATCATCACGCGGCTATGGCTCGCAGCGGTCGGTTGCAGGCGATCGAGCGCCTCGGTGGCGGCGAGCACCGCCGTCGAATGGCCGACCGCCGCTTCGGTCATTGCGACATCGTTGTCGATCGTCTTGGGAATGCCGACGAGGTTGAGTTGTCCGCCTGCCGCGATCCGGCGCAGGATGTTCAGGCTGCCATCGCCGCCCACGCCGATCAGCGCGTCGAGACCCAAAGCGCGGTAGCCCGCAATGATCTCCGGCGTGCGATCGAGCAGCGTGCCATCGGGCATCGGGAAGCGGAACGGATCGCCCTTGTTGGTCGTGCCGAGAAGTGTTCCACCGAGCCGCAACATCTGCGTATCGCATTTGCGCGGATCGAGAAGTTCAGCCTGCGGCGTGGCCGCCATCAATCCGCCGGTGCCGTTGTGGATCCCGAGAACACTCCAGTTCTCCTGCGCCGCGCGCAGCACCACCGCGCGGATCGTGGCATTGAGCCCGGCGCAGTCGCCGCCGCTCGTGAGAATGCCGATACGCTTGCTCATTCCAGCCTCCGATCTCGTGGGTCGCATGATCGGGCCACATTGAGTTGCGCGTCCATGGCAAAGCCCCTAGCGTCTGACTCCTCATGATTTCGCCCATGATCCCGCTCAGCGCGAGCAGCTTGTCGCCGCCGACGGCCCTGGCGATCTCCGGCCTCAGCCACCGTTTCGACGCCAAGCAGGTCCTGCGCAGCGTCGATCTGACAGTCGGCGCAGGCGAGCTCGTATGCCTCGTCGGGCCATCGGGCTGCGGCAAGACGACGTTGCTGCGTCTCGCCGCGGGGCTCGAGGATATCCAGGCCGGCTCGATCGCCATCGATGGCTGCGCCGTCGCGGAGGGACGCTATGCCGTGCCTGCGGAGCGGCGCGGCGTCGGCTTCGTGTTTCAGGATTACGCCCTGTTCCCGCATCTCGACGTGACGGGCAATGTCGCGTTCGGCCTGGGCCGTCTGGGCGCCGCGTCGCGCACCGCACGCATCGATGAAGCTCTGCGCCAAGTCGGCATGCAGGATTACGCGCGCGCGTTTCCGCATCAGCTCTCCGGCGGACAGCAACAGCGCGTCGCATTGGCCCGGGCGCTTGCGCCGCAACCGCGCGTCTTGCTGCTCGACGAACCGTTCTCCGGCCTCGATGCCCGGTTGCGCGAGCAGATCCGCGACGACACGCTTCACGTTCTCAAGCAGAGCGGGGCGGCCACATTGATGGTTACGCATGATCCGGAGGAGGCCATGTTCATGGCCGACCGTCTGGTGATCATGAACGAGGGGCGCGTGGAACAGCATGGGCCGCCCGCCGACGTCTATTCGCATCCGGCGAACGCCTTCGTGACAAATTTCTTCGGGCAGGTGAATGAGGTCCGCGCCGTGGTCCAGGCGGGCGGGGCGATGACGCCTTTCGGCCGGGTACCGGTGACGGGACTTCCCGACGGCAGCAGCGTGATCGTCTTGATTCGTCCGGAAGCGCTCAGGCTGCGCCCTGTCGCAGACGCCGACAAGATCGCCGGCAAGGTCCTGGCCTCCCGGCTGCTAGGACGCAGTTCATGGATCCATCTCTGCGTGGGCGTCTCCGCTGCGGACGGCCCGGCGATGGGGTATTCGCAGCATCTTCATTTTCATGCGCGGGTGCCGGGACGTTTTCTGCCCGCCGAAGATGACGTGCTCGCGATCGATCTCGATGCGTCCCAAGTCTTTGTATTCGCTCATCCGCGAGACTAACTGCGCTATGATCTGCCGAGGTTGAACCGTATCGGTCGATCTGAGACAGTGCGCGCCATTTTGGGCGAGACTCTAAAGGCATAAGGAGAGGACTTTCATGGGTGGCTTGAGCATCTGGCATTGGCTCATCGTAGGCGTGGTGGTGCTGCTGGCGTTCGGCGGCATCGGCAAGATACCGCGCTTGATGGGCGACCTGGCGAAAGGCGTGACCGCGTTCAAGAAGGGCCTCAAGGAGACCGAGGACGAGGTCGCGAAACCAGCTGATGGCTCGCCGCAGGTGACCACCGACGGGAATGTCGCGGCCACGAATGCGGAGGCGAAAAAGGATGCCAAGGTCTGAAGCGGGTAGTCATACGGCAAGGGCGATGAGGCGATAGAGCGACGATGCTCGACTGGAACGAATTGCTGCTCATCGGCGCCGCGGCCCTGATCTTCATCGGCCCCAAGGAGCTTCCCGGCGCATTGCGCACGATGGGGAAGTTCGTCGCCAAGGCGCGCGGCATGGCGCGCGACTTCCAGACCAATGTCGACGACATGGTCCGCGAAGCCGAGCTCGATGAGGTCAAGAAGCAGGTGCAGAAGCTCGGCGATGGCGGGCTCGAGCGCTTGGTCCAGGACAGTGTCGACCCGACCGGTCAGATCGAGAAGGCGCTCCAGCCGCCCAGCCTCTCCCCGCCGGCTGTCGCCAGCCCGACGCCGGCCGCAACGCCCAGCGTCACCGAAGCATCGACCTCCGCCGCGGTCGGGACGCCTCCCAAGACCTGATCCAAGACGGATTCCCAGAAGTGAGCGACGACGCATTGGACGGCCCCCCCGGCGACACGAAGATGCCGCTGCTCGAGCATCTGGTCGAGCTGCGGCAGCGGCTGCTGTGGTCCGCTGCCGCGTTCTTCGTCGCCTTCATCGTCTGTTACGCGTTTCACAAACAAATCTTCTCGATCCTCATCGCGCCGATGAGCTCGCTGCCCAATCCAGAGGGGCGGCGCATGATCTTCACCGCGCCGACCGAAGCCTTCTTCACCTACGTGAAGCTGTCGGCGTGGGGCGCCGTATGTATCGCCTTCCCGATCATCGCCGGGCAGATCTGGAAGTTCATCGCCCCCGGCCTCTATCAGAACGAGAAGAAGGCGTTCCTTCCGTTCATGATCGCGACGCCGTTCATGTTCGCGCTCGGTGCGAGCTTCCTCTACTTCGTGATCCTGCCCTACGGTTTGCAGTTCTTCGCCAGCTTCGAGATCGCCCGCGACGAGAGCGGCGCGGTGCCGATCCAGTTCGAAGCCAAGATGAACGAATATCTATCGTTCGTGATGGCGCTGATCCTCGCCTTCGGAATCAGCTTCGAGCTTCCCGTTCTTCTCGTCCTGCTCTGCAAGGTCGGGATCATCAGCGCGCGCCAGCTGGCCGAGAAGCGCCGCTACGCAATCGTCGGCCTCGTGACCTTCGCCGCCATCGTCACGCCGCCGGACGTCTTTAGCCAGCTCGCGCTCGCGATCCCGATGTACGGGCTCTACGAGCTCTCGATCTTCATCGCGCGCTGGATCGAGAAGCCGGAGGAGGCCGAGGAAGACGAGCCGGACGAGCCCGTCGCGAAGACGAGCGCCGCGTCGGCGCGACCCGCCGCCGCGCGCATCGTCGTGTCCGAGGAAAACGACTTCAACCTCGCGCGGTGAATGGCGACGCGGTGCGTCGCTTCCTGGACACGCGAGTCAGGTCGACCGTATAAGCGTCGCCGGTCCGCAAAACGGGCGATTCCCATGCACGACATCAAGACGATACGCGACGACTCCCAGGCTTTCGACACGGCGCTCGCGCGTCGTGGATTGCCGGCATCGGCCGCATCGCTGTCGCTTCAGGACCAGGCGCGCCGCGACGCCCAGCTGCGACGCGATCAGCTGCTTGCGCGCCGCAACGCCGCCTCGAAGGAGATCGGCCAGGTCAAGGCGCAGAAGCGCGACGCGGATGCCGAGGCGCTGATGGCGGAAGTCGCGCGGCTGAAGGACGAGATCTCGGCGGCAGAGGCCCAGGAGGCTGAAGCCGCGCGTGAAGTCGAGCGCGCGCTGTCGGTGATTCCGAATCTGCCCGCGGCCGATGTGCCAGACGGGCGCGACGAGACGGGCAACCGCGAGATCCGGCGCTGGGGCACGATCCCGGAATTCGGTTTCAAGCCACGCGAGCATTACGAACTCGGCGAGGCGATGGGGCTGATGGATTTCGAGCGCGCGGCGCGGATCTCCGGTGCGCGTTTCGTCATTCTCAAGGGCGCGCTCGCACGGCTCGAGCGTGCGCTGGCGCAATTCATGCTCGATCTGCACACGCAAGTGTCCGGCTACACCGAGGTCAGCCCGCCGCTGCTGGTGCGCGATCAGGCCGCCTACGGCACCGGCAATCTGCCGAAATTCGCCGACGATCTTTTCCGCACGACCAATGATTTTTGGCTGATCCCCACCGCGGAGGTCTCGCTCACCAACCTCGCGGCGGGCGAGATCATCGAAGAGGCGAGCCTGCCGCATCGCTACACGGCGCATACCGCGTGTTTTCGCTCGGAGGCGGGCTCGGCGGGGCGCGATACGCGCGGCATGTTGCGCCAGCACCAGTTCTACAAGGTCGAGCTGGTGTCGATCACGACGCCCGAGCAATCGAACGACGAGCACGAGCGCATGACCGCGGCTGCCGAGGAAGTGCTCAAGCGGCTCGAATTGCCCTATCGCGTGATGTTGCTGTGCACCGGGGATATGGGATTCGCGTCGCGCAAGACCTACGACATCGAGGTCTGGCTTCCGGGCCAGAATGCCTATCGCGAGATCTCCTCCTGCTCCAACTGCGGCGAGTTCCAGGCGCGGCGCATGAACGCGCGTTGCCGCAAGCCGGGCGAGAAGGGCGCGCGGTTCGCCCATACGCTCAACGGCTCGGGCATCGCCGTCGGCCGCGCGCTGATCGCGGTGCTGGAGAACTACCAGGGCGCCAATGGCCAGATCACCGTGCCCCAAGCCTTGCGCCCCTACATGGGCGGCATCGAGACTCTGGGCTGATCGCCATGACCGGCAAGCCTTTCGATCTCGCCAAGACACGCATCCTCGTCACCAATGACGATGGCATCGATGCGCCGGGCATCAAGATCCTCGAGAAGGCCGCGCGCAAGCTTTCGCGCGATGTCTGGGTCGTCGCGCCCGAGACGGAGCAGAGCGCGGTTGCCCATGGCCTCACCATCCGTCGCCCCCTGCGCATCCGCAGAGTTGACGAGCGGCGCTATGCCGTCGACGGCACGCCCACAGATGCCGTGCTGCTGGCCATCGGTCAGCTGCTGAAGGACGACAAGCCGACACTGTGCTTATCGGGAGTCAATCGCGGCGCCAATCTCGGCGACGACGTCACCTATTCCGGCACGGTTGCCGCGGCGATGGAGGCGACGCTGCTCGGCGTGCCCGCGATCGCGTTCAGCCAGGTCTTCACCAAGCGCGACACCGTGCATTGGAAGACCGCCGAGAAATACGTGCCCATCGTCGCGCGCAAGCTCGCGGCGCTCGGCTGGGTCGAGAACGTGCTGATCAACGTGAACTTTCCCGATCGGACTCCCGACAAGGTCCGCGGCATCAAGGCGGCGGCGCAGGGGCGACACAAGATCGGCGACGAGCTCATCGAGAACCAGGATCCGCGCGGCCAGCGCTACTACTGGATCGGAGTGATGCGGCAATCGGAGCCCGACCGCGTCGGCACCGACCTGCATGCGACGACGTCGGGCTGGATTGCGGTGACGCCGCTGCATCTCGACCTCACGCACGGGCCGACGCTCGCGCGCATGGCCTCGACGCTGACGTGACCACGCCCAACCACAAGATCAGACTGATCATGGAGCTGCGGCGCTCCGGCGTCACCGATACGCGGGTGCTCTCAGCGATCGAACGCACGCCGCGCGAGAATTTTTGCCTGCCGCAATTCCGCGATCGTGCCTACGAAGACACCGCTTTGCCGATCGCCCATGGCCAGACTCTGAGCCAGCCGACGGTCGTCGGCTTGATGACTCAGGCCCTGGATCTCCATCCCCGGCACAAAGTGCTCGAGGTCGGCACCGGCTCGGGCTACCAGGGCTCGATCCTGTCGTTGCTGTGCCGACGCGTCTACACGATCGAGCGTCACCGACCATTGCTGGCCGAGGCGGAGGCGCGCTTCAAGGAACTGCGCCTGAACAATCTGGTGACGCGCCACGGCGATGGCTGGGCGGGCTGGGTCGAGCAGGCGCCGTTCGAACGCATCATCGTGACAGCGGCGCCGCCAGAGATCCCGCAGGCGCTCGTCGACCAGCTCGCCGAGGGCGGGGTCATGCTGTTGCCCGTCGGACGGGACAAACGCACCCAGTCGCTGTTGCGGGTGCGCCGGATCGCCGGTGCGATCGAGACGGACGAACTCGCGCCGGTGCGTTTCGTGCCTTTGGTCGCGGGAATGCCCGAGGACATGCCGGCGTTGTCGGTGGGCAGTGCAGGAAAGAACCGTGCCTAGATCGGTGATCCCCGCGTCGAGACGCCTCGTGGTCTTGCTCGCATGCTTGGCCGGGCTGAACGGGTGCGCACGACAAGGCCCGGCGGCGCCGGTCAGCCAGCACGCGGATTCTCGCCCGGCCTTGTCGCGTGCCGAGACGTCGAGCGGTGTGGTGGTGGTGCAGGCCGGCGACACGCTCTACGGCATCGCGCGGCGCACCGGGGCGCCGCTGCGCGGCCTGATCGATGCCAATCATCTCCAGGCCCCGTATCGCGTGCAGGCTGGCCAGCGGTTGCAGATCCCCCGCGTTGCCGATACGGCCAGCGCCCCGACGCCCGTTGTGGCGGAGACTCTGTCGGCGCTCCCGCCCTTTCCGCCGCGCGCCCAACCGAGCGTCGATGCGGCGCCGTTGCCCGCACCGGCGGGTGGAATCGCCCAGCCGGTTCCCGCGGCGCCCGGCGGGGCTTTTCCGCCCGCACCGTCGCCACCATTGCCACTGGCGTCATCGACAGCCACACCGCGGCCGGCGGTGCCGGCGGCGGGGCCAATGGCGCCCTCGACTTCATCCGTCACCTCGGAGCCACGCGGCAGCACCGCCGAGACATCGTCAGCCGCCGCCACTTCAACATCTGCCGCGGCATCGCCGCCGTCGACTCCGGTTGATGCGCAGCCACCCTTGCGGGCCGGCCGGTTTCTTTGGCCTCTGCGCGGCAACATCCTCTCCAGCTTCGGGCCCAAGCCGGGCGGCCTGCAGAATGACGGCATCAACATCGCCGCCGCGCGCGGCGCTTCGGTGCGCGCCGCGGAGAACGGCATCGTCGTTTACGCCGGCAACGAGCTGAAGGGATTCGGCAATCTGCTGCTGGTCCGCCATGCCGATGGCTGGATGACGGCGTATGCGCATCTCGACGAGATCCTCGTCGAGCGTGGTGCATCGGTGCAGCGCGGCCAGGCCGTCGCAAAGGTCGGGCAGACCGGCAGTGTCGCGTCACCGCAGCTGCATTTCGAGATGCGCCGCGCTGGCCGCGCCGTCGATCCGCGCAGCGTGCTCGCCCCGATCCAGACTGCCGCGGCGGAGTGATATCGCGCGTCAGCCGATCCGCTTGCCCAGGCGGCCCGCGAGATCCTGCACGAACTGCCACGCGACGCGGCCCGAACGCGAACCCCGCGTGACCGACCATTCGACGGCTTCGGCGCGCAGACGCTCTTGCGGCACATCGAGGCCGAGATGGCGCGCATAGCCTTCGATCATCGCGAAGAACGTATCCTGGTCGCAGTGATGGAAACCCAGCCATAGGCCGAAGCGATCCGACAGCGAGACTTTCTCTTCGGTCGCCTCACCCGGATTGATCGCGGTCGCGCGCTCATTGTCGATCATGTCGCGCGGCATGAGATGGCGCCGGTTCGACGTCGCGTAGAAGACGACATTTTCGGGGCGCCCCTCGACGCCGCCTTCCAGCACCGCCTTCAGCGATTTGTAGGAGGCGTCATGCTGATCGAACGACAGATCGTCGCAGAAGATCACGAACCACCGTGTACTCGGCCGCAGGAGCATGAGCAGGTGCGGCAGGGTCGGGATGTCCTCGCGATGGATTTCCACCAGGGCCAATGCATGGGCACGCTCCGCATTGACTGCGCCATGCACAGCCTTGACCAGGGAACTCTTGCCCATGCCGCGTGCGCCCCAGAGCAGGGCGTTGTTGGCCGGCAGGCCGGCGGCGAAGCGCCGCGTGTTGTCGAGCAGGATGTCGCGCTGACGCTCGATGCCATGCAGCAGGGCGATGTCGACCCGGTTGACGTGCAGCACGGGAGTCAGCCGTGCCGAATCCGCGTGCCAGACAAAGGCGTCGGCCCCGGCGAGATCGCTTGGCGGCGGGCTCGGCGGGGCGCCGCGCTCGAGCGCAACGGCGATCCGGTCGAGCAGGGCTAGCAGACGGGCGTCGTCCATGGGAACTCGGGAGAGAGCGGGGGTTGAGCGTGCGTCCCCAATGGGCCACACGCGAGCCGCGGAACCTAGTGGTCCTCGACCTGAAGGGTCAACCCTAACGCCCTGTCGTCATTGCATTCCCGAGAACGGCTTGTATAGTCCGGCCGCCTCGCGACAGCGCAGATCGACGCGAGGTTTCCCCCAAACCGAAGTCTTTCCCACGAGGGAACGTCGACGATGTTGATTTCTCCGGCATATGCGCAGGCTGCCGATGGCGGCGCCTCGATGTTGATGCAGCTTGCACCACTCGTGCTCATCTTCGTGGTGTTCTACTTCCTGCTGATTCGACCGCAGCAGAAGAAGGTCAAGGATCACCGGGCCATGCTCGGCGCGGTCAAGCGCGGCGACGTGGTCGTGACGACAGGCGGCTTGATCGGCAAGGTTGTGAACGTCGATACCAACGAGATCGGCCTGGAAATCGCGCCGAACGTGCGCGTGAAGGCCGTGAAGGGAATGATCTCCGAGATTCGGGCCAAGACCGAGCCTGCTTCGGGCGACGCGCCGGCGGAGCCGCGCAAGCCGAAGCAGCCGAAGGGGGAGGGCGCCTACTATGCCGCGCTTGGTCTCAAGGCCGACGGCGGCGCGGCGGACATCGAGGCGGCATACCAGGCCAAGAGCGGCGATGCGGCCGCTCAGGAAGCCTATGAAACGCTGAAGGATCCCGTGAAGCGGAAGCTCTATGACTCACTGGGTCACGATGAATTCGTCAGCCGTGTGAAGGGCTGACGCAGCGCAGCCGGCACCCGGACGTACACCATGCTTTTTTTCGCCCGCTGGAAGACCTGGCTCATCAATGCGGTCTGCGCGCTGGGGATCTTGTTGTCGCTGCCGGCGTTCCTGCCGCGCGAACAGATCGGTCTGCCCTCTTGGTTCCCTTGGCGGCATGTGAATCTCGGGCTCGACCTGCGGGGCGGGTCGTACCTGCTGCTCGAAGTCGACATGCAGGCGGTGATTCGCGATCGGCTCACCAATCTGCGTGACTCGGTCGTCGTCAAGCTGCGTGGCACGGATATCCGCTATTCAGCGCCCACCGTGCGCGGGCAGACCGTGACGCTGCAATTGCGTGACCCCGCCCAGTCGGCCGAGGCCGTCCGGCTGCTGCGCGACCTTGCGCAACCCGTCCAGACCGGTGCGCTCGGCGGCACGGTGCCGGATCTCGATGTGTCGGCGGCGCCCGACGGAATCGTCACCATGGCGTTGTCGGAAGTCGCGCTGCGCGACAAGGCGACCAAGACGATCGAACAATCGATGGAAATCGTCCGACGTCGTCTGGATCCGGATGGGATCAAAGAGTTGCAGATCGCACGCCAGGGCAACGCGCGCATCCTCGTGCAGCAACCGGGCATCGACGATCTCGAGAGCAGCAAGCGCCTGCTCGGCACGACCGCGAAGATGACCTTCCATCTGTTGGATCAAACCGTCGATTGCAGCAGCGGCCGCGGGCCTCCGGGCGTCAACTGCCTGCCGAGCGGCGACAGCCGCGACACCCAGCGCGTCTATCCCGTCCGCGTGCGTGTCGAAGTCGACGGCGCCAATCTCACCGACGCACGAGCCGGCAACAACTCGCAGAACGGCGAGTGGGTCGTGAACTTCACCTTCGATACGATCGGTGCGAAGCGTTTCGCCGACATCACCCGCGTCAATGTCGGCCAGCCCTTCGCGGTGGTGCTCGACAACAAGGTCATCACGGCGCCCAACATCCGCGAACCGATCACCGGCGGGCGCGGCCAGATCAGCGGCAATTTCAGCGCGGCCAGTGCGAACGAACTCGCGGTGCTGCTGCGCGCCGGCGCCTTGCCGGCCCCGTTGTCGATCGTCGAGGAGCGCACGGTCGGTCCTGATCTCGGCGCCGATGCGATCCGCGCAGGCTTCATTTCGATCCTGGTCGGAGCCGGTCTGGTCCTCGTCTTCATCGTTTGGTCGTACGGTCTTTTTGGCGTTTTCGCGTGCGTCGGTCTGGTCGCCAATCTGGCGCTCACCCTCGCCATTCTGAACACGCTCGAAGCGACGCTCACGCTGCCGGGCATGGCCGGCGTCCTGCTCACGCTCGGCCTATCCGTCGACGCGAACATCCTGATCAACGAGCGCATCCGCGAGGAAGTAAAACTCGGCAAGACGCCCTTTGCGGCGATGGAGGCGGGTTTCAAGCGCGCCTTCTCGACGATCGTGGACTCGAACCTCACGACCCTGATCAAGATGATGCTCCTCTATGTCTTCGGCTCCGGTCCGGTCAGGGGATTCGCCGTCACGATCACGTTCGGGATCATCACGTCGATGTTCACAGCGACAGTGGTGGTGCGCTGGCTGATGGTGACGTGGCTGCGCTGGCGCAAGCGCACGGCGCTGCCGGTCTGATCCGAGGATCCTGAACATGCAACTCTTTCCCAGGCTGCGCCTCGTTCCGGACGGCACGCAGATCGCGTTCATGAAAGGCCGCCATGCGGGCCTGATTTTCTCGGCGGTGCTTTCGATCCTGTCGGTCATCCTGTACTTCGCGCCGGGTCTCAACTACGGCATCGACTTCAAAGGCGGGATCATCATCGAGGCGCGCACGCCGCAGGCGGTGGATTTCACGACGCTGCGCCCCGCGATGGCGGGATTGAATCTCGGCCAGGTCGGCCTCCAGCAATTCGGAACGGCGCAGGACGTGCTGATCCGATTGGAGCGCCAGCGCGCCGATACCGCCGAACGTTGCCGCGCCAAGCGCGCGCCGGCGAACGACCAGGAGCGTCTGGCGCGCGCGCGCCCGGTGACCGAGGAAGAAGCGCAGCAATGCGCGGTGGAGGAAGTCCGCGCTGGCCTCGAAAAGCATCAGGCGGGGACGCAGGTCCGGCGTGTCGAGGCCGTCGGCGGCTCGGTGAGTCGGGAGCTCTTCTTCAACGGTATGCTCGCACTCGGGCTCTCGCTGTTGGCGATGCTCGTGTACATCTGGTTTCGGTTCGAATGGCAGTTCGGCGTCGGCGCCGTGATTACGCTGGTGCTCGACGTCACGAAGGTCGTCGGCTTCTACGTGCTCACAGGATTCCAGTTCAACCTGACGGCCATTGCCGCGATCCTGACGATCATGGGCTACTCCATCAACGACAAGGTCGTCGTCTACGATCGGATGCGCGAGAATCTGCGCAAGTACAAATCCATGCCGCTGCGCCAGCTGATCGATCTTTCGATCAACGAAACGCTGTCGCGCACCATCGGGACGTCGATGGCGACCTTTCTGGCCACCATTCCGCTGGCGCTGGTTGGTGGTGAGGCGCTCGAGGAGTTCGCCATCACCATGCTGTTCGGCATCGTGCTGGCGACCTCGTCGTCGATCTTCATCGCCGCACCGATCCTGTTGCTCCTGGGCGAGAACAAGCTGCGTCGGGGAGCCGTCGAGCCGGCTTCGGACAAGGCGATCGACGCGAACGCTTCCTCGCCGTCCTGACCTCGATGGTGGAGACCCGACGCGTCCCACCCGCTCGCAAGATGATCGATCGGTACGGCGGCGGCGGCTTTCACATCGGTGGCGAGAGCTTCAAGAGCTCGGTGCTGGTCGCTAGTACGGTGGCTGTCGCGTGGTCGGCGCGAAGCCCCGAAGAACTGACCGTCGAGTGTCTGGCGCCGCTTTTCGCCGCGGGCGCCGACTTCGATCTCCTGCTTCTGGGTTGTGGCCCACGGCTGAGGCTACCGTCGGTCGCGTTGCGCGCCGCGCTGCGATCCCGGGGTATCGCGCTGGAGCCGATGGATACGGGGGCGGCGTGCCGCACGTTCAACGTTCTGACCAGTGAAGAGCGTCGCGTCGCCGCAGCCTTGATCGCCGTCTGATCCTTCACATCCGGATCCGGAAACGAAACGGGGCCCCGCAGGGCCCCGTCCGTCGTCGTGTGTCCGAGCTCAGTAGATGTTCTGCGCGGCGACCATGAAATAGAGCATGGGCACCGAGGCCATCGTGTTGAAGCGGCTCGTGAGCATCGCTATGCGCGAGGCGGCTTTCTTCTGATCGGGCGTCGCTTCGACCATGCCCAGCGCCTTCTGCTGGTTCGGCCAAATGATCATCCAGACATTGTAGGCCATCAGCAGGCCCAGCCACATGCCGATCCCGATCGCCAGCGCCTTGCCGCCAGCACCCTTGCCGAGCAGCAGAGCGTCCATGACGTAGCCGTTCAGCGAAGCGAGGAGGAGCCCGGTCACGACCGTGGCGAGTGCCGACCAGCGGAACCAGAACAGCGCTTCAGGCGCGATGACCTTGGACACGGCCGGCTTCTGTTCGTCCGGGATCTTTGGCATCGATGGGATCTGGACGAAGTTGAAGTACCAGAGGAGTCCGATCCACATGACACCCGAAAGGACATGCAGCCAGCGGACGAAGAAGACGAACCACGCGTAATCGAAATGCAGGCCCTTGGCGACGAGGGCCAGGACGGCCGCCAGGATGATGCCGTAGAGCAAGGCGCGTTCGAGCTTATCCAGCCCGAGCTTTGCAAGTAAATCGGCCATGAGATGTGACCCCCTTTCACGGAGCAAGACGCGAATCGACGCAGGAGAATACCAGTCTGTGAACGACTCGCAATTGCCTCGCCGCATCAAATCCGAGCATGACCGAACTCCGCCGCGCGCACGCCGCTCGCGATGGCGGCTTCCAAGGTGCAGGGCAGACCCGGTTCCACCCAGTCGCCGGCCAGGGTCAGGTTCCCAAACCGGGTGGTGACACCCGGTCGGCGCCGCTCGAACGCAGGTGTCTGCAAGGGCGTCGCACGATGCTCCTTCACGATCCGAAGTCGGCTCGGCACGTCAGTCGGTAGATCGAGGGCACGCGCAATGTCGCGCCACAGCAGCGCGGCGATGGTCGATGGATCACATGCGGTCAGTTGATCGGCGGCGCTGACCGTCGCGCTGACGACATTCCCGCGCACGACCAGCCATTCCGCGGTGCCCCCGATCAGTCCCAGCAGGCGCGGCTCACGCGGCGCCAGCGCTGTCGGCAGCACCGCGTGAAGATTGACGATCGCGGACGCCGCCAGTTCCGGTGCGAGATCGGGAAGGCAGCGGGCGAGATCCCAGGGCGCCAGCGCAAGGATCACACGATCATTCGGCAGGACGACGATCTCCGCGGCGCCGAAATGCAGCTTTGTGATCCGCTCGCCCGCATGGTCGATTGCGCGCAGGCGGGTTCCGAACCGGACGGCGATGCCTGATTGCCGCAACAGAGCAAGCGCGGGATCGATGAAGCAGGCGGAGAGACTTCGGCGCGCGATGCCTACGCGCATCGCCGACGCACCGCGCGCGAGCGTTCGGCGCAGGACTCGCGCGAATGGGCCGGCGCTGGCGATCTTCGGATCCGTGTTCATCACGGCGCGCGCGAGCGGGCGCCAGAAGCGGTGAGCCAGGACCGACCGCGATGGGAGGCATGCCTCGATCGTCGTCGCCGCCGATGCGCAGCCGAGCCGCAATGCGCCGACGCCCTCCCGCCACGGCGAGCCTCCCCAGCAATGGGCCAGACGCAGCGCGTCGGTCGCGCGCGCAACGGTCCAGGTCGTGCCGTCGTCCAAGTCGCGAAATGAAGCGCCGCCGTCGAACCAGTGGAGATCGTCGGTCGAGCCGATCGCCGCGGCGAAGCTCGTGACGGCATGGTTCGCGCCAACGATCACATGCGTTCCATTGTCGATCGTCGCGTCCAGCATCGGATCGAGCCAGGACCGACAACGACCGCCGGCTTGAGGCGCGGCTTCATGGACGACGACATCGGTTCCGGTGTCGCACAGCTTCACCGCAGCGCTGAGACCGGCAACCCCGGCGCCGACGATGTGAATCGTCACGAGGTTCGCATCGCCGAAATCAGCGTTCGGCAATGGTCGCGCCAGCGGAGTTTCGGCGTCTTGCCTGGCGATCTCTTGAGCTGCTGGAAGAGCAGGCGATACGTCGTCATCATCGCGGTGATCCCGGCGATCCGCGTGCCTGGAAGCGTCGTTGCCAACGCATCCACGACGGCGAAGGCCTCATCGATCTCCAGGATGAAGGCGCGACTTGCCTCGTCGAGGCGCGGATGGGCGATGATGGCATGCACATCGGAGCGCGGATCGATCCCGGCATCGCGCAGAATTTCCGCTGGAAGGTAGAGGCGGCCGCGCCGCGCGTCTTCGTTCAGGTCGCGCAGGATGTTCACCATCTGGAAAGTCTCGCCGAGCTGAACGGCGAACGCGCAATCCTCTGCGGTCGTGCGCCCGCATGCCGACAGGACGAGAACACCGATCGAGCCCGCGACGCGCCGGCAATAGAGCCGGAACGTCGCGCGGTCCGGCGCATGCAGCGGGCCATCACCGTCCATCTGCAACCCGTCGATCAGGGTGTGGAATTCCCGGTTTGGCAGACGCGTGACGAACGGCAACAGGGCGATCGTCAGCGGATCCGTCGGGCGGCTGTCGTAGAGCGCGTCGATCTCGGCATGCCATGCGGCCATCGCGACGCGTTTGCGCTCGCCTGAAGCCGGACCATCGGCGATGTCGTCGACGCGCCGCGCCAAACGATAGACGGCTCGGATGGGCTGACGCGCGGATTTCGGAAAGAGCCGCATCGCCAAGTCGAAACTCGAGCGGCGCACGAATCCCCGGCGCAGCCTGGCGCCGAGCGCCGCCGCGGCGAAAGTGACAAGCTTCTGCAGTCGGTTGAGCTCGACGCGCCCGGCGAGCGGATCGCCACGTTTCAAGAGTCGTGCGAGGGAATTGGCGAGCGCCAGAATGCCTGCGGCTTCCTGCGCCAATCGATGATCGGCCAGCAATCCCTCGAGCGCGGCCGCTTCGCGCAACAACTCGTCCACCTGGGAGATCACGCGCTGGAACACGCGCCGATGCGCTTCGCTCGAGCGCTCGGCGAGCAGATCCGGCGGCGTGAGCCCCTCGGCCGCGAGCCACTCTGTCGGCACGTAGCAACGCTCCAGATCGCGCCAATCGTTGCGACAATCCTGGAGGTGATTCAGGATCTGCAACGCGATGCACAGCGCATCGCTGGCGCGGCGCGCGCGCGGCTCCTCGCCGTGAAGGTCGAGCAGAAATCCACCGACCGGCGCAGCAGAAAAGCGGCAATAGGCGAGCAGATCGCTCCAGCTTCGACACGGTCGCGCCGCGGCATCGCTCAGAAACGCTTGCAGCAGCTGCCGCGCATGGAGGAGGGAAACCGCCTGGCGATCGCAGACGATGCGCAGCCGAAGCGCATCATGCGCGAGCGGATCATCACCGACCGGTTCGGCGTTGCCCGCGAGGATCGCGTCGAGAGTCAGCAATCGCGCCGTCTTCTCGCTGGCGGCCAGCGTGGGGGAGTCGGCGATATCGTCGGCGCCGCGGACCAGCCTGTAGAACGCCAATACCGCTGGCCGCAACGCCGGCGCGATCAGGCGCGAGGCGACCGGGAAGTTCTCGCGCGCCTGCGCGGCGGCGATGGGATCGGAGGGTGTGGTGGTCATGACGGGTGACTGCTAGCTCGGTATATATCGCCTGGCATGACCGCCGACGAGGCTCAGTACTGCGCCGAGCAGGTTCGGCGCTTCGATCCCGAGCGCTGGCTGACCATTCTGGTCGCTCCGGCGACGGCGCAGCGCGATCTTACCGCGCTTTACGCCTTCAACCTCGAGATCGCCCGGGTGCGAGAGAGCATCCGCGAACCGCATATGGGCTTGATCAGGCTGCAATGGTGGCGCGACGCCTTGACGGAGGCCCGCGCCGGCCGCGCGCGTCAACACCCCGTGGCCAATGAACTCGTCCGGACCATGCGCCGGCTCGATCTCGACGACGCACCGATGCTCGCCCTGATCGAGGCTCGGGACGCCGATCTGAACGACACACCCTGCGCCGATCTGTCGGCACTGCTCGGCTATGCCTCGGCGACGTCCGGCGCGGTGGCAGTCCTCGCGGTGATCGCGCTAGGCGATCGTGGTGTAGCAGCAAGCAACGCGGCGCGGCGGGTGGGGACGGCATGGGCGTTGCTGGGCATCCTGCGTGCGGCGCCCTTCCTGGCCGCGTCGCGCCGCTGTCTCCTGCCACTCGACATGCTGGCAGAGGCTGACGGCGCGCTCGAGTCATGGTTCGCCGGCGAGGCAACGCCCGCCGGGCGGCGCGTCGTCGGCGAGATCGCGGCGACGGCGCGCGATCTCCTGGACAGCGTCGATCGCGCGGATGTGTCGCGCGGCGGATTCAGCGCAGTCGCCTGCGCGGTGCTGGCCAAGGTGCATCTGCGGCGATTGCAAGCGATCGATCACGACGTCTTCGATGCACGTCTGCAAGCGCCGATGCCATCGGCGGCGCTTCGACTGACACTGGCACGGCTGCTCAATCGTTGGTGAAGAGGCTATGCCGCGGCCGCCGACGGCGCGGCGGTGAGCCAGGCGTCCAGATCGCGCAGCGCGCGCGCCGACAGGAGGCGCTTGCGATCGACCCCGCGGATCTTCGGACGCCCCTTGGCGTCGACGTTGAGATCCTCGGGTAGCGGCGGGAACAGGCCGAAATTGCAATTCATGGGCTGGAAGGTTCCGTCATCTGCGCCGCCGGTGAGATGCGCCAGCAAGGCGCCGAACGCCGTCGTAGCGGGCGGCGGCATCACGTCGCGGCCCATCCGCTCGGCGGCGGCGAAGCGACCCGCCAGCAGGCCGATCGCCGCACTCTCGACATAGCCCTCGACTCCGGTGATCTGTCCCGCGAAGCGCAGCCGCGGCATCGCACGCAGCCGCAGCGCGGGATCGAGCAGCCGCGGCGAATTGATGAAGGTATTGCGATGCAGGCCGCCGAGGCGCGCGAACTCGGCGCGCTGCAATCCCGGGATCATCCGGAAGATCTCGGTCTGTGCGCCGTACTTCAACTTCGTCTGGAATCCAACGATGTTGTAGAGCGTGCCAAGCGCATTGTCCTGACGCAGTTGGACGACGGCGTAGGGGCGCCGCCCCGTGCGGGGATCGGTGAGACCGACGGGCTTCATCGGACCGTAGCGCAACGTGTCCACGCCGCGCGCGGCCATGACTTCGATCGGCAGGCAGCCCTCGAAATAGGGTGTGTTCTTCTCCCAATCCTTGAATTCGGTCTTCTCACCGGCGATCAGCGCCGCGATGAAGGCGATGTAGCCGGGCTTGTCGAGAGCGCAATTGACATAGGCGGCGCTATCGCCGGCCGGGCCTGTCTTGTCCCAGCGCGACTGCATCCACGCCGTCTCGAAATCGATCGTCTCGCGATGCACGATCGGCGCGATCGCATCGAAAAAGGCGAGAGAGTCCTCGCCGGTGATGGCGCGGATCCCCTCGGCAAGGGGCAATGCGGTCAGCGGGCCGGTCGCGATGATCACGCTGCTCCACGCCGCCGGCGGCAAGCCGGTCACTTCCTCGCGTTGGATCGTGACGTTGGGATGTGTCGTGAGGGCGGCAGTGACTGCCGCCGCAAAGCCCTCGCGGTCGACGGCAAGCGCCGAACCCGCAGGCACCTGCGTGGCGTCCGCGGCGCGCAGGATCAGCGATCCCGCATTGCGCATCTCCGCATGCAGCAGCCCGACGGCGTTCGTCTCGCGATCATCGGAGCGAAACGAGTTGGAGCACACCAGTTCGGCGAGGCTGTCCGTGACATGCGCTTCGGTCGGTCGGACAGGGCGCATCTCGTGAAGAATCACGGGGATCCCGGTCTGCGCCAATTGCCAGGCGGCCTCCGAGCCGGCGAGGCCGCCGCCGATCACATGGACAGGTTCGATCATGGGGGGCTTAGATAGGCCACGCGACCGGTAAGAGCCAACATGTTCACGTCGCCGAGAGGGAAATCGCATGCCGAAATACCTGAATCCCGAAACCGTCGCGCCTCCGATAGGGCGCTACACCCATGCCGTTGAAGTGGCGCCGGGCGCGCGCACGCTGCACATCAGCGGGCAGGTCGGCATCGGCCGGGACGGTAAGCTGGCACGGGGCTTCATCGCCCAATGCACGCAGATCTGGCGCAATATCGAAGCGATCCTTGCTGCCGCGGACATGAAGCTCACCGATCTGGTGCGCGTGACGACCTTCATCATCAATCCAGCGGATCTGGTCCATAGCCGCAGCGTGCGTCAGGACTTCCTCGGCGATCATCGTCCGGCATCGACGCTGCTCGTGGTCAGTGGTTTGGCCAGTCCGGAATACCTGCTGGAGATCGAGGCCGTGGCGGCCAAGGAGATCAAGCCGGGACCCGGTCCAGCTGCGAAAGGGGTGTCTCGCCCACGGAGTTCGGCGCCAAAATCCAAGCGTCGACGCTGACAGGCTTAACGCTTTCTTGAGTACGCGCCGCCCAGCATCGCCGTGATGCTGGGCAGATCTGCGATCGTGTTTTCCATTGCGATTCTCCTCGCGTCGCCGTGCGCAACGGCGCAGACGCGGGCGCCGGGCTATGAGCTTGCCGACGCGTATTTTCGCAAAGGCAATTTCTCTTCCGCCTATCTCACGGCCTTGCCGCACGCCCACGCCGGCGATGCGCGAGCGCAATACATGCTCGGCCTGATGTCCTTTCACGGCCTTGGTCCGATCGCGCGCGACCGCATGGAGGCGGCGCGGTGGTTCGCGCAAGCCGCCGGCAACGGCAACGGCGATGCGCAATACGCGTTGGCGCAGGCCTTCGCGAGCGGCGATGGCGTTCCCGTCGACAAGCCACGCGCCATGCAATGGCTGGAGCGCGCCGCCCAGACCGGGCAGACCGCCGCAATCATGAGTCTCGCCCGATTGCTCGATGAAGGCATCGAGATTCCGGCCGACCGGGCGCGTGCGACCGAATTGGTCAGACGCGCCGCCGACCTCGGAGATACGCGCGCCCTGTTCATGCTCGGCGAGCGCATCGCCAATGGCGTCGGGGCGGCAAAGGATCCCCGCGCGGGCGCTGAGTGGATCCGGCGCGCGGCCGAGCGTGGCGAGCCGCTGGCCCTGCTGAAGCTCGCGCGTGAAATTCTCGCCGATGACTCGGCGCCGCCCGCCGATGTGATCGAAGCGCACGCCTACGCCGCCTACGCCGAAGAACTTTCGCTCGGCGAGACGAAGAAGGCGGCAGCGACCATCAAGGGCGAACTCGCGCAACGTCTCACGCCGACCGAGACGGCCACGGCTGGCGATCGGCTTCGGGTTCTGCGCGCCAAACGATCATGATCGAGACCAGAGGGCTCACCAAGCGCTACGGGTCGGTGACGGCCGTCGATGGCTTGGAATTCCACGCCGAGGATGGCGCCGTGACCGGTTTGATCGGAGCAAACGGGGCCGGCAAGACCACGACCTTCCGCGCGATCTGCGGTGTCGTCGAACCGGATCGCGGCAGCGCGTGCGTCGATGGTCACGATGCCTGGCATGCGCGCCTGGAGGTCCTGCCGCGCCTTGGCGTACTGCCCGATGTGCGCGGCCTCTATCCGCGTCTCACGCCGCGCGAGCATCTCGCCTATTTCGGCGCGCTCCATGGCGTCGAACCGACGGTCCTGTCCCGACGCATCGCCGCGCTGGCGGAGCGGCTTGAGATGAGGGAATTCATCGATCGGCGGGCGCGGGGCCTGTCGCGCGGCCAGGAACTCAAGGTCGCGCTGGCCCGCGCACTCATCCATGCGCCCCAGAATGTGATCCTCGACGAGCCGACCAATGGGCTCGACGTCGCGTCGACGCGCGCCGTGCGCGAGTTGATCCGGGAACTGCGGGCGGCCGGACGCTGCGTCGTGCTGGCGAGCCACGTGATGGTCGAGGTCACGCAGCTGTGCGATCGCCTGTTCATCATCGATCGCGGCCACGTCGTCGCGACGGGATCGCCCGCCGACCTCCTGCAACGCTTCGACGCGACCGATCTCGAAGACGTTTTCGTGAGCGCGATCGCCGCCGCGCGAACCAAAAGCGGATTTCTGCAATGCGCCTGAATTCCGGCCGGCAGTCGGTGATCGTGTTTGCCAAGGAGATGCGCGATCATCTGCGCGATCGCCGCAGTCTGCTCCTGTCGCTCGTCTACCCGCTGCTTGGCCCGTTGTTGTTGGGCGGATTGCTGATGGCCGGTGGCGCATCGCTGCGCGTCGATCGAGAAGCGCCCGTCCTGAGGGTGCCGGCGCAGGGGATGGCGACCTTGCGCGACTTTGCGGATCTCGGGACTTTCCTGATCGAGCACCGCATCGAGCTGCGCCCGACGATGGAGGATGTCGAGGCGCTCGTTCGCCGGGGCGCAGAGCAAGTTGCGCTGATCATCGACCCCGCGGCGGCAGGGCGGATGATCGACATCGTCGTGGTGTTCGATCCCGGCAACATCTCGATGGCCGCGAGCGCCGGTCGTCTCGCCGCCACTCTCAACGACTATGCCCGGCACCGTGCGCATATCGAGCTGCGCGCAGCTGGGCTAGATCCTGCGCTCGCCGAACCCGTGCGCGTCAGCGGTCGACCAATCAGCGCGATCCGCGATGTGGCGATGCTGCTCTACGGCATGATACCAGCCTTGCTGATGTTCATGGTGTTTCTCGGCGGCACGCATCTCGCCATCGACACGACCGCAGGCGAACGCGAGCGCGGCTCGCTCGAGCCGCTGCTCACCGCGCCGGTGGCGCGCTCGGTCCTGCTCATCGGCAAGGCGGCGGCGACACTGTGCTTCACGGGGCTCACCGTGGCGATCCATCTCATCGGCTTCAAGTTGCTGCTCGGTGGGGCGACATGGGTCGTCGGCGGCTATCAGGCGCCGCCGAGCTGGAGCGTCTTCGCGGCCCTGTTCGCCGTTGCGCTGCCGGTGATGATTTTCGCCGTCGCGATGCAGTTTCTCATCGCGACGATGACCCGCTCGATGAAGGAGGCCCAGATCTATCTCGGATTGCTGCCGGTCATTCCTGCGATGCCGGGGTTGGTCCTCGCCTTCACGTCGCTGTCGAACGTGCAATCCCTCGCCGCATGGCCTCTCATCGGCCAGCTCATCGGCTTCGCGGGGCTGATCAGCGGCGGTACGGCTTCGCCGAGTACCCTGATCACCGGCGCGTTGGCCACGATTGCACTGGCCATCGCCGCGTTCTTCCTTGCGATCAGATCATTCGAGCGCAGCACGCATCTGTCGCCCAGTTGAGGCGTCAGTAGACGTAGAAGAATACCGACGCGATGCCGCGCCCGCTGGTGGATTTGCGTTCGACCACGCGGATGCGACGCGCCTCCTCCAACGTCCATTCCGTGGTCGCGCGTGTCAGATCGTTGTCCATCGTCTCGACCAACGTCTGGCGGCGTACGACCGGATGGCAGCTGGTCACGGCGTCGATGATCTGGGCACCCAGACGCGTGGCCACATCCAGGGTCGGCGCTTGGTTGAGGCACCAGAACCCGTGTCGGACATCGTCGATCCAGCAGCTATCGAAGCCGGAAACTGTTACGCGCGCGCGCCAGGATTCGAACTTCGTCGAATACTCCTCACCCTTGAGGGCGCGAAACTCGCGTGGCGCCGCTTCGATGATCCGGGTCAGCTGGCCGCAAAATGCACCCTCCTGCGCAACGCTCGACGAGGTGCCGAGGCCGAACGCGAGCACGGCTGCGAGCAGAATCCTCATCTGCGTCACGCGCGTTTGCGGCTGGCACCGCGTTTCGAAAGGTAAGGGGCGAGGTAGCGGCCGGTGTAGCTCTCGGCCACGCGCGCGATCTCCTCGGGTGGCCCGGCAGCGACGATGCGGCCGCCCTTGTCGCCGCCTTCCGGGCCGAGATCGATGATCCAGTCGGCGGTCTTGATGACTTCGAGATTGTGTTCGATCACGACGACCGTGTTTCCTGCATCGACCAGCGTGTGCAGCACTTCGAGCAGCTTGTCGACATCCGCGAAATGCAGGCCGGTCGTCGGCTCGTCGAGTATGTAGAGAGTGCGGCCGGTCGCCCGGCGGGACAATTCCTTGGCAAGCTTCACGCGCTGAGCCTCGCCGCCGGACAACGTGGTGGCCTGCTGACCGACATGAATGTAGCCGAGGCCGACGCGCTGCAAGGTGACGAGCTTCTCGCGGATCGCCGGCACCGCCTGGAAGAACACGGCGCCCTCGTCGACCGTCATCTCCAGAACATCGGCGATCGACTCGCCCTTGAACGTCACCTCCAGCGTCTCGCGGTTGTAGCGCTTGCCCTGGCAGGCGTCGCAGGTGACGTAGACATCGGGCAGGAAGTGCATCTCGATCTTGATCACGCCGTCGCCCTGACAGGTCTCGCAGCGCCCGCCCTTCACGTTGAATGAAAAGCGGCCTGGCTTGTAGCCGCGAGCCTGGGCTTCCGGCAGGCCCGCGAACCAATCGCGCATCGGCGTGAAGGCGCCGGTATAGGTCGCCGGATTCGAGCGTGGCGTGCGCCCGATCGGCGATTGATCGATGTCGATGATCTTGTCGAGATGATCGACGCCGTCGTTGGAGTCGTGTGCGGCCGCATGTTCACGCGTGTTCATCAGCCGCCGCGCGAGCGCCTTGTAGAGCGTCTCGATCACCAGGGTCGATTTGCCGCCGCCGGAGACGCCGGTCACGCAGGTGAGCGTGCCGAGCGGGATGTCGACGCTGACATTCTTCAGATTGTTGCCGCGTGCGCCCTTGATCCTCAGGTGTTGGCCGCGATGGCCGGGGCGGCGCTGGCTCGGCACCGCGATCTGCTTGAACCCCGTCAGATATTGCCCCGTGATGCTGTGCGGCGAGGCGATGACCGACGCGGGTGTGCCGATGGCGATGACATTGCCGCCGTTGACGCCGGCCGCCGGCCCCATGTCGACAAGGAAATCCGCTTCACGGATCGCTTCCTCATCATGCTCGACCACGAGCACGGTGTTGCCGAGGTCGCGCAGACGCTTCAGCGTCGTCAGCAAACGCGCATTGTCGCGCTGATGCAGCCCGATCGACGGCTCGTCGAGGACATAGAGCACCCCCGTGAGACCGGAGCCGATCTGCGACGCGAGGCGGATGCGTTGACTCTCGCCGCCCGAGAGCGTGCCCGCCGCCCGCGCCAGCGTGAGGTATTCCAGACCCACATTCATCAGGAAGCCCAGCCGCTCGTTGATCTCCTTGAGGATGCGGCCCGCGATTTCGCGCTGCTTGGGCGTGAGTCGCGCGGACAACGCCGTGAACCAGGCTTGCGCCCGTTCGATCGACATTTCCGTCACCTCGCCGAGATGCAGCTTGTCGATCTTCACCGACAAGGCTTCGGGCTTGAGGCGATGACCGTGGCAGGCCTCGCAAGGCTTGGACGACTGGAAGCGCCCGAGCTCCTCGCGCGTCCATGCGCTGTCGGTCTCCTTCCAACGGCGATCGAGATTGGGGATCACGCCTTCGAAGGCCTTGGCGGTGGTGTATTGGCGCAGCCCATCCGAGAATGTCATCTTCACCGGATCGCCGCCCGAACCGAAAAGGATCCCATCCTGAACGCTCTTCGCGAGGTCCTTGAACGGGGAGCGGACGGAGACCTTGAAATGCTTGGCGAGGCTGTCGAGCGTCTGATCGTAGTAGGGCGATGGCGTTGCGGCCCACGGCGCGATCGCGCCGTCGCGCAGCGAGAGTTCCGGATCGGTGACGACGAGATCCGGATCGAAATACAGATTCACGCCGAGCCCGTCGCAAGTCGGGCATGCCCCGTGCGGACTGTTGAATGAGAAAAGCCGCGGCTCGATCTCGGGAATCGTGAAGCCGGAAACCGGACAAGCGAACTTCGAGGAGAACACCGTGACCTCGTTGCTGTCGGCGTTCTGCGCGTGCACGATCCCATCGGCCAGGTTGAGCGCAGTCTCAAGCGAGTCCGCGAGACGATTGCCGAGATCCGCGCGCACGACCAGGCGATCGACGACGATCTCGATGTCGTGCTTGCGCTTCTTGTCGAGCGCGGGCACGGCATCGATCTCGTAGAGCTTGCCGTCGACCTTGACGCGCTGGAAGCCGCGCTTCTGCAGATCCTGCAATTCCTTGCGGTACTCGCCCTTGCGGCCGCGCACGATCGGCGCGAGCACGTAAAGACGCGTGCCGTCCTTCATCGCCAGGACGCGATCCACCATCTGGGTCACCGTCTGCGCCTCGATCGGCAGACCCGTCGCCGGGGAATAGGGCGTGCCGATGCGGGCGAAGAGCAGGCGCAGATAATCGTAGATCTCGGTGACGGTGCCGACTGTCGAGCGCGGATTCTTGGAGGTCGTCTTCTGCTCGATCGAGATCGCCGGCGACAGGCCATCGATCGAATCGACATCCGGCTTCTGCATCAGTTCGAGGAACTGGCGTGCGTAGGCCGAGAGGCTTTCGACATAACGCCGCTGGCCCTCGGCATAAATCGTGTCGAAGGCCAGCGAGGATTTCCCGGAACCCGAGACGCCGGTGATCACCACCAGCGAGTCGCGCGGGATCTCGACGTCGATGTTCTTGAGATTGTGCTCGCGGGCGCCGCGGACAATGATCTTGGGGCCGGTCAGGGTCGACGACATTGATCTCGCTCGAGTTAGTGCTGCGGCAGTGGGGCGTTCGATCCGCGGCTCACATAGGCCGCGCATCGCTGGTGACGACACGTGTGGCCGCGGGCGCGGAGAATTCATGATCTGAATCGGTTAAGCTACCTTGTTCCTGAATTGTTCTGGCATCAAGGTCAAGCTGCGACTATCGTTCCACAGGTGCGCGCGAGTAGCTTTCGCGAGACTCGAATCACGACAGGGCCGCGGCGGGATGCCGGGCCAAACAGGGGCAATCATCATGGCGGGTAGCGTCAACAAGGTCATTCTGGTCGGCAATGTCGGCAAGGATCCGGAGATTCGATCGTTTCAGAGCGGCGGCCGCGTCGCCAAGTTCTCGATAGCGACCTCGGAGAACTGGAAGGACAAATCCACCGGCGAGCGCAAAGAGAAGACCGAGTGGCACAACATCGTCATCTACAACGACCGGCTGATCGAGGTTGTGGAGCGCTACGTCAAGAAAGGCGCCAAGCTCTACATCGAGGCTCAGCTCGAGACGCGCAAATACACGGATCAGGCGGGCGCCGAGCGCTACACGACTGAAGTCGTGCTGCGACAGTTCCGCGGCGAACTCCAAATGCTGGATAGTCGTGGCGGCGGCGGCGCGGCGCCCATGGGCGATGACTCCGGCGGGGATGAAGGTGGTGGCTCGGCGCCCGCGACGGCGCCACGAAGCGGTGGGGCGGCGGGGCGGGCCAAGAAGGGCGACATGGACGACGACATACCGTTCTGAACCTCGTTCAGGCGGCACCGTCGGCAGGCTGAATTTGTAGCGCCGAGAATTCTTCGGGACGGCTCAGTGTTTGCCCTGTGAAGATCAGTGCTTGCCTTGTGAAGAACAGCAAAACCCGTTCTCTTTCAGGTATTTGTGCGTGCTGACGTAGCTTGCCGCGCTGCGGGGCGTGGTCTACGTTGCGATGCAACGATTCTGCGTTGCACACGCGCTGATTCCAAAGGCATTTCGTGACCGATCCGAACCTCCCGTCGCAGCCGGGCATCTCCGCCATCACGATCGAAGAGGAGATGAAACGCTCCTACCTCGACTACGCGATGAGCGTAATCGTGGCGCGCGCACTGCCCGATGTTCGTGACGGGCTGAAGCCGGTGCATCGCCGAATTCTCTACGCGATGAACGAGGCGGGTTACGACTGGAACCGCCCATTCCGCAAATCGGCGCGCGTGGTTGGCGATGTGATGGGTAAGTACCATCCGCATGGCGATTCGGCGATCTACGACGCGCTCGTGCGCATGGCGCAGGATTTCTCGATGCGCCTGCCGCTGATCGAAGGGCAGGGGAATTTCGGCTCGATGGACGGCGATCCACCGGCCGCCATGCGATACACCGAAGCGCGGCTGCACAAATCGGCCGCCGGCTTGCTGTCCGACATCGACAAGGACACGGTCGACTGGCAGCCGACCTATGACGATCAGACCGTCGAGCCGATCGTCCTGCCTGCACAATTCCCCAATCTGCTCGTAAACGGCGCCAACGGCATCGCCGTCGGCATGGCGACCAACATCCCGCCGCACAATCTCGGCGAGATCATCGACGCCTGCACCGCCTATATCGACGACCCGGCCGTCACCGATGAACGCTTGATGGAGATCGTGCCCGGCCCGGACTTCCCGACCGGTGGGATCGTGATGGGGCGCCTCGGTTTGCGCGAAGCCTTCCGCTCCGGGCGCGGCAGCGTGATCGTGCGCGGTCGAATCCTGATCGAAGAGATCCGCAAGGACCGCCAAGCGATCATCATCTCAGAGATCCCCTATCAGGTGAACAAGCTGCGCCTGATCGAACGCATCGCGGAATGCGTGCGCGACAAGCTGATCGAAGGCATCTCGGATCTGCGCGACGAATCGGATCGCGACGGCGTGCGCGTGGTCATCGAACTCAAGCGCGACGCGACGCACGAAATCGTGCTGAACCAGCTCTACCGCTACACGCCGCTACAGACTTCCTTCGGTTTCAACATGCTGGCGTTGACCGGCGGCAAGCCCGTGTTGATGGGCTTGCGCGAGATCCTGGTCGCCTTCTGCGTCTTCCGCGAGGAAGTGATCACGCGGCGCACGCGGTTCGAGCTGCGCAAGGCGCGCGAGCGCGCGCACATCGTGATCGGCCTCGCGTTGGCCGTCGTCAATCTCGATCCCGTCATCGCGCTGATCCGCAAGGCCGCGGATCCCGCGGTCGCGAAGGCGGGATTGCTGGCGCGCGACTGGCCCGTCGCCGACATGGGACCGTTCATCGAGCTGGTGAATGCGCCTGGCCGTGGCATCGTCGACGGCGCGTACCGTCTGTCCGAAGAGCAGGCCAAGGCGATACTCGAGCTGCGTCTCCAGCGTCTGACTGGGCTCGAGCGCGATCGCCTGGTTCAGGAACTCAAGGATCTGACGGCGCAGATCACGGATCTCGTGGACATCCTCGGCTCGCGGCCGCGTGTCCTCGCGATCATGCGCGAGGAACTGCTGAAGATTAAGGCGGAGTTCGACACGCCGCGCCGCACGACACTCGAAGACAGCGACGTCGAAACCAACATCGAAGATCTGATTCAGCCCGAAGACATGGCGGTCACGGTCACGCATCAGGCCTACATCAAGCGCGTGCCGGTTTCCGCCTATCGCGCTCAGCGTCGCGGCGGCAAGGGCCGCTCGGGCATGGCGACGCGCGAGGAGGATTTCGTCGCGCGGCTGTTCGTCGCGAACACGCACCAGCCCGTTCTGTTCTTCTCCGCGCGCGGCATGGTGTACCAGCTGAAATGCTATCAGTTGCCGCTCGGCACGCCGCAGGCGCGCGGTCGGCCGATCGTGCAGCTGCTCCCGGCCTTGTCGTCGGGCGAACAGATTGCGGCCGTCATGCCGCTGCCGCTCGATGTGACGGATTGGGACAAGCTGAACGTCATCTTCGCGACATCGGCAGGGAACATCAGACGCAATACGCTGGCCGATTTCCTGAACGTGAAGGCGAATGGCAAGATCGCGATGAAGCTGGAGGAAGGCGAGCGCCTTGTCGGCGTGCTGCCCTGCTCGGAGTCCAACGATGTGCTGCTGTCCACGCGTGGCGGCAAATGCATCCGCTTCGCCGTGGACGAGGTGCGCGTCTTCGCCGGGCGCTCATCCACCGGCGTGCGTGGGATCAGACTCGCGCCGGGCGACGAAGTGATCTCGATGTCGATCCTGCGCCACGCGGAGTTCGACATGGCCGAACGTGACGCCTATCTCCGCCTGTCGAAGAAGCGCCGTGGCGCCGATGAACCGGAGGCGATCGACGCACCGGATGCGGGAGACGATTCAGTCGAGGCTGCACAGCCCGAGGGTGCGCCAAGCGTCGACATCACGCTGAGCGACGAGCGCTACGCCGAATTCGCGCAGGCCGAGGATTTCGTCCTCTCGATCACCGCCAATGGGTTCGGCAAGCGCAGCTCCGCTTATGAGTATCGCGTCACCGGTCGCGGCGGGCAGGGGATTGCGAACATCGAGACCTCCGAACGCAATGGCCCGGTGCTCGCATCCTTCCCGGTCGGTCATGGCGACCAGATCATGCTGGTGACGGATGGCGGTCAACTCTTGCGCATTCCCGTAGACGATATCCGTATTGCCGGGCGCAAGACGCAGGGCGTCGTGCTCTTCCGTGTCGCCGAAGGCGAGAAAGTCGTCTCCGTGACTCGATTGGGCGAGGACGCCGACGAAAATGGTGGCGGCGCCGAAAAACCCGCCTCCTGACGCGGAGAGGAGCGCGCGACAATGGAACGGATCGCGATCTACCCGGGCACCTTCGATCCGGTGACCAACGGACATCTCGATATCATCGGTCGCGGCGCCTTGCTCGTCGATCGGCTGATCGTCGGCGTCGCCGTCAATGCAGGCAAAGGGCCGCTTTTCAGGCTTGCCGATCGTGTGGCTTTGCTCGTCGAGGAGGTGCGGCATTTTCCGGCGGATGTCGGCCGCAAGATAGAGGTGCGACCATTCGAGACGCTGCTGATGCATTTCGCCGAGCAATGCGGGGCCAACGTCATTCTGCGCGGCCTGCGCGCGGTCTCGGATTTCGAATACGAGTTTCAGATGGCTGGCATGAACCACCGCTTGAATCCGCGAGTCGAGACCGTGTTCCTGATGGCTTCGGAAACGCACCAGTTCATCTCCTCACGCTTCGTGAAGGAGATTGCGCGGCTGGGCGGTGACGTCTCGAGTTTCGTCAGCCCGCGCGTGGTCGCACGCATGAAGGCGCAACTCGCCGCGAACGGCTCGCCTGCCGGCGCCGGCGAAGGTCCGCCGCCGACGCTGCCGCAACTCGCGCCACGCACGCCGCTCTGACGCGTGCGTCGCACCCCCCATCACAACGGCGCCGACATCACGGCGCCCCGCCGGAGGAACGATGCGTACCAACCCAGTGAAGGAAAAACTCGGACGCGGTGAGACCGCACTCGGCACCATGGTGTTCGAGTTCGCGACACCCGGCCTACCGGCAAGTCTCGTTGCCGCGGGCGCCGAGTTCGCGCTCTACGACATGGAGCATTCCGGCTTCACGATGGACGAGATGAAGCGGCAATTCGCTTACTGCCGCGGCCTCGGCCTGGTTCCGATCGTGCGTCCGCCGGAGAAGACCTACGCGGCGACCGCCCGGCTGCTCGATCTCGGCGCGATGGGGCTGATGTTCCAGATGGTGGGCTCGCGCGCCGAGGCCGAGGAAATCGTGCGGTGGACCCGCTACCCGCCGGGTGGCGTGCGTGGCGCAATGTTCGGCGGCGCGCATGACGACTACAAGGGAGGCGATATCGCCCAGAAGATGGCCGTCGCCGATAGCCGCACCTTCGTGCTGGCGATGATCGAGACCCGCCAAGGCATGGAGAACATGGACGAGATCCTGGCGGTTCCGGGTATCGACGCCGGCCATCTCGGGCAGTTCGACCTTTCGCTCTCTCTGGGGATGCCCGGCAAGTTCGACGCGCCGGAGATCCAAGCCACGATCGATCGGCTGGTCACAACCTGCGGACGCCACCACAAGACGGCGGCCTGCATGGCGCCGACCCTTGCCATCGCCAAGGATTGGCAGCGTCGGGGCTTCCGGATGATTTCCTATGGCTACGACGTCGGTCATCTGCAGGAAGGCCTGCGTCAGGGTCTCGACGCGCTGCGGAAGACCTGACCTGCGGCGGCCGAATGCCGGCTGCCGAAAAGGCGTGGTCGGCGTTGACCGCGCGAGGCGCCAGCCCTAGGTTTCGCCGCGTCTTGGACGGCGCAAGGCGAGCCTGTAGCTCAATTGGTAGAGCATCGCACTTTTAATGCGGTGGTTCCGGGTTCGAGTCCCGGCGGGCTCACCATTTCGTTCAGCGTCACGCGCGCAATGCGGCTCTAGCGTCGGGCCGGTTTCACGGTGACGATGAGGACGCCGCTCAGGATCAGGATTGCCCCGAACAGTTCCATCGGCGACAGCAGTTCCCCGAGTCCGAGATTGCCGAGGGCGAGCGCGGTCACGGGGCCGACCGCGCCGATCAAGGCGACCTGGTTGGCGCCAACCCGACGCAACGCCTCGCTGATCGCGAAGACCGGGATCACGGTGCTGACAACGGCGATGATTCCGGCGTAGCCCCAGACCGGCAGCGGCACATCGAGCGACGACAGCGGATTGCGCAGCAGGAAATGCGTCGCACAGGCGATGAAGGCGACGATGTTCGCATTCGCCGAGAACCGCATCACGCCGACCCGACCGATCACCTGGCTCCCGCACACGAGATAGACCGCATAGCAGGCTGCGCCGGTGAAAATCAGCATCGCGCCGTGCAGCACGTCCTGTCCGCCGACGTCACCGCCTTGCAGCAGCACCATCGCCAACCCGGCGTAGCTGATCGCGAGGGCGGCGACCTCGCGCGCCCGGATCGGCTTGGCGAGGAAGAAGGCCGAGAGCAGGACGACGATCGTCGGGTAGAGGAACAGGATCAGCCGGCCGAGCCCCGCGTTGACATATTGCAGCCCGGCCATGTCGAGCCAGCTCGCGATGTAGTGGCCGAGCAGGCCGAGCGCGATGACCCACAGTCGATCGCGACCGCTCAATGCGGGCATGCGATGGGTCCACCACACCCAGGCCGAGACGAGCAGGAATGCCGGCAATGCGAGGCCGAGCCGCAGCGTGAGCAGCGTCGTCGGATCCACGCCAAAGGCATAGACCAGCTTCACGAAGATCGGGCGGACCGAGAAGCAGAGGACCCCGATGACGGCGAGCAGGGTGCCGATGGCATGCGACGACAAGTTCGGGGCCTGGGCGTGACGGAGGACGATGGATCGGCGAAGCGGGCTCTAGTCCAGGCGCGCGATACTACCGGCGAGTTCCGGGTGTGGGGCAGGATGTCTTTCGAGCACGCGCGGGTCATGGCCGGGGATGATCAGCTCTTCGCGATCGGCCAGCTGCCGCAAGCGACGAAATCCGGCATAGACGCCGCGCAGGTCGCAGAAATACGGGAACGGTCGATTGGCGGTGAGGTTCTCGTAGAAATGCGTGGCGTCCGACGCTAGGACCATCCAGCCGCGACGTGTGTGGATCCGGACGACCATCATGCCCGCCGTGTGACCGCCGAGCCGATGCAGACTCAAGCCCGGCGCGATGATCGCGTCACCGTCATGGAAGACGAGGCGACGTGCGAAGAGTTTCTCGATCAGGCCGGTGATGTCGCCGGGCTCGAAACCGACGCCGAGCTCCGCATCGCACATGCACGGCCCCGCCGCATAGGAGAGCTCGCGGTCCTGGATGTGGAAGGACGCGTTCGGAAACAGATCCTGCCCCCCTGCATGATCCCAATGAACATGCGACAGGATCACGTCGGTGATGGTCTGCGCGTCGATGCCGATGCGCGCGAGACCCTCGGCAGGCGTTTGCAGCATCTTGCGTTGGCGCTTGAGCGCGGCGGGCTGGACGAATCCCGTGTCGACGACCCAGGTCTGAGTCGGACTCTTGATCGCCCACACGAAGTAGTCGATCGGCATCGACTCATCCGGCCGCTCATCCGGACCGTAGAGATTTTCGGCGCGGCAGCGCGCGTGGCTCGCATACTTGATCGCATAGATCTCATGCAGGGGATCGCTCATGGCCGCAGCTCCAAGCCTCCATCGACGGTGATGCTCGTCCCCGTGATGTAGCTTGCCGCATCGCTGGCGAAGAAGAGCATTGCCGCCGCGACGTCCGCGGGGCGGCCGATGCGACCCATCGGAATCAGATCCATCTTCTGGCGACGATATACCTCGCTCACACGAGGACCCGAAAATCCTTTGGGTTGATGACACGGAAGTTGTCCGTCACGCGGTCACAATAGCTGCGCCAGTTTTGCGGCAATTCGTCGCGCAGGAAGCTCAGCAT
>Ga0163144_10004189_pt1 | contig 32600 bp, 30 predicted proteins | sample OliLak19BULKMAT1_FD_123175 | JGI IMG/M metagenome (GOLD analysis project Ga0163144, IMG submission 123175) | Freshwater microbial mat bacterial communities from Lake Vanda, McMurdo Dry Valleys, Antarctica - Oligotrophic Lake LV.19.BULKMAT1 | ecosystem: Environmental > Aquatic > Freshwater >... | reverse complement strand
TACACGAGTTGCTTACCCCCTATCTCGGGCCTCTGGCGCTCTGTTCCTGCGCGCGAGGCAGTTTGCCGCCGACCACGCCGGGCAAGATCTCGACCGCCATCGGCAGTATCGAGCCCAGCGACCACCTGATCGATACTGTCTTCGAAGCCAACCAGAAGTATGCGAGGAACTTGGGCTATTGCCGCGAGCGCGTCGATTGCATCACGCCGCCCCGTCAACCCGCTCCTCCAGTGTGACTGGCAACATCTACTGCTACACTCGTTTCCCCGCGCATTTCTACGGGCATTTCCACGCACGCGAAGTCGGCAGAGCGAACCCTCGACCCATGACCGAAGCCGCCACGTTTCCCCCCTCGTCCAGAAGAGCGACCGTCGGACCCCGTTTCGCGGCCGAGCATGCCGATCTCGAAGCCTGGATCGACGAGACGCCGCGCCACGCGACCGTCAAGGGCATGTACATCGACTCGTTCTTGATGATCGTCGAACGCTGCTGCGCGCAGCGCCCGACAGACAAGCGCTATTTCAGCTTCAAGGACTATCCGTTGCGCGATCTCATGCGCATGACGGTCGACTCGGTGGCCGTGATCTACCCGGACATCTCACCCAAAGAGGGCTTGGTGCGCATCGGCCGTCACGCCTATCCGACGCTGGCCAGCAAGACCATCGGCAAGGTGTCGTTCAGCGTGGCCGGTCGCAGTTGGGGTCGAACCCTCAACCTCTGTCAGAAAGCGTGGGAGGTCTCCATTCGGCCGGGTACGGTCCACCTCGCCGAGTTGACGGACACCAGCGCGCGCTTCGAGCTGCGGCAAATCTGGAACTTCACGGACACCTACCAGGTGGGCATCTTCGAAGGTATGATGGAATCGTTCGGCATGCGCGGCAGCGTCCACGCCGAGCCCAAAGGTCGTCGTTCAGACGCGGACATCGTCCTGAACTGGAAAGCGTGACGCTTCCCGTTCTATCGCTTGGCGAAGGGTTCGCCGACGAGGTCGAGCCAGCTCACTTCCCCCGACGAGATCTGCGATTTCGCAATCAGCGCTGGGCTGCGCGTGTCGGCCTGGGCGAGCTCGACGACGAGGCCTGGCTCACCCACTTCGCGCAGTTTCGGCCGCTGCCCGACAACCTCGAGCGGCCGCTGGCACTTCGCTATCACGGCCATCAGTTCGACGTCTACAACTCGGCACTCGGCGACGGACGCGGCTTCTTGTTCGCGCAGCTCGTCGACTCGGAAGGACGTCTGCTCGATCTGGGCACCAAAGGCAGTGGCCGTACGCCCTACTCACGCGGGGGCGATGGCAAGCTGACCCTCAAAGGCGGAATTCGCGAGGTTTTGGCGACCGAAATGCTCGAGGCGCTCGGCGTCTACACGTCCAAATCGCTCAGCCTGGTCGAGACGGGCGAAGCTCTGGAGCGCGGCGACGAACCCTCGCCGACGCGCTCTTCGGTGCTCGTGCGCCTCAGCCACTCGCACGTGCGCATTGGCAGCTTTCAACGGCACTACGCGGAAGGGCGCGAAGATCGAGTGCGTCAACTGCTCGAATACTCCGCCGAGCACCTGTTGCCCGAGCTCGGCGCGCACGCGAACTTACCATGGGCGTTCTTGCGCGAAGTCTGCCTGAGAAGCGCACGGCTGACGGCAGAATGGTTGGTGGCGGGCTTCGTCCACGGCGTGCTCAACAGCGACAACATGACCGTGACGGGCGAAAGCTTCGACTACGGTCCGTATCGCTTCCTCCCCACCTACGATCCGGATTTCGTCGCCGCCTATTTCGACCATTCGGGGCTCTACGCCTATGGACGCCAGCCACGCGCGGTTTACAGAAACCTGCTGCGGCTCGCCCAGTCGCTTTCGCCGCTGGATCCGAATGCCAATTGGCAGAGCGCGGTCGACGGCTTCGTCGACGAACTCCGACGGGCGCGTACGCGGCTGCTCCTCGGTCGACTCGGGCTCGCGTCGGCCGACCCCGATGCCGACGAAATGCTTGCCGAAGCGCTCTGGGATTTCATGGGTCAGACGCAGATTGGTTTCGAGGGCTGCTTGTTCGACTGGTGGGGCGGCGAACTCGGCGCTGCAAAAGCGCTGCAGGGGCCGCGCGGTGCTTTCTACCGGCTGCCCGAGTTCGCAGGCGTGCGCCAACTCCTCGCCCAGCGTGGACCGACGCACCCTGAAAAACTCGCGTTGCCCTACTTCCAAGCGCCCGAGCCCGTCAGCCTGGTCATCGAAGAGATCGAACGAGTCTGGACCGCCATCGATCAGCGTGACGACTTCGCTCCGTTCACCAAGACGATCGGCGAGATCCGAAGCGCCGGAGCTGCGCTCGGACTGGCACACCACGAATTCGGGTCCTAGACCCCGCCGCGAGCGCTTGAGCATCGCGTTTCAGAGAAAGCTCAGCTTGTCGCGGTGCCTGGACTGCAGCTCGTTGTAGTCCGCTTGATCGAGGCCCAAGGCTTGTGTCGTTGTGCGTAGGACCGTGACCTCGTTGGAAGTGATCGAGCCATCGGCAGCGGCCATACCGAGCAGAACGTCGAGCACTTCGATTCGAAAATCGCGATCGGTCTCTTCGCGGAGGGCGCGAGTGAAGCGCGGCACGAAGGCCGTACTGAAACGCACGACGTGCTGCTCGAGTAGCTGCGCGATCGCTTGGACGCCCGGCGCATCGAGACCGTGGATGCGTCCAAGTTCGGCGCGCAGGTGAACTGCCTCCGCTGGACTGAATTTGCCGTCGGCGTAGGCCATCGCGCCGAGTAGGCCGGCAATGGCGCCAACGATGCGCGCCGTCGATTCGTCAGCGCCGGGAAGCCTCGAGCGCACCGCCCCCCAAAGGATCTCTGCCTCGTCCGCGGCCATGGTCGGCTGAAGCTAGCGGCCTTTGCCGCCCCTCTCAACCGGGCCGCTCCGCTCAAAAAGGCAGCCAAGCTCGCGGATACCCGAAAGCCGGCAGCACGCTCCCCAAAGGGAAGAAAAACAAGGGAGCCGTCGCCATCATCCAGACGAAAGTCGCCGCGTTGCCGAGCGCGCGAGGCATGCGACTTTGGACCCGCGTCTCGACGAGCACCGCCAGCCCTTGCAGCAAGAAGAACGCCATCATGGAGCCCAGGATCCCGCCCGAAGTACCAATGATGCCCGCCCCCGCGCCGACGGCGCCGAAGACGAAGTACTCGTGTAGAGCGCCACTGACGGCGAAGACGGTAACGACGACGAGCGGGGCGGGAAACCTCCGCGGCAGCTCGAGCGCGACGTGCTTGAGCAAGAAGCGCGCGATGAACTTGTTCCAGCGGCGACTCCAGAATTCTCGCGGTGAGCGCGACAGCAAAGGAGCGTCGAAGGCGGGCTCGACGTCACAGCCAACCGCGAGCGAAAGGGCCGAGATGAGCTGGGCCAGCGCGGTGAAATTCAGGACGAAGAACAAAATTAGCGCGACGACCGGCCAAGCCCCAAGCGGCTCGCTCCTGGGCAAGACGACGCGATCGAGCAATTCCCAGGTCGCACGTTCACCGGCAGCCCAGAGGAGCGGTCTCCACGCTCGAGCGCGATTTCGAGTTCGCCGCGCGGCGTCATCGGGCCGACAGCGGACCACCGGAATCAACAGCCAGAGCGTGGTTTCGAGTACCGAAGGATTGCGCCGCCCGACGAACGCACGCAAATCCAAAAGCCGCACGCTGACAATGACGGCCCAGGCAGTAACGACCGTGCTCGAAAAACCGTGTTCGGGACAGGTCAACGGCGCGCAAAGGGCAAGCAACGCCGCCAGCGCGAGCGGCCCGGTTGCGCGACTTCGCAGCGCCAAGCCGAGCGCCACGGCCAACAGACCCCACGGAACGAGCCACGGAACGATCACGAACGACGCGGCGCCCGCGCGACATCGTGGATACTACGTTCGACGGCCGAGCAGCGATCTTGCACGAACGCGAGGCCGGCTTCGTCGGCGATCTCGGCGGCCTCCTCCGACTCGATGCCGAGCTGGAGCCACAACGCATGCGCGCCGATGGCAACGGCGTCCCGGGCGATCGCGGGCGCCTCGGCAGCAGGCCGAAAGACGAGCACGACGTCGATCGGAAACGGAATATCGCGCAGCGACGCATAGACCTTCTCGTCGAGCAGTTCACCCGAGACAGTCGGGTTGATTGGTACGATGCGAAAGCCGTGCGCTTGCAAGGTTGCTGGCACACGAGCCGCCGCCTTGCTCGGATCGCGACTGAGACCCACGACGGCCCAAGTCGAATACTGACGAAGAATTCTCTCGGCTGTCTCCACCCGACGAGCCTGCCCCACTCGCTCGATGATTTCGAGCCGCTCGACGTCGATGCGGGAGATTTCGCATTCGAATGCTACGAATCGGAGCTTGCTCGGAGAGGGCTGGCGCGAGGCGAGGGACCCAACCGAGGCACAGCGGAACGGCGATTTCGGTGGGTCAGGACGGTTTCGGACCACCCATTCCGACCCGGGACCAGCCGTTTTTCGTCAGTCGCCGGCCGACCGAGGCTCGAAATCCGGTCGCTTGCGCGTCGCTGATCCAGCCTAAAAACGCTGAAAGTCGAGAATCTTTCTCCGGACCTCGCACCCTTGGCTGGAATGTGTCAATGGTCTCGACCCGCCGCGGTAGGTGGCGGCGCCATTCCCACTCGGAATGGCTTTGAAGAGAGAAGCGAGACAATGAGTAAGAAACTATTTGTGGGCGGCCTCAGCTGGGGCACCGATGACCAATCGCTCCGTGCAGCGTTTGAAAAGTTCGGAGTTGTTGAAGATGCCACGGTCATTGCTGACCGCGATACGGGTCGCTCGCGCGGCTTCGGTTTCGTCACCTTTTTGGATGACACCGCAGCAGAGGCAGCAATCAACGGCATGAACGGCGCAAGCCTCGACGGTCGTACGCTGAACGTGAACGAGGCGCAGGAGCGCAGCGCTCGTGGTGGCGGCGGCGGCGGCGGCGGCGGCGGCGGCGGCGGCGGTCGTGGCGGCGGCGGCGGCGGCGGTCGTAGCGACCGTGGTGGCGGCGGCGGCGGCGGTCGCGGCGGTAGCGATCGCGGCGCGCGCTGGTGAAAAACACACCGCCCTCGCTAACGCAGGGGCGATGAGAGAACGGCGAGCACCTTCGGGTAGCTCGCCGTTTCTCATTTCGCGCGGAGCCACGGGTTTGGGGTCACCGCGAAGGCAGTGGGGCGCGCCAACTGCGAGCAGGGACGTCGGGACGCCGGCGCGGCGGATCCGACGAGCGCAAGAGCGGCAGGGTCGCGAAAGTCCGTCCGGTCTTCGGATCGACCAATTCGTGGGAGTTCGCATAAACCCGCGCCGTACGATGCAACAGGCCAAGGGCCCTGCCGAGCGGCATCGACTGGTAGCTCTCGGGGTAGCGACGCGCGAGTTCTTCACTGACGCGGGCGGCGAAGCGACCGCTCATCGCCGGGAAGAGGTGGTGCTCGACGTGGTAGCCGAACCCCAACGTGAAGAACGAAAACCAACGCGGCGTCGTGACCGTCAACGAGTTGGCCAGAGCGTCGTTCTGGGCCGTGAGCGGACTCAAGCTGTGGTTGGTGGTGATGTGCATCATCACCACCACGTTCGCGCAAGCAAGCGGGACGAGATACGCGAACACGAAGGCGCCGAAGCCGATGTTCACGGCCAACGCGGTCCAAAAAGCAACGCCCAGAGCGGTCTCGAGGTAGGCACGTCGTGCACTCGAGCGATCGAGATAGCCGCGCCGCGCGGCAGCGAACAGCATGTGTATGCTCTGCACGCTGAGCCCCACCAGCAGAGTGACGATGCCGCGGAGCCGCCCGAGGCCGGGAGCGCCGAACTCGACCATGGCGCGCGCCCGCTGCTCGTGCTGGTATTCCGCAAGCGTCGGGTAGGCGTCGGGATCCCGACCGGGCTGGTTAGTGTGCCCGTGGTGCTCGCGATTGTGCCAAGCCACCCACAATGTGGGAGACAAGCAGAACGGCAAGAAGCCCAGGAAGCCCACCAAGCTACGCGCAGCGCGTCCGCGCACGATCGCGCCGTGCAGCGCCTCGTGAGCCACGAAGGCCAGGCCAGCAAAGCAAAGCCCTAGCAGCGACGAGAGCGCAAAACGGAGCCAGAGCGAGTCGCTCCGGCAGATGGCGAAGGTGATGGCCGCAATCAGCAAGGCATGAGTCGGCAGCCAGAACAGCCGCGACCTTGCCACCGCGAAGATGTCGGTGGCAATAGCCCGCCGAACCTCAGCGCCGACTCCGCGTGACGAAGACCGAGAAACAGCAACGTCGTCCATACACACCAGCATGGCACTCGCAAACGCAGCGACCGTCACGTTCCCGTCAGGAAAAAACCAGCGACTCTTCGACGATGGCGGCCCTGGGGTGCGGCGCTTGTTGAGCCTACCCGTAGAATCACACTGACCACGGTTTCCGTCGCCCCCGAGCGAGTGCTAGGGCTCTGCCGTGCCGCGCCCCTGGACCCTGCTCGACTCGGTCGCCACGCCCGAAGGGCTGCTGGAACTGCGCCGCCGCGGCGAACGCGACTTCATGATCAGCATCGCGGGGCGCGTTCTCATGACCAGCATGATCACGCGTTCGGAGCTGACGCTCGCCGAACGGGGCTGCGGCGCCATCGCGCACGTGCGTGCGCCCCGTGTGTTGCTCGGTGGGCTGGGCCTCGGCTTTACCTTGCGCGCCGCGCTCGACGCTTTGCCAAGCCAAGCTCGCGTCGTCGTCGCGGAATTGAATCCGCGCGTCGTCGAGTGGTGCCAAGGTCCCGCCAGCGGCGCCGCAAGCGCGGCTGCCCTGGACCCCCGCGTCGAATTCGTCGCCGGCGACGTGACCGAGGAAGTCCGTCGTGTTGCGGAAAATCCAGGGCTTCCCCGCTACGACGCCATCTTGTGGGACCTGTACGTCGGGCCAGGGGACGCCCCCGCGGCCGAGCGCGATCCGCTCTACGGCAAGACCAGCGTGCGGCGCGCGTTCGCCGCCTTGAGCCCGCGCGGCGTCTTCGGCGTTTGGGGCGAAAGCCCGACGCCGACGTTCGAAACACGCTTGAAGAAAACCGGCTTCACGACCGAACTCGTGCGCACGAAGGGCGGAGGTTTGCACCACCTCGTCTTTCTGGGCACGCGTCCGCTTTCGTGACTCCTTCGTTAAGTCGTCACTCGAGCGTGCGTGTTTCGGCACGAAGCTGCGCTCGAAGTTGGCCCGAAACCTCGGCTTCGCCGCACATTCCTTGCGCATGTGGGTTCCAGTCAGCATAACCCGCCCCATGAGTCGGATTCATCTCATCGGTGGCGAAAAAGGCGGCGTCGGCAAGAGCACGGTCGCGCGCGTGTTGACCCAGTGGTGCATCGATCGGAATCATCCGTTTGCCGCTGCCGATGCCGACGTGTCGCACGGCTCACTCACCCGCGCTTACGGCGAATTCAGCCAGCCGATTGATCTGACTTCCTTCGCCAGCGCCGACGAAATCATGGATCGGGCTTTGGCCGCGGATCGGCGCGTGATCGTCGACTTGCCCGCCCAGAGCGCACGCCTACTCGAGAACTGGCTGGAGAGCGGCGACGTCCTCCGTTTTGCTCGCGAGGCCGGCGTCAGCCTCACGCTCTGGCACGTGAGCGACGGTGGATTCGATTCGGTGAAGGACTTCGGTCGCGTGCTCGATCGCTTCGGCGACCAGCTGCGCTATGTCGCCGTGAAAAACGCTGGCCGGGCGCGCGACTTTCGGCAGTTCGACGAATCGGAAGCCAGCAAGCGCCTCGAAGCCTACGGCGGGCGGGTCATCACTCTGCCGGAACTCGACTCGGCCACGATGTATGCAATCGACAGCAGCGGGGCGAGCTTGTGGTCCGCGGCTCATCGCGGCGAAGGCGAAGGCTCGCTCAAGCCGATGGAGCGACAGCGCACGCGCCTCTGGCTCGATCGCTGCTACGAGGCCATTGAAAGCCTCGGCGACACAGTCTGAGGCGAGAACACGTCGTCTGACGCGCCAGAACGCAGTCTGATTCGCGGAGCGCGGTCGCTTCTAGCGACGGCGTGCGCGACGACGATTCGATTTCTTTCCTTGGCGGGGAGCATCCTCGGTTGCTCCCCCGGGACTCGATGGTGTGGGTCGTCCGTCGTCGAATTGCACACGCCCGGGGCCTGTCCCGTGACGTGCTCCAGCCGCCGGTACGGCGCCGCCCGCGGCAGCAAGGGGCCGCGAGCCAGCAGGATGCGGCATCGGCCCCCCGCCACCTGAAAGTGCTCTGGACGAGCCGCCCGGCCTCGACGAGCCAGGCGCTGCGGAGCGCGCTTGCTGAGAATCTCCTGGCCTCTGAGGTCCCTGCGCGCCCGGTCGCGGGGAAGCCGGTCCGCCGGGGCGCACGGCGCCCGGGCGCGCGCCTCGCGGCCAGTCACCGGTCGGCGCCCGTAGGCTACGGTGCGACGTTGGAATGACGATCTCGACGCGACGAGGGCGCGGAGCGCCGGGCGCCGTGGGCGAACTAGGTTGACGGTTGACGGCGCCGGCACTGGGACCGCGTGTGCCCCCGCCCTGCGAGCGTTCGCGGCGGCGTTGCTCGTCTCGATTGGCCTCGCCCACGAGTGCCAAGACGAGATCCGTGTCGACGCGCTTGTTCGAGCCACGTACATGCCCAGTCAGTCGCGTCTCGGGAGTGAGGGTATTCTGCTCGAGAAGATTCCAAATCTCTTCGCCGTACGACAGCCGTCGACTGCCCGGCACGAAGCGCGACACGAAGCGATGCAGATTGTCGACGTCGCGCAGCAGCAACTTCCGAGCATTCAAATTGCGTGCAGGATCGACCGCTTGCGGGAAGTCGATCACCACTGGTCCGCCGGCGCCGATGAGGACGTTGAAGTCCGACAAGTCGCCGTGCACCACTCCGGCACATGCCATGCGCACGACCTGCTGAATCAGAAACTGGTAAATTTCAGATGCCTCACCGGGAGCGAAGCGCACGTCGCCGAGCCTGGGGGCGGGCATGCCAGCGTCGTCTTTGACCAGCTCCATGACCAAAACGCCCTCGAGGTAGTGCAACGGAGTGGGCACGCGCACCCCTGCGTAATGAAGCTTGTAGATCGTGTCGACTTCGGTATTGCGCCACGACGCTTCGTCTTGATCACGACCGTGACGTGAGCGGTTGTCGATGGCCCGCTGGTCACGGCTGTTCCTGACTTTGCGCCCCTCGGTGTAGTCGGCGCGATGCTTGAAACTCCGATTGTTGGCGTCCTTGTAGACCTTGGCGACGCACTCCTGACCGCCCGATTTGACGAGGTAGATTTGTGCCTCTTTGCCGCTCATCAACGGCCTGAGGACCTCGTCGATGATTCCATCGTCCACGAGGGCAATCAGCTCTTCTGGCACACGCATCGTCTTTGGCTCTCCTGGGAAAGCGTCCGAGCCGATGGATCCGAGGCCAGCGAACTCCGGACTGATCCCTTCGGGGTTTAGCACATCCAAACGCGACGAGCGCGCGAAATGCGTCTACTCGGGCGTGGCTGAACTGCCGCCGCTCAGCTCGACGTCGACCTCTGGTTTGCCCCGATAAAATACCTCACCTCGGTCAGAAACTGCGCCGGTCAAACTGTCAGCGGCCGCGACGCGCGCCACGGAGCCGCCCGACAATTCGACGCGCACCCGCGCGGCGGAGCACGAAAGAGCGTCCAAGTCGCCGCCGCCACTCAGCTCCACCTGGAGTTCGGTTGCCCGACCTTGCACGCTGAACTCGGACCCTCCGCTGCCGTCGAGCGCTAGCTCGCGCGCGTCGAGACCATCGATGCTTGCCCGCGCGCCGCCGCTGAGTTCGACGAGCAAACTGGGCGTCGTGAACGGCTCGATGGCGAGCTCTAGTCCGCCCGAGCCAGACACTTCTCTCAATTCTGGTGTGACGACTTCGATGCGAACGGGCCGCGTGGGATAGATGCCACCGACGCTCGCCGGCAGATCGACGCTCAACAGATCGCCGTACTGATCGATCCGCAGTTCATCGACGATGTTGTCGTCCCCGCTGATGCGGAGTGCTGGCTTGTCGCCCTGCGTCACCGTCACGTCGAACCCACAGCACACGGCAAGGCGTCGCAGGGGTTCGACTTCGGGCTCGCGAGTGACGATCTCACCCGAACCGTGCAGGCCACAGTCAGAAAGAAGCAGAAAAAAGGCGCGCGTCAGCAATGGTTGGATTTTCATGATCTGGACTCAGTGGTTCGCTTGGAGCGCATCCAGCAAAGCTCGAGCGTCGCGTTGTCGATAGCTGCCCGGTTGAGCATCGGCGAAAGGCCCGCGCGGCTTCCTGCTTGCGCCCCAGGCGCAAGAGGCACAGAGCCGAATTGTAGCGAGCCTCGGCGGACAGACGCCCCGGGGAACTTGCCCCGGTCGCTCGCGTTGTGTTCAAAGGCAGAGCTGCATGTTACCCGCTTGGTGTCATGCCTCAGCGCGTTCTCATCGTCGGCGCCGGCTTTGCCGGTATCAATTGCGCCAAGCGTCTCGGTAACGAAAAAGACGTGGAGGTGACGGTCATCGACCGGCGCAACCATCACTTGTTCCAGCCCCTGCTCTACCAGGTGGCAATGGCGGGACTGAGTCCGGCGGACATCGCCGTGCCGATTCGCAGCTTGCTGTCCAAGTTTCGCAACGTGCGCGTCGTGCAGGCCGAAATGACGGGCCTGCATTTCGATGCCGACGGCCAGGGCCGTGTGCGCGCCGGGGACCATGATTATCCGTTCGACTCGTTGTTGCTCTCGGCGGGCGCTCAGCATGCCTACTTTGGGCACGAGGACTGGGAACCGCTGGCGCCGGGCCTGAAGAACCTTGAGCAAGCGACGGAAATTCGCCGTCGAGTGCTCAGCGCCTTCGAGCGAGCCGAAGAAACGACCGACTCCAACGAACGCCGCGCAGCCCTGAGCTTCGTCGTCGTGGGCGGTGGACCCACCGGTGTCGAGTTGGCGGGTGCTCTCGGCGAGATGAGTCGCTTCACGCTGTCGCGCGACTTTCGCTCGATCGATCCCAAGCTGACTCGGGTCATCCTGATCGAAGCGGGGCCGCGCATTCTGCCCTCGTTTTCGGCCGAGTTGTCCGGTCGCGCCACGCGCGATCTCGAGCGACTCGGCGTGCAGGTGTGGACCCAGAGCCTGGTGACCGGCATCACCAAGGACGGCGTCGAGTTGGCTGGTGAGCAAATTCGCGCCAGCACGGTGCTCTGGGCGGCAGGCGTGCAAGCTTCGCCGACGGGCGCTCTCACGGGAGCCGAGCAAGATCGCGCAGGTCGCGTCGTGGTCAAAGACGATTTGTCGTTGCCCGCACACCCCAACGTATTCGTCGCTGGTGATCAGGCGTCGGTGAAGAGCGGACTGGACGGCAAGTTCTTGCCGGGTGTCGCGACGGTGGCTCTGCAACAAGGCGTGTTCGTCGCCAAGACGATTCTTGGCGACATGAAGGGCAAGCCGCGGACGGATTTTCGTTATTGGGACAAGGGCCAGATGGCGACGATCGGACGGCGGCGCGCCGTCTTGTCGAGTGGCAAGCTCGAGTTGAGTGGCGTGCTCGCCTGGGCGGCCTGGCTGCTCGTGCACATCTACTACCTGACAGGCTTCAAAAACCGCCTATTCGTGCTGATTCAGTGGGGCTACAGCTACCTGACGTTTGCCCGCGGAGCGCGGCTGATCGTCAGCAAAGAATGGCGCTCGTATCGCTCTCGAGCCGCCGAGGTCCCGCCCCCCGCAAGCTGACGTCTTGGCGGAGCGCCCCGAGTTCGGTCATGCTCGGGCAGCCGTGGCTCATTTGGTCGTCTCTCCAGGGCTCGTCTTGCCCGATCAGGAACTCTCCTGGGTTGCAGTCCGTTCGAGCGGGCCAGGAGGGCAGAACGTCAACAAGGTCTCGACCAAGGTAGAGCTGCGCTTCGATGTCGTGCAGAGCGCGGTACTTTCCGACGGCGTGAAATCACGCCTGCTCGCTTCGGCAGGCAAGCGTATCGACGCCACAGGTTGCTTGATTTTGACCTGTGACGTCACGCGCTCTCAAACGCAAAACCTCGAACTCGTTCGCAGCAAGCTGGCCGCAATGGTGCTGAGCGCCTTGACCCCGCCGCGCAAACGTCGGCCGACGCGTCCGACGAAAGCCAGCAATCAGCGGCGCCTGACTCAGAAGTCGATGACGAGCCAGAAGAAGGCCGACCGCCGCGGCGGAGATTGACCCCCGCCCGGCCTGAGCGGCGGATGCCGCCCTGGGCGACGAGTTCAGTCCGCAGCGCGCAGCGTCGCTTGTTCGATCTCGGCGTAGTCCGTGCCAGCGCAGCCCGGAGTGCTAGCGCCACCGTCGTCGGGTGACACCTCTTGCTTGCCGCAATCGGCAGGCGTGCCTTCGAAAACGGTGAGTACGCCGCTCGTCACATCCAGGGCCCAGTTGACGTCATAGCCGAACTGGAAGGTCGCAACTTTGCCCGCGTCGAACACGAAGCCCGAGATGCCGGTCTCCTGCTCGAAGACGTCCGCCTCGAAGGTCGCGGCCAAGTAGGCATCGCGAAACACATGAAGAACGCTGGGAGCGCCAGCGGGGTCGAGTTCGATGTTCGCAGAAAGTGCCCACTTCCCATCGATACGTCCGTCTGCTGATTCGGCGCGCGAAGAGAGTTCGAGAGTGACCGTCTCCACGTCGGACCAGGCGCCGTCGAGGTAGCAGATGCGCGAGACTTCGCTGTCGAGCGCAAGACCCGTCTTGTCGCCGTTCTGCCAGGTGAGATCCAAGTCGATGGGCTCGTCGACCAAAGCGACGAGTTCCGCGCCCCAGTCCGAATCGGCCGGGATCAGGTAGCCGTGTTCGCAAGATTCGACGGGGAAATGACCGAACTCGAGCCCCATGGCGGAAACACTCGCGCCGTCGTTGGCCTCGACCATGCCGCTGATTTTGCCCGAAACGCTGCCCGGCAAGAAACCCAGCTCGAGATTGTTCTGAATGCTCTCGCCATTTTCGGGGGTGACGACGGTGACGTCGAACGAGCCCTCGAGTTTTCCGGGGGACAGCTCAATCGATGTCTCGACCAGACGGGCCGCGCTGGCTCGGAACACGGCTTCGAAGTCGTCGTCGAACGCGCCGTTGTCACTCTTGACGTGCACGTTGGCCGTGAAGCGTAACTCGTCTTTGCAAGGCTCGTCTTCCGAAAGCGCATTCTCCATGCCGCCGTCGCCCTCTTTCGGTTCGAGGTCGACCAGTTCGAGAGTGGCTTCGTCGGCCGTCACGTCGAAGGCGATGGTCGACTCACCGGCGGCCGGCGCCAGCTCGACCGAGGTCTGGTTCGACGCCCACGCAAGCGACGCCGCATGCGACCCCTGTGCGAGCGCGATCACCTGCGCACCGGTGAAGCCGAGCGCCGTGGCTTCGGCCACGCCGATCTTCTTCTTTGACTTGACCTGGCAAGCGCCACCTTCGGAGTTGGTCCCGCCATCACCGTCGGCGCCAACCTGTCCACCGAACTGCCCATTGGTGCAGCCGGCGGCGAGGCCCATGAAAAACAAAACCGAAGTCAGCTGAAGTCGTAAGCGCATTTGGAAATCTCTCCTCAATCCCAGAGTTTCATCAAAGGTGCCCTGCAACCATGCGCATTGTGCACTTATTTTCTATTGAATTGCCCAGACGAGTGCAGTTCGCCACTATTGTCGGGTGCAATGGGACCTTCTGAGTTCGGAGCTCGTTCGCGCGCTGCGCGGCAAGCGCACCCAAAAGCAGCTGAGCCAGAAGCTCGGCTGTCGCAGCAACGTGCTCTTTGCCTGGGAGAATGGGCGGGACTCGCCTTCCGCCCGCAAGTTCTTCGAGCTCTGCCACGCGACAGGCAAGCCCCCTATGGCCATCCTGGCCCAGTTCAAGCGCGGTGAGCCGGAAAGCTCGGTCCTGACCCAAGCGGGCACGAGCGAATGGCTGCGCCTGCTCGCCGGCAACCGCAGCGCACCCGAACTCGCGCGCGGGCTCGGACGCGATCGCTACGCCGTCGGACGCTGGTTGCGCAGTCAGACGGAAATGCCGCTCCCCGTGTTGCTGGAGTTCATCGAGCTGACCACTCTCGGCCTGCTCGACTTTCTCGCCTGCGTCGTAGACCCCAGTTCCCTCCCCCAAGTCGCGCTCAGCTACCAAAGACTCGAAGCCGCTCGCGCCTCGGCGCGAGAAAAACCTTGGTCCCACGCCATCGTCCACATGGTCGATCTCCCCTCGTACGCGCGCCTTCCGCGCCACGAGCCCGGCTGGTTTGCGTCGCGTCTTGGCATCACGACCTCGGACGAACAGGAGTGCTTGGCTCTGCTCGTTCAAATGGGACGTCTCAGCTGGGACGGCGCCTGCTATCGCAGCACGGCCGTGCTCAACGTCGACACCCGGAGCGATGCCGAGGCCACGCGCCAGTTGGCAGCTTTCTGGATGCGACAAGGTGCCGAGCGCGTGGCGACGGGCGGCAGCGGACGCTTCGCTTTCAACACCTTCGCCGTCAGCCGCAAGGACTTCGAGCAGCTTCGCGAACTACAGAGCCGCTACTTTGCCGAGCTGCGCAGCTTGATTGCGGAGTCGAACGTCGCCGAAGCCGTAGCCGTGGCGACCTTCCAGCTCTATCCGTTGTTTGTCGAACCGGACGGCGAATAGAACGACGCTTGTGGACGGCGCGGCCGACTCGGGCAGCGATGCCGACATCAGCGCCGACGTCGACGACGGCTCCGCTATTGGCGGCGTGGATGCCGACAGCGGCAGCAGCGGTGGAAGTGGCCCCACGGGGCCGTACTCGCTGCCTGCGGGCTACACCAAGGCGGAGCTGGGCGGCTGGAAGCTGGGTCCGCCAGTCACAGGGAACTCGGCGGGTGCTGGTGACGAATGCGGCGCCGAAATCATCGGCGTGGTGCGCGACTTCAAGCGCGGCGACGACGCGGGCAAAACCTACCAGGGTCAACCGCTGCCCACTGGACACGCGGAGAGACCTTCACCTTCGAAGGCGACGACCATCTGTGGGTGTTCATCAACGGCAAGCTCCCTCTCGATCTGGCTGGTCTGCATGCCAAGGCGACCGGATCGGTCAACCTCGACGCGCAGGCCCGCTGCCCTCGGCATCACGCCAGGCAACAACTACAAGCTCGAGCTGTTCCACGCCGAGCGCGGCATGGCCGAGTCACATTTCCTCATCGACACCACGCTCAAATTCACGCAGTGCGGTGAGATCGTCGTGAAGTAATGCACAATTGGCTTTGCTCGCCCCCCCGAGCGACCGGCAGCGCCTACAGAGCTCGCTTTCTCCGCACCCGCTCTCCGGACAGAGGTTCGCGGCGCAAGTGCCGTATCCACCATCGCAAACGCAAACCGCTCCTTGCACACAATCCGAGTCCGCCACGCACCCATAAGCGCACCTATGTCGATGGGGAGGCGCCGAGTTGTCGCGACTTTCAGAGACGCAGAGACCATACGGTTTTTCCCGACAATCTGAATTGGTTCGGCACTCGCTCGATGGAGCGACTTGGTTCGCGGCGGGGTCGGGATCGGGATCGTCCGGGGTAGTCGGACACACCTTCTGCTCGGCGCGAAACTGCATGTCCACGGACCCAAGCGTGATGCGTCGAAAGCCGGTGTCCAAGCGCGCCGTCCCCGCAAGGAACGGCGATCCCTTCGCAATGTCCGTCGGGCCTACGACGCCATGAAGAAGCTTCCGCGCTGGCTTCACGATCTCGGGACGCGTCACCGACGCTGCATTCGGCGGCTCCGGGCGCTCCTTGCATGCCGACAGAAGAAGTCCGAACGCAAACCCGACGACCAGTCGGTGTCGATGGTGGTTCAAAATGCAACTCCCGGCCAGTAGCCCATGATCGGTTTAGGATACCCCGGATCGAGTTTGTCGAGCGCAGCGGTATTGCTGAGCTGAAACCTCTCGTATTCAGTTCCTTTGAAGAAGTAGGCTTTCGTCCAGATGACGAGGGCGTAGTTGATTCCACTCGCGCTCGTCCATGATGCTGGCCATCCCGAAATTCTAGACGAAATGGACGCGGGCGCCTTCGAACCAGTCCGATCAAAAGACCTTGGTACCGTCCGGAACGGTCGTGTCGGCGCCGGTACCCGTGCCCCAGCAGCGCACGTCGCCATCGACGGTGATTCCGCACGAACGACCCTTGCCGGCGCTGAGTTCGAGGAACTTCACGTCGGTAGGAGGGGGCATGGTCTCGGCTCCCCAGCAGTAGGCATTGCCGGTTTCGGAGATGGCGCAGGCATGTCCGTCACCTACGACGACTTGGGCAACCGTGTCGCCGAGCGGGTGCCCGCTCACGCCGCCGCCGTTGCATTCGAGCGCGCCAGCGACGACCGAGCACCAACTCAGGTATCAGTCAGCCGAAACGAGTGGACCAGTTGGATTGCCCGCTATGGGCGAATACCCCCAGCATGTGGCCGTGTCCGTCTTAACGGCGCAGAGGGTCGCGCCGGTTCCAAACCGTACCATCCAGCTCCACTGGCGAACAAGGGCGGCCGGCGGCTCAGATGCGTCGGGACCGCGCGGCGCAGTTCACGATTCTGGTCCTTGTCGAACATCGAGCACCCGCAGGCTGTCCAACAAGTCGAGAGCCTCGAGCAGGCTACGAAAGTCCGCCGTCAACTGTGCGCGCAGCGTCACAAGTTCTCCCGAGCGTGGATGGGAAAACTCGAGCGACCGGCAGTGCAAGCCGAGCCGATGAAAGCCGTAGTTCTCTCGAAAATGCCGGTTATGGTCGCCTTTTCCGTAGCGGACGTCGCCGATCAGCGGGTGACTCGCGTGCTTGAGGTGTCGACGGATTTGGTGGAGACGCCCGGTGAGGGGGCGTGCTTCGTACAAACCGTAGCGGCCGGCTGCGCCCAAGAACCGAAAATCGGTTATGGCAGGCCGGCGCTCACTCGACTTGTCGCGTGCCAGAGCATGGTCGACGCGGCGCAGCTCGGGATCGTGCCCGCGACACAGCGCCAGGTACGACTTCTTCACGGCGCGCGCGTCGAACTGGGCTTGCAGACGCGTCACGTCTTCGGGATCGAAGGTGAACAGCAGCACGCCGCTGGTCGAACGATCGAGGCGATGAACCGGGTAGACGTGCCGACCGATCTGGTCGCGCAGCATCTGGAGTACGGGTCGTGCGTCACGGCCCCAGCCGCGGTGCACCAGCGCGCCGGCCGGCTTGTTTACCGCCACCAAGAACTCGTCCTGGTAAAGAATCTCGAGCGGAATGTCGCCGTTTGCTGGTGGCTCGATCGACTCGAAATCCGGCTCGCCTGAAGGCTCGCCCTCGAAAGTGCCCGGCGCCTCGAAGGTTCGACGCGGCCGGGGCTGCTCACCAGGCGCGAGGCCACGCATGGCCCATGTGTCCTTGACCATGCGCCGAAACAGGACTTCGAGCTGCTCTTGAATGGCGGCGCCTTCGAGCACGCCCAGGCTGCGGGCAATGGCCTCGAACGTCGCCAAACCGCCAACCTTGAGCTCGGTCCGCAAGCCCCATTCCGTGGGCGTGCCCGCGGGCAAGAGCACGCGCTCCGCCCGCTCGACGCCGGGCAGGCGCCGAGCGGCCCGGGTTGCTTGGCGCCAGTTCCCGTCGGGAACGATGAGTGTGACCGGCCGCGGATCAGCGTCGGTGATGACCTCTTCGAGTGGACGCGCATCCTTGCTGGGAAACAGCAGGAGCACGCGCCGGCCTTCGTCGAACAACGGATTGAGATCGAGCAGCTGGTCGGCGCGACCATGCACGAGCAGTTGGCTGTTCGGTAGCGCGGCCAGAGCGAGTGGCCCGGTGGCGGTCGTCTTGGGCACCTCGCGGTAGTGCATGACCAAGACGATGCGCGTGGTGAGCTCGAGCACCGGAATTTCCGAGCACAGGCAGCGAGCCACGTGCAGTCGGCAGCGCTCGCAGCGCTCGGCTCTCTTGGAACGAGGACCCACAGCGCGCTCGTAGCGCTTTTTCTGCGACCTGAAATGCCAATTCCACTCGATTCCACCCAGACCACCCGCGGTGGCGCGAAACCAGCGGCATCGGCGCCACGTAGGATTACAGTGTCCAGTTCGGGCGAGAAACTCCGATGATCAAACTATCCTTTTTTGGTCGATTTTTTTTAGGTCGCAAAGTCGCGTGCCTGCTCCTAGCTGTCGGCCTCGCCGTTGGCTGCCGCACCACACCGCAGGGAGACGCCGGCGTGCCACCTGCCTCGGACGCCAGCGCCGCGTCCCCTTCCGCTCCAGCGCCGTCAGGTGCCCTTCCGAAAGCGAAACCCATGTCGAATACGAGCTACCAAAAGCCATCCGATGCCGAGCTCAAGCAACGCCTCAGTCCCCTGCAATACGAGGTCACTCAAAACGATGCCACAGAGCCACCGTTTCAGAACGCGTTCTGGAATAACCACGAGGCCGGTCTTTACGTCGACGTGACAACCGGCGAACCGCTGTTCAGTTCGCGCGACAAATTCGAGTCGGGCACGGGCTGGCCAAGCTTCACTCAGGCCGTCGATCCCGCTCGCGTGACCTCCATCACCGACACGACCTTCGGCATGCGTCGCACGGAAGTGCGCTCCAAGGCCGGCAGCGCTCACCTGGGGCACGTCTTCGAGGACGGCCCCCAGCCCTCGGGTTTGCGGTACTGCATCAATTCGGCTTCTCTCCGCTTCATTCCGACGGCGCGGCTCGAAGCAGAGGGCTACGGCGCCTACTTGTCGCAGGTGACGGGCGAAGCGCGCGCGCCGAGCGCAGAGGACAACCAGAATTCCTGCGCCTCCCCCGCTGCCGGCGCCGCGCCGGGCTGCGAAGCCACGTTGGAGACGGCCGTGCTGGCCGGTGGGTGCTTCTGGGGCATGGAAGAAATCCTACGCAAGGTACCGGGCGTGCTCGAAACCGACGTCGGCTACGCCGGCGGCAAGACCAAAGATCCGACGTACCAAACCGTCAAGCGCGGCGACACGGGCCACGCCGAGTCGATCCGCATCGTCTTCGACCCGAAGAAAATTTCATACGCCGAGCTGCTCGAAAAATGGTTCTTCCGCATGCATGACCCGACGACCGTCGATCGTCAGGGCAACGATCGCGGTAGCCAGTACCGCTCGGCGATCTTCGTGCAAAATGCCGAGCAACGCAGCGTCGCCGAAGGCGTGAAGAAGAAGGTCGATCAGACTGGAAAGTGGGGGGCGCCGATCGTCACCCAGATCGTCGACGCCGGCCCGTTCACGCCGGCCGAGGGCTACCACCAGGACTATCTGAAAGAAAATCCCGGTGGCTACACCTGCCACTTCTTACGCGACTGACTTGTCGGTCCGAAATCGTCAACCGGGGAGTTCGAGCAACCGCTCGAGCTCCCCGCTTTCGTACAGGTCGTGGAGTTCGTCGCAGCCACCCATCGATTGGCTGCCGATGAAAATTTGCGGAACCGTGCTCTGACCCGTCGCTTCACGCAGCCATTGGCGTTTAGCGGTGTCCCCTGCGACGTTGATGGCTTGAAACGCGACGCCGAGCCGATCCAAGAGACCGCGGGCGCGAACGCAGTAGCCACAGCCGGGCGTAAAATACAAAGTGACGGTCTGGGCCATGAAGACTCCTTGGCGGGAAGTCTAGCTCCGGAGCGCGTGCAAGACGAAGTTGTTGAGCTTGCGGTCGATGGCGAGCGGCGGGACCTCGCTGGTCACGCGATCAAAGCCATTTTGGCGGAGCAGCAGCTTGATAGCGTCAAGGCGGCCATCCATGTCGTGTCCTTCCAGGACGACTTGACGCACCTTGGCCCAAGTGGCGGGTCCCAGCCCCTGCAGCACTTGGAGCTCCGCGCCCTCGACGTCGACCTTGAGCAAGTCGATGCGCTTGACGCCTTCGCGTGTGGCGACCGCTTCCACCGTTTCGAGCGGGCAACGCAGCTTCGTGCGCCCGATCGCACGCTCGAACACGTACTGGCTCATGGCGCCGCGCGGAATGCTGGCGACGGCGCGAGCGATGGCGGAACCGGCGACTCGACCGACCGCGCCCGGCACTGTGCGCTCGACCGAACGACCCGCACTCTCACCTTTTGCAGAAAAGAATGCCGCGAACTCGCCGCGCTTCTCGTCGAGATGCTGGGTCGTGTCGCAGGGCAGGCGCTTGAAGTAGTGGAACTCGGCGTGCGCTGGTTCACCCAGCGCGGTCAGACCGACGGGGAATAGTTGCACTTGTGAGTCAGAGAGCAGCGGGCTGGTTCGCAGGTTCTTCTCGAGCGCCTCGTACACCTGAGGGATCGGCTCGAAGCAGTACAAGTTGAGGCCTCCGCCCGACTTCTGGGCTGCGTGCAGCGCGAAGGCTCCGATGTTGGCGCCGACGTCGAAAACCACGTCGCCTGGCTTCAGGCCGATGCCGTGCCGGAAGTACTCATCGATCTCGTCCACCAGGTCGTTGAACTGGCCCCCTGCGCCCAACGGGTAGAACACGCGACCGAGCGACGGGACGGTTTTCGAGAGCAACATGGCTGCGGGGCGTCTCCTTCCTGGGGATACTTGTCAAGGCAGCGTGCCCCGCGGCTCAAGCTGGCGTGCCGAGCCCCGAGCGCTGCGCCCACGGTGAGAGGTTAGAGTCGTTCGGCTAGTAATTCTCCGGCTGCGAAGTCGGCTGCGCGCGCGGTGACGGCCATTTCGGTCAGTGTGGGGTTCTGCCAACCACAGCTCGGCCAGCAAGCGCCATCGACCACGAAGACGTTGGGTGCTTCCCAGACCTGATTGAACGAATTGACCACCGAATCGGTCGGGCTCGTGCCCATACGCGCTCCACCGACTTCGTGCACGAACAGACCCGGCGTGGAGCGCTGCCACTCTTTCTGCATCGTGCGAATGAAGCCACCCACGACGGGCATGTGCACCAGGTCGGTGATGGGTGCGATTTGTCCGCCAGCCGCGGCGATCATTTCGTTCGTGGCGTTCTGCGCCGCTTGAGCAATCTTGATGTCGGCGTCCTTCCACTGACACGAGATGTGCGGAACGGGCAGGCCGAATACGTCGCGGACTGTGGGGTCGAGAGTCACCTGGTTTTCGAAATGAGGCAGCGCCTCGGAGCGTGCACACAAGAAACCGAAGGCTTCGCCCGGCTTGCGGCGCAGCACGTTGGGAATGCCGATGCGTTGGATGCCACCCCAAAAGCCAAAGCCGCGCAGATGGTCTTCCTCGGGTCCGTCCAGGTTCTGGTAACGGGGAATGAGGATGCTGTCGCTACCCAACAGTTCGTACTCCGCGCCGCGATCGGGCACGTCCGGCAGGTGAAAATACGTATTGTTTGCCAGGTGATCCATCATGTAGTGGCCCAGCACACCCGACGACGCTCCGAGGCCACCCGGGTGTCCCGCGTCCGCCGAGTTCAAGAGCAAGCGCAGGCTCTCGATCGTCGAAGCGCACAAGAACACGACGCGGCCTCGCACCTCTTCGCGCTCGCGCGTTTCGGTATCGAGGATCTCCACCCCGCGCACTCCCGAACCATCGGTTCGAAACTCGAGCCGCACGGCAACCGAGTTCGCGCGGATCGTGACGCGTCCCGTCTGCAGCGCGAGGGCCAGGCTGGTGGCTTGGCTCGACAAGCGCGAATGCGTCTCGCCGGCGCGCGGACGCCGCCCGGCGCGAATGCCGCGTGAGGAAAGCACGTGGCGGCCCTTGAATTTCTCTTCGACGCGGTGCTTGAAGACCACCTCGGCCGGCGTGAGTGGACGCGGCTCGCGATAGGAGCCGTCGGGTAGCTGCGGGAGGCCATCGCGGGAGCCGTGGATACCGAATAGTCGCTCGATTTCGGAGTAGTACTGGTCCAGGTCGGCGTGGCAAATCGGCCAATCGGGTCCGTAGCCATCGCGCCGCGAAGCCTTGAACTCGTAGTCCGAGAAGCGCGGGGTGACGCCATCCCATGTCAAGGTCCGGCCGCCGAGCTGTCGACCGCGAATCCAGCGATACGGCTTGTCGTCTGGTGTCGTGTACGGATGGTCCACGTCGTCGACGAAGAAATCCGGATTCGTGGTCCAATAGGTTGCGTGAAACTTCTGAGTTTCCTGGCGATGGCTCACGTAGTGCCGGTAGAGCTGGCGCGACAAGTTCGCCACCGTCTCTCCATAGTCCTTGCGTTCACTCACCATCGGACCGGCCTCGAGCACCAGGACTCGCAATCCGCGTGCGCTCAGCTTGTGAGCCGCAACGCCGCCCGTCGCGCCGGAGCCGATGACGATGGCGTCCCAGATTTCTGATTCTTTCATGGCTACTCTCGCGCCTTCGTTCAGCCGTGCTCGAGCCAGCGACAATCCTCGGGACTCAAGTGGATGTCTGCCGCCTCCTGGTTGGTCCTGAAGTGCATCGCCGATCCGACGGCGATGATCGGGTGCACAGGAAAGGGCTGGTGAAACAGGTATGCCAAGGCGATTTGGGTCGGCTGCACGTTGAGCCTTTCGGCCAACTCCACGGCACGAAGCTTCTTCGCGTAGTTGGAGGCGTGCAGGTACGCAGGCTGCAAACTGCTCTTCGGCGCAGAAGAAAAGAAGCCCCGACCGAGCGCCGAGTAGGCGAGCACAGGCATGCCCGAACGAGCGTAGAATTCACGCGCGACCTTCTGGGACGCGCCAGCGATGCTCACGCATCCCTTCCAAGGCGGGGTGGACCACTCGGCGAGTGAAAAATGGGGGCTGCTGACGCACGGACCAGGCACGCCGAGGGAGGCGGCCGTGCGCTCGAACGCGAGGATGCGATCGTGCTGCCAGTTCGACACACCCCAAGCACCGATCTTTCCGAGGCGACGGTGCTCGTCCAGCGCCAATGCGAGCTTTTCCAGGTTCGCGGCCGGGTGATCGCGATGGAGCAAGTAGAGGTCGAGACGATCCGTGCGCAACCGCTTGAGCGACGCGTGGAGATCGCCCGCGATGTCATCGATGCCCAAGCGGTTGGGACGGACGATCGGATACGGATGGCCCCCCTTGGAAACGATGAACAGGTTGTCGCGCACACGCCGTGAAACGAGCCAATCTCCAAGAAGCCGCTCGCTTCCTCCCAGCTGATAGGACGCGGCCGTGTCCAACGCCTCGGCCCCAGCTGCGAGCAACTCGTCCAAGACCCGGAACGTCTCGTAGTCGTTGGCCGGACCAATCCCCCCCGGGAGGACGCTGCCAAGGCGTTCGGTACCGATCAGCAGGCGCGGGATCGACAGTGCTGCCGTCCCCGCTCGGCTCGGCGACTCATGGGTTCCAGGCACGCGGGGTTTCTCCACTCTGGCCTGGATTGAGTCAAGGGCCGTGCCCCGGGTCCGAACAACCTTGCCCCGAGGGCCTCTGGCCGCCGGCGGCCGAACCGTTACTATGCAGCGGTGGGCTACGAGAAGGTTCTGGCCAGCTTCGACGTGGCTGACCACGAACAGGCGTTGGGCGCGCTCTTGACGTGCTTGCCTGGTTCCGTCTTGTGGCTCGACGCCGAGCTGCGGGTGCGCGGACTCAATCGCGAAAGCGTTCCCGGCATGCACGAGCGCCTGCTTGGGCAGAACATATTGGACTTTGCCGGGTCCGAAGATCGGTTGGTCGCCGAGCGCTGTTACGAGGCCGCGCGCGCGACAGGATTGCCACAGAAATTGTCGTCCCGCTCGATCGATACCAACGGCAAGATCTTGGCATTCGAGACCGAGGTCGCGCCTCTCGTTCGAGAGGGCATCCTCTGGGGTTTTTTGCTGTATTCGCGCGATGTGACGCAGTTTGTTCGAGGCGAGTCCAACTTGGCTTTGGCTGTGCGCGCAACCGGAATGGGGCTGTGGTCGTTCGACGTCCGACAAGGCGTCGTCGAATGGAACCCGGAAATGTACGCGATCACGGGCAGCGAAGTGCCGCTCGATCCCTCTCGCTATCTGGCCGATCTCGTTCACCCCGACGACCGGCCCCTGACGACGCTCGAAAAGGAGCGCGCGTACGATCGCGGGGCACTCGAGTCCGCTCCGCACCGCATCGTTCGTCCCAACGGCGAAGTGCGTTGGGTGATGACGCTGGGCAACATCGAACTCGGCACTCAGGGTCAGCCGGTGTTCATGCATGGCGCGACCATCGACATCACCGACCAGAAACTGCAAGAACAGGCGGTGATCGCGGCCAAGAAGTCGGAAGCAATCGGCCTCTTGGCCGCTGGAATTGCCCACAATTTCAACAACCTATTGTGCGTAATCACGCCCGCGCTCGAAGCTTGGACCCGAACGGCCACTACCCAAGAATTGCCGCTCGCTCGCGACGCGAGCATGGCCGCTCACCGCGCTGCCGACCTCGTCAAACAACTCGTTTCTTTCGCCCGTCTTTCCAAGGAGTCCAGCCCGGAAGTGCGGAATTTGCGTGAGGTCGTCGACGAAGCCTTGCGTCTCGGTGGACGCGTTGTCGGCGAGGGGTTGGAGCTGGACGTCGAGCTTCCCGAGTCTGGCGTCTCATTTTCGTCGCTCGACGGACAGCTCGAGTCGGTGATCGTCAACTTGATCGTCAACGCGCGCGATGCCCTCCGCGACGTCGGACGCACTCGGGGACGCATGACGGTCCGAACTGATCTTGACGCAGTCGCCCCGCCCGCCCAGCTCGACTTCGTCGGCCCCTGGGTGGCGCTCGAATTCCACGACGACGGACCCGGGATGACCGAAGAAGTGCGCGAGCGCATTTTCGATCCATTCTTCACGACCAAACAGCCTGGCCGTGGCACGGGCCTCGGCCTTTCGACCGCTTATGCGACGATGACCAGGCTCGGCGGCGCCATCGAATGCCGTTCCCTCGTCGGCGAGGGCACGACTTTCGTCTTGTACGTTCCACGCCAAGCGCTGGCGGCGCCTGTGGAGCAGGCGCAGCAACTGGAAGCGGCGACGCCAGCCGCGGAGCTCGCCGTGTTGGTCGTCGACGACGAAGAGCTGGTGCGCCGCGCCCTGCTCGGCATGCTGGGTCGGGGTGGACTCGTACCCGTGGGCGCATCGGGGGCCGCCGAGGCGCTCGAGTTGCTCGAACGACGCACCTTCGACGTGGCGCTACTGGACCGCAGCATGCCGGGCTTGGATGGTGTCGAACTCGGTCGCAGGCTCCGGCGCTCGCACCCCGACATGAAGTTGCTGTTGGTGACCGGGAGCGAGGTAGCAGCCGACGAAGCTGCCGTCTTCGACGGGATGTTGCAAAAACCGCTTGGCGGGCACGAATTGCTCGCAGCTGTTGCGGCGCTCTTTCGGCATTACTGATCTCCTTCGCTCCAGATTTCCCAGTCCCGGCTGCCTTGTGCGACCCCGACGCGCGTTCCCTCTTCTTTGCCTCGTCTCCGAGGCGGGCCTATCAAGGAAGGAGCGCCATGTCGTTCGTCCTTTCTTTCGATGCAGGCACCACCAGCGTTCGAGCCATCGTCGTCGACGACCAAGGCAAGATTCACACGGTGGCACAGAAGGAGATTCGACAGATCTACCCGGAGCCCGGCTGGGTCGAGCACGACGCCCACGAAATTTGGTTTTCGCAAATGGCGGTGGCTGTCGAAGCGTTGGGGCGCGCTCGCATCAAGCCCCACGACCTGGCCGCGGTCGGCATCACCAACCAGCGTGAAACGGTAGTTGTCTGGGATCGATTGACGGGCGAGGCCATTCACAACGCCATCGTCTGGCAGGACCGCAGGACGGCGCAGTTCTGCGATCGCTTGCGCGCCGAAGGGCACGAGCCCTTGGTGCAGGAACTCACCGGCTTACGCATCGATCCCTACTTTTCTGCGACCAAGCTCTGCTGGATTTTGGACAACGTCCCGGGCGCGCGCGCGCGCGCGGAAGCCGGCGAGTTGTGCTTTGGAACAATCGACAGCTGGCTCGTCTGGAAGCTGACGAGCGGGGCTCGCGTGCACGTCACCGACGCGAGCAATGCCAGTCGCACGCTCCTTTACAATCTGCGCACTGGGACGTGGGACGACCAGCTGCTCGCTTTGTTTCGCATCCCGCGCGCGCTCCTGCCAGAAATCCGCTCTTCGAGCGAGGTTTACGGTACGATCAGCACCTCCTTGGGCCTTCAAGGCGTGCCCATCGCCGGCATGGCTGGAGATCAGCAAGCGGCGCTGTTCGGGCAGTTCTGCGTCGAGCCCGGTCTGGCAAAAAACACCTACGGCACTGGTTGCTTTCTGCTGCAGAACATCGGCAGCGAACCGACCGCCTCGAAGCACCGTCTGCTCACTTCTGTAGCTTGGCAGTTTGGACAGAAGCGGGAGTTTGCGCTCGAAGGCAGCGTCTTCGTCGGTGGCGCGGCATTGCAGTGGTTGCGCGACGGACTCGGGCTCGTACGTTCGGTGCAGGAGATCAATGCGCTGGCCGAGTCGGTGCCGAGCAGCAATGGCGTCTATTTCGTGCCGGCATTCACGGGCTTGGGCGCGCCCCACTGGGATCCGTACGCCCGTGGTCTGATCGTGGGCCTGACGCGCGACACTTCGGCGGCGCACATCGCGCGCGCCACCATCGAGGGGGTCGCCTTTCAAGTCGCCGACCTGATCGAGGCCATGCAAGCCGACACCGGACAGGCCTTCCGCGAACTGCGCGTGGATGGGGGAGGTTCGAACAGCGACCCCATGATGCAGTTTCAGGCCGATATCTTGCAGATCCCGGTCGTCCGCCCCCGAGTGGTCGAGACCACGGCTCTCGGTGCCGCGTACCTGGCTGGACTCGGCGTCGGTTTCTGGAAGGACGTGCCGAGCCTGGCCAGCCAGGCCGAAGTCGAGCGGGTCTTCCAGCCGCAGATGTCGCGCGATGAAAGTGAGAGCGCACGGGCAGGCTGGGCTCGCGCACTGTCGCGCTCCAAGGCTTGGATCGAGAGTGAGACCCAAAGTCCATGAGGCGCGAGGACATGCAAGCGGCTGTGGCTCAACGCACCGAGCCTTGGGATTTCATCGTCATCGGTGGGGGCGCCACCGGCGTCGGTGTCGCCATCGATGCAGTCACGCGGGGCTATTCCGTACTCTTGCTCGAACGTTTCGATTTCGGCCAAGGCACTTCGAGTCGAAGCACCAAGCTCGTTCATGGTGGCGTCCGCTACCTGGAGCAGGGCAACGTCTCGCTGGTGATGGAGGCCCTGAAGGAGCGTGGTTTGTTGCGTCAAAACGCGCCGCATCTGGTCAATGAGCTGCGCTTCGTCGTGCCCAGCTACTCGTGGTGGCGTGGCCCGTTTTACGGCATCGGCCTCAAGCTGTACCAAATGCTGGCTGGCAAATACGGCTTTGGTCGTTCCGAGTTCATCTCAAGAGAAGAGACGCTCGAGGCCCTGCCCAACGTGAACCCCGAGGGACTCGTCGGCGGCGTCGTCTACTACGACGGGCAGTTCGACGACAGCCGTCTGTTGATTCACCTGGTCGCCACAGCCGCTCGTTACGGCGCGGCGCTGCTCAACTACGCGACGGTCACGGCACTGATCGAAGGCGACGACGGGACGCTCGACGGCGTGACCTTCCGCGACGGCGAATCGGGCAGTCTCCACCAGGTACGCGGTCGCGTCGTGATCAACGCCGGCGGTCCGTTCAGCGACGCCGTGCGCGTCCTGGGCGACGCAGACGCCCGCCCGATGATTGCGCCCAGCCAGGGCGCGCACCTCGTGCTCGATCGCAGCTTTCTACCGGGTGAGTCGGCCATCATGGTGCCGCACACCAGCGACGGTCGCGTTCTGTTCGCCATTCCGTGGCACGACCACACGCTGGTCGGCACGACGGACACGGCCCTCGCCGAGGCGAGCGTCGAACCCATCCCGCTCGAGCGCGAACTCGAATTCATGCTCGAAACGGCTAGTTTCTATCTGGCCAAGAAGCCGAAGCGCACCGATATTTTGAGCGTTTTTGCCGGCATCCGCCCGCTGGTGAAGGGCGGCGGAGGCAAGAGCACCGCGGCATTGTCCCGCGACCACACCATCCACATCGATCAGAACGGCTTGATCACCGTCACGGGCGGCAAATGGACGACCTACCGCAACATGGCGGAGGACTGCGTGAATCAGGCCGCGACCTTGGCCGATCTGCCCGAAAAGAACTGCATGACCAAGCTGCTGCACGTCTACGGCTACCATCCGGATCCGAAGTCGCTCGGTTCGCTCGGTGTGTACGGCTCCGACGCAGCCGGCGTGCTCGAACTCGTTCGTGAGCGACCGGAATGGGGAGCGCGTCTCGACGCCGCTCTGCCTTACATCGAGGCCGAGGTCGTTTGGGGCGCGCGTCACGAGATGGCGCGCACTCTCGAAGACGCACTATCGCGGCGCACACGTGCTTTGATCCTCGATGCGCGTGCCGCGCAGCGAATGGCGCCCCGCGTCGCGCAGCTATTGGCCGAAGAGCTGGGACGCGATGACGTCTGGCAGAGCGAAGAACTCGCGCGCTTTGCGCAGCTCGCTGCTGGCTACTTGCCGAGCGAAAATCCCAGCACGATCGGGTCGTGATCGCTCGAACGAAAGGGCCCCGGCTCGTCGATTTCACCAGCGTAGCCAAGAGTTGCTGCTTCGTCGGCATTGATGTGCCAGACGCCGGCTCCAGTCACTCCAGTAGAGAGTTCAGGGGTCGTGAAGGCGTGGTCGAGCAGGCCGGCTTCGCCCTTGAACACGTAGGAGTAGCGATCGTGCAGCGCGAGTCGTGTCTCCAGTTCGGGCACGAGTCCCGCGGCTTCGAACAGCAGCAGCGATTGTTCGCCCGGCAGTGCGTTGAAGTCACCAACGACGACGACCCGTGACGTGGCGGCCGCGACACGCACGTCGTCGACGAAGCGCAGCAAAGCCTGCGCCTGCCGGACACGCTCGGCACCGAAGCAGCCGTCTCCGAAGTCGCGTTCGAGTCCGCTGGCTCCCTGGCAGCTCTTGCTCTTGGCGTGCGTCACGATCACGGCAAAATTCTCGCCCGCGCGCGTGAAACCCTGCGCCTGCGGCGGCCGGCGATGCACAGGGTCGCCGTCGCTCCGTGCGCTGTCCGCCAGCAGCGAGACACGGCTCGGCCGGTAGATGAGTCCAACGCGGATGGCATCCGTCCCGGGGTACGTTGGCTCGGCCACCCGCTCGTACGAGTCGTTTTGACTCGCGTTCAGGGCAACGACCAAGTCGTCGAGCGCGCGGCTTCCGCTGTTTTCGAGTTCGACGAGCGCGATGACGTCGGCATCCAGTGCCGACAACGCTTGAGTCAACTTTTGCCGCTGTCTCTCGAGTTGGTCCGCGCTTTCTGCGCCGCGACCACCCAGTTCGACGAAGTAATTTTCGAGATTGAACGACGCCAGCCTCACCTCGCCGCCCACCTCGGGTGGCAAGGGGGGACGCGGATTGTCCGCGACGAATGCGGGACGCACGGCGGGCTCGAGCCAGTAGTCCTCGCCCCTTTGACTGAGGACGCCCTCGGCCACTTGGAGTCGATCACCCAGACGCGGCGGCGCTCCGGGACCGTCGCTGCCGAGCACGTCCAGCCCCAGACGCAGCTGGATGACAGGTGATGCGCCCGGTCGAGGCGCGAACAGCCGCGACGGACTCGACAGCATCACGGTGCCCGTCGACCAAGAGAAGCTGTCGGTGACCACGAGCGGCGATGCGAACTGCACCCGCATGCCCTCGAAGCGTTCGAACTCTGCCTCGTCTGCTCGGACCCGAGCGACCGGCGGCAGTGCATCGAGGCCACAGAGCAGCACCTGATCGGCTTCGAGCGTCGTCAGCCCAGCCTGCTCTTGGAGCCGCCCTCGAACGCGAACCCGCTGCCCTACGCCCGACGGCACTGTCGACCAAGCGACGAACAGCCCGTCGGAAGTCGTCTCGTCGTCGTCCGGCTGCCACGACTGAACGAAGAATCCAGCCTTGTGCCGGCCCGGCGAGACGACCGTGCCCTCGATCGAAACCTGAGCACCAAGCCAGGTACTTGCGGCAGCTCGCCCCTGAAGTGTCGCGATACCCGCTGACGGCGTTCCACATTCTCCCGGCGCTTCTCCGCGTGCTGCAGCGAGCTCCGCCGATCCTGCTGGTTGGGAGTTTTGCGGTCGCCTCTCTTGCTCGCTGGGCGCACACGCAGCTAGCAACAAACCTAGCGGAAAGAGCCAACCGGGAGACACGTCGACAGCCAAGAGCCAGAACCGCGCCAAAGTGCACGCGTTCGTAAAATGGCGCGTCAGCCCGTCCTGGGCCCTGGCGAAACCGGCGGCGACGCAACGCCCGCCAGGATTCCTGGAACATGCGGAGAGAGTCACTCGACGACTGTGTCAATTTGCCGCAACACGACGGTGCCGTCGACGTATGCGATGCCCGTACCGCACCCGCGTCCAGTGACCTCACGTGAGCCACATGCTAGCCGACAATCAGGGAGCCCCGCATGAACGACGAAAACCTGGACAGTCTTTCGATCAACACCATGCGCACCCTGGCCATGGACGCGGTCGAGGCGGCCAACTCGGGGCATCCCGGGACGCCCATGGGCATGGCCCCGGTTGCCTACGCTCTTTGGCAACATCACCTGCGCTTCGACCCCGCCGACCCGATCTGGCCCAATCGCGATCGCTTCGTGCTGTCAGCCGGGCATGCGTCTCTGCTCCTGTATTCTCTGCTCCACCTGACCGGTGTGGTGGCCGTCGATCCCGACTACCAAACGTTGGGCACCCCCGCCGTGAGCCTCGACGACATCCGGAAGTTCCGGCAGCTCGACAGTCGCTGTCCGGGCCATCCCGAATACCGCGGGACTTCGGGCGTCGAAACGACGACCTGGCCGCTTGGACAGGGCGTGGCCACGAGCGTGGGCATGGCCATCGCGTCCCAGTGGCTCGGCGCGCACTACAATCGCCCCGGCTACGAGCTGTTCGACTACGACGTCTACTCGCTCGCGGGTGACGGCTGCATGATGGAGGGAATTTCTGGCGAAGCGGCTTCGTTGGCAGCTCATCTAGGCCTCTCCAATCTCTGTTGGATCTACGACAACAACCGCATCACCATCGAAGGCTTGGTCACGTTCAGACGCACGACCGATCGACCGACCTTGATCATCGTCGATAGTCACATCGGCTATGGCGCGCCGACCAAGCAAGACACCCAGGCCGCGCACGGGGAGCCGCTCGGTGCCGAAGAACTCGCGCGGACCAAGGAGTTCTACGGTTGGCCGGAGGACTCGAAGTTCCTGGTGCCGGAGGGGGTGAGAGCTTGGGAGCTATTCGACGAACAAGACGAGACCTACCGCAATGGCGTGCTGCCGCCAGAAGTGCTGCCGCGGGTGTCGGTCGAACAAGCTTCGACGCTCGGATGGGAGCACTACGTCGGTTCGAGCGGAGTCCGCATCGGTATGCACACCTTTGGCGCGTCCGCGCCACTGAAAGACTTGCAGAAGAAATTCGGTTTTGATCCTGCCAGCATCGTGACGGCAGCGCAGGAGCAACTCCGGCTCCACGCTGCCACGAGCGGCGCCAAAATCCCCAGCGGTGGAGAATCAACATGAGCAATCAGAAGAACGAAAATCCTTTGGTGACGCTGAGCGAGTCGGGTCAATCGGTCTGGCTCGACTACATCAGTCGTAAAATCCTCGACAACGGCGAACTGGCCCGACTCGTCCGCGAAGACGCGGTTTCGGGCGTGACTTCGAACCCCGCCATTTTCGAGAAATCCATCAGTCAGGGAAGCGACTACGACGCTGCCTTTTCTGCCCTGCCTGCGGGCCTGAGTTCTGCGAAGAGCGTCTACGAACACATTGCCGTGCTCGACATCCAGGCCGCCGCGGACGTGCTTCGCCCGGTGTACGACCGCACCGCAGGTGGCGACGGTTTCGCCAGCCTCGAGGTCTCGCCCGAGCTGGCTCACGACACCGCTGGTACGATCGCAGAGGGCCGCGCCCTGTGGGCCGCGCTCGGTCGTCCCAACGTGCTGATCAAGGTCCCGGCCACGCCCGCCGGCATCCCGGCGGTGAGGGCATTGATTGGCGAAGGCATCAGCGTGAACGTCACGTTGCTATTCGCCAAGCAGGCGTACGAAGACGTGGCTTGGGCGTACGTCGAAGGGCTGGAAGCACTGGCAGCGAAGGACCAACCGATCGAACGCGTGGCGAGCGTGGCGAGCTTTTTCGTCAGTCGCATCGATAGCGCCGTCGACGCGCGGCTCGAAAAGAAAATCGAGACCGCGAGCGGTAGCGAAAAAATCGAAATCGAATCTCTGCTTGGCAAGGTCGCCATCGCCAACGCCAAGCTCGCCTATTTGAGATACAAACAGATTTTCTCGGGTCCTCGCTGGCAGGCGCTCGCCGATCGCGGCGCGCGCCCGCAGCGCGTGCTCTGGGCCAGCACGAGCACCAAGAACCCCAAGTACCGTGACGTCCTCTACATCGAAGAGTTGGTCGGTCCCAACACGGTCAACACAATTCCGCTCGAGACGCTGCTGGCTTTCGCCGACCACGGCCAGGTGCGCCCATCGCTCGAAGAAGACGTTGCCGGGGCCGAGGCGACGCTGGCAAAGCTTGCCAGCTTGGGCATTTCACTCGACGAAGTCACCAGTGCGGTGCTGGCCGACGGGGTGAAGAAGTTCTCCGAGCCCTTCGCCAAACTGCTCAGCGCAGTCGATAAGCGCATCGCGCGCTGATCAGCCAGCACTGAGCTCCGCCGCCGCGGCACGATCGACCAACAGCGTCGTCGTGCCGCTCATCGGCGAGATGCCGCGGGCCGGAGTGTCTTCGACCGACCCCGCTTCGTCGAGCAGCTGCCGCAACGCCAGCGCCTTCTCGCT
>Ga0163144_10004188_pt1 | contig 32600 bp, 20 predicted proteins | sample OliLak19BULKMAT1_FD_123175 | JGI IMG/M metagenome (GOLD analysis project Ga0163144, IMG submission 123175) | Freshwater microbial mat bacterial communities from Lake Vanda, McMurdo Dry Valleys, Antarctica - Oligotrophic Lake LV.19.BULKMAT1 | ecosystem: Environmental > Aquatic > Freshwater >... | reverse complement strand
TTGGCCGGGGCCAAGCTCTGCTCCAGCCGGCTGAGCCGCGTCTTCAGATCGCCGAGCTCTTTTTCCAAGAGCTGGGTCTCTTCGCGTGTCTTCTGGATGGCCTGCGCCCGATCACTGCCCAAGGCCGCCATGGTCTTCTTGCCGCGGCGGATGACGCGACCATCCAGTTCGTGCGCGAGTCGTTCTTCGATGACGCCTCGCGCCTTCGGATCGCCGAGGCGCTCGAGCGCCAGCAGAATACCCGTGCGCAGGTGAGGATCGCGGTCGCGCAGCAGCTTGCCGAGGTGCTCCCGCACCTTCTTGCCTTCGCCCAGCACCGCGAGCGCCGCGATGGCCGCTCGGCGCGCCCGCAAGGGACGTCCGTACTCGGACCAAGCAAACAACTCGGGCAGGAACTCTTCGTTGCCCGAGGCCGCCATGCCGTCGAGCGCACCAGCGCGCACGACATCGGCCCACGAATCGCGCTTGAGCAGGGGGCGAAGACGTGTCGGTGCATCCGCCACGCGAGTGCGCCCCAGTGAGCGGGCCGCTGCTGCGCTCACCAAATAGCTGGCGTCGTCGTGGGCGAGACCGCCGAGGGTCTCGACGGTTTCGGCGCTTTGGAACTGTCCGAGTGCGGTGGCAACGGCGCGGCGCACCTTCGCGTCTTCGGTCGAAGCAGCGCTGACCAATGCCTTTTCTGCGCCCTGTGCACCGATGCTACCGAGTGAGGCGGCGGCGGTCGCGCGCACGATCCACGATTCGTTTGCATCGAGCAGACAGCGCTCGAGAGCTTCGATCACGTCCGGGTCTTGGCGCTTCTTCAAAGCGTCGGCGGCCTGCGCTCGTCCACGGGCGGACGCGCCGTTGCGGACCGTTTTGCGCAGCAAGTCGGCAGGAATGTTCAGCGTCAGGGGGGCGGCAATGCGAAAATCAGGGTCAATGACCAGGCCCGTCGGGCGCTCGTTCGTGCGCACGACCAGCGACGCTTTGCGATCGTCGATCAGCCGTGCATGGGTCTGCCACTCGCCGCCGACGCGGACGGCGATCTCGAACGCCAGCTCGAAGGTGGCCACGTCGGCGCCGGTTTGCGTTTGCTCGACGTCGACCAGCAACAGGCCGTCCGCATAGCTGACTTTCACGTCGATCTCGGGATGGCCGGGCCGGAACACCCACTGATCGAAGAACCGCTCCAGGCTCTGTCCGCTCGCCTCTTCGAGTTCACGGATCAAGTCGCGCGTCTCGACGATGCCGCCGCGGTGCTTCTGGAGGTAGGCACGTACGCCGGCCCAAAAGCATTCGTCGCCCAGACGGCGGCGCAGCATGTGCAAAACGAGCCCGCCCTTTTGGTACAAGTGCCGGTCAAAGAGGTCGATCGGCTCTTCGTAGTCGCCCGAGACGATCGGCCGCTTGTAGTCGTGATTGGCTTCGCCCAAGTAGGCTACGAGGTCGACGACGACGGCTTGATCGTACTCATCGCGCCCGAGGCGCGCTTCGCGCTCGACCAGCTCCATGAAAGTGGCGAAGCCTTCGTTCAACCAGGCGTGCGACCAGTCGCGGCAGGTGACCAAGTCGCCGAACCACTGGTGAGCCAACTCGTGGGCCACCAAGTCATGCGACTCGATGTCGAGAGCCGCCTTCTTGTCGAACAAGATGTGCTCGTACATGGTCGTGGCGGTTGTGTTCTCCATGCCACCAAAGATGAAGTCGCTGACGACGATCTGCGTGTAGCGACTCCAAGGGTACTCGACGCCCGTTTTCTCGGAGAAGAGCCGGATCATCTCGGCCGTGCCTTGGAAGGCCCGATGGCCGTCGGCCTTTTTTCCGACGGGAACCATGTAGCGCAAGGGCACGTCGCGTCCGGAAGGCAGAGCGACGTTCTCGGTCCACTCGTCGAACTGGCCGATGACCAGCGTCATCAGGTAGGACGGATGCGGGACGTCGAGCTTGTAGTGGTAGAGCCAACGCGAGCCCTTCTTCGGCGTGTCTTGCTCGACCAATTCGCCGTTCGAGAGGGCAGTCATGCCCTGGGGCACCGTCACGCGCATCTCGGTCGTCATCTTGACGTGCGGCTTGTCGAGGCACGGAAACCAGTGTCGTCCATCCTCGTCCTGGCACTGACTCCACACTTGGAGTGGCCGGTCCTTGACCTTGTCGTCGGGGGCCAAGAAGTAGAGGCCCGAGAGCGGGACGGCGCGGTAGGCGATCTTGAGCGTTCCGCGCTGAGCATCGTCAGGCATGACTATGCTCAGCTGGTCGCCGTCGTACGAGTAGTCCGTGCCTTCGAGCAACGTGCGTTCGGACCCACCTTCGAGCTGGAGCGACAAGCCGCGCAACGAGAATCCGACGGCGTCGAGCACGAGTTCTTTCCCGCGGGGCGCGCGCCGCTCGAGTTCGAGTCGGGCTTGACCTTCGACGGCGCGATCGTCGAACAGCACGTCGAGTTCGAGCGCGAGGTGCGTGACGACGAAGGGCCGCGAGCGTTCGTATTTGCGCCGGGTCGAGGCGGGGGAGAAGGAGGCCCCGGCGCAGGCACAGTGGGCATGAACGCGTTGGAAAGCACCGCTTTGCATAGGTAATCCCGAGATAGCCCGTGCAAACGGGCGGCGGCAAGGCCTCGCGACTTGTTTGCGGCGCGGCCAGGCGATAAGCGCTGGAGGTGAGCGTCACGTTGCTCGGCGAAGTGGAGCGCGTCACCTTCGAAAACGAGGAGACCAGTTTTCGCGTGCTTCGGCTGCATCGTGTCGAAGGCATGGGCGCCGCAAAGCGCGTGACCGTGGTCGGCACCGTTCCAGCTGTCGGCCCCGGCACACGAGTCCGAGTGAGCGGCCGATTCGAGACCGATTCGCGGCATGGCGAACGACTGCGCGTCGAGAGCCTGGTCGTGATCGTGCCCGAGACCGTCCAAGGCCTCGAGAAGTACCTGGGGAGCGGCGTCATCGCAGGGCTCGGTCCGGGATTCGCCAAGCGCATCGTCAACTACTTCGGACTCGAGTCACTGCGCATGCTCGATGTCGAGCCGCACCGATTGGCCGAGGTGCCGGGTTTAGGCAAAGCCAAGGTCGAGGAAATTCGCAAAGGCTGGATCGAGCACCGCGGGCTGAGCAACGTGCTCTTGGCGCTCGGCGCGTACGACACCACGCCTGGACTGGCGCAGCGCATCGTCAAACACTTCGGCGAGCGCGCCCAGGCCATCGTGCAAGAGAGCCCTTATCGTTTGGCCATCGAAGTGTACGGCGTGGGCTTCAAGACGGCAGACCGCATCGCGCACGCTCGAGGCATCGCCTCCGATCACCCCGAGCGCGCGCAGGCGGGAGTGCTGCACGAGTTGCGCGCTTGGGCAGACAACGGACACTGCCTCAGTCCGCGCAGCCTTTTGGTGGAGCGGGCCCAGGCGCTGCTCGAGATCGCGCCGGCGCACGTCGAAAGTGCCATCGATGCGCTGGCCGAGCGCAACTGGCTCGTGCTCGAAGGCGACTTGGTCTTCCTCGAAAGACTGGCACGCGCCGAGGAGCGCGTCACCGAACACGTCGCACGTCTGCTGGTCGCGCCCAGCCACCAGTTGCCCCAATTGGAGAGTCTGCTTCGTGATTTCGAGGCCCAACACGGGGTGCGCCTCGCGCCGGCGCAGGAGCGGGCCGTGCTTGCCGCTGCCGTGCAGAAGTTCGTGGTGATTACCGGCGGCCCAGGCGTAGGCAAGACCACGATCGTTCAGGCGATCTTGTTCGTGCTCGAAAAGCAGCGACTTCGCGTCGCGCTGGCCGCACCGACTGGTCGTGCTGCCAAACGTTTGAACGAATCGACCGGCAGACGGGCCACGACGTTGCACCGTTTGCTCGAAGTGGAAGGCCGAACCGGGAAATTCCAACGAAACTCGGAGCATCCACTCGAGGTCGATCTGTTGATCGTCGACGAAGCTTCGATGATCGACGTGGCGCTCATGGCCGACCTGCTCGAAGCCACGCCGAGTGCAGCTCGCGTCGTGCTCGTCGGCGATGCCGATCAATTGCCCAGTGTCGGCCCCGGTTGGGTTCTCGGCGACTTGATCCAGAGCGGCGTCGTGCCCGTATCGCGGCTCGACGTCGTGTTTCGGCAATCGCGACAGAGCGGCATCGTCGAGAACGCGCACCGCATCTTGGTGGGCGAAACGCCAGTGGGAGCGAGCGATCCCGACGGCGATTTTTTCGTTATTTCGTGCGCCCAGCCCGAAAAAGCGAGAGATCTGGTGTGCCAGCTCGTGCGCGAACGTATTCCGAGCCGCTTTGGACTCGACGCCGTGCGCGACGTCCAGGTGCTGACGCCCATGCACCGCGGTCACACAGGCACGCTGCAGCTCAACGAAAAGCTCCAGAACTTGCTCAACCCGACCGGTCTCAGCCTGCGCGTCGGGGACATGACCCTGCGCGCGGGCGACAAGGTGATGCAGCGCAAGAACGACTACGACAAGGCAGTCTTCAACGGGGACGTCGGTGAGGTCCAGAGCGTCGACCCTGGAGCGGGTCGCGTGGTCGTCAGCTACGAAAGCGACGAAGGCCTCCGTCAGGTCGCCTACGAGCGTGGTGAGCTCGGTCAGCTCGGGCTCGCTTATGCGACGACCATCCATAAAAGTCAGGGCAGCGAGTACCCGGCGGTCGTGATCGTGCTCTTGGCGCCTCACTTCGTGATGCTGTCGCGGAACTTGCTCTACACGGCCGTCACACGCGCCAAGAGGCTGTGCGTGTTGGTCGTCGATCCACGGGCGTTGACTCTGGCCTTGTCGGAGACGCGCAAAGAAGAGCGACAAACGTTTTTGGCCCAGCGACTCGAGCGAATGCTCGAGCACGCCGGGCCACGAAACTTCGAACCGCCTCAGTGAATCGTGAAGCTCTTGGCCACCGTGACCGGTGCGCCGCCGAACGCCGGGACCTTGGCTCGACGGAACGTCGAAGCGATGCAGCCGCCGACGGCCGTGCCGCCGAACGGACCACTCACCACGTTGGCGCTCGTCACGCGACCGCTGGGAGCGAAAGTAACTTCGGCCTTGCCGGCGCCTGTCGGGCCACCAGCCTGGGCGCAGGCCGCGGTGTTGGCAGCTGCGGCAGAGAGTGCGGCCTTGGCAGCGCCGGTGTCGAACGCACCACCACCACTCGGCGCAGCGGGTTTGGGATCTGCAGGCTTGGGATCGGTCGGCTTGGGTGTCGACGGCGTTCCGGTCGAGCGAGTCGCGGCGGCCGGTTCGTCCTTCTTCTCTTCGGCCTTTGGCTCGTCTTTCTTCTCGGCGGCGGACTGAGCCGCCTTGAGCTGCTCGGCCATGGCGTTCTTCTCGGCCTCCGCTTTCTTCAGCTGATCTTCGACGCCCTTCTTTGCGACTTCGGCCTCGGTTGCCGCCTTGGCGGCCGCTTCTGCCGCTGCAGTCTTCGCAGCTTCTGCGGCCACATCGGCGTCGCCACTGCCATCGACCAGGAAGAACACGCCGCCACCGAGCACGAGCACGCCACCGAGCACGGCTGCGATCAGGCCACCCTTGCCCTTGGACGGCGCTGGAGCAGGTGCTGCCGCAACGGCCCCGCGCGCGCCTGCCGGTGCGGGCGGCATATCCTTGGCCGGTGCGGTCAACAGATCGATGCCGCCACCCAGCCCACCGCCACCGAAACCACCCAGCCCGGCTCCACCGAGTCCGCCGCTCGCTCCGGTACCGAAAATGTCGCTGGCCGCCGCTCGTTCTTCTTTGGGAGCGGGCTCGTGGGTGCGGAGTGCGTCGAGCGAGAACAGCACGGAACTCTCGTTGCGCTGGCCCGTGGGAGCTTTCTTGTCGTCGTCGTGAGCCGCGCCTGCGCGCATTGGACTTGCAGTGGCTTCGGGATCCGCGCCTCCGGCGAAGTCGACGCCACCGAACAGATCGTCACTGCTGCCTGCTGCTGCTCCAGGCTTGCTCGAGGTGACGACCTCGTCTGCCTTGGCTTTTGCCGACACGGCCTTCAGGCGCAGCTTGAGTTCCGGAACCTCGAGGATTGGCTTCCAATCGTCCATCCCGTCTTTCCAGACGTAGGCGTCCTGCGTGACGGCGCCGTCCCTCCATCCCTGGACGAGCTCGTCGGTCGTCATCTCGCGCGAGTCGTCGTCGGACAAGTTCACCGACCATGTGTTCTTCTTGACGGTCTTGCGTTCAGTCGGCTTCTTGCCGGCGGTGGCACCAGGTGCGGCGCCGGGTGCACTTGCAGCAGGAGCTGCAGCAACGACATCACCCTCTTCTTCTTCGACGTCGCCTGCTGCGCCCTCGGCGCCACCGGTTCCGTCGACGAGGATGCTGGCTTTGCAGCTCTTGCAGCGCACCTTGACGCGCCTGCCCACCACCTTTTCATCAGCGATCGTGTATTTGGCGCCGCAGGAATTGCAGGTGATCTTCATGTTCTCTTCTTGACGGGTCGCTGTTGAGGAAGTCGTTGGCGCGCCGGCAGGGCGCGCGAGTCGCGCTGCTCGCTGGGGGACGGCTCACCTTATCAAGAACCAGGGCCTTGGGACCAATACTCAGTTCACGCGAACCAGCCGAGCGCCGTCCTGGCCACAGAACGTGGACTCGCGGGGGTAGGTGCGGGCGCAGACCGGACACACTTTGCCTGGGACCGTTGGGGCGAGCTCGGCGACCGCAGTCGATTCCAGCGCCGGTGCCGCCGGTTGTGCGACAACTGGCGCGTGAGTGGGCATGGCCTCCGGCGGTTCGCTAAGTGGAGCCCGAGCCCGACCCGCGAGGCGCGGTTTGCGCAGTACCAGAAAGAGCGCGACGCCTGCGAGCGAAACGGCGCCCGCGAGCAGAGCGAGAGCGCCTTTTCGACTGGCCTTCGGTGCTTCTTCGTCGACCGGATCGACGGACACCTCGGAGGAAGTCAAAGTCACGACGGCGTGGTCGAGCGATTCGCCTTGGACGCCGAACCCTCCGCCCGCCAGGAGCCGCTCGTATTCCGCTTCGGCGACGACACGCGCGCCGACTTCGCCGACCTTTTCTTCGACGCGCGCTGCGAGGGTGAGCGCGCCGCTCGGCGCGTTGGGCGCCACGGTCAAGCGACCGTCTGCAGTGACGCTGCCGAGAGCTTGGCCGGTGCGGATGGACCAACGGGGCTGGACGAGCACACGACAACCGCCGGCGTCCCGGGCTTCGGCGCGAAAGGTGAAACTTTCGCCGGCACGCATCAGCTTCGTCTTGGGGCTGAGTTCGAGGCTGACAGCGCGTCCGGGCTTCATGCAGATCGACGCCTGCGCAGGCGCGGGTGGGGCAGCCGCGCTGGGAATTGGGGTCGCGACGGGCGGGGCGGTCGGAACCGATACCGCCACCGGTGCAGCGACGGGCGCGCTGACGATGCGCTCGAGTACTCGCGTGCGGCGCACACTCGCCGTGCAATTCGTCTTCTCGGCGACTAGCTGGTACTGGCCCGTTTCGTCGAAGTAGATGGTGTTCTCGCGCACGGCCCAGGTGGTGATGACCGTCGCTTGCCGTGGATCGCCAGCGGGCATTTTGCACGAGGTGCGCACGGTCGCAGGCGTTGCGCTATGACTTTGTGCGCCCAGACTCGGCAACGATTCCCAACACTGCTGACTGCTGTACGAGCGTCCGAGACCCGAGAGCGTGAAGTCGTGTCCCGACGCGGTGAGGGTCACGGCGCCTCCGGCTTCACCGCCACCGCTCGGCCTGGGACCACAGGCGTCGCCCCAATCACCCACTGCCCACGAAACGCGCATCGGACTCGCGCGCCACGCACCATTTCTATCTTGGGCCCGAGCTTCGATACCGACGCCCAGCCCGAGTCCGACGAGGACCAACGCGCGAAGCCGGAGCCGAGGCAGATGCATGTGGGCGCCTAGGGTAGCGAGCGTGCTTCTAGGCACAATCTCGGGCGCTGGTGGACCCGGCACCGACCAGGCGCCAACAGGCGCTCATGTGGGGCGAGGTCGGGAGTCTTCTGTGAGCGGATTTCACGAAGGCGAAATCAGCGAATTTGTCCGCTCCGCGCGCGTTCGCGAGGACCGTCACCACTCGGATCTCCACGGAATTGACAGCAATTTTTGCCGGGTGATAGCGTCGGCCCTTGGAAAATCGGTCAGGGAAGCCGATCGACCTCGGTGATCTCGTTCGCGTGAGGGTGAACGGAGCCGGTTCTCTTGTTGGCAGGGAGTCCGCCGCGCGCGGGCCAGACAGGGTGTGATGAAGACAAACAGCGGGTGCCTTCGAAGTCGAGCGGCAGCGGGCCTTTTGGGCGCCGCAGTGCTTTTCGCAGGCAACGAAGCCTCGGCGCAGACCTTGGTTCCGGATGGTCAAGGCATGGACACCCATCTCTTCCGCGGCGCGGTCGATTCCAAGGGTTTCTTCTACGTCAACGGCACCGACATCATCGGCGCGAACCAATTCAGCTTCGGCATGGTGCTCGACTGGGGCCACGCCCTGATGCGGAGCAACCAGACGGCTGTCGGTACCGACAAACTGATCGGGGATTCGTTCCAAGGCACCATCAGCGCCAACTACGGTTTGTTCAACTTCATGGTCGTGGGCGTCAGCGTGCCCATCAACATCATGATTGGTGACGCAGCAACCGGCCTGGGCGGCACAGGCGCGCTCTACAACTCCGATCAGCTGAATTCGCAGAAGATTCAGACGATCGTTCCGCATCTCAAGTTTCGTCTGTTGCGCGTGCAGGACGGCCTCGGCTTGGCCCTCGTCGCGCAGGCCGGTGGTCCCATCGGTGGGGCCGAGCGGGACATGGGAGCAGATCCCGGCTTTTGGTACTGGCCGCGCCTCGTGGCCGAGAGGCGCTTCGGCGACTTGGGCGAGTTCAAGATTGCTCTCGATGCCGGCTACCGCGGCCACACCGGGAACAACCCGACGTTCGCCCAGGGGCAGTTGGCCGAAGGGCAACTCACTTACGGCGATCTGGTCACCTACGGCCTCGGCCTTTCGTACCGCGCGCTTTCGGGCCTCGACCTCGTGCTCGAGAACTACGGCTCCATTCTGTACGCCGACAACAACGCGGCAGATCAGCGGCTCAGCTCCGAGTTCCTCGGCGGCGCCAAGTTGTTCATCGAGCAGAACAGCTACCTGATGGCAGCCGGCGGCAGCCGCACCTTCTTCACCGGCTTCGAGGCTGCCGATGTGCGCGTCGTGCTGGGCTTCGTCTACGAACCTTCGATTGGTGATCGCGACGGCGACGGTTACCCCGACGACGCCGACCAGTGTCCCGACGACCCCGAGGACTTCGACAAGTTCCAGGACGCCGACGGTTGTCCCGAACCGGACAACGACAACGACGGAATCCTGGACAAGGACGACCGCTGTCCAAACATTCCAGAAGACTTCGACGGCGACGAAGACAAAGACGGTTGCCCCGAGGGGGACAAGAAGAAGGATCGCGATGGCGACGGCATCCCCGACGACATCGACAAGTGCCCTGACGATCCGGAGGACAAGGACGGCTTCGAGGACGCCGACGGCTGCCCCGAGCCGGACAACGACAAGGACGGCATCCTGGACAAGGCCGACCAGTGTCCCAACGATGCCGAAGATTTCGACAAGTTCGAAGACGAAGACGGTTGTCCCGAAATGGACAACGATCTCGATCGCATTCCGGACAAGAAGGACAAGTGCCCGACCGAACCGGAAGTCTACAACGGCTTCCAGGACGACGACGGCTGCCCCGACAAGGGCAAGGTCATCATCGACGGCAGCGACATCATCATCTTGGAGAAGATCCAGTTCGCGACAGGCAGCGCCAAGATCCTTCCACAATCGTTCCCGATCGTGGAAGCAGTCGCGGCGACGCTCACCGGACATCCCGAGTTTTCGATGCTCGAGGTGGCAGGTCACGCTGACGAACGCGGTTCGGACGAGATGAACCTCGACCTGACGCAAAAACGCGCAGCTTCGGTCCGCGAGGCGCTGCTCCAGCGCGGCGTCACGGCGGGTCGCTTGGTCTCACAGGGTTACGGCGAGTACTGCCCGATGGATGATCGCAGTCAGCCAGCGGCCTGGGACAAGAACCGTCGCGTGGACTTCAAGGTGGTCAAGACCGAGGACGGAATGACGGGCGTGAAACGCGGCTGCGAGAAGGCGCGCGGCATGGGCATCTTCCCCCCCGAAGTGAAGTAAGCGTCCTGCGCGAACGAGAAAAGGCGGGCCCGGAAGGGCTCGCCTTTTTCTTTGCCCCTGACTTCTTTCAGCTCGGCCTGTAGGCGATCAGGAGCCAGCCTACGATCAATGCCAGGCCACCGAGCGGCGTGATGGCGCCGAACCAACGGGGCGCGCCGAGAGCCATCGCGTAGAGCGAGCCGCTGAACAGTGTGACGCCGAGCGTCAAAGCGAGTGGCGTGGCGGTGAGGAGCCGGCCTTCTTCGAGCGTGCGCGCGCACCACAGCACCACCGGCGCCGTGACCAGTTGCACGGCCGCTGCAATGGCCCACCAGCGCAGGCCTTTTTCGTCGGTGTGCTTTTCGAGGCCGTGCGAGCCGAAAGCGGCCGCAGCGATGCCGCTCCCGCCCAGAAGGGCGGCGACGATGCGGACCCACGCCTCGCTCATGAGCGCTTCTTTGCCACGGGGATGGTGCGCTGCGCCAGCGACCGACAGAACGCCTGGAGCTGAAGGTCTTGCGCCTTCCGTATGAAATCGTTCAGCGGCGCGCCGAGCGGACCGCGACGAAGGGCGAAGCCGCGATCGGTTCGTTGGAACTTCGACAGGCAGCAGCCCCGCCGCGGCTGAATTCGACTGCGAATCCGCCGAGCAGCCGCGCGATGGGCCCCTCGGGGTAGAGCGTGAGCTGGTCGTAGTCTGGGTAGGATTGACCATCGACGTCAGCTGCGAGGTGCCAAACGAGAGTGCCAGCGCCGCCGCGATTCTGCATCAGTCGATTGTAGTTCGTGTAACCGATCCGACGGCGCTCGAGCGCCGCGGCGTTGCTGGCTCGAACCTCGAGACCGTACTCTTCGAGTACGACCGGCTTGTCGAGTTCGCGTCCAAGCTGGAGGTGCTGGTCGATCCAGTCGTAGCTCTGCTCGAGCGACCAATGCCAGTGGTCGGGGTAGAGGTGGTGCGTTGCGAAATCGACGTCAGGCAACGCACTCAGCGCCCGGTGGTCGACGCCGCTGCCGCGCTTTTGGAACTCGGGACGCTCGTCGCCCACCAAGAAACCTTCGTCGCCCACCGAAACGAGGTGATTGGGGTCGAGCGATTTGACGTAGCGACTCATCTCGCTGGCCCACTGGGTCAGAGGCGCAGGGTCGGGAGCGATCCAGTCTCCCGGCAGGTCGAGGTTGGAGACACGCGGTTCGTTGGCCAATTCCCACGAAAAAATGGCTGGGTCCTCGCGGTAGGCGACTCCATCGAGCGAATTCGTGCGGCCGATCAGGTGGGCGACGTAGTCGCGGTACGCGCTGCGCACGCGGGGATCAGCGTAGAAATCGGCATGGCTCGAGAGTCCGAACCAGGCGAGGTACTGGTCCATGCCACCGAAATCGCGCCAGTTGTTCGTGAGCACGAGCACTACGCTCAGGCCCAGTCGGCGCGCGTGATGCAGAACGAAGTCGAGATGTACGAGTCCATCTTCGCCATCGTTGTAGACGGGCCTTTGCCGTGCGGGGTCCCAGGCCTGGAAGTAGACGCCCTCCTTCTTGCCTTGCTCGTGCACATGCGCGACCGAACCGTCGAGCGAGCCGATGTCGAGGAATGCCCAGCTACGGACGACGGTGAAGCCAAGCGCAGCAGCGCCTTCCAGCACGTCGAGCACCGCTTGGCGCGGCTTGTAACCGAGGTAGTAGCTGTTGACGCCGACGAAGCAGAACGGCTGACCAGCGCGCACGAACGAGGCCGACGGCGAATCCGTCACCGGAACGTCAAGCAACCGTGTGCCTGTCGGGACGGAGCGCGCCCGAGGCGACGTCGCGCAGCCCAGGAAGGCCAAAGACAGGCCAAAAAAGGCTGAAATGCCAGAACGAGGGGCGAGGGCGCTCGGCATCGCTCGACGCGTCATAGCAGTTCGAGCGCCGCGTCGTCACCGAAGCGCCCGGGAAACTTTGCCAGTGTTTCGCCCGACCGCCCCCGGAGCGCGACAGTTCGCCCTCAGCATCCCTGGAGATGACCTTGATTCTGGGCACCCTGGCGATGGTTTCGCTCGCGATCTGTTTCTTGGCTCATGCGTCTCTGCTGGCAAAGCTGGAACAGAAGCACCCGCCGGCCGCCATGCGCCAACCGATCAGCATTCTCAAACCGCTCAAGGGTCGCGACCCCGGCTTGTACGAAAACCTGGCGGCCTTGGCGGCTCAAGACTACCCGGATTTCGAAATCTTGTTCTGTGCGGAAGACGCCCTTGACGAAGCGCTCGTCATCGCGCGCCAGGTCCAGGCCGATTTTCCGAACGTGCCGATGCGCGTGCTGAGCGGGGCAGCCAGCGATGGTTTGAACCCCAAGGTACGCATCTTGCGACGTCTCTTGCCCGAGACGGTGCACGAGTGGGTGCTGGTGTCCGACTCGAATGTGCGCCCGGAACCCGGGTATTTGCAGGCCCTGATCGACTGCCAGCAAGCCGCGAACGCTGGCCTTGTCCACAGCGTGCTCTCAGGCGTCGGCGAGCGCAGCTGGGGCGCTCGCCTCGAGAACGTGCAGATGAACAGTTGGATCGCTTCCTCGATCGCTTTCTGCGATGCCGGGCAGCACCCGTGCGTCATCGGCAAATCGATGTTGATGAGCAAGACGGGTCTGGGTCGCGTTGGCGGGTTCGAGGGTGTCAAAGACATCCTGGCCGAAGATTACGTGCTTGGCTCGCGTTTCACCGCGGAAGGCTTCACCGTGGCGCTCAGTCCCCACGTGTTGCCCGTGGTCAGTGGCGCTCGCGACCTCGGTACGTTCGTCAATCGGCACGTGCGCTGGGGGCAGATGCGCCGCCACATCAAGCCCGTCTTCTTCGTCGGCGAAGTGATGATCAACCCGTTGCCGTTCTTCCTGCTGCTTGGGCTCGTCGGCGGACCGGTGTTCGCCTGGATCAGCGCGCTGGGCATGGCCCTCAAGTGGGCGGTCGACGCTTGCATGTACTGGCGCGTGGAGAGGCGCCCCCAATGGCGCACCCTGTTGTGCCTACCGTTCAAGGACCTGCTCACGACTTGGATCTGGGCCTGGGGCGGGCTGAAGACGCGCGTTTCCTGGCGCGGCAACGAAATGCGGGTCGGCCCTGGCAGTCGGCTCTATCCGCTGGAGCAGGAGCCTGTCGAGTCAGGGTTGGGCTACACTCCATCCGGGTACCACCTTGACCGCCTACCGACTCGAGAGCTCCATCCAGAACTACGCCTGGGGATCGCGTTCGCTCCTGGCCAATCTGTTGGGACGACCGGCGAGCGGTGAGCCCGAGGCCGAGCTGTGGCTCGGCGCACATCCACGTTGCCCCTCGCGGGTCGTCGACGGTTCTGTTCGAACGCCGCTGGACACTTGGATCTCTTCCGCGCCCGAGCGTCAGCTGGGCCGCGAGACGAGCGAGCGATTCGGCCGCCGTCTTCCCTTTCTCTTCAAGGTGTTGGCCGCTGCCGAGCCGTTGAGCTTGCAGGTTCACCCGAGCCTCGCAGGCGCACGCGCCGGGTTCGCGCTCGAAGAGAGTCGCGGCGTGCCGCGCGACGCCGAAACGCGCAACTACAAGGACGACAACCACAAACCCGAGTTGGTCTGCGCGCTCAGCCGATTCTACGCGCTTTCGGGCTTTCGACCCGCAGCGGAGAGTTTGGAGGTGCTGGGGCGGTTCGGTTTCGCCGAATCGAACTCGCCGTTGTTCGAGGCATGGCGCATGCTGCGCTCGTCTCCGGATCCTACCGGGCTGCGGCGTTTCTTCGGGCAGTTGTTCGGTCTTCCTTCCGCGGAGCTGCGATGGGCGATCGACGAGGCGGTGCAGCGTGCCGACCGCATGGATGCGGCGCAAGTCCGCGCATCCAGCGACATGCCCATCTGGCTGGGTCGCTTTGCCGCCAGCTACCCGGAGGATCCGGGAGTCGTCCTGAGTTTGCTGTTGAACCCCGTCGTGCTCGAGCCGGGACAGGCGCTCTACTTGCCAGCGGGTCATCTGCACGCCTATTTGGGGGGCCTTGGGCTCGAAATCATGGCCAGCAGCGACAACGTGCTGCGCTGTGGACTGACGCACAAGCACATCGACGTGGCCGAACTCGAGCGTGTCGTCGACTTCACGCCATCGCTTCCAGCTCCGCTCTCGGGGGAAACGTCGATACCGACGACTGGGGCACGCCTGACGCGTTACCCAACGAGTGCGCCAGAGTTCGAGCTGTCGCTCGTCGAACTGGATTCGGGCGCGAGTTGGGCGAGCCGTGGCCCCTCGATTCTGCTCGCCTTGAGCGGCGAGGTGCTGTTGGTCGGAGGTGACGAATCGCTCGCGCTCGAATGCGGCCAGCAGGCGTTTTGCAACGCGGAACACGAGTTTCTTCTGCATGCGCAGGGCGCCGGGCCCACGCGCCTGGCGGTGGCCAGCCTCAACCCGCGCGGTTGACGCTGAAAATTGCGCCGCTGGCTGGAAAGCAGGGCGTTCGAAATGCGCCCAGACCAGAACCGGAACCGGCCACGCGCCCGCCCAGACTTGAGCTAGTTCTCGTGCATGACTTTTCGGCTCACGGGCGTCGTTGCCTTGACCCTGCTCTCGGCTCTCGGCTCTCGGCTCTCGGCTCTCGGCTCTCGCCGCAGCCTGTGTCGACACCTCGGAGGCCGACGACAACGCTGCGAACGACGCGAGTTCTTGATGACCTACGACTACGCGGGCACGTGGAGCGATGCGAGCGAACATTCGACGTACGCGCAGGCCCGATCCGATCTTGCCTATTGGGCCGAGAACCGAACGTACCCGGCGGAGCGCAGCGTGCTGGGCATGCCGTTCTACGGCTACTGTTGGGGCGCGTCCTGTGACCACGGCTACACGCCCTTCTCCGAGATTGCGGCCAATTACCCTGATCAAACGGGCCAAGATTGGATCACCGCCGGCGACCGGACCATCTCGTTCAACGGAACGGCGACGGTCACCAAGAAGGTCCAGCTCGCCAAGGACTACGGCGGTGTGATGATCTGGGAGCTGACCCAAGACACGTCCGACGGCCAGCTGTGGACCGCTCTCAAAGCGGGTCTGTGAGACCACACGGCGGCAAGACCCGAAAGGTCTTGGCCGTCGATTGTCCGGCTTGCACTTCGCGAACGACGAGTGCTCCGTGAGTCGTCAACTCGACCGGCACGCTCCCCTCGGGCAAGCTGCACAACGGGCGGTCCCAACCGCCCCACGCGCCCCCGTGAAAGAAAGTGCCGCCGCCGACGCCGGTCGATGAAAACGCAGTCCAGCGCAAAGTCAGCGGCGCTTCTCCGGCAGGGCCGAAGGCGAGCAGACGCGAGCCGCGTCGGACGAGCCCCGTGGTGCCGGCCGTGCCCAGCACCACGGCGTCGGCTCCCAGGCGAATCAAACGGCGCGCCTCGAGATCGAGTAACGCCGCCTCGGCGCCGGGGCGTACGGGCACGAAGCGGGGGCTCGAGAAATCGGGAGCGGCGTCGATGCCCGTGCGCAGCGTGTCGGCTTCGAGGTCGACGACCGAGCCAGGACCGACGAGGTAGAGCGGGAAACGGGTGGGGGTCGAAGGCGGGCGCGCACCTTTCTTCTTCGTTGGAGCATCCGGAGCGGGTGTCGGTCGATACTGCTCGCAAGCCACCAAGAACAACTCGCGCTTCGGATCGGCGTGCAGGACACGCGCTCCGCAGCGGCTGCTGGCAACTTGCTTTTGCACCGCGCCCTTGACGAGCACCAAGCGGCCATCGTCTTCGCGTCGCAGCCAACTCGTGCCGAGCGAGTAGACGAAGCCGGGCGCTTCGAGCCCGCGAGCCTGTCCCGGTTCGACGAGTCGCACGGTCTGCGCGTACGCCGCGTCGGGCTCCGAAAGCGCAGCAAAGGCCGCGAAACGCTCACCCCGAAGCTGGCAGCGGCGCAATGGCGCCGCACTCGCGCGCACGGGCCAAACGTTCTTCGAGCCCCGCGTGCGGGCGAGCTGCACGACGAGCACGGCACCCTCGAAGCGAATGCGCCAGGCCTCACCGTCCCATTCGACTTCGCGCGCCACCCGCGCCCAATCCGCTCCCCTGCCGTCGCCGAGCGCAGCCAGGTCGACGACGCGGCCCCGCCGTCCACTCGGGCCCAACACGGCCAGGTCGCGCTCGTCTGCAGAAAAGGAAAAACTGCGGTGGTCCGGCAGGCCATCCGCACGCAAATCGGGATCGAGCGGCGCGAGGTCGAAACGAGCTTCGCGTTTCGTGTCGAGCAGCCACGCCCTCTCGTTGCTTTGCACGACGAGGTAGCGTCCGCCTGGCGATGCCGCCAACACCGCGTCGACGTCTTCGACCAGCGCATCGGCGCTGCTCGGGGCAGCGTCACTGGGACCGAGCTTGCGGCGCGCGAGCCTGAGAGTCTCGCCGCCGACCCCGCTGGCCTCGCAGTAGGCCAGCCACTGTCCGGTCGCACCTACGATTTCGAGTGCCGCGTTGTCGCGGCAGGGGACGCGCAGTTCGCTGGTTCGTTGCCCGGTCGCAGCCGCCACGACGAGGGCCGCTGGCGGAAGCTCGGAGGCGTCGGTCGATTCCGAGCTGGGCACTGGGGGCCCTATGCGGTTGGCGTTCGGCTTTGGCGAAACGACCGCCGTCATGGAGCGAGGATCGTGCACATGGCCGACGCTGGTGGCATTCCTTCCGCACGACAGGGTCGCGAGCAGCGTTATCCAAGACGAGACGAGCGAGGCGCGCACTGCCTGCGTTACAGCGAGGCTTGCCGATTTCTGCAAGGGGGAATAGGGCTGAGTCGTGACTTTGAGTTCCCCGTCCGACTCGCCCGTGCGCCTGCGCGCTACGAGCCTCGTCGAGAGTTTGGCGGGCGATCCACCGCTGCTCGAAGTGCGCAAAGCGCAGGCCGAACTGTCTCGTTTGCGCACGCTGTTTCGTCAGGACAAGCAACTGTTCGACGCTGATACGCTCAAGGTGCTCAAGCAGCTGGCGACGCGTGTGCACAAGCGTAGCCAAGAAGGGCTCGGCGAAGCGCGCCATCTCGCGCTTGACGCCCTGCGCGACACCTTCGGGTACCAAGGCTTTCGTCCTGGCCAGGAAGAGCTGATCGCTAGCATTCTGAGCGGCCGCGATACGGTCGGTATCATGCCGACGGGCGCAGGTAAGTCGCTCACCTACCAGATCCCCGCGCGCTTGCTGGGCGGCACGACGTTGGTCGTTTCGCCACTGATTGCGCTGATGAAAGACCAGGTCGACGCGATGGACGAGGTCGGTATTCGCGCCACCTTTCTCAACTCGGCACTGAGTGGCGAGGAACGCAGCGCTCGGCTCAAGAAGCTCGCCCAGGGCGAGTACGAGCTGCTCTACGCTGCGCCCGAAGGGCTCGAGGCCAGCATCGGGCAGCTCTTGCACGCCATCGACCTGCGTTTGGTCGCCGTGGACGAGGCCCACTGCATCAGCCAATGGGGCCATGACTTTCGACCCGCCTACCGTAAATTGCAGGGCATCAAACAGCGCTTTCACGTACCGGTGTTGGCGCTGACCGCCACGGCCACCGAGCAAGTGACGACAGACATCCAGACGCAGCTGTCGATGTACGAGCCGGCGGTCTTCCGCGGTAGCTTCTTCAGGAAAAACCTACGCCTCTCGGCCTACCAAAAGGGTGACAACCTCGGCCTGACCGCGCGCCAAGCCGTGTTGAAGCTGGCCCGTGAGCGTGTGGGCCAAAGCGGCATCGTTTACTGCTTGTCGCGCAAGAAGACCGAGGAATTGGCAGAATTTTTGCGTGAAAATGGTCTGCGCGCTCAGGCGTACCACGCGGGACTGGAGCCCGATGCGCGCAGCCAGGTGCAGGACGACTTCCGCAACGACAACGTCGACGTGGTCACGGCCACCATCGCTTTCGGCATGGGCATCGACAAGTCCAATGTGCGTTACGTGATCCATGCCGATATGCCGCGTTCGATCGAAGGCTACTATCAAGAGATCGGTCGTGCTGGCCGTGACGGTTTACCCAGTGACTGCGTGCTGTTTTACTCGTGGAGCGAGGTGCGTACCTACGATCGCTTCGCCGAAGAGATGGACGACGAAGCCGCGCGCGATCGCGCTCGGGATCAAGTGCGCGACATGTTTTCCCTGGCCGACGCGAAGGTTTGTCGGCACCAGAACTTGGTCGGCTACTTTCACGAGCAGCTCGAGTCGTGCGGGAGCGCTTGCGATCATTGCGCCGGAAGTGACGTGCTGGCTGCGGCCAAATCGGGACCAATCAGCCGAGTTCGCGCACCTGCAGAACGCGCCACGGGTGGGCAACAGGTCGACGGCGAGCTGTTCGAGCGCTTACGGGCCTGCCGCAAGGAGCTGGCCGACGAACGCGGTGTGCCAGCCTACGTGGTGTTCAGTGACGCCACGTTGCTGGAGCTGGCGGCGCGCAAACCACGCACGACCGGCGAAATGGCGACGATTTCTGGTGTGGGCCCGACCAAGCTGGAGCGCTACGGCGCCGCGTTCTTGCGCGTCATTCTCGACTGAGCACAGCGCGCCAACTACGCGTTGGGTTCGAGTATGGGTTGGGGGGATCAGGACGACAATTCGCTGTCGCGGCGTACCGCTTCTCGCATGAAGTCGTTGTCGACGGGCTTGTTTTCGTTCCACCAGTCTTCAGCCATCACGTCGGACCACTCTTTGCCGACGTCGATGCGATCGAGCAAGCGGTTCAACTGCTCGGCCGATTGAGGGCGCTTGGCTGGATCCTTCTCCAGCAAGAGCAGGATGATGTGCTCCAAATCGGGAGCGACGGGGCGATCTGTGCACTCCGAGGGCTTGGGCGGCATCTCGTGGACGTGGGCGAGCGCCATCTGCGCGGCACCGAGTCCTGGAAACAGCAGTCTTCCGGTCACCAGATAGAACAACACGCAGCCGAGGGAATACAGATCGGCGCGAGGATCGACCTCGGCGCCCATGACCATTTCGGGTGACGTGTAGGCGGGCGTGCCCGTCATCATTCCTGCGGCGGTGATCTTGCCGTCGAACGTGTCCAAACGCGGAGGTTGGCCGAGTCCGACCAAGCCGAAGTCGAGCACTTTGACGAAGTCCGCGCGCAGTCCGCGGCGGACGACGAACAGGTTGGACGGCTTCAGATCGCGATGAATCAGGCCAGCATTGTGGGCTTCGCCGATCGAGTCGCAGATCTGGCGCAGCAGGAAAAGCGTACGCGCCGAGGACAAAGGACCGTAGCGACGCACCAACTCTTGGAGGTCGAAACCGTCCAAATGCTCCATCACGTAGTAGTACACGCCGGCATCGGTAATGCCGTAGTCGAAGACCTGGACGGTGTGCGGCGAGGTCAGGTGCGCCGTCACTTGAGCCTCCCGACGAAATCGACGCAATGCCTTTTGTTGCGAGCGGATGGTGTCCTTCTCGCGCCGTGGGATCAGCTTGATGGCGGCAGGTCGAGACAGGAAGCGGTGTTCGGCGCGCCAGACTTCGCCCATGCCACCCACTCCGATCCGCTCCAACAGGTTGTAGCTGCCGATGTGGCGTGACGCGCCCAGACCGAAACGGCGCATCACGTCGGCCGAAAGCAGCGCCAACAGCACGGAGAAAAAACTGGCCACGGCCGGGCGCACGAGCTCGACGGTGTCGAGGCTCCCCGGCCTGAAGCGCAGGATGACCCACAGCGACAGCGGCGGCGTGAGGGCCGACAGCAGGCTGGCCGCACGCGTCCAGATGGGCACGGGAGGGAGCAGCAAGGGGAAGACCGCGACCAACAGGGCGGTCCAAGTGAGCAGCGGTGGCCCCACTTCGGGCAGAGGGCTGAGCGACAGCGTCGCGGCGCGCAGCACTTGGTAAACGAATCCAATTTGAAGCAAGCGCGAGTCCGACCACTTCGTGCCCCAGATCAGGAACATCAGGATGGCGTCGAGGGCCACGCCGCCCTGAGCCATGTAGACGAGCACGCTGCGACCCACGAGCTCCGACTGGAAAGGAAACAGCACCCAAGGCGTGAGCGTGCCGAACAAGGTGATGCCCGCGAGGATCGATGCGAGTGCGCCGAGCCGCTGGCGCGCCATCTGAGCGATGGCCGGCGACAGCGCCAGACCCTCGAGTGACCCCTGATCGAGAACGAGCGGTCGTGCTGCCGGCGACTCTCGCCTCATGATCGCGACAGCGTCTCCACGGGGCGAGGACGCCTCCTCAACCTCGGAGCCGTGTGACGGCTTCGTTCACTTGCGGCGCTTCAACGCTCAGGCCTGCCAATTTCAGCTGCTTCATTGCGATGCCCAGTGCCGGGCCGAGCTGAGGTGCCGCCTGGATCTGGGTCAACATGGGTGCCAAGGCTGCGCAAATTTCGTCCACGCTCAGGACCTGGGGCAACAGCTCCGACAGGATGCCGTTCTCTTGTTCGAGCTGCGCCCGTTGCTCTGCATCCTCGCTGACCGCAAGCGCCTCTCGGTTGCTCTTGAGCAGCTTCTTGAGGATCTGCTGGACCTCTTCGTCGGTCAGCGCTTGGTTCGTGCGCGCGGCCGTCATGGTGATTTCACCGGTAGCTACACGCAGGATCTCCTTCTCGACGACGAGCCCTGCCTTCATGGCAGCAAACATGCGCTTCTTGATGTCGTCGGCGAGACTCATGCGCTCCTTATACACGATTTTCTCAGGGTTGTTCGGGCGCGGGCGGTTCGGCGACGGTTTCGGACCGTGGTTCGACCGCGGCTTCGGCTTCCGGGCGCAGGCGGCTCAGCCGACGACGGGGATGGCTGCTCTTGGGAGCCCAAAAGCCACCCTCGTGCAGCTCGGCCCATGCCCAACGCAGCCAGATCAACAGCGAGCGCGACAACCATAGCGCCCACGCCAACATGACGGCGCGCCAAACCCAAATGGACACGCTCACGAACCATGCGCTCGGCAGCGCGGCCGGGCTCTTGTCGACGTACCAGGCCAGAAGCGCCGCGTGGGAGCCAGCGCCCCGAACCTCCATGTCGGGGGAGATGACGAGGCCTTGGTAGACCGCTCCCGTCAGAGCGATCAAGAACATGACGGTGGCCGTGACCAACGTGACTTGCAGCACGTTCTTCCAAGTGCCAGCCGTGTCCTGCCACAGGCGCCTCGAGCCGATCAGGAAGAACCAACCCACGACGAAGATGGCGACGACGGCGGGAACCTGAGTGAGCCCGAGCCCGAGCAAGAGCCACTGGAGGCGGGTGAGTCGATTGAACGGCAAGAGTGGCAAGAGCAATGCGGCCGCCACTATCAGGACGAGGTAGCCCCAAAACAGGATGGCCGGACCGTGACCAGGTCCGCCAGCAAGCAAGAGCCAGCGCTCGCCGGGGATCTCGATGGCGATGCGGGTGTTCGTACCGGTGGCTCCCAGGTCGACCGCCGAAGTTCGGAACATCGTCGTCAGACCCGATTCTTCCTGCCATTGCACCTTGAGTTGGTGCGACCCCGGGCCGAGCGACAGCCGCACGGTGCCGTTCTCGTTCTTGCTGGCCTGTTCGCTGCCGTCGATTTCGACGCGTTCGAGCCGGGCTTCGGCGGGGATGCGCACGGCGTGAATCTGCGAGCGGCTGGTGCGCACCGTCATCTCGAGTCTGCTCTGGCGCATGCGGATGCCGGGTGAAACCGTCAGTGTCGAACGCTCGATGGTCAACGACTGGCCCGACGCGGGTCGCGGTTCGACGGCGCGAAGCGTGAGCTTTTCACTCGGCCACGGCGAGAAGGTCTCGAGGTAGCGCCCTTCGGAGACGTGCGAGGTCGTGGCGAGTCCGGAACTCTGGCAATGCCAGACGACTCCGCATTCGATCGTCCAAACTTCCGAGTACGCTGCCTGCGCTGGTGAATCGAGGGCGAGCTCGAAACTCCGACCCGCGGCGCGCGTGAAGCCGAGGGTCGACGAAAATTCGCGGCTCGTGACCTCCCGCGGGAAGCTGATCAAGACGGTCTGACCACGTACCTCGATGCTGGGGGTCGTCACTTGTTCGCCCGGCAAGAGCGGCAGGTTCAGTACTTCCGGGCTCGTTGCATCGCTGACGCGGCGGATAGTGGTCGTGACGCGGCCGTTCACGCCCAGACTGATCTGACGCGTGACCGAGAACCAGGGAGGAACATTGATCTGTCCACTCGACGAGGCGCGCGCCTTGTCGGGCTTCTCGTCAGAGATCAGTGGCATCTCGCGGATGAGGGTCAGCGTGCCGCCCTCCACTCGACCGTCGTCGTTGACACCGGAAACGGCCCAGCCCCGAGCATCGACACTCACGAAATGGGGGCGGCTGCCAACGTCGAGCGTCGTACGATCACTCGGCAACTGCGCTTCGAGCACGACCCGGTGCACGCCCGCTTCGAGGCGCAAGTAGTACGCCCCGTCCGCCTCGAGGCGCACCTCGGAGGTGGGTTTACCGTCGACGCTGAGGGACACCCCAGCGAGCGCGCTGGCAGGCCCAGGCAGCTTGTAGGCGACGGTTCGGCCGGCATGCACGTCAGCCGTGAACTCGAGGGCGTCACCGAGCTTCAGGCTGGCGCGTGAGACCGACAGACATTCGGGCTCGCAAACCGCAGGCGTGTTGAGTCGCGCGCGCAATTCCTCCAGGCGTTCGCTCGACGGTTCGTCGGCCCGCGCCGCTGTTGGCCAGAGTGAAACGCACAGCGCGACGAGAGCCAGGACTGCTACTCGAGCGGACACGACCGTCGGCGTCGCGCTCGAGGGCTCGGTCGAAGGCGCGGCGTCGCTCGGGGTCGCGGGTTCCTTGGGGGTCGCGACCTCGCCGGCCTTCGGCTCGACCGGTGGGCGCGGCAAGCTGCGCCACAGGAGGAAGGCCAGAATGCCGAGCGAAGCGAGCCGCAGCACCGTGAGTACGCGCTGCCAGGTGGGCGAAATCAGATACAGCGTCATCGAGTGGTCTGCGGCCACCGGACCCGACCACGCGAGATCCCACGACGACGATGCGACATCGGGTACGCCGGGGCCCGTTTGGACGACCGCGCCCGGCTGAAACTGCTTCTGCGCCGGCGCGGAGCCATAGTTCGAGGAAGGCTCGCTCTTCGCGGCGAAGCGCCGATTGATCGAACTCGTTCCGGTCCCGCCCTCTTTCTGGTCTAGGGCTGCGTCCTTGGCGCCGCCGCCTGCTGCCCGTCCCACGGCGACCTCGGCTTCGGTTGCTGGCTCGGGTGCGTCGCTCGGGGCGACCGGGGCCATTTCGGCCGTGAGCGCACCATCCAGCCCATAGTCGTCACCCAAGCTGGCGGTTTCGAGGTGGGGATAGATCGCGTGGCGAACCTGCTCGACCGCGAAGCTCAGCAGCAGCGCGGCGAGGGTCAGTGTCACGGCGTGGAACGACCAACGGAGCACTCGACTCAGACGAGGCGAGCGCACGATGGAAGCGAGTGCCGACAAGATGATCAGCACGATCCAAATGTACTCGGGCGCGTCCGTCTCGGCATGCGAGAGAATCAAGGCAGCGAGCGCTACGGCGCCAGCCTTCTTTCCGACCAGCTTGCTCGTCGCCAGGGTGAGCACGAGCACGTAGAAGACGGCGAACAAATCCCAACGCTGGACCCAGGTGTTGCTCATCGTGTCGACGCCGCTTGCCGCAAACACGTCCCAGCCCGGCGGCAAATGCAGCGTTGCGTTCAAGGAATCGACGTCGCTCGACCAGCCGACCGCCGCCAGGGATTGGGTCTTGGGCACTCGCGAGATTGCAGACAGCCGCAATTGCGCGTCGCGCAGCTCGATCCCGCGCGCCTTGTTCTCTGGATTCTCCGTGATGACTTGAGGCTCCGAGCCCACCGTGACTTGACCCAGCACGCCATGCACGAGGTCGAGCCGCCAGTTCTGGTGCATCTCGCCGTCGAGTGCGTCGCGCACCGTGAAACCTTCGGCGGCCTCGTCCAGCCAGAGTTCGCGTCGCAAATTGATGCGGTTGGGAGGCAACTGGGGCTCGCCGCGCCGCGTGGTCCGCAGCGCCACTGTTGCACCCGCCTCGACGGCGTAAGCGCCCAGCTGCTTCCATTCCGCTGGCAGCACGGTGCGCGACGCGTCGATGCCGGGCGCGCCGCTCAGTTCGACGACGCGCAGTGCGGGCTGGGGCTCGAAGACCCACACCTCTTGGCTGGGCCAGGGCGCGGGACGCTCGATGGCCCGCAGTTCGGTGGGCATACCCAGGCTGCGAGCGACGACGACGAGCTCGTGGCGCCCGGGCGTGAGTTGGACGCGTAACGCCCCACTGGGTTCGAGCGCGACGGCCAGATCACCCGAGACCGACAGCGGTACGGTGCCTTGCACGAGAGGGTTCGGCAGCTGGATCTCTCTCGCGCGCCCAGCCACCTGGAACACGAGGCGCGTTTCGACAGAGAGAGGAACGCCGTCGGAGAGCTTGCGGAAGACGTCGAGTTCCACGTGTTCGGCCTCGCCGCTCGCCGTCGCCTCGACCTCGAGTCCCTTGAGCCACAGCTGCGCGCCATCGCGCTTGAGCAACGGCACGTTCCGCCCTTCGACCGAGAGTTCGACGAAGGCGCTTTCGGCGCCGACCGCCAAGGTCTCGGGTAAGCGCCGCCAGGAAAAGCGACCACTCAGCGTGTGACCGCCCCGCGCAAGCTCGACGTGGGGCAAGCCCCCCTGTTCGAGCACGGCGAGCTTCTTGCCCTTTTCTTCGACCTCGAGCGGCCAGCTCGTGGGGTCGCCGGGCAAGCGATGCAGCTTCTTGCTCTCGACGAACACGTTCTGTTCGAAGCGGCCGCCACTGCGATCGAGCGTCAGGACTAGCTCGCCCGGCCAAACACAGCGGGGCTCATCGCCGATTTGCGTACAGGCCGCATCGCCGCGCTCAGCCAAGATCCAAGGGATCCATGGCTTGAGGCTTTCTGGGATTTCTCGCGGGTCCAGCGCCTGCGCGTTCGCGCCGGGTGCTGCCAAGAGAACGACCAAGGACAGGCCGCTCCACAGAAGACGAAGGAAGTCGAAGGTCGCGAGGCGCTTGCCGGACGAATGCATCGTGCTCAGCGTCCTGCCCTCGGCGCGTGCGCGCAAGGCTCCGGTGTCGAAGGGCCCGCTGGGCTCAAACCATCGCCAGCGCCTGATCGAGATCCGCCAAGAGATCGCTTTCGTCTTCGATACCGACGGCGAGACGGATCAAGGCGGGCGACATGTCGATCTTGTCGAGCTGCTCGTCGGAGAGATCGAAATAGCTCATGATCGACGGCTGCTCGATCAACGTCTCCACGCCGCCCAAGGACGGCGCGATCTGCGCGAGGCGCGAACCGTCGACCACGCGCGACGCAGCGGCCTTCCCGCCCTTGACGATGAAGCTGACCACACCGCCAAAGCCCTGCATCTGCTCTTTGGCGATTGCGTGTGAGGGGTGGCTTGGCAGACCGGCGTAGAACACGCGCTCGACCCTGGGGTGCGTCTCCAAGAAGCGCGCGATGCTGAGCGCCGAAGCGTTCTGTTGGCGGACGCGCAGCCCCAGGGTCTTGAGGCCGCGTGCGATGAGGAACGCCGCATGCGGATCGAGGTTCGCGCCGGTGACGTCGCGAGCTTCGCGTACGAGCGAGATCAGCGACGAACTACCGGCCACCACGCCGCCTAGGACGTCATTGTGACCACTGAAGTATTTGGTCGCGCTGTGCGCGACCAAATCGATTCCGAAGCCGTGGGGCCGACAGTTGATGGGGGTAGCGAAGGTCGAATCGACCAACGTCCTGGTGCGTCGATTCTTGGCTTTCACGCGTGAAGAAAGCGCACCCAGGTCGACGCAATAGTTGAATGGATTGGTCGGGGACTCGGTGATCACCAGCTTGGTGTTGTCGCCAATGGCGGCTTCCATCGCTGCGAGATCGCCCGGAGGCACCACTGTGTGCTCGACGCCGTAGCGACCGAGCCAGGTGGTGACGAACTGGCGTGTGCGGCGGTAGCCGTCGCGAAACAGCACCACGTGATCGCCCTGCTTGAGCAGACCGAGCAGAGTGGAAGTGATCGCGGCCATGCCCGTGGAAAAGGCGACAGCATCGTCGGTGGCCTCGAGGGCTGCGACACGTTGCTCGAGTTCACGCACCGTCGGGTTGCCATAACGCCCGTACTCCTCGCGATCCGGATCGGTGTCCTCGCCGCGCATGTACTGCTCGAGATCGGCCGTACTCTCGAAGGTGTACGTTGCCGTCTGGGCGATGCCGGGCGCTAGTGCGTTGTGCGGCCGACGTGTCGAGCTGCCGGAATGCACCGCATCTGTCGAGCGTGCGAAGCGAGGCTTGTCTTCTGCCATGGGGGAGGGGCGGCCAAGGGGGGGGCCAGACCGCGAAAGATACAGAAACTCGGAGGAAAGTCTCGTGCCGAGTGGGTCAGGCCAAGCCCAGGTCCCGACGGCAGGTGGCGATCACGTCGCCGGCGGCGCTTTGCAGCGGGAGCGCCAGAGCGGCCTTGGGATTCGGCTCACTGCGAAGTTTGAATTCCACGTTGCCTTCTTTCAGGCCGCGCTCACCCACCGTCACCCGGTACGGGCAGCCAATCAGGTCGGCATCCTTGAACTTGACCCCCGGGCGTTCGTCGCGGTCGTCGACCAACGGCTCGAAGCCGGCCGCGATGAACTCATGCTCGAGGCCAGCCACGGCCGCCTTCACCTCGTCGCTTTCACCCACCTGGACGATGTGAATCGGGTAGGGCGCCACGCTAACGGGCCAAGCGATGCCATTGGCGTCGTTGTGTTGCTCGACGATGGTGGCGATCAGACGCGACACGCCAATGCCGTAGCAGCCCATGACGATCGTCTGCTTCTCGCTCTTTTCGTCGAGGAACACCGCGCCCATCTTGTGCGTGTAGTGCGTGCCGAGAACGAAGATGTGTCCAGCTTCGATGCCCCGGTAGATTTCGACGACGCCCTGGCACTTGGGGCACGCATCGCCGGCCTGCATGGCGCGTACCTGGACGACGTCACCCGTGAAGTCGCGACCGAACTGGACGTGACGCAGGTGGTAGTCGGTCTTGTTCGCGCCAGTGATGCCGTCTTCGACTACCGCTGCGTCGGCATCGACCAAAATTTTGCCTGCGAAGCCGACCGGTCCCGCGAAGCCCACGGCCGCCGAAGTTGCGCGCGTCACGTCTTCGGCGGAAGCCAAATGGACTTCGCTCACGCCGAGTGCGCGCGCCAGCTTCACGTCGCTGACTTCGTGGTCCCCGCGCAGCACCACCAAAACCAGATCCTTGCCCGCCAGGTAGACCAAGCTCTTGAGAAAGCTAGTCACCGGTGCGTCCAAGAGCGTAGCCACGTCCTGGATGGCGCCGTGACCCGGTGTGTGCACCTCTTCGCGAGCGGCGATGTCTCCGAGCTGGCTCATCGCGGGACGGGGCGGCGAAGCGACCTCGAGATTTTCGGCATAATCGCAGGCGGAGCAGGTCGAGATGAAGTCTTCACCGCTCTGCACCAGAGCCTGGAACTCGGCGCTCTTGCTGCCGCCCATGGCGCCGGAATCGGCGCCGACCATGCGATAGACGAGACCCAAGCGATCGAAGACGGCCCGGTAGGCCACACGCATTTGCTCGTAGCTCTCGAGCGCTTTCTCTTCACTCACGTCGAAGGAGTAGGCGTCCTTCATGATGAACTCGCGGCCGCGGAGCAGGCCGCCGCGGGGCCGCGGCTCGTCGCGGTACTTCGCCTGGATCTGGTAGAGATTCTTCGGCATGTCGCGATAACTCTGGATCTCGCGTCGCGCCAGATCGGTAATCGTCTCTTCGTGCGTCGGCCCGAGCAGGTAGTCGGTCTTCTTGCGATCTTGGAGGCGAAACAGCGTGTCGCCGAACAGATCCCAACGTCCGGTTTCTTTGAAATAGTCTGACGGAACGAGTGCGGGCAACAGCAGCTCCTGTGCGCCGGCGCGATCCATCTCCTCGCGAATGATGCGCTCGATGTTGCGCAAGACGCGCAATCCCAGTGGCAGGTAAGAATAGATGCCGGCGCCGACACGGCGCATGTAGCCGCCGCGAGTGAGCAGGATGTGACTCACGCTCTGCGCGTCCGAAGGGGCTTCTTTCAGTGTCGGGAGGAGGGCTCGCTGGTAGCGCATGACTTGGCCGGGGGTTACCAGTTCCTTTTGCCGGGAGCTACTGACAAGATGCTTTCCCGATGACGCTGCCGAGCCAAAAAAAAGGTCAGCCCCTGATGGCGGCGATGAAGAACGCCCAGTTCATCGCCTTCGCCCCTCTGTTGTTTCAGGCAGCCCGCGTTCTGCGTGATCGCGGGTTTTTGCGCACGCTGTCGCAACGCTCGCCACAAGGGGCGACCATCGACGAGCTCGCCCAGGCGACCCAGACGAGCAAGTACGGTGTCATCGTGCTGCTCGAAGCGGGCCTCGCCGCCGGTTTGGTCGAGAAAGAAGGCGACGTGTTTCGGCCGACTCGCACGGGCCTGTTGATCGAGCGTGATCCTCTTACGCGTGCCAACATGAACTTCGTCCAAGACGTCTGCTACCGCGCCGCCGGTCACATGCCCGAATCGATCGAAGAGGGCCGTGCGGCCGGCCTCTGCGAGCTGGGCAGTTGGCCGACCGTCTACGACGGTCTCTCCGAATTGGGTGAGCCGGCGCGCCAGAGCTGGCTCGACTTCGATCATTTCTATTCCGACGATGCCTTCCCGCTCGTCATGGAGCAGGTGTTCTCGTCCGCGCCCCGCTGGATCCTCGACGTCGGCGGCAACACCGGAAAGTTTGCGCTCCAGGTACTCGGTCACGATCCGGAAGTGCGGATCACCGTCGCCGATTTACCGGGCCAGATCGCCTCTTGTCGCGCAGCACTCACCGGGGCTGGTTTGGTCGATCGGGCCAGTTTTCATCCGTTTTCCATCCTGCAGGCCGACGCCAGTTTGCCTCGGGGGCAAGACGTCATCTGGATGAGTCAGTTCCTCAGCTGCTTTAGCGAAGACGAGGTGATTCACGTGCTTTCCGTGGCGCGCCGAGCGCTCGGCCCCGACACGCGCTTGTTGATCCTCGACAACTTCTGGGATCGACAACCGAACGAGGTGGGCGAGTTCTGTCTCCAGGCCATCAGCCTCTACTTCACTTGCGTGGCCAACGGCACGAGTCGCATGTACGACTCCAAGACCGTGCTGGGTTGCATCAAGAAGGCTGGGCTGGTCGTCGAGAGCGAAACCGATCGCATCGGTTGGGGCCACACTCTGATCGAGTGCCGCGCCCCGCGCGCCTGAACGGGCACGATCGCGGGTCGTTAGCGCAGTGCGCGCTGGATGAGCTCGAGGGCTCGTCCGTGCAGCGGGAGAGTGAGGGCCAAAGCGTGGCCGCGCTCGCTCATTTTGCGCCAGGTTTTCTGCACGATGTCGACGACCTTGTCGTCTTCGTGGCGATCGACGAACGGCACGAACTCGTGCTCGAGGAAGCTCAGGCACAAGGCATCTTCCATCGCCTGCACGTCGGGCTTGCCTTTGAGATCTTGCTTCAGGTTGATCTCGCGCACCGCGGCCACGAGTACGGGATCGGCGCCCACCTGTTCGAGGATTTCCTGCGCGCTTTGGGCGTGCAGCCGAGCCAAATCCTTGCGCCATGTCAGATACGCAACTCGCCCTTCGGGATAGACCGAACGGGGCATCCGGAAGCGTCCAAGGTGCTGGCAGCGGGCGGCCAGTCGCAGGGCCAAGCTCGGCTCGAGCACCAGACGGAGCACCCAAGCTTCGAGCCGTTCGGCTTGAACCAACTCTTTCGGACGGAGCAGACCGACCTCCCCGATGAGCTCGGGATCCAGTGAGTTCAAGGCGTCGAAGCGCGCTCTAGCGGCCAGAAAAAGTGCGTCATCGTGCATGTCAGTCCGCGCCACGGCTACGCTCACTCGTCGCCCACATTTGGTCGATGGCACGCAGCAGCGTCGACGGTTCCACCGGCTTGGACAGGACCAAGAGCCCGGTCTGATCGAGCAGGCTGCGAGAGTTCTCGCTGAACGCTCCACCCGTGCAGAAGATCATGCGGCGCGCCAACTCGGGGTCGAACTCCTGGATCTCGTAGTGAACGCTGGGACCATCGAGGTCGGGCATGTTGACGTCGCAGATGATGGCCGTGGCGGCCAGTCCGGCGCGCAGCGCCGAGATGGCGTCCCGGGCGCGTTCGAACGTGACCACGGTGTGGTGTCCCGCGAGCACCCGCTGGAAGGCGCGAAGCAAGGGCTGTTCATCGTCGATGATTACGACGTGGCCGCGTGTGCTGCGAGCCTTCTGACTGAGCGGCAGGCGCTCGCTGCTGGGCACTAGGCCCGTGCGCCGTGGAATGCGCACGATCACGGTCGTGCCTTGATTTTCGGTGGAATCGAGTTCGATCTCGCCGCCGTGCTGGTGGACGTACTCAGCGCAGAGGCTCAAGCCCAAGCCGGTGCCGACGCCGGCCCCTTTGGTCGTGAAGAAGGGCTCGAAGGCATGAGCTGCCACTTCTTGGCTCATGCCCGGCCCCGTGTCCTCGACGCTGACCTCGATCCAGTCGCCCTGGGTTCGCGTCCGCACGCGGATCTCGTGCTCCTTGCCAGGAGCATCCTTGAGCGCGACGGCCGCGTTGTCGAGCAGGTTGACCAACACCTGAACCATGCGCCCGCGATCGGCGGCGATGGCTGGAATCGGGTCGAGCGTGAGCAGCAAGCGTCCGGCGCTCTGCAGCTTGGAGCCAAGCAGCTTGGTGGCAATGCGCACGACGTCGTTCAGATCGACGCGTTCGACCGATTCGGTCTTGGGGTGCGAGAACAGGCGTAGCTCGCTGACTATGGCGGCGATGCGCCGCACGCCGTCGATGTTGTCCTGCGTGATGCTCTCGAGTTCGCCGATCAGATCGATGGCATTGTCGGTCAGCGGTTCGGGCGGATCGAGCAGGGGTTTGAGTTGCTGCAGGATTTGCTGGAGGCTGACGAGATTCGAAAGTACGAAGGCTGCGGGATTGTTTATCTCGTGGGCGACGCTTGCGGCCACTTGGCCGAGAGACATGAGCCTCTGCGAGCGCGCCAATTGGCTGCGCACGTCCTGATTGCGAGCGCGCTCGACCGCGTAGCGTAACGAGCGCGAGAGGTCACCGGCGGTGATGCGGCCCTTGTGCACGAAGTCGACGGCGCCGGCACGGAATGCCCGGTCGATGTTCACTTGGTCGTCGTCGACCGACGTGACGACGACGGGCAGGGCGGCCAAGTCGACGATCTTGGTTAGCTGGTCGAGCAACTCGACCGCGTTGCCGTCGCGCAGAAAGAAGTCGAGCAGGATGCAGTCGGGCACCTGAGTCCGCACATGTGCGATGGCTTCGGCGCCGGTTGCGCATTCGGTCAACACGTATTGCGTCGTCGGGTCTTGCTGCAGCATGGCTGCGTACAGCAGGCGATGCTCTTCGCTGTCGTCGACGACGAGCACGTTGATGCGCGAGCGTGGCAACGCTCGAATCTTCGAACTCGTTGGTCTTTCTTTCTGAGACAGCACTTCGACGGGCTCAGGCTAACACGGAGACCGCGATCCAAAATGACCCGCGAAAGACAGGCGATTGCAGCGGGCAGGTCTTGGAGCCGCTCAGAGCTTGAGCGGCGTTCCGCCAGCATTCGTGTCGATGCTCCCGCTCATCCGCGGACTGTCGACGTAAATGCGAGCGCGAATCGAACGGTGAAAAGGCAGCATACGGCGTACAATCAGCTCACGAACCCGGCCATCTGCCGGATCGACGGCGCGCCGGGCCACGCTGAACGAGGCGGTGATTTTCGCAAGATCCAGTTCGCCCAGCGGGAATGCGTTTTCTTGCGCCTCACCGGTGCCGCGCAGCGGCACCTCGCGTGGCCCTTCGACGGAGCCATCGGGGCCGCCATCGGTGGCGAAGGGGTAGTGAAACTCGACGACCTGCGGCGGTGTCGTCTCGGCTCGCACTACCTGCAAGGTCACGCCCGCCCCATTGGCTCGCAACTCGAGCAGCGACGGTTCGGGGCCCAAGTGTGGCATCAAGCTGTCGATCGCCTGCGCCACGCGCACGCCGTCCAACTCGGCTGACTCCGCCGTCGTGCTCGTCGGCCGCGGGTCACAACCCCACACCGAGAGCACGAACAGCGCTAGGGCGGCGGGCTTCATCGCGTCGCCTCAAACGGCGACGTTGAAGTCCCGGAGTGCTTCGTTCAGCGTGGTCTTTTTGTCGGTGCTCTCTTTGCGCCGACCAATGATCAATGCACACGGGATCTGGAATTCACCGGCGGGGAACTTCTTGGTGCGGGTACCCGGAATGACCACGCTGCGCGTCGGAATGCGGCCGCGCAGTTCGACCGGTTCGCTCCCAGTGACGTCGATGATGGCGGTCGATGCCGTCAATGCCACGCCCGCGCCAATCACGGCTTCGGCCTCGACCAGTAAACCTTCGACGATGATGGCCCGGCTGCCGATGAAGCAACCGTCCTCGACGATGACCGGTTGCGCGCCCGGCGGTTCGAGCACGCCACCGATGCCTACGCCGCCCGACAGATGGCAGTTCTTGCCAATCTGCGCGCACGAACCGACCGTCGCCCAAGTGTCCACCATCGTGCCGCTGCCGACGCGGGCACCGATGTTCACGTAGCCGGGCATGAGGATGGAGCCGCTCTCCATGTGGGCGCCGTAGCGAATCGTGCCG
>Ga0163144_10004187_pt1 | contig 32604 bp, 46 predicted proteins | sample OliLak19BULKMAT1_FD_123175 | JGI IMG/M metagenome (GOLD analysis project Ga0163144, IMG submission 123175) | Freshwater microbial mat bacterial communities from Lake Vanda, McMurdo Dry Valleys, Antarctica - Oligotrophic Lake LV.19.BULKMAT1 | ecosystem: Environmental > Aquatic > Freshwater >... | reverse complement strand
GCATTTATATGGCTAAAGTTAATGTTGGCAATGTTACTAGTACTAAAAAATTAATTATTGAATAATAAATAATTTTAAACCTAATTTTAAAAGCCGTTTTAATTTTATTAGAACGGCTTTTATTATTAAAGTAGTCCTTCAATTATTACATCAGTAATAGTTAAATAAGTATTTTGCAAAACTATTGTTTCAATATCGGTTTTGGTAAACCATTTTACATCGGTTATATTTTCTTTAGTTTGCGGTATTAAAGTTTTGTTATAATTTGTTTCCATACAAAACCAAAATGTTTGCTTAATAGCCAACTTTTTTTTGTAAGTATAGATATGATATGTAGAATTTAACTGTTTAACAATGTTTAAATTTTTAACGCCACACTCTTCCTCACATTCTCTAATGGCAGCGTGTTCAATAGTTTCGCCTTTATCTAATTTTCCTTTCGGTAAATCCCATTTATCTAATCTATAAATAAATAAATATTGGTTTAATTTTTTTATAAATCCCCCTGCAGCTTGAATATATGTTAGCTTATTTTTAAAATAATTTAAAACGGTTTCAAAGTTTTGAGAGTTTATTTTTATAGTAATATTATTATTTTCATCTAAAAAAAGTGTTTCAATTTTTTTTAAATCTTCTGTTTGTAATGTTGAGTTGTAAAAAATTTCGTCTTGTTTTAAACTATTTAATTCGCCTGTAAAAAACTCAATAAATTTGGTATTAAAATATATTTTTTTGTTCATAAAATGTTGCTGTTAAACTTAAAACAAAATCTAATTTTACAAAATGACTATGTTTGATAACCCAGCGTATAAAATTGCTGAATTTTTATTACAAATAAAAGCTATAAAATTACAACCCGAAAATCCATTTATTTGGGCAAGTGGCTTAAAATCGCCTATTTATTGCGATAATCGTAAAACTTTATCCTATCCAAGTATTCGTACTTTTATTCGCAATCAATTTGTTGACACGATAAATAATTATTTTGAAAAGCCTGATGTTATTGCTGGAGTTGCTACTGGTGGCATAGCACAAGGTGCATTAGTAGCCCAAGAAATGGATTTGCCCTTTGTTTATGTAAGAAGCGAAGCAAAAAAACACGGCCTTACAAATATGATAGAAGGTGATGTTGAAAGTGGACAAAAAGTAGTTGTAATTGAAGATTTAATTAGTACCGGCGGAAGCAGTTTAAAAGCAGTGCAAGCATTGCGCGAAAAAGGATGTGTTGTAAAAGGTATGGCAGCAATTTTTACCTATGGTTTTGCCGAAGCTGAAAGCAATTTTAAAGATACAAATTGTATTTTACAAACTTTATGCAATTACGACACCTTAATTATTGAAGCCCTAAATAAAAATTACATTAATCAAAAAGATTTAGAAAGTTTAAAAAAATGGCGATTAAACCCTGCTAATTGGGGAGAAAGTTTAGTAAAATAATGGCAGAATTTATATTAATTAGTACCACAAATAAAACACAATCTACTTTAAAAAATTTATTTGAATTTTTAATTGATTTTAAAAATTTTAATATGATTTTACCAAACGATAAAGTTGAAAATTTTACTTTTACCGATACACAATGCTCTTTTAGTATTAAAGGTATTACACCAATGACTGTTAAGTTAGTTAAAAAAATACCTTACAATTTTATATTTTTTTCGAGTGAGGGTTTAGCAAAATTTAATTTTAGTTTAAAAGTATATTTTATTGGAAATGAAAGTGGAGTAGGGGAGTGCAGAATTGATTTGCTAGGCGATTTAAACCCATTTATAAAAACAATGGCCGAAAAATCTTTACAAAATTTAGTAAATACAATGAGTACCAAGTTGGCTGAATTAAAAATAAATTAACTTTTAAAGAATTTATTTTTTAGTAAATACCATAAAATTACTATTCTTATCTCGGTAATTATAACCTAAGCCAAAACCTAATTTTTTTGTACCGACTTTACTGTACAACGAATCTAAATCTTCTTGATAATGTTGTTTAAACATATTAATAGGTTTGGAGTAGTTGCCGTAAAAAGAATAATTCCATTTTTTATTGTCTTTTTCAAAAAAGGTTAAAGCAATACCGCTATCATCTTGCACAACTTGTGTGGTATGTTTTAAAATTAAATTTCTAACCGCGTTAAAATTAAATTTATGTAGTAAGTATGATGCGCCTTTTAAATAGGTAATATTAAACTTCAATTTATCTAAATAACGATTTAATCCATTATTTTTTTTAAAAGCAACATCGCTTAAATCGGTTGACGTGTAGGTAATAGTTTTTGCCTCGTTGGCTTTGGTTAAATAATTAACTTCAACACTTTTGTTTTTAACCGCTTTGCCTTTAAGTACATTAAAATTAGGTAAATATTGTTTCTCTCCTAAAATATCAATGTAAAATGGTTTAATAGAAATAATGCTATTTTCAGTCTTATTCAAAAACAAAATAATTAAATGTAAAGTGCCATCTACTTCATCATTTCGTAAATCTTCTTTCATAGCTACTGTTCTAAAAAAACTAAAATTTAAAATGGCATTTAAAGAACCATTAATTTTTTTGAAATATTTGTTAATAGAATCTGGTACAATAGCCTTATCATCAACAATGGGTAAGGTTCCAACAGGTTCTAAACCAATTAATGTAAAATGGTTAATGTTAGGGAATAGGGCAGAGACATATAAAATATCGGGACCAGAAAAAGGATAAAACAAATTTTCGGTGGCAATTAATTCTTTGCTCAATATGTCGTTGGCAAATTTTTTAACTACTTTTAGTCGCGTTGAATCGAATTTTTTCCAACGTTTACCAAAATCGTTTGAAAAATTAATAAAGCTTTTTTCATTAGAATATTTTTTAAAAGTAGTAAAGCTAAAATCTTTATTCTCCGAAATTAAATTAGCTAATTCGTTTAACGTATCGTTTAATTTTGGAATTTCAATTTCTTTAACTTCAGATAACATTGTATCTATTTTTACAAATTTTGTGGTATCTTTTGCAACTGTTTTAGTATCATTATTAATTGTATTGTTTTCACAACTATTTAAACTAATTGTAAGCGAAATAAAAAGTATAATTTTTAATAGATTACTTGTTTTATTTTGCATTTTTTAATTTTTGTAAATATACGGTTATGTAATAAAACACTAATCCCACAGCTACAGTACCCAAACCAAATAACGATTCGGTAGTTTTAGTTTTTAATAAACTAACTAATATCCAGCCAATAATAATTAAAAATAAAATAGGTGGTAGCGGATAAAGAGGCATTTTAAAAGGGCGTTGGATGCTTTTATATTTATAACGTAAAATAAAAACACTAAAAACCGTTAAAAATGTAAATAAATTTAAGGTAAATCCAACATAATTTATTAGCGATTCAAACGACGAGGTTAGTACTAAAATAAGTGCAATTACCGATTGAAATATAACAGCTACAAAAGGCACATTATTTTTGTTAGTTTTTGCAAAAAATTTAAGTGGCGCTATTTCATTACCCATGCTTTGCATAACTCTTGGTCCTGCAAGTATCATAGCGCTTATGGTGGATATTAAAAGTACCGCAATTACCAAACTCATAAATTGCCCTAACTGCACGCCAAAAATTTTGTTAGCACTTAAATATCCAACCTCTACCACCCCTTTTAATTCATTAATAGGTACCGAATATAAAAAAATATAATTTAAAACAGTATAAACAACCATAACAATTAATGTACCAACAAACAATGCTTTTGGAAGATTTTTTTTAGGGTTTTCCATTTCGCCAGCCACATAAGCTGCGGCATTCCAGCCGCTATAGGCGTAGGTAACATAAATTAACGAGCCTGCAAATGAAATTGAAAAAATATCGTTCCACGCCATTTTACTGGCAACAAAATTAACAGTATGTATAGGGATGTGAAATAAACCAAAGCCAACAAACATTACAATACAAATTACTTTTACCAATGTAAATGCCCTTTGAAAAGCACTGCCAGCTTTTAAGGTTAAGGAGTGAATTATTGTTATAGAAATAACAACAATAAAGGCTAAAATTATTGCGTTAACTTGCGGATAAATTTTACTAACATATTTACCCAAAGCAACCGAAGCTGCTGCAATAGGTGCAGCAAAGCCTACAGTAACGCTTACCCAGCCACTTAAAAAACCAACAGCGGGATGGTATAATTTTGATAAATAATTATATTCGCCGCCATTTTGAGGAAAAGCCGAACCTATTTCTCCATAGGTTAAAGCGCCACAAAGTGCTAAAATACCGCCTAAAACCCACAACATTATAATTGCAAACCCACTTTGTATTCCCAAAACCTGAAAGCCTAAACTTGTAAATACGCCAGTACCAATCATATTTGCAATAACAATTGATACGGCAGTGTTGAAACTTATTTTGTTCTGTTTCATAAATAAATTAATCGAACGATTGGGTTGATTTTTTAGAAAGTTCAACCAATAATTGGTATTGCTGTGGCGATAAATCGTTGTAATAATAATTTATAGGGTTTATTTTTTCGCCATTTTTAATTACTTCGTAATGCAAGTGTGGCGCCGTACTTAAGCCTGTACTACCAACATAGCCAATTAATTGCCCACGCGTTACTTTTTTACCAACCGCGCACGCAATGCGGCTCATATGGCCATAAAGGGTTTGATAACCAAAGCCATGATTTATGACTACGTGATTTCCATACCCTTGTGCCAAGTTATCCGCAACTTCAACAACACCGTCGCCAGTTGCATAAATGGGAGTACCTTGTTCTGCCGAAAAATCCATTCCAGGATGCATTTCTTGTGTTTTGTAAATAGGATGTGTACGCCAACCAAAACCACTGGTAACAGAGTGTGCTAAATCTTTTTGGTTAATGGGCATAATGGCCGGAATGGAAGCAATTAATTTTTCTTTACTTTTTGCTAATAAAACTACTTCATCAAACGACTTTGACTGGATGTACAATTGCTTGGTAATTCTATCCATACGTTCGGTTGTATATTTTAATAAATCAGCATTATTAAATCCATCAAAGCTATTATATTTATTACTCCCCCCGCTACCACCGTAGCGAATACTTTTTGCCAATGGTTCGCTTTCAAAAATAGTACGGTAAATATTATCGTCACGGTCTTCAAGGTCTCCTAAAACGGTTTCAACCCTACCCATTTTTTTTTGCAATAAATCGTATTGCAATTGCAAAGCTTCAATTTCACGATTTTTCTTTTTTTCGTTGGGCGAGGGTAAAACTTTTTGAGCAATAAAAATTGTAATTGTTGCAAAAACAATACCCGTAGCAAGGTACGATAAAGTGCGCCAAACGGCTTCTTTAACAGTAATACTTGCTTTTTCGTAGGTAAGCGATTTGGTATTAAATCTATATTTTACTTTACTCATTAGTAAGCCTTAAATATAAGTAAATGTTTTTATTCAAAAATGCTGTAATTTTCTTAATTTTATTGTCTCAATTATGAAAGTTTATTTAGATAACGCAGCAACTACGCAATTAGACGAAGAAGTATTAAAAGCCATGATGCCCGCAATGTTAGAAGATTTTGGTAACCCTTCTTCTATTCACGCATTTGGACGTAAATCTCGGTCAGCAATCGAAAATGCACGTAAAACAGTTTCTAAATTATTAAATGTTAGTCCTGCCGAAATTTTTTTTACATCTGGTGGAACAGAGGCTGACAACATGGCCATTTGCCAATCGATTAGTACTTTTGGTATTACACATATTATTTCGAGTGAAATTGAACACCATGCTGTAGAGCACACCATTAAAGTTTTAGAAAAAGAAGGCAAAGTAAAAGCTAGCTGGGTAAAAGTTGATTATAATGGGAATGTTGATTTTGAGCATTTAGAAGAACTATTAAAAAATAACTCACGCTCTTTAGTTTCATTAATGCACGCTAATAACGAAATTGGTACTTTGTTACCATTATTTGAAGTAGGTGAGTTGTGCAAAAAATACGATGCCCTTTTTCATAGTGATACTGTACAAACTATGGGGCATTACGCCATAGATTTACAAAAAATAAATGTACATTATATTACTTGTGCGGCGCATAAATTTCACGGACCAAAAGGTGTTGGTTTTTTATACATTAATCACCAACATAAAATTACCCCGTTTATACACGGTGGTGCACAAGAACGAAATATGCGAGGAGGAACAGAAAATGTTTACGGAATTGTAGGTTTGGCAAAGGCTTTGCAAATTTGTTTTGATGAAATGGAATCTCACCAAAAACATATAATTAATTTAAAAGAATATATGAAAACGCAATTGGAACAAAAAATTATTGGAATAGAATTTAATGGGGAGACTAGTCGCGAAAAATCTTTATACACTGTATTAAATTGTCGTTTTCCACACCATGCTGATGCTGAGATGTTATTATTTAATTTAGACATTGCTGGCATTGCAGCTAGTGGCGGAAGCGCATGCAGCAGTGGAAGCAACCAAGGAAGTCATGTTTTACGCGGTTTGGGTATTGATATGGAAAAGCCGTCTGTTCGTTTTAGTTTTAGTAAATACACAACAAAAGACGAAATTGATTTTACCATAAATAAATTAGTAGAATTATTTTCAGATAAAAAATAACATGAAGGAATTAATTATAAAAAACAGCATTGCAATAAATGCACCAACAACTAAGGTTTGGGATGCTTTAGTAAATCCTAAACAAACCAAAAAGTATATGTTTGGTTGCGAAACTTTTTCGGATTGGAAAGTAGGAAGTTCGTTATTATGGCAGATGCATATTGACGGAAAAGATTTTGTAGCAGTTAAAGGAAATATTGTTTCAATTGAACCTGAAATTTTTTTAGCTTATACAGTTATCGACCCAAATTCGAATATTCCAGATGTGCCTGAAAATTATTTAACCGTAACTTATGAATTAAAAAGCGATAATAACAACACGATATTAAACGTTACCCAAGGCGATTACAGTAAGGTTGCTGAAGGCGAACGCAGATATAAAATAGCTTCGAACGATGGTGAAGGATGGAACCCAATTTTGTTGTTGATTAAAAATTTAGTGGAGTTGGCGTAATAAGCTGTCGAGATAAGCAGAGTCGAACAATGCAATAATTAGTGTTCAAATTAAATTAATGCGCATTATTTTTTTTATATTATTAATCAGTTCGTTTGTTTTAAAATCGCAAACTACAACTAACGATGTTTTTACATTAAAACCATCTTTAGGTTTTAATGGTTGCCAAATACATGGCGATAATTACAGCGGTTATGATAAATTTGGTGCGTTTGGCGGCTTAAGTGTAAACGCAAAATTAAGTAAAAAAGCAAGTATAGAACTAGGTTTTTTCTTCTCACAAAAAGGGGCTCGCCACAACCAAAACCCAGAAAAAGGTGATTTTACATTTTACCGAGTAAATTTAAATTATATTGATTTACCTCTTATTTTTAAATACAATGTAAACGCTACTTATTTTTTAACTGGCGGGCCAAGTATTGCTTATTTAATAAATTATCAAGAAGACAACGAAGCTGGAAATTGGGACGGTGTTTACCCTTTCGAAAAATTTGAATACGGCATTAATGTAGGTTTGGGACGTAAAATAAAAGATAATTTTTTTGTTGAGGTTCGGAGTTCCAATTCCTTTGTGGCTATTAGAAAATACGGTATTTTAGCAACTCAAGTATTTTATCCTAATCCAGTAGCTCGTTTTTTTAATGCAGGTTTGTACAACAATATCTTAACTTTAATTGTTTCATATAAATTAAACTTAAAGCCAAAACGTGAACAACAACATTAATCATAAAATAGCAATTGCTATTACCGGAGCAAGTGGCAGTATTTACGCAAAAGTGTTATTAGACAAACTAACTCTTCTAAAAAATAATTTTTCCGAAATTAGTTTAGTGTTTAGCGATAACGCAAAAGATGTTTGGAAATTTGAATTAGGTAACGATTCCTACAAAAACTACAGCTTTAAAACTTACGAAAAAAATGATTTTTTTGCACCTTTTGCAAGTGGTTCTGCAAAATACAACACCTTAATTATTTGCCCTTGCAGTATGGGTACACTTGCGCGAATTGCCACAGGTATAAGTAACGATTTAATTACCCGAGCTGCCGATGTAGTTTTAAAAGAGCGCCGTAAATTAATTCTTGTTACACGCGATACACCATTAAGTTTAATTCATATAAATAACATGAAAACCATAACCGAAGCCGGTGGAATAATTTGTCCTGCTTCACCCTCATTTTATTCTCAACCAAAAACATTTGAAGATTTGGCAGCCACAGTTGTTGATCGAGTAATTGACTTAGCTGGAATAGAGCAGAATAGTTACAGATGGGGTGAATAACCCTTTATTTTGTTTTATTTGTTATGTTTTAATTTTTAGTTAATACTTTGTTAATTACTAATTAATTGCTATGTATATATTTGGCTCAGTTAAAAATCTAAAAAATTATGCAATACGTTATGCAATACTGGTGGGTACTTATTCCCATTTTATTAATTTTATTTTATAAAGTTATTTTCAGAATCTTTGGTATCATCATTATTCCCGAAGATAAAATTGGCTTAGTAACCAAAAAATTTGTTTTATTTGGTAAAACACAACTTCCTCCAGGCCGCATTATTGCTGTTGAAGGCGAGGCTGGTTTTCAAGCACAAACCTTAGCGCCAGGTATTTATTTTTGGAAATGGATTTGGCAATTCGAAATTACACAACAAGCATTAACGGTTATACCACAGGGTAAAATTGGTTTAATTGTTGCCAAAGACGGTAAAGAGTTAGAAACCGGAAATATTTTAGCCCGTAAAATTGAATGTGATGGTTACCAAGATACCGTTACTTTTTTAACAAAGGGCGGTAGCAAAGGTCGCCAAAGTGCATACATTACTGCTGGTACATACCGTATTAATACGTTTTTGTTCGAAATTTTTACAGTAGATATGTTTACCATTAACGAAAATATGGTAGGTATTATTACTACCTTAGATGGTTTGCCTATTGATGAGGGAAGTATTGCTGGTAAAAATGTTCTAAACCATAATAATTTTCAAGATGCTGATGCATTTTTAAAAGCCGGCGGTAATAAAGGTTTACAGCCCCAAACTATTTTAGCTGGTAGTTATTATTTAAACCCTTGGTTTGTAAATGTAGAACAAATTAAAATGACCGAAATTCCAATTGGTTATGTTGGCGTTGTTATAAGTTACGTTGGTAAAGAAGGTAAAGATTTAAGTGGCGCCGAATTTAAACATGGCAACATAGTAAGCAAAGGCGAAAAAGGCGTTTGGGCTGAACCTTTAGGTCCTGGTAAGTATCCAGTAAATACGTTTATTATGCGTGTAGAATCTGTTCCCACAACAAATTTAGTTTTAAACTGGGCAAATGCTAGAAGCGAATCGCATCAATTAGACAAAAATTTAAGTACTATTACTGTACGCTCTAAAGATGGTTTTCCATTCAATTTAGATGTTTCTCAAATTATTCATATTCCTACCACCGAAGCGCCAAAAGTAATTGCACGATTTGGTAGTATGGTTAATTTAGTGGGGCAAGTTTTAGAGCCAACTATTGGTAACTATTTTCGAAATTCAGCACAAGATAGTGATGTAATTGCCTTTTTAAGTACTCGTAAAGAACGACAAGATGCCGCTAAAAAACGTATTAGCGAAGTGTTAGACCAATATAATGTAAACGGCGTTGATACATTAATAGGTGATATAGTGCCGCCAGAAAGTTTAATGAAAACATTAACTGATCGTAAAATTGCTGAAGAACAAAATACAACTTTTGAAACACAAAAACGTGCTGAAATTACACGTCAAACCTTAGAAAAAGAAACTGCCGTTGCTGATATGCAAAAAGAAATTGTAAAAGCCGACCAAGGTGTACTAATTGCTGAACGTATTGCTGATGCCGCTGTTAAGAAAGCAACTGGTGAAGCAAGTGGCGTAAAAATATCGTCAGTTGCAGAAGCCGATAGGTTAAAAATTATTGCTAATGCCGATGCAGAAAAAACAAAAGTAACCGCAAATGCCGAGGCTGAAAAAATTAAAGCTTTAGCAAATGCCGAAGCTGAAAAAATTAGTGTAACAGGTAGAGCCGAAGCTGAGAAAATTTTAGCAATTGGTAAATCAAATGCCGAAAGCTATAAATTAAGTGTTGAGGCAATGGGTGGTGATAACTTTACCAAGTTAAAAGTAACTGAACAAATTGGTAAAGAAAAAATTAAAATTATTCCTGAAGTATTAATAACAGGCGGAGGCGATGGTCAAAACGGACCAATTAATGGTTTGCTTGGCTTACAATTACTTGATGGTATATTAGATAGAAATGCAAAGAAAGAGGGAGATAAAAAAGACGATTTACCAAAAAAATAGCTTTAGTTTTTAATTATGCAAAGGTTATTTTTTGAAGAATAAAAAATAATCCTAATTGAACGGATAATCCTAAAAAAAAGCCAAAATATAATTGACTTGGTTTGTGTTCGTTTAAATAAAGTCGTGCAAAACCCACAAAACCTGCTAATATTATAATTAAGATATAAAATAAAGTCATATCGTATTTAATTAAAAACGATAGTGAAATTAGTATGCCCAGCAATCCACCAATACCAACCATATGGGCACTAATTTTAAATTTTAAATTTATAAAAGCTGTAATTAAAATAGCTAAACCAGCCCCTACAATAAAAACTTTTATACTGTTCCAAATATTAATATCTATTAATAAATAAAATAGTCCAAAATAAAAAATGGCTGTCATTATGTAAGGAAAAGTTCTGTCACGCCGATTTGATAAAGTAATACTTGGCAAGCGCTTCATTCTAAACAAAATAAAAATATTTAATGCTGGAAACAAAAACGAAAATAAAAATACAATAAATGTAATGCGCCACTTGGTTTCAATTGGCGTCATAAAATCATAAACCGTATTTTTTACTCCAAAAAATAAAAGTAAACAACCGTAGGTAGCCATTAGCATAGGGTGGAGGAGTACGGAAATAAATAATGCAAATACTTTCATTTAATTAACTTAATAAATTAGATAAATTTTCAATTTCTTTTTTTACATTTTTATTTTGATAAATAATAGCATAAACAGTATTTGTAATTGGCATAAATACATTATATTTTTTATTTATTTCATAAACACATTTTACCGCATAATAGCCTTCGGCAATCATATTCATTTCAAGTTGTGCTTGCTTTACTCCATAACCTTTACCCAACATTGTCCCAAACATTCTATTTCTGCTAAATTGTGAATAAGCAGTTACTAATAAATCGCCTAAATATGCAGAGGCATTTATATCTCTGTCGATAGGGTGCACCGCATCAACAAAACGTTTTATTTCTTGTATTGCATTACTAACTAGTACAGCTAAAAAATTGTCGCCATAACCCAAACCATTGCAAATGCCGCCAGCAACAGCAATAACGTTTTTTAAAACTGCGCTATATTCTGTCCCATAAATATCATCGCTAACCGATGATTTTAAATACCTGCAATTTAACAACGTACTAACGACTTGCGCATTTGCCGTATTTTGTGATGCAATTGTTAGATAGCTTAATTTTTCCATAGCTACTTCTTCGGCGTGGCAAGGACCAGTAATAACGCCGATATTACCAAAGCGCACATTATACACTTTGTTTAAATATTCGCCCACAATTAAATTATGTTGTGGTATAATTCCCTTTATGGCAGAAAAAATTTGCTTATTTTTAAAATTAGTTTCTGTTAAATCTTTAAACGTATCGCTTAAAAATGCTGACGGTACTGCTAAAATTAATACATCTGAATTTAATATACAATCAGTAACCGAATTGTAAAAATTAATTTTATCAACCTCAAATTCAACCGAACTTAAATATTTTGGATTATTAGTAAACTCTTTAAAATAGTTAATATCGGCTTTATTTCTAATAAACCAGTTGATGGTAGAACAATTATTTAAAAATAATTTTGCAAGTGCGGTGGCCCAACTTCCGCTCCCAATAATGGCAATACGATTTAGCATAATTAAAATGAAAATTTATATATAAATTATATCATCGTCGTTTAAATTGCCTAAACCTATAAAACGGTTGTAAACGCGTGCCAAAGTAATAACATCTTTTTTACAATATGTTTCAATTTTTGGTAAATCGTTATCTTCGTAAAATGTTTTGCTTACTTGGCTACCATCAATATCATCTTTTGGCGAAGGAATGCCAAATGTATGCGCTAATAAATTTAACGACGTAAAATTTTTATAATCGCCAAATTTCCATAATTCCATTGTATCAATATGTTTAATTTCCCACGGTTTTAGGCCTTGCAGTTGCAACAATTTTGGTAAATGCAAATTATTAATTAACATTCGGCGGCACAAAAACGGAAAATCAAATTCCTTTCCATTATGAGCGCACAATAAATGGTTTGTAGTATTAAAATGTTTGTTTAAAACTTCAATAAACTCTTGCAAAACATCAATTTCGTTACTTGATGCAATGGTTTTTATTCTAAATTTTTTATCATTATAAAAACCTATACCAATACAAATTACTTGCGCAAATTCGGCATAAATACCAGCTTTTGCATATTGCTGTTCGCCACTGGTATCTTTGTTATACAACCATTTTTTATCCCATAAATCTTTAGAAGCAGGGTTTAAATCAGCATAATTGTAAACTATTGGTATTGTTTCTATATCTAAAAACAAAATATTTTCGAGTTTAGTAGTTTGCATATATTTTTTTGTGAAGATAGAAAATTTTGAGTATAATTAAATTTTGTAATTAATAAAACTTACCTATATTAATTTTTGTATCTTTATGTAAACATTTTGTGATTGATTAAAATAAACTTAAAAATAAAAAATAAACTTTTCTTACTTATAATATTATTTTTTTTCTTTTTACCATGTAAAGCTCAGCAATTATATGATTCTATTCTAAAATCATACCAATTAAAACAACCTTAAATATGCATTTGGAATACAATTAAAGATTCTTAGTTGAAAAATGAATATGGAAAAATTTTAAAACAAAATAAATTAAAAATAAATTGTAATTGTTGCTCTTCCATTTATTTAGATATTGTTTTGGCAATAGATTCTGTAGGTAAATTAAAAAACTACAAGCTTGTAAAAAGTAAAAAGTGCCTCGAAGAATTTTCTAAAAAATTAGAATTAGAGTTTATAAACTGGTTTTTAAAATCTATTATCCCAAAATATTTTTATAATTTAAAATTTGAAGCGCATTTAGGAATAGCATTAAAATGATAAAAATTAAAAATAATCGTCGTATTCCTATCTATTACTAACAAAATTATCTTTCCATTATTGCAACTTGTGTTAATCCACGCATCTAAAAATTCTGTTAAAATCCAAATACATAATAAATAAAATCAAAATTTATTTAATCTAATGTAAATATTACATTAAATCCCAAAAAATATTAAAAAAAATAGTGCAACTTAAAATAAATTTCTTATCTTTGCCGTCCCTTAAAAGGAAAATTTGTTAAAATACCAATAAAATCAACTAATACAAAGCAATTAAATGCCTACAATATCACAATTAGTAAGAAAAGGTCGCACAAAACCGACTAACAAAAGTAAATCGGCCGCTTTGGACTCTTGTCCTCAACGCCGCGGCGTATGCACCAAAGTGTACACAACTACTCCTAAAAAACCTAACTCAGCTATGCGTAAAGTAGCTAAGGTTCGTCTTACAAATAAGCAAGAAATTATTGCTTATATCCCAGGCGAGGGTCATAATTTACAAGAACACAGTATTGTTTTGGTACGCGGTGGTCGTGTAAAAGATTTACCAGGTGTGCGTTACCATATCGTTCGCGGTAGTTTAGATACTGCTGGGGTTGAGGGTCGTAAACAACAACGTTCAAAATATGGTTCAAAACGTCCTAAAGCAGGTGCAGTTGCTGCCCCAGCAAAAGGAGCTAAGAAAAAATAATATTATAAAATAATACAATGAGAAAAGCCAGAGCAAAAAAACGAATTTTATTACCCGATCCAATTTATAACGATACGTTGGTAACTCGTTTTTTAAATAATTTAATGTACGACGGAAAAAAAAATACCGCTTCTACAATTTTTCACGAAGCTATTTCGGTTGTTGCAAAACGCACCAGCGAAGATGGTTTAGAAGTATTTAAAAAAGCATTAGCAAATGTTACACCACAGGTTGAGGTTCGTTCGCGTCGTGTAGGTGGTGCTACTTTTCAAATTCCATCTGAAATTCGTCCTGATCGCAAAATATCAATGGCTATGAAATGGTTAATTTCATACTCTCGCAAGCGTAACGAAAAATCAATGGCTCAAAAATTAGCTGGAGAAATTGTTGCAGCTGCAAAAGAAGAAGGCTCAGCATTTAAAAAGAAAGAAGACGTGCATAAAATGGCAGAAGCCAACAAAGCATTTTCACATTTTAGATTCTAATAAATAAACAAAATGGACTTACGTTATACAAGAAATATTGGAATTGCTGCTCACATTGATGCTGGTAAAACAACCACAACCGAGCGTATATTATATTATACCGGAGTAAATCATAAAATTGGTGAAGTGCATGAAGGTGCAGCTACAATGGATTGGATGGCTCAAGAGCAAGAACGTGGTATTACTATCACTTCTGCTGCAACTACTTGTTTTTGGAAATACCGTGATAATAATTATAAAATTAACATTATTGATACTCCTGGTCACGTAGATTTTACCGTTGAGGTAAATCGTTCATTACGCGTATTAGATGGGTTAGTGTTTTTATTTTCAGCTGTTGATGGTGTTGAACCTCAATCTGAAACTAACTGGCGTTTAGCCGATAATTACAACGTTACCCGTTTAGGTTTCGTTAATAAAATGGATCGTCAGGGAGCTGACTTTTTAAAAGTAGTTAAGCAAACTCGTGAAATTTTAGGTGGTAATGCAGTTCCTCTTCAAATACCAATCGGTGCTGAAGAAAATTTTGTTGGAGTAGTTGATTTAATTAACTTTCGTGGAATTGTTTGGAATGAGGATGATAAAGGTATGACTTTTAAAGAAGTGCCTATTCCAGATGACTTAATTGAAGAAGCAACTGAATGGAGAGAAAAAATGTTAGAAGCGGTTTCTGAATTTGATGATAATATCATGCAAAAATTCTTTGATGCTCCCGAAACTATTACTGAAAGAGAAGTATTAGACGCATTGCGAAAAGCTTGTGTTGCAAATAAAATTGTTCCAATGGTGTGTGGTTCATCTTTTAAAAATAAAGGCGTTCAAACTATGTTGGATTTAGTAATGGAATTAATGCCTAGTCCTTTGGATAAAGAAGTAACTAAAGGTATTAATCCCGATACTGAACAAGAAATTACTCGCAAACCTGATGTAAAAGAACCATTTACAGCTTTGGCGTTTAAAATAGCAACCGATCCATTTGTTGGTCGCTTGTGTTTTATCCGCGCATATGCTGGCCGTTTAGATGCAGGTTCTTATGTATTAAACACCCGCTCAGGTAATAAAGAACGTATTTCTCGTATTTTCCAGATGCATGCTAATAAACAAAACCCTGTCGAATTTTTAGAAGCAGGTGATATTGGCGCTGTGGTTGGATTTAAAGATATTCGCACCGGGGATACTTTATGTGATGAAAAACATCCAATTGTTTTAGAAGCTATGAATTTTCCTGAACCTGTAATAGGTATTGCTATTGAGCCTAAAACTCAAGGTGATTTAGACCGTTTAGGAGTGGGCTTAAATAAATTAGCTGAAGAAGATCCTACTTTCCGTGTTAAAACGGATCAGGATTCTGGTCAAACTATTATCTCTGGTATGGGTGAATTACATTTAGAAATTATTGTTGACCGTTTAAAACGTGAATTCAAAGTTGAGGTTAACCAAGGTGCGCCTCAAGTAGCATATAAAGAATCAATAACATCTTCTATCAATCACCGTGAAGTTTACAAAAAGCAATCTGGTGGTCGTGGTAAATTTGCTGATATTCGTTTTTCAATTGGTCCTGTGGATTCAGAATGGGATGTTGTAAAAGATCCTTTCCAATTTGTAAATGAAATTACAGGTGGTAATATTCCTCGCGAATTTATTCCTGCTGTTGAAAAAGGTTTCCGTAACTCAATGAATAATGGCGTATTAGCTGGTTATCCTTTAGTTGGGATGAAAGTTGTATTAACCGACGGTTCTTACCACGCGGTTGACTCGGACGCTTTGTCATTTGAAATTTGTGCTCGTACAGCTTTCCGCGAGGCATTACCAAATTGTAAACCAGCATTATTAGAGCCTATTATGAAAGTTGAGGTTTTAACTCCTGAACAAAATATGGGTGATGTTGTGGGTGACTTAAATCGCCGCCGTGGACAAATTGAAGGAATGGATTCTAAAGGTACCGCTCAAGTTATTAAAGCTAAAGTGCCATTATCTGAAATGTTTGGTTATGTAACCCAGTTGCGCACTTTAACTTCAGGTCGTGCTACTTCAACAATGGAATTTAGTCATTACAACGAAGCTCCAAATAACGTTGCAATCGATGTAATTTCAAAAGCTAAAGGTAAGAAAACAGAAAACGCATAAATATACACTATAAAAAACCACGTTCTTTACAATGAGCCAACGAATTAGAATAAAACTTAAATCCTACGATTTCAACTTGGTTGATAAGTCAGCCGAAAAAATCGTAAAAACTGTAAAAGCTACTGGTGCAGTAGTTAATGGTCCAATTCCATTACCAACTAACAAACGTATTTTCACAGTTTTAAAATCGCCACACGTTAATAAAAAGGCGCGCGATCAGTTCCAATTGTGTTCTTACAAACGTTTATTAGACATTTACAGTTCTTCTTCAAAAACTGTTGATGCTTTAATGAAGTTAGAGTTACCAAGTGGTGTTGAGGTAGAAATTAAAGTTTAACGGCTCACTTTGCCTCCCTCTTGAGGGGTGCAGTGGGAGAAAAAAATAAAAACAACTAAATTTATAAATAAAACAAACAAACAAAAAATGTCAGGAATAATTGGTAAAAAAGTAGGAATGACTAGCTTCTTCGATGCCTCTGGTAAATATTTACCATGCACAGTTATTGAAGCAGGTCCTTGCGTGGTTACGCAAGTAAAAACCAATGAAAAAGACGGATACACTGCCTTACAGTTATCATTTGATGAGAAAAAAGAAAAACACACATCAGGTGCAATGAAAGGTCATTTCGAACTGGCAAAAACAACGCCAAAACGTAAAATAGTTGAATTCCGTTCTTTTGAAGAAAATAAAAATCTCGGTGATGTTATCACAGTTGGCGAATTTGCTGAAGGCGATTTTGTTGATGTGGTTGGTACATCCAAAGGTAAAGGCTTTCAAGGTGTTGTAAAACGTTACGGTTTTGCTGGTGTTGGCCACGCTAATAAATCTCACGGTCAGCACGATAGAGAGCGTGCTCCAGGTTCATTAGGTGCATCTTCTGATCCATCCCGTGTAATGCCTGGTCATCGTATGGCAGGTAGAATGGGTGGAAACCGCAAAAAAATCCAAAACTTGGAAATAGTTAAAATTATGTCTGATAAAAACCTAATCTTAATAAAAGGTTCAGTTCCAGGCGCAAAAGGGTCTTACGTTTTAATCGAAAAATAGTCATGGAAGTAGAAATATTAAACATAAGTGGTAAAAAAACAGCTAAAAAAGTTGACTTAATTGATTCAATTTATTCAGCTGAACCAAATGATCACTGTATTTATTTAGATGTTAAACAGCATTTAGCTAACCAACGTCAAGGTACTCACAAATCAAAAGAGCGCGCAGAGATTGCTCGCACCACAAAAAAATTAAAACGCCAAAAAGGTACAGGTGGCGCTCGTGCAGGTTCAATGAAATCGCCAGTATTTGTTGGTGGTGGTCGTGCTTTCGGACCCCGTCCACGCGATTATTCATTTAAAATAAACAAAAAGGTAAAATCATTAGCTCGTATTTCGGCATTAACCTATAAAGCTAAAGAAAACGCTATTACAGTTTTAGAAGACTTTAATTTTGAAGCTCCAAAAACAAAAAATTACGTTGATTTAATTAAAAACTTAAATCTATCTGACAAAAAAACATTGTTAGTTTTAGGCGGTGCAAATAAAAACGTTTATTTATCTTCGCGCAATTTACAAGGTACTAAGGTTGTAAATGCTTCTGATTTAAATACTTACGATATTTTACATGCAGAAACAGTTATTCTTGCTGAAAGCTCAATTAAAGTTATTGAAACAATATTAAATAAACAAAATTAAAATGGGAATTTTAATAAAGCCTATCATTACAGAAAAAATGACTGCTCAAGCCGAAAAATTAAATCGCTATGGCTTTGTAGTAGCAAAAGAGGCTAATAAGTTAGAAATAAAAGCTGCCGTAGAATTAATGTACGGTGTAAAAGTTATTTCGGTTAACACCCAACAATATGTTGGTAAAGTAAAAACTCGCAACACTACACGTGGTGTAGCTGTTGGACGCGTTAACCGTAATAAAAAAGCAGTTATAACTTTAAAGCAAGGCGAAGTAATTGATTTTTACGCAAATATTTAATTTTTTAAACGAAATTTAAAATGGGATTAAAAAAATATAGACCACTAACGCCGACTTTACGTTACAAAATTTCTTCAGATTTTGCAGAAATTACAACGGACAAACCTGAAAAAAGTTTAATTGCTAAAATTAACAATTCAGGTGGTCGTAATGATTCAGGTAAAATGACAATGCGCTACATTGGTGGCGGTCATAAAAGAGCTTACCGTATTATCGATTTTAAGCGCGATAAAGACGGAATTGAAGGAACTGTTGCAACTGTTGAATACGATCCAAACCGTACAGCACGTATTTCATTAATACATTATAAAGATGGTGAAAAACGCTACATTATTGCTCCTCATGGTATTAAAGTGGGTCAAAAAGTAATGTCAGGTAAGGGTGCAGCTCCAGAAATTGGAAATACATTATTATTATCAGAAATTCCTTTAGGTACTGTAATTCATAATATCGAATTACGTCCAGGTCAAGGTGCAGCAATGGCTCGCAGTGCAGGTTCATACGCGCAATTAACAGCTCGTGAAAGCAAATATGCAGTTTTACGCATGCCTTCTGGCGAAACACGGATGATTTTAATTACTTGTAAAGCAACTATCGGTTCTGTTTCAAACCCTGATCATAGCTTAGAAGTATCTGGTAAAGCAGGTCGTAGCCGTTGGTTAGGTTCTCGCCCTCGTACTCGTCCAGTTGCAATGAATCCAGTTGATCACCCGATGGGAGGTGGCGAAGGTCGCGCATCTGGTGGGCATCCACGTTCTCGTAAAGGCTTATTGGCTAAAGGTTTAAAAACTCGCTACAAAGCAAAAGCTAGTAATAAACACATAATTGAAAGAAGAAAAAAATAAATAATTAACGTTTAATGGTCCGTTTAGACGGATTCAAAACCAAAAACAAAAAAAATGGCAAGATCATTAAAAAAAGGACCCTTTATCGACCACAACTTGGCAGGTAAAGTTGACAAAATGAACGCCGGCAATAAAAAGTCTGCAATTAAGACTTGGGCGCGTCGTTCAACAATTCCACCAGAATTTGTAGGGCATACATTTGCAGTACATAATGGTGCAAAATTTATTCCGGTTTATGTAACCGAGAATATGGTAGGGCATAAATTAGGAGAATTTGCGCCAACTCGTGTATTTAAAGGTCACGCTGGCCATAATAAAAAATAATTAGAGCCATGGGAAAAAGAAAAAGATTAGTAGCAGAGAAACGCAAAGAAGAAAATAAAACAACTTTTTTTGCAAAATTAAATAGCTGTCCAACTTCGCCACGCAAAATGCGTCAAGTTGCTGATTTAGTGAGAGGTATGGATGCTTATTTAGCATTAAATGTATTAAAATTTAATACACGCGAAGCTTCAGGAAGACTTGAAAAATTATTAAAATCAGCCATAGCTAATTACGAATCTAAAAGCAATCAACGTGCTGAGGAAGGTGTATTATTCGTAAAAGAAATAATGGTAGATAGCGCTTTAATGCAAAAACGTTTACGCACTGCACCGCAAGGTAGAGGTTACCGTATTCGCAAACGTTCAAATCACGTAACTTTAATATTAGATACAAAAAATACTAAATAAGAAATGGGACAAAAAGTAAATCCAATTGGTATCAGATTAGGAATCATTAAAGGATGGGATTCTAACTGGTATGGCGGCAACGATTATTCAGAGAAATTAATTGAAGACGATAAAATCCGAACTTATCTTAAAGCGCGTTTAGCAAAAGGTAGCATTTCTAAAATTATTATCGAACGTACTTTAAAGCTAATTACAGTAACCATTAATACTGCCCGCCCGGGTATTATTATTGGCAAAGGTGGTAAAGAGGTTGATAAATTAAAAGAAGAAATTAAAAAATTAACTAAAAAAGATGTTCAAATCAACATTTTTGAAATAAAACGTCCTGAGTTAGATGCACGTTTAGTTGCTGATAGTATTGCACGTCAAATCGAAGGACGTATTTCTTTTCGTCGCGCTGCTAAAATGTCAATGGCATCAACTATGCGTTTAGGGGCTGAAGGAATTAAAATTAAAGTAAGTGGCCGTTTAGGTGGTGCTGAGATGGCACGTACTGAAGGTTACAAAGAAGGAAGAACTCCTTTACATACTTTAAGAGCGGATATTGATTACGCTGTAGCTGAGGCACATACAGCTTATGGACGAATAGGAATTAAAGTTTGGATTTGCCGTGGTGAGATTTTTGGTAAACGTGATTTGTCTCCAAATGGAGGAGATTTACGCGAAAAGAAAACACAAGGTGGAAGTGAAAGAAGAGATAATGATCGTGGCGATCGCCCAAAATTTGGCGGCCGTAAAAAACCAGAAAGAAAAGATAAATAATAGAAATTTTATCTTTTCAACCCGAAATAATAAATAAGAAACTCAAAATAAAATTAAGGTCATGTTACAACCAAAAAGAACAAAATTTAGAAAATCACAAAAAATGAAAATCAAAGGTGACGCAAAACGTGGCCATGAATTAGCCTTTGGTTCATTTGGAATAAAAGCAATGGCTGAATGTCGTATGACATCTCGTCAAATTGAATCTGCTCGTCAAGCACTTACTCGTTTTATGAAACGTGAAGGTCAAGTTTGGATTCGCATTTTCCCTGATCGCCCGGTTACTTCAAAACCAGCCGAGGTGCGAATGGGTAAAGGTAAAGGTGCTCCTGAATATTGGATGGCGCCAGTAAAACGCGGTCGTATTTTGTTTGAAGCTGAAGGAGTTCCTTTAGAAACTGCAAAAGAAGCTTTACGTTTAGCAGCCCAAAAATTACCAATTGTAACTAAATTTATTGTTCGCAGAGATTATGTAGAACCTGCAAAGGTTTAATTAATTAATATCAACAACAAATCATTTTTAATTAAACCGTTACTTTAGTTAATTTTGATTACAAGTTCTAAAAAGTTAGAACTAATTAAAAATAAAAAGTAAAAAATAAAATGAAAAATAAAGACATAGTAAGCTTCTCGGATGTAGAGCTTACAGATAAAATAAAAGATGATAAGGCGGCTTTAAATAAACAAACTTTAAATCATGCTATTTCGCCTGTTGAAAACCCATCTGTGATTCGATTAAATCGCCGTAACGTAGCGCGTTTATTAACAGAAAAAACTAAGCGTATTAATGCATTAACAAAAAAATAAGCAAAACCATGGAAGACAGAAATTTAAGAAAAGAAAAAGTTGGGATTGTAAAAAGCAATAAAATGGATAAAAGCATTGTTGTTGCCGTAATGCGTAAAGTAAAACACCCAAAATACGGTAAGTTCCTTAACAAAACATCTACATTTGTGGCTCATGACGAGAAAAACGAATGCAGTATAGGAGACACCGTTAAAATTGCAGAAACTCGCCCATTAAGTAAAACTAAAAATTGGCGCTTAGTTGAAGTAGTAGAAAAAGTAAAATAATTTTTGTTATAATTTTTATAAAATATTTCAAAAAACTAAAAAAATTAATATAAAATGGTACAAAACGAATCAAGATTAGCAGTAGCAGATAATAGCGGCGCAAAAGAAGTGTTGGTTATTCGCGTGTTAGGTGGTACAAAAAAACGTTACGCTTCAATAGGCGATAAAGTGGTTGTTACAGTTAAACACGCTTTACCAAGTGGTAATGTAAAAAAAGGAACAGTAAGTAAGGCAGTTGTAGTGCGTGTAAAAAAAGAAATTCGCCGTGCAGACGGTTCTTATATTCGCTTTGACGATAACGCTGTAGTATTATTAAATGCTACCGACGAAATTCGTGGAACTCGTATTTTTGGACCAGTAGCTCGTGAATTACGCGATAAATCATTTATGAAAATTATTTCATTAGCACCAGAAGTGCTTTAATAAAAATCAAGTTATGTTAAAAATAAAATTAAAAAAAGGCGATACTGTTAAAGTAATTTCTGGCGAATCTAGAGGTTCTCAAGGTAAAATCATTTCAATAGATATTGAAAAACAACGTGCTCTTGTTGAAGGTGTAAATTTGCTTAGCAAAAGCGAAAAGCCTAACGCAAAAAATACCAATGGCGGTATTGTTAAAAAAGAAGGTTCAATTCACATTTCAAACTTAATGTTTATAGAAGGTGGCAAAACTGTTAGAATTGGTCGTAAATTAGACGAAAAAACAAATAAATTAGTGCGTATATCGCGCAAAACTAAGGAGGTAATTAAATAATGGCAACAACTACATATAAACCACGCTTAAAAGAAAAGTATAAAGCAGAAGTTATTCCAGCTTTACAAAAACAATTTCAATACACTTCGTTAATGCAAGTTCCAAAATTGGAAAAAATTTGTATTAACCAAGGTGTTGGCGATGCTGTTTCTGATAAAAAATTAATTGAGTCGGCGGTAAAAGAAATGACTACTATTACAGGTCAAAAAGCTGTACCAACTTATTCTACTAAAGATATTTCAAACTTTAAATTACGTAAAGGTGTTGCAGTTGGTGTTCGTGTAACATTACGCGGAGACAAAATGTATGAATTTTTAGACCGTTTAATTGCTTCGGCTTTACCACGTATTCGTGATTTTAAAGGTGTAAATGATAAAGGCTTTGACGGACGTGGTAATTACACGTTTGGTGTTACTGAACAAATTATTTTTCCTGAAATTGATATTGATAAAGTAAGTAAAATTACTGGTATGGACATTACTTTTGTAACATCTGCCCCAACTGATAAAGAAGCGCACGCATTATTAACCGAATTTGGAATTCCATTTAAAAAGAAACAAGCATAATGGCAAAAGAATCAATGAAAGCGCGCGAAGTAAAGCGTGCAAAATTAGTAGCAAAATACGCCGATAAACGAGCGCAACTTAAAAAAGATGGCAATTGGGACGAATTACAAAAATTACCAAAAAACTCTTGCAAAGTGCGTATGCGCAACCGTTGTAAATTAACAGGTCGACCTCGTGGTTATATGAGTACATTTGGGGTTAGCCGTGTAACTTTCCGCGATATGGCTTTGTTTGGTTTAATACCGGGCATTACAAAAGCAAGCTGGTAATATTTTTAGGCTAATTAGCTTTAAAAATAAAATAAAAAATAATTTTGCTGGGTTAGGAAATAATTGTATATTTGCCCCCTCAAAAAAAATAAATAATTGTTTAATATAATTATTCCGTAATGGAATAAAATATAAACCTAAGAAAAATGACAGATACAGTAGCCGATTACTTAACGCGTGTACGTAACGCAATTAAGGCAAATCACAGAGTAGTTGAGGTTCCAGCCTCAAACTTAAAAAAAGAAATTACCAAAATTCTTTTCGAAAAAGGGTATATCTTAAATTATAAATTTGAAACTACCGAAAATAAACAAGGCTTAATTAAAATAGCTTTAAAATACCATCCAGTAACAAAAAAATCAGCAATTAATGCTTTAGATAGAGTGTCGAGCCCAGGTTTACGTAAGTATTCAGGCGTTGATACTATGCCGCGTGTATTAAATGGATTAGGAATTGCTATCGTTTCAACTTCAAAAGGTGTAATTACCGATAAAGAAGCTAAGAAATTAAACGTTGGTGGCGAAGTTTTATGTTACATTTCATAATTTAGAGAAGGAAATACATGTCACGTATAGGAAAAAATCCAATAACATTGCCTCAAGGAGTAGATGTTAAAATAGATAAAGGTTTAGTTACTGTAAAAGGTAAATTAGGTACATTAACTCAAAAAGTTGATATAGATATAACTGTTGCTTTAGAAGAAGGTAAAGTGGTGGTAACGCGCCCAACCGATCAAAAGCGTCACCGTGCATTACATGGTTTATATCGTTCGTTAATATTTAACATGGTTAAAGGTGTTAGCGAAGGTTATAAAACTGAACAAGAATTAGTAGGTGTAGGTTACCGTGCTACTAATAAAGGGCAAATGTTAGAACTATCGTTAGGTTATTCGCACAACATTAGTTTTGAATTACCTGTAGAAATAAAAGTAACTACAACTTCTGAAAAAGGTCAAAATCCAAAAATTATTTTAGAAAGTTATGACAAGCAATTAATTGGCTTAGTAGCATCTAAAATTAGAGGTTTACGCAAACCTGAGCCTTACAAAGGCAAAGGTATTAAATTTGCTGGCGAAGTTTTACGTCGTAAAGCAGGTAAATCAGCTTCTAAAAAATAAAAATAACTTTTAGAACTTAGTTTATTTATAACTAAGAACTAAGAACTAAAAACTTTAAAAAATGGCAACAAAATTAGATAGAAGAACGAAAATAAAATTAAAGATTCGCAAAACCTTAAAAGGTACTGCAGCATCGCCTCGATTAAATGTATTTAGAAGTAATTCTGAAATTTATGCACAATTAGTTGATGATAAGGCTGGCAAAACTTTAGTAGCCGTTGGTTCGGTTGAAAAGTCGATTGCTGAATCGAAAGTAAATAAAATTGAAAAAGCAAAATTAGTAGGAAAATTAATTGCCGAAAAAGCAGTTGCAACAGGAATTACAGCAGTAGTTTTTGATCGTAACGGTTTTTTATATCATGGACGCATTAAATCGTTAGCCGAAGGTGCTCGCGAAGGAGGTTTAAAATTCTAATAAAAAATTAAAATGTCTAACAAAGAAGTAGTAAAGCGCGTTAAATCGAGCGAAATAGAATTAAAAGATAAGTTAGTTGCCATTAACCGTGTAACTAAGGTTACTAAAGGTGGTCGCCACTTTAGTTTCTCAGCCATTGTTGTGGTTGGAAACGAAAAAGGGGTAATCGGACAAGGTTTAGGTAAAGCTAATGAAGTAACTGATGCTATTACAAAAGGAATTGAAGATGCTAAGAAAAGTTTGGTAAAAGTTGCTGTATTAAATGGTACTATTCCTCACTCACAAGAAGGTAAATTTGGCGGCGCTCGTGTGTTTATTAAGCCTGCTGCTCACGGTACAGGTGTAATTGCTGGTGGTGCAATGCGTGCTGTTTTAGAAAGCGTTGGTATTACTGATGTATTAGCAAAATCAAAAGGAAGTAGTAACCCACATAACTTGGTTAAAGCAACTTTAGATGCTTTAATGAAATTACGCGACCCTATTACCGTTGCGCAACAACGTGGTATTAAATTAGATAGAGTATTTAACGGATAATATTAACATAATGAGTAAAGTTAAAATAGCATTAGTAAAAGGTATATCAAAGCGTTCGCCAGCTCAAAAAGCTACGTTAATTGCTTTGGGTATTAAAAAAATGCATAAAGTAGTTGAAAAAGAAAGAAATCCTGCTGTTGATGGTATGATTGCTAAAGTAAAACATTTATTAAAAGTAGAAAATAGTTAATATAAAATGAAATTAAACGAATTAAAACCAGCAAAGGGTTCGGTAAAAACAAATTTCCGCCGTGGTCGTGGTCAAGGCTCAGGTGGTGGTGGTACTGCTACACGTGGTCATAAAGGTGCACAATCACGTTCAGGTCATTCTAAAAAAGTGGGTTTTGAAGGTGGTCAAATGCCTTTGCAACGCCGTGTACCAAAATTTGGTTTCAAAAATATTAACCGTATCGAACACCGTGCCATTAATTTGGATACTATTCAAAAATTAATAGAAGCTATTAATGTAACTGAAATTACTTGCGAAGTATTAATTAAAAATGGTTTAGCTCACAAATCTGATTTAGTGAAAATTATGGGTCGTGGTGAGTTAAAATCAAAAGTAGATATTAAAGTTCATGCTTTTACGGCAACAGCTAAAAAAGCAATTGAAGAAAAAGGTGGCATAGCTACAGTAACTGAAGCAATAGAAAAAGTAAAATAATATATGAAGCGTTTTTTAGAAACCCTCCGCAATATATGGACTATAGAAGAGCTCCGCCAACGTATTTTAGTTACGTTAGGTTTGGTGTTAATTTATAGATTAGGTTCGTATGTTGTACTTCCGGGCGTAAATGTTGATGCGTTAAACGATGCTAAACAAGCCGATGCTGGCGGAATTGTAGGATTAATTAATATGTTTGCAGGAGGGGCGTTTTTACGCGCTTCTATTTTTGGTTTGGGTATTATGCCTTACATAACTGCATCAATTATTATTCAATTATTGGGTATGGCGGTGCCTTATTTTCAAAAAATGCAACGCGAGGGCGAAAGTGGACGCAAAAAAATTAATCAATATACCCGTTTTTTAACTATTGCGGTAACTGCAGTGCAAGCTCCAGGATATATTGCTTCTATTAAATCAGGTGCTCCAGGTGCTTTTACCGATTTATCAACCATTTGGTGGATACAATCTATCTTTATTTTAATAAGTGGAACTATGTTTGTAATGTGGTTAGGTGAAAGAATTACTGATAAAGGTTTAGGTAATGGTATATCATTAATTATTATGATTGGTATTATTTCACGTTTACCGTTTGCGTTTTTATCAGAAGTAAAATCAAGAACAAGTGGTAATGGTGGGTTAATTATTTTTTTAATAGAAATTGTAGTTTTATTATTAGTAATTGTTGGAAGCATATTGTTAGTGCAAGGTACTCGCCGAATACCTGTTCAATTCGCCAAAAAAATTGTAGGTAACAAGCAATATGGCGGTGTACGTCAGTATATACCTTTAAAGGTAAATGCAGCGGGTGTTATGCCAATTATCTTTGCACAGGCAATTATGTTTATTCCTGCCGCAATATCAGGTTTTAGTGGAGATTCAGGTGGTGTATTTTCAGAAAGATATGGTTTTTGGTACAATTTAATTTTTGCGATAATGATTATTTTGTTTACCTATTTTTATACTGCAATTATGGTTAACCCTAATCAATTGGCCGATGATATGAAGCGTAATGGTGGTTTTATTCCAGGTGTTAAACCTGGTAAAAAAACAGCTGAGTTTATTGATCAGGTTATGAGCCGTATTACCTTACCAGGTTCTATATTTTTAGCAGGTGTGGCTATAATGCCTTCTTTTGCTCAAAAATTGGGAATTAATAGTGCATTTGCCGATTTTTACGGAGGAACATCGTTACTTATTTTAGTTGGTGTAGTTTTAGATACTTTACAACAAATTGAAACATACTTATTAAATCGTCATTACGACGGGTTAATGAAATCAGGAAGAATTAAGGGTCGTGGTGCTAATGCTATGATGGTACAACAAGGACAATAATATATGGCGAAACAAGCAAACATTGAGGTTGACGGAACTATAATTGAGGCATTAAGCAACGCAATGTTTAGAGTAGAATTAGAAAACGGACATATAGTAATTGCTCATATTTCGGGGAAAATGAGAATGCACTATATTAAAATTTTAACTGGAGATAGAGTAAAGTTGGAAATGAGTCCTTATGATTTAAGCAAAGCAAGAATAACGTTTAGATACAAATAACATTTTCACACTAAGCGAAGTTAAACTAAAGACAAAATTTGACTAAAAGGGCTTAAGAGACTAATAGTATAAAACAATAAAGTTTAGAATTTAAGAATATGAAAGTAAGAGCATCCATAAAAAAAAGAAGCGTTGACTGCAAAATAGTTCGTCGAAAAGGTAAATTGTTCGTTATTAACAAAAAAAATCCAAAATTTAAACAAAGACAAAAGTAATTTTTGTAACTTTGCAAACATTTTTTAAAAAAATAAAAAAATAAGATGGCACGTATAGCTGGTATAGATTTACCTAAAAATAAAAGAGGCGTAATAGGTTTAACCTATGTATACGGTATTGGTTCAAGCAGGGCTAAACGTATTTTAAATGAAACTGGTATTCATTACGATAAAAAAGTAAATGAGTGGACGGATGATGAGCAAAATGCAATTCGTAACTTAATTAACAACGGTTTTAAAGTTGAGGGTGCTTTACGTTCTGAAACACAATTAAACATTAAGCGTTTAACTGATATTAATTGTTACCGTGGTATGCGTCACCGTAACGGCTTACCGGTTCGTGGTCAACGTTCAAAAACAAATGCACGTACTCGTAAAGGAAAACGTAAAACTATTGCTAACAAAAAAATGGCAGCTAAGTAATAAAAATTGGTTGTTTGAGCTAAGTTTTTTGAAATCAGATAGTTTCAACAACAAACAAAACGAATATCATACAACCCAAAATAAATACTAAATAACTATAATAAAATAACAATAATAAAATACCAACAATAAAAAGAAAATGGCAAAACAAGCAACAGCAGCCAACAACGCAAAAGCATCTACACGTAAACGTACTGTAAAAGTAGAGGCAAGTGGGGAAGCACACATTAATGCAACATTTAATAATATCATTATATCATTAACTAATCTTTCTGGTCAAGTAATTTCTTGGAGCAGTGCTGGTAAAATGGGTTTTAGAGGTTCTAAAAAAAATACCCCTTATGCAGCCCAGATGGCAGCTACCGATTGTAGTAAAGTTGCTTTTGATTATGGCTTACGTAAAGTTAAAGTATATGTTAAAGGACCGGGTGGAGGAAGAGAAAGTGCTATTCGTTCAATTTCAGCTTCGGGTATTGAAGTAAGCGAAATTATGGATATTACGCCTATGCCGCACAATGGCTGTCGTCCACCAAAACGTCGTAGAGTTTAATAAATAAAAAAAAGCCGGTCTCGGCCATTGTCGAGATTTGGAGTTGCTAATCTATAGGGTTTTCAACTTAAATAATAAACAAAATAAAAATAATTATTTAAAATGGCAAGGTACACAGGTCCCAAATCAAAAATCGCTCGTAAATTCAAAGAACCAATCTTTGGACCAGATAAAGCGTTAGAAAAGAAAAATTACCCTCCAGGGCAACACGGTAATACAAAAAAACGTGCTAAACAATCGGAGTACGCTATCCAATTAATGGAAAAGCAAAAAGCTAAATATACTTATGGTATTTTAGAAAAACAATTTGCACGCACATTTGATAAAGCAGCGCGTTCACACGGTATTACTGGTGAAGTATTGTTACAATTAATTGAAAGTCGTTTAGATAACGTGGTATATCGTTTAGGTATTGCACCTACCCGTCGTGCCGCTCGTCAATTAGTATCTCATGCACACATAACTGTAAATGGTAATGTAGTAAATATTGCATCATATACTTTAAAATCGGGTGATGTTGTTGCTGTTCGTGAAAAATCACGTTCGTTAGAAGCAATTACAAATTCAGTTTCGGGTGCAGTTAATAAACACGCGTGGTTAGATTTTGATAAAGGAACTTTAAGTGGTAAATTTATTAATCGCCCCGATCGTTCGCAAATACCTGAAAATATTAAAGAACAATTAATAGTTGAATTGTACTCTAAATAAAATTAAGTTTTTTGAAATGAGTTTTTTGAACAGTGATTTTATTAATCAAAACTCTCAAACAACTAAAAATAATTATTATAAAACCAACATTAACTAAAAACTAAACAAAATATATGGCAATTTTAAATTTCGTAAAACCAGATAAGGTTATTATGATTAACTCAACCGAAAGAGAAGGACAATTTGAGTTTAGACCACTTGAGCCTGGTTTCGGTATTACAATAGGTAACTCATTACGTCGTATTTTATTATCGTCGTTAGAAGGATACGCTATTACAAGTGTAAGAATTGAAGGAGTTGACCACGAGTTTTCAACAATTAAAGGCGTTGTAGAAGACGTAACTGAAATAGTTTTAAACTTAAAACAAGTACGCTTTAAAAAACAATTAGATAATAGCGATAACGAAAAAGTTACCGTACATTTTGCCGGACAAGAGAAATTTACTGCTGGCGATATTGGTAAATATGTTAATGGATTTCAAATATTAAACCCTGACTTAGTTATTTTTAATAGCGATGCAGGAGTAAGATTAAAAATGGAATTAACCATTGAACGTGGTCGTGGTTATGTGCCAGCTGAAGAAAATAAAACTAATAGCGCACCAAATGGTACTATTTTTATTGACAGTATTTACACACCTATTAAAAATGTAAAATACGTTATTGAAAACTTTCGTGTTGAGCAAAAAACCGATTTTGAGCGTTTAATTTTAGATATTGTTACTGACGGGTCAATTCATCCGAAAGATGCGTTAAAAGAAGCTGCTAAAATATTAATCTTCCATTTTATGTTATTCTCTGACGAGAAAATTACTTTAGATACAGAAGAAAAACGTAATGAAGAAGAATTTGACGAAACTAGCCTTCACATGCGCCAATTGCTTAAAACTAAGTTGGTAGATATGGATTTGTCGGTTCGTGCATTAAATTGCTTAAAAGCAGCCGATGTTGAGACTTTGGGTGAATTAGTATCATTTAACAAAAACGACCTATTAAAATTTAGAAATTTTGGTAAAAAATCGTTAACCGAATTAGAAGACCTTGTAGTTACTAAAGGATTACAATTTGGGATGAATGTAATAAAATATAAATTAGATAAAGATTAAAAATAGGTTTAAAAGTTAAGGTCGTTAGAAAGTTTAAAAGTTAAAACCTTAAACTTTCCAATCTTTACAAACTTCTAAAACTTTAAAAATATAAAATAAAATGAGACACGGAGATAAAATTAATAATTTAGGCAGAAAAACTGCTCACCGCCATGCTTTATTAAGCAATATGGCAATATCTTTAATAGAGCACAAACGCATATTTACAACTTTAGCAAAAGCAAAAGCATTACGTGTGTATGTTGAACCAATGATTACAAAAAGTAAAGATGATAGTACGCATAACCGCCGTAACGTTTTTGCTGATTTAAGAAGCAAAGAAGCAGTTACCGAACTGTTTAAAAACATAGCAACCAAAGTAGCCGACCGCAAAGGTGGTTATACTCGCATTATTAAAACAGGTAACCGCCAAGGCGATGCAGCCGAAATGGCAATGATTGAATTAGTTGATTTTAACGAATTATACAGCAACAGCAAAGCAAGTAACGAAGCTAGTACTGCTAAAAAAACTACACGCCGTAAAAAAGCAGCGACTAAAGCAAAAACCGAAGTAGAAACAAAAACAATTATTCCTAAAGCTGAAACCGAGGATGCGTCGTCAGAAGAAACTAAAGGAGAATAAAACTTAAATAACACCAATTAAAAAAAGCTTTCAAACTATTTTGGAAGTTTTTTTTTGCTTTATAAACTCGTAAATTAACTTAAGTCAGTATTATATTTACCAGGGCTAATACCAATATTGCTAGGCAGCTTCCACGCACAACTTTCAGTAAATTCTTTGAATATTTAAACAATTTACTGAAAAAAAGGTGTTTTTTGTGGTGTTTTTTCAGTTGTAAATTTTATATTTGTTTAAGTTCTTTTAAAAAAAATAAGATGCTGAATGGAATGTTGTTTTTGGCTCGGGTTGATATAATCGTCGCATAATTGCTAAACGGCTTTGCTGGAAATGCTGATTTTTTCGATTGCTATATCTTTGCGATGATAACTTAATTCGGCAGCCTTTTTCTTAAATGACTTAGCGTACTTCTTTTTAATTTGTTTTTAAGTTGTTTGGAGGTTAACGAATTGCATTTATATAGCTTTAAGAGTAGTATATAGATTATATTGATAAACCAATGCATCTAATTCATCTTTCCAATTTTGATGCTTACATATATCAATAGCCTTTTCCCATGCAGATAAAGATGTTTCGGAACGATTGGTACCGGACCAATATGCGGCGCTCAATAATGCATTCCAGGCCCGTAAAGGTTCATTTTTTTCTTTATCGAATATATCTGCTGTTTTTTCATGCTCGCTGCCTTCATATCCCTGTTTACCTTTTTGGAGTGTAGCAGATACTGTGGGATATAATGGGTCATTTACGATGTGCTCCGGGCATTTAAAGTATCTTGCCCCTAGTATATTTGCGACTTCGTACACGCCCATATATGGATCATAGCTAAGATTCGCGCGATGAGAAAAAACTATGTCGCATGGATCAAAACCAGTTGGTTGCACAAAGCCTCTCCATAGGACATTCGCTGTTTCCCTATATTCGTAATTTGATGCTTCTATTACCATGCGAGCTGCTATTAAATTAGAAGCCCATGTTTCCCAAATATGAAGCGGTTCTAATGGGAATTCAGGAATCATTTCTTTATCAAGCATCATATCATCAACTATCTGGCGAAATAATATATATTTTTCTTTATCGAATTCTTGCATACTTTCAGCCCATTTGAGTGAACGCCATGATATATTATCAACAGGAGCATTAGAAGCGTCGAAAACGTATTTTTGCAAAAATG
>Ga0163144_10004186_pt1 | contig 32616 bp, 31 predicted proteins | sample OliLak19BULKMAT1_FD_123175 | JGI IMG/M metagenome (GOLD analysis project Ga0163144, IMG submission 123175) | Freshwater microbial mat bacterial communities from Lake Vanda, McMurdo Dry Valleys, Antarctica - Oligotrophic Lake LV.19.BULKMAT1 | ecosystem: Environmental > Aquatic > Freshwater >... | reverse complement strand
GTTGCGGCTCCCAGTGCGGTGCGCGGGGGATCTTCTCGTCGGGAGTTGGCCGCAGCAGGGCGCCGACGAGGTCGACGCCGGAGACGCCGTCGACGACGCTGTGGTGCGTCTTGAGAATCATGGCGAAGCGGTCGCCGCTCAGCCCTTCGACGATCCACAGCTCCCAAAGCGGCTTACTGCGATCTAGCTGCTGCGACATGATGCGCGCCGACAGGGCTTTGAGCTGCGCGTCGTCGCCGGGGCGGGGGAGGGCGGAGTGGCGGACGTGGTACTCGAGGTTGAGGTGTTCGTCGTCGACCCAGGCAGGCGTGTTCTCGACCGGGATGTAGTGGAGTTTCTGGCGGTAGCGGGGGATGGCGTGGAGGCGGGAGCCGACGTACTTGCGGATGCGATCGATATCGACGCCGCCCGCCGGCGTGCGTAGCGGACCGACCTCGAAGAGTGTCGTACCGCCGATGTGCATGTGGGTATTCGGTCCTTCGAAGAGGAGAAAGGAGCTGTCTTGGGCGGACAGTCGTTCGTAGGCGTAAGGAGTCATGGGATCACCCGGTCGAGCACGGGGATTCAAACGAACGTTTGTTCACGGATAGCTGCGTGTCGGGTTCGAGTCAACGGCTGCAGGGCACTGCTGCCGTGCACGGGTTCGCGCCGCGTTCATCCCTCGGGCCCGTACGCCCCCTGCGCCGGGTCGAACACCTCGTCGTAGCGCTGCCATTCCGGCTGCACCGTGCGCGCGCGGATGCGCCACTCGCCGTCGTCGCGGACCACCAAGTCGAGGTAGCGCACCGCGACCGAGAGCACGCTCGGTCCGTCGGCGCCGCGGAAGCGGTGGTAGGCTACCGTGTAGGTTTCGCTGCTCGCCTCGTCGCCGCGCAACTCGATGAACTGGTTGCCGATCAGGTGCAGGGTGCTCTCGTAGCGGGTCATTCGTTCGCGCAGCGCCGCGAGCGCCGCGGCGATCGTGCCGTGGCCGAGAGTGCCATCGTAGGTCGCGTCGCTGGTGAAGCACGATCCGACCAGGGTCAGGTTGCGCCGGTCGACGCCGTGCGCGTAGCGCAGCAACAGCTCGCGAATCTCGGCCCGGTCGAGCATCTCCCGCAGTCTTTCGTCGTCGGATCGCGCCATCGGTATCGGCCTCCATCGAGGTGACGTTGCCGTCGCAACATCATTGCCCCCGCGTCAAAAGGCAAGGCGTTCGCCCGACTGCGTTTGCCTTCGCCCGACGACGGTGCTCGAACCGGCGCAAACCATGCGGAGGTCGCCATGTTGCCGTTCAGGGGAAGGGTTGCGTTCGTCACTGGCGGAGGCACGGGAATCGGGCTTGCGTGCGCCGCGAAGCTCGCCGAAGGCGGCGCGCAGGTCATGCTGGCGGGCCGCCGCGTCGAGGTGCTCGAGCACGCTGCGGCCGGGTTGGGAGAAGCCGCCGCGTGGACGCGCTGTGACGTGACCAGCGACGACTCGGTCGAGCAGGCTGTCGAGGCGACGCTGGCGCGTTTCGGCCGCCTCGACCTCGCGGTGAATTCCGCCGGGATGGGGTCGATCGGGACGGTGTTGAATGCGTCGACGGCGGACTTCCAGCAGACGCTCGACACCAACCTGACCGGGGTGTTCCGGTCGCTCAAGTTCGAGGCGAAGGCGATGAAGCGCGCCGGCGGCGGCAGCATCGTCAACATCAGTTCGATCGCCGCGGCGCTCACGCACCGCTTCATGAGCGCCTACTGCGCCTCGAAGGCGGCGGTGAACATGCTGACCCGCTGTGCGGCGGACGATCTCGGCGAATACGGCATCCGGGTGAACGCGGTGATGCCGGGCATCGTCGACACCGACCTCGCGGTGCCGCTCACGGGCAGTAGTGAGGCGACCGAGGACTATCTTCGCTGCATGCCGATTGCGCGCGTCGGCCGGCCGGTCGACGTCGCCGCGATCGTCGCGTTCCTGCTCAGCGACGAAGCCGCATGGATCACGGGCCAGTGTCTCGGCGTCGACGGCGGCCACACCTTACGCCGCGGCCCGAACCTGGCCTCACTCTTCCGACCATTCTTGCCGGAAGAGTGAAGTCAGGCGAAACGCTCCAGGCGAAAGGCGCAAGACGCGGCCAAGGCGCCTGAGCCGAGCTTTGCGCGTTCAGCCTTACGCCTTTCGCCTTTCGCGCTTCGGCTCATTGTCCCTGGAGAACCTCGAGCACCTTTTCCGGATGGGTTTCCGCCTTGGGGACGCGGGCCCAGTGCTTGATCACCTTGCCGTCGGGGCCGATCAGCACGGTCGAGCGGATGACGCCGACGGTTTTCTTGCCGTACATCATCTTCTCGCCATAGGCGCCGTACTTTTCCATCACGGCGCGGTCGGGGTCGGAGAGCAGCGGAAACGGCAGCTTGTACTTCTGGGTGAACTTCTGGTGCGACTCGGCGCCGTCGGCGGAGACGCCGAGGACGACGGTGTCGAGCTTTTGGATCTCCTTCCAGAGATCGCGGAAGCCGCACGCCTCCTTGGTGCAGCCAGGGGTGTCGTCCTTGGGATAGAAGTACAGGACGACGTTCTTGCCCTTGAAATCCTTGAGACTGACTTTGTTGCCGTCGCCGTCGTTGAGCGTGAATGCGGGTGCGGCTTTGCCCTCTTCGATCATGTTCCCTCCACAGCGGTTATTGCGCTTTCCATTTGATGTTGCAGCCGACGCTCGGCGTTTGCTCCGCCGGAACCGGCCGGCGGTCGAGCAGGGCGTCGCAGGCTCGGCGCAGATCCTCGCCGGTGACGGGCGTGTCGTGGCTCGGCCGGCTGGCGTCGAACTGGCCGCGGTACACCAGGCGCATTTCGCGATCGTAGAGAAAGAAGTCCGGGGTGCAAGCCGCGCCGAAGGCCTGGGCGACTTCTTGAGTCGCGTCGAAGAGGTAGAGAAAATTGTAGCCGGCGTCGAGCGCCTCTACCTTCATCTTCTCCGGGCTGTCTTCCGGGTAGTTGGCGACGTCGTTGGCGTTGATCGCGACGATCGCGAGGCCGCGTGCGGCATAGTCGCGGCCGAACCGGGCGAGCCCTTTGCGAATGTGCTTGACGAACGGACAGTGGTTGCAGATGAACATCACCAGCAGGCCGGGAGCGCTGGTGAACTCGTCGCGACGCACGATCTTGCCGTTGGTATCCGGCAACTGGAAGTCCGGAGCCGGGGTGCCGAGGGGTACCATTGTCGATTCGGTGGCAGCCATGTTCGTTCCTCCTCTTGTGTCTGGGTTCTGGGTAGCGGAATCGACTAGCGCTGACAATCGACTGCGGAGCGCAGGTACGGACGATCTTTCGGGTGGAAATCGTCTTCCGGGACGGGCACAAGTGGAACGTATGAAGCTGGCTTTTGTTCTCTCAACCATTGCGATGCTCGCCCTTGGCCCGCTCGCTGCGGCCGCCGACACGTCGACGGTCGCCTTTCCCCGGCTGTGCGGGGGAGGCGAGGCCGCCGGTAGTGCCTGCGCGCGCGACGACGACTGTGGAGGCGGCTACTGCGTCCGTGCTGCCGCGGTGTGCGACGGTGGCGGCGCCGATCGCTTCGATTGCTACTGCCCGGGTGGCGCCTGCACGCAGGCTACCGTCTGTGGCTCGGATCCCGACTTGGGGACATGTGTCGGTGGCGCGCGCGAAGGCGCGTGTTGCGAGCCTCTGCTCGCCTGTGAGAACGGTGCAGCATGTGTGGCGACGGCGCGCGTCTGCATGTCCGGCGCAGAAAAGGGCTTCGGCTGCCTGCGCGACGCGCATTGCCCGCGCGGCACCTGCAGCGCGACGACGGGCGTTTGCCGCGGCGGGCTGCACGACGGTGCGATGTGTATCGATGCGGCCGAGTGTCTCGGCGGTGCATGTATGGGTGGTAGCGGTGCGGCCGGCTGCATCGGCGACTGCGACGCTTCCGGTGAGGTCACGGTCGACGAGTTGGTGACGCTGGTCAATATGGGCCTCGGCTCGATCGGTATCGCGGTCTGCCCGGCGGCCGATGGAGATGGCGACGGTTCGGTGACCGTCGACGAGATCATCGCCGCGGTGAACAACGGCCTCAGCGGCTGCCCGGCGCCGCCCACGCCGGGTTCTTGACCGCTGTCATGCGGGCCCGGATGCGTAGACACCTCGGCCGATGCCTTATAGAGTCCGCGCCATCCCTAATGTGGAGGAACGCATGAATTGCTCGAAGTGTGGCGGCTCGAAGTCGCCGAGACTCGTGCGCGTGCGATGGCAGGCGGTAGCCGCATTGTTCGCCCTGGGCTTTGTTGGCTCTTTCGTCCTCGGCGGCAGTCTTCTCCATGATCTCGTCGAGGGCCAGCAGCGCGATATCCTCCCTCTATGGAAGCTGTATCTGCCGTTGGCGGCGTTGTTGCTCGCGACCGCCGCGGCGTTCGCGCGCTGGCGCCAGCTCGTTTGCACCAAGTGCAACGAGGCGAGCCCAGCAGCCGTGCTCGCGCCGATCGACCCGATGCAGTCAGCCCTGATGGTATCGACGGGTAAGTCGCGCCGATCGTTCCTGCGCTACGCGGGAGCCGTAGGTACGGGCGTTGCCGCTGCGGCGGGCGGCATCGGTCTCGCGGTAGCGCGCAATCGCGGCTGGATCCCGGTGGCGAACGAGATGTTCCTCGCGGAGGTCGAGAAGGAATCGCCGGTGCGCAAGCCGCAGTGGAAGGATTCCAAGGTCGTCGCCTACCGCCGCCTCGGGCGCACGAACGTCATGGTCTCCGACATCTCGCTCGGTTCGAGCCGGATTCGCGACGTCAATGTCGCCCTCGACGCGATCGACCGCGGCATCAACTACTTCGATACCGCTCCGGACTATGCGGATACCGGTTCGGAGCAGGTTCTCGGCGAGGCGTTCAAGCAGCGCCAGCGCGACAAGATCTTCCTCGCGACCAAGTTCTGCCGGGGCAACGGCCATCTCCACGACGACACGCCCGTCCCCGAGATCATCGCCACCGTCGAGGCGAGCCTGCAGCGTTTGCAAACCGACTACGTCGACCTGATCCACATTCACTCGTGCGACCGGCTCGAGCGCCTACGCGCACCGAACATCCACGAGGCGTTCGATCGCCTCAAGGAGCAGGGCAAGGTGCGTTTTCTCGGCGTCAGCACCCACACGCCGAACCTCGAGGAGGTCGCCAACGCCGCGATCGACTCCGGCCGCTTCGATGTGATGATGCTGGCGTACCACTACGGCATGTGGCCGAACTTCGGCCACATCCTCGACAAGGCGAAGCAGAACGACGTCGGCATCGTCGCGATGAAGACGCTCAAGGGCGCGAAGCACCAGAACCTCGCCGAATTTCGCGACGAGGCGGACTCTTACAGCCAGGCGGCATTCAAGTGGGTGCTGGGAAACCCGGCGGTCGGCTGCCTGGTGGTTTCGATTTCGACGCACGAGCAGGTCGAGGAGTATCTCTACGCCTCGGGTAAGGCGGCGACGCCGACCGAAGTCGCCGTGCTCGACAAGTACGACAGGCTGGTCGCGGGCGACTATTGCCAGCCGCACTGTGGTATTTGCCTGGGCGCGTGCCCACAGGGTTTGCCGATCAACGACATCTTGCGCCACCGCATGTATTTCAAAGACTACGGCTCCGAGAAGGAAGCGATGGCGCTCTACGCCAAGCTCGAGCGCACGGCGACGCTATGCGACGGTTGCAACGCCCCGTGCGAGGCCGTGTGCCCGACGCAGGTGAGAATCCACGACAATCTCCAGGAAGCGCACCGTCTGCTCAGCTTCTCGGCGTAGGTCCCACGGGTCGTACGAGTTGCAGGGGACCGACATCCTCACCCCGCGAAAGTGCGGGGCGAGGATGTCGCCCGAATGCGATTCTACCTCTGCTCATAATTGACCGGCATTGCGCCTGGTCGTAATGCCGGCCGCTCAACGCGACAGCCGGTTGCACTTCTCGAACTTCCGTCGCCCTCGCGAACGCGGGGGCCCAGAATCCAGCATCAATCGTGGATTCCCGCTCCGCGCTCCGTGCTCCCCGCTCCCCGCGGGGACAAGCTTTCGCGGGAATGACGCAATCTTCCTTGAGAATCGGGCAGCGCTTCAATCTTGAACTTCGCCACGGACTCGTCCGCACCCGACCGCACTCCCAGACGTTGCGCATTCGAACGCGAGTGGACTCCATGTGAGTCCACATCCGAGAGCCCTGCCCCCGCCGAGCTGTTCGTCGCATGGATCGCCACGTGTGGCGCGACATGCGCTCTCGTTTCGCCGCGCGTGCTCTGGCTCCCGCAAGGCACGGCCCCTTCGCATCGAGTTCCCCGGTGCCGTCTACCACGTCACCGCACGCGAGGCGGAACGGGGGCAGGCCGGGAAAGTCGTACTTCCAATCCAAGTGTGCAAGGTTCCAGACTTGACCCCATTTTCCCTTGCGACTTCGTCCGACAGGTGTTCGGGAGCGAGCGAGGCAGGCGCCGTAGGGCATCGTCCGTATGCAACGAACTCCAACCGTAGCGCCAACCGAATTCGCATTGGCGAGGCCCGGAAGCGGTCTCGTGCCCCGTATGTACGATGCCCTCGAAGACATTCCCCTCGAGAAAGCGGCTGCGATCTTCGCCGCCGACGACGCGGTTGCCGGGAAATTGCATGACGATCCTCGCTACGTCCGCTCCGGGTTTCGGACTCCCGCCGGGATGCGGCCATGCTTCGAGGTTTGGATCGCCCGTCGGATCGTGGCGACGGGAAACGACGGCGGGATCCGGTTCGCTGCGGATGACCACGAGATCATCGCCCATATCGAAGCGGTTGAGGACTCCGACGTGGCTCAGTGCGTCGAGGCGACCTACTTGCGGTTGATCGCAACCGTCGTGGGCTGCGGCTTCTCGCACCTGGTACGCTTCTGGAACTTCATTCCGCAGCTGAACCAAGGCGTCGGTGACGCAGAGCGCTACAAGCAGTTCTGTATCGGTCGAGGGCGAGCGTTGCAGCCATTCGCGACGAGATACATGGCCCCGCCCGCAGCCAGCTGCGTCGGTCGCGTTCCGGGAGCGATTTCAATCTGCGTCCTCGCGTCGAAGTCTGCTGCGCTATCTTGCGAAAACCCGCGACAGATCAGCGCCTTCAGGTATCCGCGCCGCTACGGGCCGGTAGCGCCGGAGTTTTCACGATCCATGATTCTGCAGCGGCCGGAAGAGGATCTTCTTTTGGCGGCGGGAACAGCGAGCATTGTCGGCCACGAAACGCGCCATGTCGGCGATCCGGTCGCACAGACGAGGGAAACACTCGCGAATCTACATGCTGTGGTGCAGCGAGCGAACGAACGTCGCTTGTCGGCTGCGCATTTCCCGACATACGCGCCCGCCAATCTACGGGTCTACGTTCGCAGCGCTGAGGATGCGCCGGCGATCCGGTCGGCGGTGGAGAGCTTCATCGCTCCGGCCGTGCGGCCACTTTATGCCGTAGCCGACATCTGTCGTGCGGATCTGCTCGTCGAGATCGAGGGAGCCTGGGAAGGTCCGGCAAGATCCTGCCAATGAAATCGATCGGAATGGCCAGCACGAGCACAGCGGCATCGCTTCTGGGGGGAACGTCCGACACCAGACCTCATGACGTTTCCCGCCGCTCATTCGGGCTATCCGTCCGCCACAGCCATGCGACGGGAAACTCGTCCGTCAGCGCGGAGAGCGCGATTCTCGGGCCGCCGTCCCCAGGTTTCGGCGTGAAGACGGTGCCCGTGAAAAGGTGGCGCGCGCGCCTCCCCGCCCAGCCGGCGGACAGTTCCAGGGAGGCGTTCTCCTCGGGTAGTGAAGCCGCGTGGCGCACGGGGAAGCACACCGCCAGGGCCGCATCGCCGAGACGGCGCTCGAAGCCGATCCAGTCGGGCGCGCTGTCGAACGCGAGCGGGACGTACTCCCCATCAAGGAAAAGCGGCGCGTGGGTTGCGCGCCAGCGCAGGCAACGCGCCAGCACGTACTGCTTGACGACGCCGTCGGGCCAGCGGTCGAGCAGTGCGCGCACGCGGGCGTCGCGGCCGGAAGGTTCGCGGGCGGGATCGATCAGGTCCGCGATCTCGGCGAGGTGCGCCGCCCGCAGTGCGTAATCCACCGGGCGGCGGTTGTCGGGATCGACCAGGGAAAGGTCCCAGAACTCCGTGCCCTGGTATACGTCGGGCACGCCAGGAGCGGCGCACTTGCAAGCGGTCTGCCGCAGGCCGTGCAGGGCCGCGGCGCGCGCGCACGATTTGATCAGGGGGAAGAAGGCCGTGCGGAAGCGAGCCGCCGCCCGGCCGAGAACGAGCCGGTCCACGAAGGCGGTCAGCGCCTCCTCGTACTCCGCATCGGGGTGGATCCAGCTGGTGCGCAGCTTGGCTTCACGCGCGGCCTTGACCATATATTCCCGCACGCGCGCGGTGAGTTCTTCGTCGCCCGGCACCGGTTCTCCGTCGCTGTCCAGAGGCCAGCACGCCAGCAAGGTCTGGTAAAGGATGTACTCGTCGTTGCGCGAGGTGGCGTTGCCCGCGGCGGTCCGGACGCGGACGGGCGCGGCAGTGCGCGCGATCTGGTACACCGCCCGCCGCCAGGCGTCGGTCGATTCGGTCAGGACATCGAGGCGCAGGCGGGCGTCCTCGCCGCGCTTGGTGTCGTGCGTGGCGGTGGCCAGCATGCCGTGCGGGAAGCGGGCGGCGCGGGCCGCCACGCGGCGATGGAAGTCGGCGGGCACGAGCCCGCCCGACCCTGGACCGCCGCCCACTTCATTGATCGAAAGCAGGGCGGCCTGGCGGTAGAACACGGTGTCTTCGACACCCTTGGCCTGCGCCGGTCCGGTGAGCTGCTGGAACTTCATGGCGAAGTCCCGTCGCGCCTTGATCGGTAGGCTTCTTCCCGCGTCGTCCTCGCGCGGCAGCAGCACCAGGCGCAGGAAGTCGAACACGCTGGGATCGATAGCGGGGTTGTCGCGCATGGCGCCCCGCAGCGCGGCCTCCACGGCGGCCTCGTCTCCGTCGTCGAAGCCGGAATCGTCCCCGTAGGTGCGGTACACGCCCAGCCACGCAATGACCTCGCGCAGGGCTTCGCGGAGCGCCTCCAGCGTGAAGTCGCGCCAGGTCCGGTCCGACTCGGAAAGGCGGTCGAGGCGGACGGCCAGGGCGTTGAGTTCGCTGGCCAGCGAGGTCGACAGTATCAGCCGCTTGCAGGCGCGCTCCTCCGCGCCCACCGGTTCCGTGCGTCCGGTGAAGCGATGGTAGAGGCGCCGCAGCTTCCCCAGTCCCGCGGGATCGACGAAGAGCAGGTTGAGGTCGTTGAGGAATTCGTATCCCGTGGTGCCCTGCACGGGCCAGTCCGCGCGCAGTTCTTCCTCGCCGCAGAGGATTTTTTCCACGACCAGATAGAACGGAGCGACGTGGTCCCGGCGGGCTTCCGCGGCCTCCTCGAGCCGGGCGCGCAGGTCCTTCAGGTACCCCCTGGGGTTGCGCAGGCCGTCGACGTGATCGAGGCGCAGGCCCGTGAGCACGCCCTCGCACGCGAGGCGCAGGACCAGGGCATGCAGGGCCTCGAACACCCGGGGCTCTTCCACGCGCAGGCCGAGCAATTCGTTGACGTCGAAGAAACGGCGGTAGTTGATTTCGTGGACGGCCGTCTTCCAGTTGGCGAGGCGGTAGGCCTGGAGCTCCAGCAGGGCGTGCAGGCCGTCGAAGCTCGCAGCGTCGCCGTGCGTGCCGTTGAGTGCGGCGGCGATCGCTTCGGGGTCGCCGGGATCCGCCCCCGCCGCGCTGGCCGCCGCGGCGACGGTGGCGGCGCAGAGCGGGAAAACCCGGTCGAAATAGCAGAGCACGAGGCGGTCGCCGTCCGCGGCCAGCCGCAGCTCGCCGTGCTCCAGCACGCGCCCGTACGCGTCTCCCAGCACGGGCAACAGCACCTTGCCGCGCAGGCCGGCCTTGGGGGGACTCCAGTCGATGTCGAAGAACTCCGCGCGGGACGACGCAGGGCCTTTCTCGAGCACGTCCCGCCACCAGGCGTTGTGCGTGGCGTCGGCCCCCATGTGGTTGGGCACGAAGTCCGCCACGCACCCCAGCCCGGCTTCGCGCAGTGTGCGCGCGAGCGCCGCGAGCCCCTCTTCGCCGCCGAGTTCGGGATTGACCCGTTCCGGGTCGCACACGTCGTAACCGTGCGTGCTGCCCGGCTGTGCCGCCAGCAGGGGGCTGAGATAGGCGGCGCCGACTCCCAGTTCTCGGAGGTAGGCGACCTGTTCCGCCGCGGCACGGAAGGGGAACCCCCGGTGCAGCTGCAGACGATAGGTCGAGTGCGGGACACTCACGACGCGCGCCCTTTCGTTTCGGCGATCCACGCCCCCGCGCGGGCGAAGGAGAGTTCCGTCCTTTTATCCGCGCTTCTGTTCACGGAGATGGGCCGTGCGCCCTCGGGGGTGAAGCCCTCGTCCTCGGTGGTGAAGAGGGGAGACCATGTCGCGGTTCCCGCAAGGACGACGCGCCCGGGTTGCTCTCCAAGCCAGGCGGCGCAAAGCAGGGAGTCCCCCCCGCCTTTCCGGATCAGGAGGACGCCGTCCGGGCCGGCGGGTTCGGCGTGGAAATCGCCGCGCGCGGTCGAACACAAGGCAGGGTGCTTCGTGCGCAACCCGAGCAGGGCGCGGTACAGGCGCAGTACGGAGGCGTGCGGTTCGCGCGCGGCTTCGTCCCGGTCGACTTTGCTGCGGAGGAAGGTCTCGTCCGCCTGCGGATCGGGAATGAGATCGCGTGCAGCCGGGTCGCAGAAGGCGGAGAAGCCGGCGAACTCGCGGCGCCGTCCCGCGGTGACGAGACGTCCGAGTTCGGGGTGATGATCGGTGAAATAGAGGAACGGCGACGAGGCGGCCCACTCCTGTCCCATGAAGAGCAGGGGCGTCTCGGGAGCGATCAGCAGGAGGACGGAGAGGGCGCGCCAGAGTTCCGGTCCGATCTGGTGGTGTAGGCGTTCCCCGAGGGCCCGGTTGCCGATCTGGTCGTGGTTCTGCAGGCAGATGACGTATTTGTCGTAATCCGCCGGGGGAAATGTTGCCGCGCCCGGGGCGCTTTCCTCGTGCTCCCAGCCGTCGCGCAAGACGGCGATAATTCGTTCCGTGCTCCCGTCGTATGTCGCGTAATATCCCTCGCGGTCGCCCGCGGCGCGGCGGCGAACGTGGTGGTGCCAGTCGTCGGCCCACACGCCGTCGAACCCGCTGCCGCCGGCGCCGAGTGGACGACAAAAGCGCGCGGGGTGTCGCTCGTCCTCGGCGTAGAGCAGGACCGTCCTGTCCGGGAACGCGGCGTTGGTCGCGCGCCGCAGCTGCGCGGTGAAGGGGTTGTGCGGGGCGTCGCGCAGGGCGTGGGTGGCGTCGAGGCGCAGCCCGTCGAAGCGGTAGTCGCGCAGCCAGTGCAGGGCGTTGTCGATGAGGAAGGTGCGTGTGTGTTCCCCGCCGGGGCCGTCGAGGTTCAGCGCGTCGCCCCAGGGCGTCTTGTCCGCGTCACTGAAAAACTCGGGATTGTGTGACGGGTGGTAGTTACCGTCGGGTCCGAAGTGGTTGTACACCACGTCGAGGATCACGCCGAGTCCGAGGCCGTGGGCGGCGTCCACCAGGGTGGCCAACGATTCGGGGCGGCCGTAGCAGGCAGCGGGTGCAAAGAGCGAAACCCCGTCATAGCCCCAGTTGCGGTTACCTGGAAACGCGGCCACGGGCATGATCTCGATCAGGGAGACGCCGAGATCGCGCAGGCGGGGAAGCAGCGCCCGCGCACCGTCGAAGGTGCCCTCCGGGCTGAAGGTGCCCACGTGCAACTCGTAGAGCACCCGTCGCGCGGGCGGCGGCAGGGCGGGAAAGGTTTGCCGCAAGGTGAAGGCGGAAACGTCGACCGCCGCGGAGAAGCCGTGCACGCCGTCGGGCTGGGAGCGGGTAGCGGGATCGGGGAATGGATCGCCGCCGTCGATCGCAAAGGCGTAGCGGGTGCCGGGCCGGACGTCGTTGCGCTCGAGCGCCCAGTACCCGGCCGATTCGGGAGCCATGGGCAGCCGGGAGCCGTCCCCCAGGATCAGCTCGGCACGGCACGCTCCCGGCGCGCGCAGGACGAAGCGGGCCCGTCCATCGCCAAACGTGCAGCCGTGGTGACGAGGGGATGGTCGGCTCATACCATCCCCTCGAGCCGGAGCACGGCCAGGGAGCGCTCGCGCAGCGCGCTCACCTCGGGGCCCTCGTTGGGTCCTTCGGCACCGTAGTTCCAGCCGTGGTTGTGACTCTCGCCGCCGCGGTCGTCCTCGCCGTTGGTCGCATTGTGCTTCTCGTTGTAGCAGCCGAGGTCGTGCAAGTTGAACCCGTCGTGCGCGGTGGTGAAGTTGACGCTGGCGTAGGGCTGCGTCCGCTCGCCCCGTACTGGGCGCTGCTGCCGGTGATGTGCGTGGCGAACTCGGCCAGCGTGCCATCACGCCGGCGATGTCGATCCGGTTCGGCGCCTTCTTCGGCCAGTCCGACGGGTTCTGGCACGGACTCCAGGTCGAGTGCGACTTTCGCGCGCTACGGGGGCAGCGTCGCAAGCTGGTGGCGGGCATCCGCCCCGCTCAGGAGCTTGCGCGCGCGTGACGGGTGGCGTGCGCGGCTGAGGCCGCGGCCGGACCGGAGGCGCCACCGGGAAGAAAGCCGGGGGGAGATGACGAAAAAGACGAGCAGCAGAAAGAATACCGCCAAGATCGTCTCCACGTTCAAGCACGAGACGGACACGCGCAGGAACATCCCGACCGCCGAGTTCCAGTCGTTTATGCAGGGGGAGGAGCAGAAACCGAAGGAACTGCGCTACCCACGCAACACCGACCTCGACCCGCAACTGGTCTGGCGCGGCAAGGCACCAAAAGTCGTGCGCGTCCCCATTTCCCCCTGCTTACGCCGCGAATCGGTTTTCGTTGTGCCACTGAAGGTATTTCGCGGAAGGTCGCTCAGACGGATCACCGGGAAGACTTGTGAGGCGTTCGCCGTGCAGGCGATAGTAGGCCTTGCCATTGAACCATTCCTCACGAATACGTGGGCTGACTTCCACGACGAAGTTGGGCGTGACCGTCACGAGTCCGGCGTCGAAGAGTCTGTGAAAGTCCGAACGCAACAGTAGGCCGTTGCGCAAGTTGTGCGGTCCGTTTTCGGAATAGGGGAGGATGTGTGCGGCCTCCAAAGTAGGCAAGGTTCGCTCACCGGTGATGGCACAGCGTCGTTGGTAGGCGTCCGTGACAACGACGCGAAACCCACTCTGCCCCAGGCGTGCTTTGACGAGCGTTGGTGTTCCGAAACGCATAGCTTCGGAAACCGCGACGACGAAGGCTTGCTGATCCCGGCGTTCGACTTCGGCCCACAGATGACGGCTGTCGCTTTCTTTTTCGTCGAAGTAGCATCCTACGACGACGGTGCCCTTCCAGTAGGGCCCGGCTTCAATCCAGTCGTTGAAAGCCCAGAACCTTGGGCTGCTGAGAACGGTGCAACCGATTACCGGATCCTTCGCGGATCGATCCGTGACCTTGGTCCGGATCATGCGTTCGAACTCCGCACGAGAGGCGGCGCCGTTCTTTCGTGCGAACACATCCCAGGCGATCGACAACGGCAACTGGGTGAAGCTCACGAACGCCGCACAGCCGGAGATGTGATTGTTGGGGCTCTTCAGCTTGAACAGGAATGGAGCGCCGACGTCGAGCTGGGTGAACGGACGGCGACCTCCGGGTTGCCAGAAATTGACTTCGTCGCATCCCTCTCGACTCAGGAAGGCAAACCAATCGTTGTCCGTTACGCCGACCCAGTACCGCATCGCCCGGGAATGTGGCACAGCCGCCGTGGTGATGGCATGCGATGACGAAGTGATCCCGCTGCAAGAGCGGATCGAGACCGTCGGCGACGAGTCGGACCTGCAGGAAGTCTACGATACGGAAAGTCACCTTCTATATGTCGCGTGTACCCGTGCCCGTGATCGTCGCCTGCTGACGAGCGTCGCTCCGGCAGCGGAGTTTTTGGATGATCTTCGCGGGAGATAGCGAAGCGGATCGAAAGTGATCGAAGTCGAAATCCTTCGAGGTCGCAGCATTCTGCCGGAAAGCCCTGCCATTCCTGGTCTTTCTCGTCGTCCCCAGGCGCGCTTTTAAGCAGAGGGTCCCGGGTTCAAGTCCCGGACGGCTCATTGGAAAGGCGTCGGCCTGTTCGGGCCGACGCCTTTTGGGTTCGGGGTTCAGGGTTCGGGTTTTATGAGTTCAAACCCCAAACCCCTTCAACCGCCGGTTCGACGCATTGCCGTCGGCTCAAGGCGCCGCCGCCACCGCGCGCTGCTCCGCCGCGCGCTGCCGCAGCGCGAAGCGCGCGCGCACGCCGGCGGCCATCGCCTGCCACGTCACCTCGTGGTCGTCGTCGGCCGCGTCGCGCTCGATGCGCACGCCGAAGCCGTGGCTGCGCGCCGTGCGCTCGGATTGCGCAAACAGCGCCAGCCCCTCCTGCTCCATCAGCGTCGCTAGCCCGGGGATCCAGTCGCGCGCCGTGCCGACGCCGCGACTCAGCAGCCAGGTCAGGTCGATCAGCGGATCGCGCTGACGCGACTTGGGCACGCCGAACCACTCCGCCCCCGAGAGGAAGAGCAGGAAGCTGCGCACCGCGCCGTCCGCCCAGCCGCGTGCCCCAACGAGTTCGCCAATCATGCCGGTTGCCTGGCGCAGGAAGTTGTCGCCGAACAGCTCCGGGAAGGCCTGGTGCGCGACCAGCGCGCTCCACAGTTCGCGCTCCTGCTCGAGGTTCTCGGTCAGCATCCGCTCGTCGATGCCGAGGAGGTGGCCGACATAGCGCCACATGTGGTGGTGGGCGCGCAGGTCGTCGTCGGTCAGCGGTAGACCGAGCCGCACCAGTGAGCGCAGGTTGAGGTAATCGAACAAGCCGAGGGTCATGACCAGCATGGTCTGGTCGAGGGGCGTGCCGTAGTAGGCTTCGTTGAAGCCCGGGCTGCGCCCGAGCCAGGCGCGGATGGAGCCGTGCAGCAGGCGGACGCGCAGTGCGGTTTCGTGCCCGAGTGCGCCGGGTTCGAGGCCGCCGGGCTTGAGGATGGCGGCGATGAAGGAGCCGGTCTCCTGGATGCGGCGCTGCGGGTTACTGCCGATGCGTCCGGTTGAGCCGATGACCAGGGTGGCGCGGGCGAACAGCGCGCCGGAAAAGAGGCTGTGGGTCAGCGACAGACCGTAGTGGCGGGTATAGGCGAGGGCCAGCTTCTGGCCGCGTTCGAGCAGGGGGCGCTCCAGCCAGTCGGGGGTGCGCGCGGCGTCGGCGAAGAACGCCTGGGCGGGTTCGTTGCCGGCGTCGGCGAGGCGCTGCAACTGCTGCAGCTGGCCGCCGTCGGCGTTGTAGGCCTTCTCGTGGAGCGCCGCGGTGGCGGCGTCCGCGATTGGATCGCCGACGTGCACGAGTTCGTCGAGCAGCGCCTTGTTGTAGCGGCGGCTATAGGTTGCGTTTTGCCGGTGGATCAGTTCGCCCAAGTTCGTCATGCGCGTGCGCCTCCTGCGTCCGCTGTCGAGTAGCACAGCGCTCGCGCGGTGGTACAGCGGCGGTCGCCCGGATCGCCGCGAGAAACCTCCTGGAGGAGTGGGGGCCGTGGCTGAGATCACTTCACCGCGCGCGCTCTGCGGCGATTTCCTGCCACGGGCGGATGTCGCTAGGAGCCGACACCGCTCGAGAATCCCTTGCGCGTGCGTCGACAAGCTCAGGACGATCGGGTGCCCCTCCGCTCCCCGATCGCCCTGAGCCTGTCGAAGGGCACCTTTTAAACGGGCCGTTTCGCGCCGTCCGTTTCGTCGGTACCGCAATGAGGCTACAAAATGTAGTGATGATCGAGACCGTCCTGCTCACGACCTCCCGTGTTTTCACCTTCGCGCAGCAGCGGCAGCTCACCAATGCCACCGGCTTCTTCTTCGAACGCGACCGGCGCCTCTTCCTGGTAACCAGCAGACACGTCTTGATCGATCCGGCGAACTCCCACTTTCCCGACCGTATCGAGATCGAACTACACACGGACCCCGACAACCTGGCGCGCTCGAGCGGCTTCTCGATCCCGCTCTACCGCGACGGCGAGAGCATCTGGCGCCAGGGGCTCGACACGGCCGGCGAGATCGACGTCGCGGCGATCGAGATCGACCGCGGCGCGCTGCCGAAGACGATGATCTCCCGCGCCTTCTCGCCACACCACATCGCCCGCACCACCGACCCGGTCGAAGTCGGCTCGCCGCTGCTGATCGTCGGCTTCCCCCTGGGCTTCCACGACACCCTGCACCACATGCCGATCGTCCGCCACGCGATCATCGCCTCGTCCTTCGGCTGGCGGTTCCAGGGCGAGGGCTACTTCCTCACCGACGCCCGCACCCACCGCGGCAGCAGCGGCGCGCCGGTGGTGGCGCGCGTCGCCGCGCCCGAGGCGAAACTCGGCGACCTGCCCTGGCGGCTGCTCGGGGTGCACTCGGCCCGGCTCGACGTCGGCACGCGCGACTTGAAGCTGGACGAGGCTCTCGGGCTGAACTGCGCCTGGTACGCCGACATCCTGCTGACGCTCACCGCGGCCTGATCCATTGGGGGACTCGGGGACCTGTATAGGTGCGTTCGATCGTAAGCTCCCCGCCCCGGCCGAATGATTGTCGCGATCGTTGCCCTCGGCCCGCGCCGGAGCGTCTACCGGGAAACCTGGCGGCGCGTGCGTAAGGATCGCACACCGCGCGAATAGCCAGAGTCCCCACAGGCAATGGGTGGATTTCCCTGGGAAGGGGTTGCGATCCGTCACCTCTCGATGTCGGCTGCGAAGGCCGACCGCCGACCGCTGTCGTGCAAGGCGCGCAGAGCGTCAGTTGCACGGTTGTCCGAAGTGGGTCTGCACCGCGCCGAAGTCGGCGAAGTTGACGAAGCCGTTGCAATCGCCGTCGCCGCTCCCGGTTTCGGGGTCGGCGGCGGTGCCGAAGCGGCGCTGTACTTCGCCGAAGTCGGCGAAATTGACGAAGCCGTTGCGGTCGGCGTCGCCATAGCAGCTGCAGGCCTCGACCGGCGTTCGCGTCGCAGTCGCGGTCGCGGTCGCAGTCGGGGACGCGCTTGCGGACGGGCTCACCGACGGCGTGTACGTCGACGTAATGGTAGGCGTGACAGATGGGGTGTGCGTCGCCGCCAACGTTGCTGTCGCCGTATGCGTTGGTATCGGAGTCTGCGTCGGACTCACCGTTGGCGTCCAAGTCGGTGGCTGCGTCGGACTCGCTGTCGGTGTCTGGCTCGGCGAACGAGTCGGCGTCTGGCTCGCCGTTGTCGTCGGCGTCCACGTGGGAAGTGGCGTCGCTGTTCTCGTCGGCGTCGGGGTCGCCGTAGGAGTCATTGTCGAGGTGTTGCTCTGGGTCGAACTCGGAGTCCAACTCTGGGTCGCGCTCGGCGTCATGCTCGGCGTCGCTGTCCGGGTGTTCGTTGGTGTCGAGGTGGCGGGCACGCCACACTCGGGTGGCGCTTGAGCGGTCCAATCCGCGCAGCCGGCGCCGCCGACGCCGTAGGAGCCGGTCTCCGGCAGACGCACGGTCGCGCCGAGGGGGTCGGTGAAGACGAAGGCGTAGCGCCGGCACGCGGTGCCCGCGAGCGGTACGGTGGCGAGGTGGGTTGCGTTGGTGGCGCTGCCGCGTTCGAGTGTCATCGGCGTGCAGGTGCCGTCGATGTTCACGGCGCCGCTCAGTGGGCCGCCATTGGTATCGTAGTAGTTGGTGCGAAACTCGACGTTGGTGCTCGAGGTGCCGACGGACTGAGGTTCGTGGCCGCCTGCGATGAGCGTGCCGGTGACGTTGCCGCTAGATGAGAAATTCTGGGTCCAGTGGGTGCCGTCCCGCCCGGCCCCGAGTACGGCGTAGGATCCGAGAATGTTGGTGCAGTGGCCGGAACTACCCATCCAGGCGGTGTGGACCGAGCGCGGCGTCGTGTAACCGTAAGCGACGTTCTCGGCGCGGCCGCCGCCGGGACTCCCGAACAGCGTCATTCGCCCCGACCATGTGGTGCACGTGGGATTGCAGGTGACGGTCCCGCCGACGCAGGCGCAGGCGGCCGAGCCGTCGCAGCTGCCGAGTGGCGGGAAGAGATTCGCGATGGTGGGAACCAGCGTGCACGGCGAGTCGTGCTGGAATTTTCCTGTCCGGGCCAGGTTGCCGCTGTGGAAGCGGGCGGTGCGGTTCAGGTTGTACTCCCACGCCAGGGGGGCGCGCGCGGTGCTGCTGCACGCCTTGACCTCTCCGTCCGGGTCGGCGCGCACTCGGTTGACGAGCACTTGCAGCACGCGTTCGTGCCAACTGGGATAGCCGTCTTGCGGAACCCCGCGCTGGGCCTGCGCCGCGAGCGGCAGCAGGGCGATGGCGAGGAGCAGGCGGACGGCGGCGGTTGCGGCGTGGAAAGGGCGGGTGGGCACACGGTCGAAGAGCCGATGCACGGGGGTGGTTGAGCGGGTTGGAGCGTGGAGGTTCACGACTTCAGCGTCGTGCAGCATAGCTCCAGTGTCAACACTATTCGTCCCGCGCAACGCCGGAATTGTACGTGCGTGAAATCCCGCAATCACGTTCCGCTGTGCGGGTAGTCTGAACATGCACAAGATCGGCGTTGCAGCGAATCCGATGATTCCGTCGCGCTCCACGCGACGCGGATCCCGGGGGCGGGTGCTCTATTGACCGGCGCCTCGACTTCATTCGCCGGGACATTGTGATGGAGGGGCGCGCTATGCATGCGACCGGGGATCGCGCGCTCGACGACAGCCACCTGGCCCTGCGAGAAGCGCGCGCACGGTACTTCGCCGCCAACGGCTTCGACGAAGGCAGCTACACCGAGCGCTGGGTCAAGCTCATGGCCGGCCCGGTGCCGATTTTTCTTCCGAATAGTGCCGCGCGCGTGCGCTCCGTGCGCTTGCACGACCTCCACCACGCCCTCACCGGCTATGCGACGACGTGGACCGGCGAGGCCGAGATCGGTGCCTGGGAGAACGCCGCCGGCTGCGCGGAGCACTACGCCGCCTGGACGCTCAACCTGTTGGCAATGGGCATCGGTCTCTTCCTCGCCCCGGCCGCGGTATGGCGCGCCTTCGTCCGCGGCCGCCACTCGCGCAATCTGTACCGGACCGAGTTCAGCAACGCCCTGCTCGAACGGCGCGTCGGCGCCATGCGCTCAGAGCTGGCACTCGAACGGGACCCGCCGCGTGCCCGGTTCGGCGACAACGTGGCCTTCGCGGCCTGGTCTGTCGCCAGCGTCCTCATTCTCGCCGCTGTCGCCGCGGCGACTCTATCCGTCTTGCTTGCTCCGGGCTGGCTCCTTCTGCGCTAGCCCGGCGGATTGCAGCCTTTTGGTTGCAACTCGCTTCGATTGATCCGTTTGCGCGGATGTCTATAGTGCGACCGGTTGGAGAATGGCGTCCGCTGCGATGAACTTTTGGCGTGGCACCGCGCGACGGGAACCAGGAGTTACCATGGGCATCATCAAAGAGTTCAAGACCTTCATCATCAAAGGCAACGCCATCGACATTGCGGTCGGTATCATCATCGGTGCTGCCTTCGGATTGGTGGTCAAGTCGCTCGTCGACAACATCATGATGCCGCCGCTCGGATACGTCCTCGGCGGCATCGACTTCGGCTCGTACGCCTACGAGTTGGCGCCGGCTCTCAACGTCGGCAGCGTCCATCCGATCACCCAGCTGACGGTCGAGAAGGAGGTGCCGGCAGTCGTCATCGCCTACGGTACCTTCATCAACGCGCTCCTCGCGCTGGTGATCCAGGGCTTCGCGATCTTCCTCGTCGTCAAGGGCATCAACTCGCTCAAGCGCGCCGAGCCCACCGTGGCGGCGCCGGAGGCGCCGCCGGCCGACGTCGTGCTACTCACGGAGATCCGCGATTTGCTGCGGTCGCGCGCTGCTGCAGGAGGTTCGGTATAGCAGTTCGTTGAAGAACCTTGGGGCTCTGCCCAAAGCACCGGTCGTGGCGGACGCCGGCTAACAGTCCGTTGAAAAAATCCCCTGGCCTTCGAGACGGCGCTACGCGCCTCCTCAGGCCGAACGGAAAACCGAGCGATTCCGTTCGCGCTGAGGAGCCCCGGAGGGGCGTCTCGAAGAGCCAGGCAGTTTTTCAACAGGCTGCTACGGCACGGCGACGGAGTTCCGTGAGGGAGTCGCCGCGCGCGGCTTGTCCTACATCCAACGTGGCCCATTACCAAAACCGCGCGGAACTATCTTGACAATTCCGTGACGGCCGTGCGAACGCTGATGGGGTAATCGGCGTTCACCCGTCTTGAAGACGCAAGGTTGGCAGCGAGGCATTCTTGGAAACCGCAAACGAGAGAATGGCGCAACGGATGGGCGAGGAGAGCGCTCGTCTGGCCGATCTTTGGCTGCACAAGCTCCTCGCGATGCTGCCCGTCGGGGTGCGCGACGAGTTTCCCTCGCACACCCTATCGGATCATGTCCCATTGCTCCTGGTGGAGATCGCCGCTCACTTAAGAGATTCCGTCGAGAACGAGATCGCGGTGAGCAGTGCCATGGAAATCAAGGCGCGCGAGCTCGGCGAACTACGCTTTCGCCAGAAAGCATCCGTGCACCAGATCCTGCGCGAGTACGATCTGTTCGCCGCGATCTTGGAGGACTTCATCGAAGAGCAAACGCGGCAGTTGCCCGGCCCCCTTTCGGCGCAGGACGCGTATCGCGTGACCCGATGCCTTCACCGGGCGATCCGCGTGGTGATGCAAACCACCGTCGACACCTTCGTTGCCATCTATGACGAATCGATCGCCAAGCAGCAGCAACGCCTGGAAGATTTCAATCGCATGGTCGCCCACGAAATGCGCGGGCCGATGCAACTGCTGGTCATCGCCTCGTCCCTCATCGAGAGCGCGGATCCGGGGAGCGCTACGCATGTAAAGGCGTCCGGCTTGGTTCGGAGTGGCGTCGAACAGATGGAGCGCGTGCTTGCAGATCTGGAGACTCGCGCGTAAACCGGCTCAATCCCCGAGGACTCGCCGACGACTCAGCAGGTCGACTCGGCGCCCTGGCGTACGATGTCGAGACGCAGCTTCAGGCCGTTGCCGCGGCACGCGGCGTCTCTCTGCGCATCGCCGTCGCCCTGCCCCTCGTGTGGGTAGATGCGGCGCGATTGCGGATGGTGTCCTCCGGAATCGGTTGCCAACGCCTGCGGCGCGCCGCGGGCGGTCGCTGATGACGGCACAAGACGATCGCCGATCACGAGCCGACGGCTCGCAGATCGGGCCAGACGCCCCGGCCGAGCGGCAGGGGATCGAGCGCGCGCTTCGCGAAGAGCGGGAGAGGCTGCGGATCACGCTTGCCTGCATCGGCGACGGCGTGATCAGCACCGATTGCGAAGGACGTGTGGTGTTTCTCAATCCCGTGGCCAAAGCGCTCACGGGTTGGTGGCAGGCGGAAGCAAAGGGCCAACCGCTGAGTACGGTGTTTTGCGCCGTCGACGAAGCGACGCGACTGCCCATCGACGATCCAGCGCTCCGTGCGTTGAGGGAACGCAGGACCGTCGAACTCGAGCATCCCACGATCCTGATCGCGCGCGACGGAACAGAGCGCCCTATTGACGACTCCGCGGCCCCGATGCAAAGCGACGGCGGAGAGCGTGTAGGGGCGGTCTTGGTGTTTCGGGACGTGACCGAGCGCAGGCGATCCGCACAAGCCCAGGCCCAGCTCGCTGCGATCGTCGAATCGTCGGGAGACGGCATCCTCAGCGGCCGCCAAAGCGCGCGACATGATGGAGCGGCAACTGTCGCACATGGTCCGGCTGATCGACGACCTGCTCGACGTCTCGCGCTTGAGCCGGAACAAATTGAACTTGCAGACGACCCGTGTGCTCCTAAGCGATGTCGTGACCCATGCTCTCGAAATCGTCGGTCCGGCGATCGAGTCGGCCGGGCATACGTTGGAGGTAATGCTGCCGCCGGACCCGGTCGCATTCGAAGGCGACCTCACGCGCCTCGCGCAGGTCTTCGGCAACCTGCTGAACAACAGCGCGAAGTACACCGAGCGCGGCGGTCGCATCTGGCTCCGCGGCGAGGTGCGGGACGGTGACGCGATCGTCTCCGTGAGCGATTCGGGCATCGGCATTCCAGCGGCAGCGCTCCCCCGCGTCTTCGACATGTTTTCCCAGGTCGAGCGCACCATCGGCCGCGAAGCGGGCGGTCTCGGCATCGGGCTCGCTCTCGTCAAGGGACTCGTCGAGAGGCATGGAGGCTCGGTCACGGCCGACAGCTCCGGTCTCGGATGCGGGAGTACCTTCACTGTTCACCTGCCGGTTGCACAGCACCCCATCGAACCCCGGTCGGCCGGCGCAGCGCAAACGGCTACCCAGATCGCAGCGCGCCGGCGGGTGGTCGTGGCCGACGACAACTTCGACGGCGCCGAGGCGCTGGCGACCCTGCTGGAACTTCTCGGCAACGAGGTTCACGTCGCGCACGACGGCATCGAGGCGGTCGAGGTAACCGAGCGCGTTCGTCCAGATCTCGTGTTGATGGACCTCGGGATGCCGCGGCTGAACGGGCTCGACGCGACACGGCAGATTCGGCAACGGCCGTGGGCCAACAGTGTGACGATCATCGCTTTGACCGGCTGGGGCTTGGACTCGCACCGCCAGGACTCCCGCGCAGCCGGCTGCGACGGCCACCTGGTCAAACCCATCGGCGTAGCTCAACTGAAGGAGGTTCTCACTGGCCTGATGCCACCGGCGGCCGATCTGTCCTGACGTTCCCCCGGTGGGCTGATCGCCATTGCCCGCGCGGAGCACTCGAAGAAACGAAAGCCCGGATCCCAACCGGAGAGAGTGACGATGGCGCACCGCAAGGTCACGACACCTTCGCCGTCGAGAAGGTGAATAGGTCGCTAGCGATGAGTTCAGCGACGATGAGTTCCGGCGCGGCGAGGACGTCTCTATGGGTGGCGCGGCGCGCTGCCGGTGCCATGCGGCCACGCCTAGCACATCCGCGCGAACAGAAACTTGACTCATCGCGAACGAACTCCCACGAGCAAGTGACCCTAGTCGGGGTGGATTTGCGCGGAGTTGCGCCCGACCCCTGTTGCGGCGAGCCCTGGACAGGTGCTCCGATTTCCAAGTACATCGCACGGCTGCGGTCTGACGATGTTCCAACATGCCGACGACAAAGCTGGGGGTGCCCCTCGACGGGCTCACGGCGAACGGGAAATTGCTTTGCAATCGGAGGTATCCGCTCGTGCTGAGCTCGGCGAAGCAGATGCCGGCGATTTTCAATAGACTGCTGATGCCTCGATCATGAGCGATGTTCACGCAAGTCCGGCCCCTGCTGTTGTCGAGCCCGCTGGCGCCGAGTTCTCGCGCCTGGTGCGCGCCGGTTGCGAGGACTACGTCCTGCGCGGCATCGGGTTGCCCATCGCTGCCTACGTGTTCCATGCCGTCAAACTGGTCCTCTTCGTTCTCGGCTGGGTTTTCTTCTGCACCTTCACCCCCGGGCTGGGTGCGCCACAGGAGTTCTCGGCGTGGTGGACGGAAGGCGTCGCGTTCCAGAAGGCCTTTCTCTGGGCGTGTCTCGTCGAGGTGACGGGCTTTGGCTGCATGAGCGGACCACTCGGCTTCCGGATCTGGCCGCCGTTCACATCCTTTCTCCACTTCCTCCGTCCCGGGACGACCAAGCAAGCGCCGTTTCCGGCACTGCCGGTCTTCGGCGGCGCGACGCGGACCTGGCTCGACGTCTCGCTCTACGTTGGATTCGTCGCCGCGCTACTGCGTGCCCTCGTCGCAGCCGAGATCGGACCGTCGCAGCTCGTTCCCGTGGTGGTGCTCCTACCGCTCTGTGGCCTCGGCGATAAGACCGTCCTGCTGGCTGCGCGCGTTGAGCATCACTTCGCGATGATCGTCTGCTTCCTGCTCGCTGGGAACTGGATCGCCGGCGCCAAGGCGGTGCAGCTGGCGATCTGGTTTTGGGCCGGTGTGTCCAAGCTGACAGTCGCGTTCGGCTACGTGATTCCGGTGATGACCGCCAACAACCCGCTGCTGCGCAGTGCGGCGCTGCGGCGCCGCATGTTCGTGGCATACCCGGACGATCTCACCCCATCGCTGCTGGGGAAGCTGATGGCGCACGCTGGGACCGTGCTCGAACTCGGCGCACCGCTGGTGCTGTTGTTCGTCGTTGAGCCAGGGCCGCTCCAGGTCGTCGGGCTCGTCATGGTCGTGCTGCTGCACGGCTTCATTCTCAGCAACATGCCTGCCGGCGCCGTGTTCGAGTGGAACGTGCTCAGTGTCTACGCCGCGTTCTTTCTATTCGCGGGCCATCCCGAAGTGGGTCTGCACGAAATCGGTTCGGTGCCCCTGGCGTTGTATCTCGTCGTCGGCCTGCTGATCGTGCCGCTCCTCGGCAACCTCTTCCCGGCGAAGATCTCGTTCCTGCTGGCGATGCGCTACTACGCCGGCAACTGGCCATGGAACGCGTGGCTGTTTCGCGGCGATAGCCACCGCAAGCTCGAATGCGTGCGACGCGCGGCGCCGCTTCTGCGCGAGCAACTCGAGCGCTTCGCACCGGCGGACGCGGCGAGCATGGACAGTCGCGGCATGGCGTTCCGCTCGCTGCACCTGCAGGGGCGGGCGCTGGGCCGCCTGTTCCCGCAAGCGATCGGCGGTACCGCATTCGGCACGTACACCTACACCGACGGCGAGAACATCGCCGCGTCCGTGCTGGGTTGGAATTTCGGCGATGGCCACTTGTGCGACGAGGGGTTGCTGCGCGCGCTCCAGGACCAATGCGACTTCGCGCCGGGCGAATTGCGAGTGATCGCCGTCGAGTCGCAACCTCTGTTCGGATCGACGCTCCACTGGCGCATCTTCGATGCGGCAACCGGGCTCATCGAAGAGGGCGAGGTGCCTCTGTCGGAACTCGCGCGCCGCGCGCCGTGGGACTACGGCGCTGGCTGAGTCTCTTCGGGCTTGGGCCTGCGGCGGCCACGCATCCCGAACTCGATCGTCTCGACGCCGCCGAGTGCGCGTTGCACCATTGAATCGATCGCGAGATCAGCCTCTGCATCCTCGGCGACGGCAAGCTTCATGCCCGTCGACGGATGCTTTGGGACGAACAATTGGCAACAATCCTGATCCGGTCGAGTGGAGATTTCGTACGTTCCCAACTGCTCGGCCTGGGTGGTGATCTCCACTTTGTCCATGCCGATCAACGGTCGCAACACGGGAAGGTGCGTCGCCGCGCCGATCACGCCCAGGTTCTCGAGCGTCTGCGAAGCCACTTGGCCCAGGCTTTCGCCGGTGACCAACGCCTGCGCGCCGACCTGGTCTGCCAGCGACGCAGCAATGCGTACCATCATACGGCGGTAGAGGACGACGCGCAGCGCCCGGCGCGCGGTCGTGACGATATCGCGCTGAAGTTCCCCGAACGCGATCAGGTGCAGGCGCATGAACGACTGATAGCCGTTGAGGACCTTGGCCAACTCGATGACCTTGTCGACGCTCGAGCGATCTTGGAACGGCGCGCCGTGAAAGTGCACGAACTCGACCTCGCTGCCGCGTCGCATCATGCGCAGCGCCGCTACCGGTGAGTCGATCCCACCCGAGAAAAGGACGAGTACGCGGCCGCCGCTGCCCACTGGAAGACCGCCGGGTCCGGGATACCGTCCCACCAGCACGAAGCTCTCGCGCGGCACGACTTCGACCGTGATCGTCAGCTCGGGATTGTCGAGGTCGACGGGCCAACTCTTGCGTTGCTGCACGGCGGTACCGATGCTGCGGGCCAGGTCCATCGAAGGAATCGGGTACTGCTTGTCGCTCCGTTTCACCCGGACGGCGAAGCTGCGCGCATCGAGGCCGTCGATCGCGCTGAGGGTCGTTGCGATGATCCCTTCTTCGCTACGATCGGAGCGCCAGGCGGGCGAGAAGTTGACGATGCCGAAGGTGCGGCTGAGCCCGGCGCGAATGCGGCCCCAATCGGCTTCGGGCCGCAAATTGATGACGACGCGGCCGGTGATGGAACGGACGCGCCGCACCCCTTCGCCGCGCAGTGAAGCGCGGATGTTGTTGCGCAGCTGGTCGACGAAGCGACGGCGGTTCCCAAGCTTCAAGGCGATCTCGTGGTAGTGGACTACAACCCGGTTCATCTGGGAGCCGCAGGACGCAGAATCGGCACTCCGGTTCTCGACTGGATTCAACGTGTCGCTCCGGCGCCGTAGGTCTGCGCCAACTCCGCAGCGAAAGTGCGTTCGAATGACTGGAAGTTGCGACCGAACACCGATGAAAACTCGCTCTCGAAGGAGCGGCCTTCGCCGAGTCCGCGCAGGAGGTCGACGAGGGCGGCGGAGCCAAAGTCGTCGGCGAGCCGGCGCACGGCGAGATAGCTATGAGCGTAGGCGAGTTCGGCGTTCGCTTCGTCCAAGCGCGCGAACGACTGTTGTAGCTGCCGGAGCGGAGCGAGCGTCGCGTCGAGAACGCGCTCTTCGGCCCAGAGAAGGCGTTCGTCGGCGAGTTCCTCGGCCCACATGGCGATGCCCTCATTGAGCCAGACGGGACAGCGGTCGCCGGAGAGTTCGGCAATCACGTGGTGGGCGTATTCGTGGCGCAGGACCGTCGGCAAGGTCGGTTCGTTCTCGGCCAGGCCACGCAGCGGAATCTTGATACGGCCGTCGAAGACGCCCTGGGTCCAGTCCGGCGTTTGCGTCAGGGTGTGAAAATCTTCGTCCGCATAGAGCACGGCGCGCGCCGGTTCATCGAGGTAGACGCCGAGCTTGGCGGCGACATCCGCGTAGGCCTCGTCCAAGTGGGCGGCGACGAACTCGACTGTATGTGCGGCAACATCGCCGTTGAAATCGAGATGGAAGTGCGGGGTTTCGACGCGCATGAAGTCCCACTCGGCATCGACCTCGCGGCTCAGGCGGTCGATCATGGTGTTGACCGCGGTGCCGGCACTGCCTGCGTCGCGCACGCGCAGCAGCGCGTCGAGAGCGTGGCTGCGCTGATCGAGTTCGGTGTACGCCTGGGCGAGAGCGAGACCGACGTCGTCCCGCGTCGGGTCGGCGCGCAGCGCTTGCTCGAGCAACTCGGCTGCTGCTGCAAAGTCGCCGCGGTCGAGCAGGAGCGAGCCGAGAACCTGCCAGACTCCGACGCGCTCGCCGAGGGAGTCGGCCTCGTGCAGGAGGGTCTCGGCGAGGGTGGCGTCGCCGTCCGATTTGGCAGCCATGGCCCAAGCGAGGAGCACGGTTTGGAGATTGCGTCGGAGAACCTCTGCGGTGGGATTGGCGACGAGCAGTTCGCGCAGGATCGCCGCGGCCGCTGCGAAGTTGGTCTGGTTCGCGAGGGCGACGGCGGTTGCATTGCCCTCGAGAGCAGCCTGGGAGAGCGGAACATCGGGGTTGGGATAGGCAGCGGGCGCCGCGCCGGTGGCTTGCTCCCACGCCGCGTGCGCGGATGCAGCCGGAGCGGCTGCGCGGCTGACGCCGGTATCGCGCGAAGCGGGCGCCTCGCCGGGGCCGCCACGGCCGGCACCCATCCAGAGAATCACGCCGGCGGCTGGGATGGCAGCCAGGACCAGGCGCGAGAAACGATGACTGCGCAATTTCAATGCACCGCCTTTGGCATGTCGGTCGCCTCTTCGATGGCACCGAACGCAGCCTCATAGCGGGAGATGTTTTCCATGAGCGCGCGGACGATGCGCTTCATGTGCTCCGGCGACGTGATCACCCGCGAGCGGAGGTTGGCGACTTGCCCCTGTGGGCCGCGCTGCGGCTGGACGAAGAGGAAGTCCAGGACGAACTCCTCCTTGCGGTGGCTGATCATCATGAGGTTCGAGTAGACCCCTTGGGCGGAAATGGGATCCATTTGGACCGAGATCTGGTCCTGCCTCTTCTCGTTCGATTCGGACATGGGTGCTCCTTGCATGGGCGCTGCGTCTGACGGCGACCGGTGAATGTGGCGCTCAGGGATGCACTCGCATTAGCGGGCGGAGGGGCTCGCGTCGAGTGGGCGCGAACCCACGATTGGTGCGGGATCCTGGGCCCCCGCTCCTGCGTTCGCGGGGACGAGCCTCCGCGAACGCGACGGGAACGCAAGTACGTCAACCGGCCATCAGCGCCGTGGGCGGTTCGGCCGAGACGCTGCATCGGCTGGCTTGGCGGTGGGCGGGACGATGGACATGCGCGCTTGAACCTTGGCGCCATGTTCGATCTGGATGCGATTCGCCTCGACACTGCCGACGAGACGACCGCTTGCCAGCACCTGGACCCATTCGGTGCCGATGATATCGCCCTTCACGCTTCCTTCGAGGATCAAAGCCTTCGCATGCACGATCCCCTCGACGCTACCGTTCTCGCCTATGAGGAGTAGATCATTTGCGCGAACCTCGCCCTTGAGTCGTCCGTCGATACGGGTTGGGGAGGCGAAGCTGAGCTTGCCGGTTACGGATGTGTCGGAGCCGAGAGATGGGCGCAGGAATGGCGCGGGCTCGGCGAGCGCCGGTAAGGGTGGTGGCGTCGATTTCGGAGGATTCGGCTTGGGAGGTTCCTTCGGCGCTGGCGTGCGCGAAGGCGCAGGCGAAGGTTGCTGGGCAGTATCGTTGCGGTTCCAGAATGCCATGATCCCTCGGTCTGCGAATAGGTGGACGCCGAGGGTACACCACGGGCGAGTCAACACAAGCGCCACCGCGGCCGCGTCGGGGTGCTACGCAGCCGGAAACACGGGGCAAGCGACGCGATGGGTGGCGGTGCCGCAAAGGGGCGGTTCGGATTCGCGGCACGCGGCAATGGCGAACGGGCAGCGGGGATGGAAGTGACAACCTGCGGGCGGGGAGAGTGGACTCGGGGCCTCGCCTTGCACGGGCAAGCGTTGGCGGCGTTGGGTCGGGTCGAGCATCGGCACGGCAGACTGCAGCGCGCGAGTGTAGGGGTGCAATGCGTTGTTGCTGAGCGTTGCGGTCGGCGCTATTTCGACGATCTTGCCGAGGTACATGACGGCGATGCGATCGCTGATGTGTTCGACGACCCGCAGGTCGTGAGCGATGAAGAGATAGGCGATCCCGAACTGCTGCTGCAGCTCCTCGAGCAGGTTGATGATTTGGGCCTGAATCGACACATCGAGTGCGGAGACGGGTTCGTCCGCGACGATGAGCCGAGGGCGCACCGCGAGCGCGCGGGCGATACCGATCCGTTGCCGTTGACCACCACTGAACTCGTGCGGGAAGCGACCGTAAGCGTCGCCGCGCAGACCGACGCGTTCGAGCAACTCGAGAACAAGACGACGCTTTTCCCGACCGCGGGCGATACCGTGGATTTCCATGCCCTCGCCGACGATGTCGCCGACGCGCATGCGCGGGTTCAGCGAGCCGTAGGGATCCTGGAAGACGAGTTGCATATCACGGCGGCGGTGGCGCAGGCTGGTCGATCCGAGCGCGAGAATGTCCTCGCCGGCGAATCGCACGGACCCGCTCGTCGGCTCGATGAGCCTTAGAACCAGGCGTGCCAGCGTGGACTTGCCGCAGCCCGACTCGCCGACGATGCCGAGAGTCTCGCCTTCGTCCAGGCTGAGGTTGACGCCGTCGACGGCACGGAGCAACGCGGGCTGGCGCGCGCTGCCGCCAGGGACGACGAAGTGTTTCTTCAGATTTTCGACCTCGAGCAGGGACATAGCAGGTGCCGTTCAGTCCCGGATGCAGGCGGACAGGTGCCCTGGCCCGACGTCACGGAGTGGCGGAAGGTTGCGTGCGCATTCGTCGATCGCACGCTCGCAGCGATCGCGGAAGCGGCAACCCGAAGGGCGGTCCCCCATTTCGGGCACGATTCCGGGAATTGCCTGCAGGGGTTCGTTTGCAGGAGCGCCGAGGCGAGGCAGCGAACGTAGGAGGCCGCGGGTGTAGGGGTGATGCGGTGTGGCGAACAGCGCCGTAACCGGGCCGTATTCGACGATGCGCCCGGCGTACATGATGGCGGCGTCGTCGGCACGTTCGGCGACCACGCCGAGATCGTGCGTCACCAGGAGTAACGCCATTCCGAAGCGGCGCTGCAGGTTGGCGAGCAGGTCGAGGATTTGTGCCTGAATCGTGACGTCGAGCGCGGTCGTCGGCTCATCGGCGATCAGGAGTCGGGGCTTGCACGCCAGGGCCATGGCGATGGTGACGCGCTGACGCATCCCGCCGCTGAGTTGGTGCGGGTATGCATCGATGCGGGAAGCTGCGTCTGGGATCTCGACGAGATCGAGGAGATCGATCGCGCGCCGCCGAGCTTGTTGCTTCGAAAGCCCTTCGTGCACGCGCAGGCCCTCGCCAACCTGGTCGCCGATGGTGAAAACCGGATTGAGCGAAGCCATGGGCTCTTGGAAGATCATCGCAATGTCCTTGCCGCGGATCTTGCGAATCTCTGCCTCGCTCAGCGTGAGGAGGTTCACGCCGTCAAATCCTATGCTGCCGTGGACGACCCGCGCGGATGGAGGTAGCAGGCGAAGAATCGTCAGCGCGGTAACGGTCTTGCCGCAACCCGATTCGCCGACGAGGCCGAGGGTCTTGCCGGCATCCAGGGTGAGCGAGATGCCATCGACGGCCGCGCTCTCGCCGCCGCGGGTCGCAAACACGGTGACGAGGTCGTCGATTTCGAGCAGTGCCATCGCGACTCTGGTTACGCTCGTGCGCGCGGGTCGAGGCGGTCGCGCAGGTGGTCGCCGAGGAAGTTGAACGACATGATCGTGACGAAGATGAAAACTCCGGGGATGAGAATCCAGGGGTAACGTACGAGGTTCTGCACGTTTTGCGCGTCGGAGAGCAGGTTGCCCCAACTCGAACTCGGTTCCTGGATGCCGAGACCCAACAGCGACAGGGCGCTCTCGCCGAGGATGAAACCGGGGATGCTGAGCGTTGCCGCGACGATGGTGTAGCTGTAGGTGCCCGGAATGACGTGTCGGGTCAGGATGCGCCAGCGCGAGGCGCCGAGTGCTCGTGCGGCGACGACATAGTCCTGTTCGCGCAGCGACGCTGCCATGCCGCGGATGATGCGGGCGAAGCCGGCCCAGCGGATGAAGCTCATGAGTGCGACGATGAGGAAGAAGGTGACCGTCGGCGAGATGTCGTCGGGAATTGCGGCGGCCAGTGCGAGGAGGAAATAGAATGACGGCAGCGACATCTCGATCTCGACGATGCGCATGATGAACGCGTCGATGCGGCCGCCCATGTAGCCGGCGAAGCTGCCGATCAGGCTGCCGAGCGTGAAACTGATGGCCACGCCGAGGATGCCGATGAAGAGGCTCACCCGGCCTCCATGGAGAATGCGTGACAGCAGGTCGCGGCCGAGTCCATCGGTGCCCAATAGGAAGATCTCAGGCATGCCCTCTGGGGTCGTCAGCAGGCGCCCGCGGTGAAACCAGCGCAGGGGAACCCGGATGGCGCTATTCTCCTCGTAGGTCCGTCGGGCGGTGTCGGCGAGCAACAGCGGATGGGCGTACAGCAGCGATTCGTGCCAGAGGTTCGGCGGATTGAGGCGAATGGTCGCGGGCGGGCTGTGGGGACTCATGCGGTGCTGCCATGTGTGGTCGTAGGGCGAACACCAGGGGGCGGCTATCGCCGTGACGTAAAGCACCGCAAGGGTGATGGCGCTGCACCAAACGGCCAGGCCGGGTCGCCGGTGTTGGTTCATGCCGATTCCCGATCGAAGTCGATCCGTGGATCGAGGGCGCGCAGACCGAGGTCGGCGAGAAGGTTGCCGCCGAGGAGTAAAACCGAGCCGATGACCACCGAGCCCATGACGAGATAGACGTCGAGCGATCGCACCGCTTCGAGCATGAGCGAGCCGAGTCCCTGGAGTTGCATGACCGCCTCGACGAGGGCAGCGCCGGAGAGGAGGGTTCCGAGTTCGTAGCCAGCGAGGGTGACGAAGGGGTTCAGGGCATTGCGCAGGATGTGCTTGCCGACGACACTGCGTTCGCTCAGCCCTTTAGCGCGGGCCGTGCGGACGAAATCGGCCTCTTTGATCTCCAGGACGTTGGCGCGCATCAGGCGCATCAGGCTAGCCATTCCGGCGGTGCCCAGGACGACTGTCGGCAGGACCAGGTGATGCAGGCGGTCGATGATCTTCCCCAATGGGCTGAGTGCCTCGTAGTGGACCGAGAACGATCCGCCGACCGGAAACCAGCCCGTTTGGAGCGCGACGAACATGAAGAGGAAGGCGAGGAAGAAATTGGGGACGGACATGCCGAAGAAGGCGATGAACGAAAGTAGTCGGTCCGAAACCGAGTTCGGGCGCATCGCGACGTAGATCCCGATGGGAATCGCAAGGGACCAGGTGAACAGCATGCTCGACACGGCGAGAATGATGGTGTTGCCGGCGCGCGATGCGACGAGGGTCGCTACGTCCACGCGGTACGCCATGGAGATTCCCAGATCCCCCTGTGCGGCGCGGAGAAGCCACTTGAAGTAGCGGACCAGCAGCGGCTCGCCGTAGCCGAACTCGGCTTCCAGTTCGGCGATGAAGTCCGGCGAGAATGCCGGGTTCATGCGGAGTGCGCCGAAGTAGTCTCCGGGGGCGAGGTCGACGACGAAGAAGGTGATGAAGGTGACCCCGATGAGAACCGGGATCATATGCAGTAATCGGCGTAGGACGAAGACAGCCATGTGCGGTTGCCTAGAGCGATGCGAACTCGCGAATGGCGTCGCTCGGGGGCGAGACTATTCGG
>Ga0163144_10004185_pt1 | contig 32616 bp, 33 predicted proteins | sample OliLak19BULKMAT1_FD_123175 | JGI IMG/M metagenome (GOLD analysis project Ga0163144, IMG submission 123175) | Freshwater microbial mat bacterial communities from Lake Vanda, McMurdo Dry Valleys, Antarctica - Oligotrophic Lake LV.19.BULKMAT1 | ecosystem: Environmental > Aquatic > Freshwater >... | reverse complement strand
GGATATTTCTTAATAGTTTGGGATATTATTAACTTTTGCCACTCTAAATTATGGATGACTGGAATCGCAAGAGGAAGTGTCGGAGGAAGTTTGGTATCATATTTAACTGGTATTACCGGATTAGATCCAATTCCTTATGACTTATTGTTTGAAAGATTTATGAATCCGGGCCGTACCAAAAAGGGTAAGTTGCCAGATATTGATATGGACGTTCCTTCTGAACATAGGGACGAAATTATTCAATACATTAAAGATAAATATGGGGCAGAAAAAATAGGCCAAATTTGTACATTTGGTTCTCTTATGGGTAGATCAGCCCTCAAGGAAGTTTTGCGGATAGAGGACGCTGCATCGTTTGGTGAAATGAATGAGATGACCGAGTGGATTCCCGACCAAGCTCAAATCGCGGACGAGTTAGAAGCAACTGGAGAGGAGTCTATTATCAGATGGGCCCTTACCAACCGGGCTTCAAAGTTAGAAAAATGGTGTACCCTTAATTCTGATGGGACTTTGGATGGGCCATACGCAGAATACTTTGCTAAAGCCATTGCTATTGAGGGCACCCATAAATCTCAGGGGAAGCACGCAGCAGGCGTCATCATATCGTCTGAAGTTCTGGCCGAGTGCTGCCCGATGGTTCGCCATAAAGAGGGGGATGTTGTATCAGGATTTGAAATGAATGATTTGGAGTCGTTGGGACTAGTTAAGTTTGATATTCTCGGGCTTAGCCTATTAACAAAACTAATGGCTATTAAGGATCACCTACCCGAGGGTAAGGACATGAATGATCTTGAAGACCCAGAAACTTGGTATAGACTGTCTGATGGAGATGTTAAAGGGGTTTTTCAACTAGAGCTACAAAAGAGGTGGACTAAAAAACTTAGGCCCGAAAACATACATCACTTGGCCGCACTGGTTTCTATTATTCGGCCCGGTGTTACGGAAAGTATGGAAGACGGCAAATCCATGACCCAGCATTATATTGATAGAAAAAATGGAGATATGGAAGTTCCATCTATTCATCCTATAGTGGATGCCGCCCTAAAAACTACCTATAATGTAATTGTGTATCAAGAAAATGCCATGTTGCTAGCGAAAGAAATCGCCGGGTTTAATTTGGAGCAGGCCGATGATTTAAGAAACGCAATCGGTAAAAAATTAACTGATGTTATGGCAAAAGTTAAGATTGAATTTATGGATGGAGTTAAGGAGGCGGGGATTGTTGATGAAGAGACTTCTGTAAAGATTTTTGACTGGATTGAGAAAAGCCAGAGATATTCGTTTAATGCTTGTCTAAGTGCCTCTACAATGATTGAATGTGAAGGTGGGCATCACAAAAGCATTACAGAAGTTGCTACTGGGGAAAATATCTTAACTCCAAAAGGTCTGGCGAAAGTTGTTAATAAATATAGTCATGGACTAAAAGATGTTTATAGCATTACTTTAGAATCCGGGAAATCGATAGATTGTACACTAGATCATAAATTTATGTGCGAGGGTGGAAAGATAAAAACTCTTGAAAAAATCTTGCAATATGGGTGTAGGATAGTTACGCAAGGAAATAATATGCCGGTTGAAACAGTTGTTGGAATAAGATATTTAGGTAAAATTGAAACATACGATATTGAAATCGACTCAGAAGATCATATCTTTTGGGGTAATGGAATAGCCACTTCTAACTCACATGCTTACGCTTATGGGCAAAACGCCTACTATACTGCTTATTGTAAAACACACGCCACCCTCAAATTTTATGAAGTTTGCCTCAACTTATCTGATTCAAAACTAGATAAACTTGTTGAGATAAAAGAATTAGTAAATGATGCCCGTCTACACAAGATAGATATTACGGCCCCTTCTTTATCTAACTTCTACCTCGAATTCACTCTTCACCAACCCTCCACAATTTCGTTTGGGGTCGGGCACATCAAGAATGTTGGAACTACCGAATCTAAGAAACTAACGAAGCTACAAGAAACCATCAACAAAAAAGATCCCGATGCGTTTAAAAATTTAAGCTGGATAGAAATTCTTATGAAATTCCGTAAGGTGAAAACCAGCACCATGACGGCCCTGATTTCTACAGGCTCCTTAAACGGCCCGAACAACACCAACTTTCGTAACCTGATGAACTATGAATACGACACGTTCAAAGACCTTACGGATAAGGAGTTGGAATACATAGAGGCCCACATGGACCGTTCTAAGAATTTACTATGGCACATTGATAACATGATCAACCACCATAAGATCGGTTCAGCCCGGCTCAAGACGGTTCTAGGACTTAAAACGACCCTATCAAAACAGATGTATGGTTTATCCGACTCAGCCGGATGGATCGCCCAAACTGAAAAATTCTACATGGGAACTTGTTTAACCCCAGTCCAGATAGAGACGGGGGACACAGCTCTTATAGATACATCCTGTAGAGAGATTATGATGGGGGAGGCCCGAGGAGACGTGACGATAGGGGTCACTGTTAATTCTGTCTATGAACATACGGTTAAGCGTGGGAAGTCCATAGGGCAGATCATGGCGTTCATCACTGGGGACGATGGGACTTCCGAACTCAGTAATATTGTGGCTTTTTGTGATCAATACCGTATGTTCGGGCACTTGTTATTGCAGGGGAACTCTGTTATAATCTCGGGCAAGATCCAGAATAAAGACGGCGAAAGATCATTTATTGTTGATAACGTGCTTCAAGTTTAATAGGAAATTTAACAAAAGAAAAAATATCATATGAATAGTTGCGTTTTTGTTGGTACGTTTATAAATGATCCGGTCCTATCAAAAGATGATGACGGGACCCATCTAGTTAATTTCACTCTAGAGGTAGAAGACTATAGAAAAGACAAGACAGGTAGTAAACGTAGATTTGTAGACGTTTTGGATTTTCAGGCGTGGCATACTGGGGCTGAAGCTATGTGTAGCGGATGCAAAAAGGGAACGGTAATTAGTGCTGAGTGCGTGGCTCGCTACGATGAAGTGGAGGAGGTGACATACTTTAGGGTCAAGAACTTTAAGGTGATTCGCTAGCTCATCACCGGAATTCTTTCGCCTGAGAAATTTCAGGCGATCTTGCGGTAAACCTCCAGAATTACTTTTGAAAAAGTACCAAAACTATGGCCCCAAAACGTGTTTTATTAGTTACGGAATTTTCTCAGTTGCCTACGGGTTATGGGGTCTATTCTAACGAGCTACTGCATAGATTGCAGGCGTTCGGTTATGAGGTGGCGGAACTCGCCTGTTATTGTTCTGAGGGCGACGAGAGGATCTCTAATGTGCCTTGGCGGGTCTATCCTAACCGGCCCCACGAAAGCAGCCCCGACTACAATCATTATAGGGCCCACCCAACTTTTGAACTTGGTGAATTCAGTTTTAACGCTGTGTCTCTAAATTTTCAACAGCAATACACAATTGAATTTCGTGATCCTTGGGCCTTTGATTACCAAAACCACAGCCCTTTTCGGGATTATTTCAACTGGATTATTTCGCCCACCAACGATGCCGCCCCATTAAATCCTGACTGGATTGATACTTTTGGTGACGCTGAAGGAGTCTTGACTTATTCAGAATTTGGCCGCGACGTAATGTTAGAGAAGGGCCGAGTAAACTTTATGGGAGTAGCTTCGCCCGGAGCATCTCATTCGTTTTATCAATATGATACAAAAAGAAAAAATACACTGAGGGGCCAGTACGGTATAAACCCAGACTCATATGTTATGGGCACCGTTATGAGAAACCAGCCCCGTAAATTATATCCAGACTTATTTAAATCCTTTCGGGCCTATTTAGATGTTTCGGGTAGAGATGATACTTTTCTTTATTGCCATGCCGCTTTTCCAGACTTGGGCTGGAACATTCCGGAACTTTTGGTTAAGTATAATTTATCCAACAGGGTTTATTTTACCTACAAGTGTCGTAACTGCGGTGTTGTAACCGCTAAATTGTTTTCGGATACTTTGGCCCACTGTAATAAATGCCACCAGTTCGGCTGTAATATTGCCGGGGTTGGTAATGGGCTGTCCACCAAAGAACTGGCCGAAGTATATAATTTGTTCGATTTTTACGTACAATATTCTGAGAACGAGGGTTATGGAATGCCCCTACTTGAGGCCGCCTACTGCGGTTTGCCCATAGCCTGTACCAATTATTCCTCTATGGAATCTTTTGTGCAGAATATAGGTGCGTTTCCCCTCAAAGTGTTACAGTTAAGTAAAGAAGCTGCTACCGGTCGTGAAAAAGCTGTGCCCGATAATCTATCTTTTATAGATACTATGTATGATCTTTTTTCTTTGTCAAGAGAGAGCCTACATAATTTAGGGGCCCAATTTTCAGTTCGGGCTCGGGCTCATTATAACTGGGACAAGTGTGCCCAAGTGTGGATTGATGCTATTGAGTCTATCCCAGTTAAGCCATATAATGAAACTTGGGGATCGCAGCCCCTTGCTTTAGATCCGGCCCCACTAGTTGAGAACTTCATGAAGCCCTCAGAACAGGCCGAATATTTAATCAAGAACGTCCTTAGGGAGCCTAAACTAATGTATCGGTCTCTTTGGAGGCGTCTCGTTAAGGATCTTACGTATAGGACGACCTTACCCAGTTCGGGCTCACTATATTTTCATGAGGATTATTCTAAAGATTCTCTGAAGCATAGACCTTTTACATTCAAAGATGCTTATAATCAGATCAACATGATTAGGCAACATTATAATACTTGGCAAGATACTAGGGCGAAAGTAGGTGGAAGATGAAAAAGGTATTATCAATAATTGTTGGGGACAAGACCGGTTGGGGTTACGTAGGACTAAACAACGTCCTAGCCCTTGACTCTACCGGAGTAGACTTGGTGGTCCGCTCAATCAATTGTGGTGGGATACCTCATCAGTACACTCCCCGCATGATGGAATTGTTAGGGAGAGATATCTCTAATGTGGATGTGTGTATACAGCACATTCTACCAACGGATTACATATATAATGGGTCTTACCAAAACATAGGATATTACGAGGCTGAAACTTGTGATTATTCATCCTCTATGTGGCCCAAATACATTAACATGATGGATCAGGCTTGGGTCCCTAGCATAGTTAATAAAAATAATGCAGAAAACTCTGGCGTAAACATACCCATATCTATAGTTCATCATTGTATCGAGTGGGATCGTTATCAGAACTTCAGGCCTACCGCTCATATTGCCGAACTAGATGGTTCATACAATTTTTGTTTTGTAGGAGAATTATCAAAAAGAAAAAATATAGCATCTCTTCTGAGGGCGTTTCATACCGAGTTCCACCCTTCTGAGAATGTGAATCTGTTTCTTAAACTTAATGCTCCGGGCCTTGATAGGGAACAATGTTCGAAAAAATTCACTGAGTATCATAACATGGTTAAAGGGGGCCTTAAGCTTAGGGCCCGTTATAAGGAGCCCATCGTGATCACAGAGCATGAATCCTATTCTAACGTAATCTCGATGATGCAGCAGTGCCACTGTTTCGTATCGACCTCCTATGGGGAAAGTTGGAGCCAATCCGGCCTAGATTCTCTTGCGTTGGGTTTAAACGTATTGTATACTTGTATGACGGGCACTCACGAATTCGCTTCGGTAGGGACTGATGCTGTAAATTCCAAGAAGGTTCCTTGTTTTGGGGCAATCGATACGTTGCCAAATCTATACTCTGGAAATGACTTTTGGCGGGAGATAGACATTCCGGACTTAATGTTTTCCATGCGTAACATGTACGAACAAAGAAACAATCAGGATCGAGTCAAGATAGCCGAATCAGTTAAGAAGTTCGACTATAAAGAAGTAGGTAAGAAGATGATGGAGGCGATTTATGAGTAATATTAGAACTATTTTGTCGGCGAACGAGAAAAGAGAACGCCTCAATATTTTAGTTGTGGGGGCGACCCACGAGAGATATGAGCAACAACTGTGTCTAACGGGACATAAGTTTTACTCATACAACGATCAGGTTAAGGTTTGGAACAATCAATACGGGGCCAAACCAGATAACTATATCACCCTAGATTCTATTCCGACCTACATTCGACCCGATGTTGTGTTAACTCACGTTTCGGGGCAGCGGTTAGAAATGGCTAATGATATTGGGGCCCACTTTGGCATTAAGGTAATTCGACACACCCACACTCTCCCAGAAAGCCTATTGGAGCAAGAAAATTTTCATAAACAAACGGCGGATTTTAACACGTTTATCTCGGAATTTTCCCGTAAAGCTTGGAATTCGGAGGGGGAGGTTATTCCTCACGGCCTAGATACTGAATTCTGGTGTCCGATAAATTGTGAAAGGGACGACTCTATACTATCTGTGGTAAACTACATAGCATCTCGGGACTGGGCGTGTGGTAACACAATTTATGAACAAATAAAAAAATTATATAAGGATGGTTATTTTAAGATTGTGGGCAATAATCCGGGGCTTTCACTTCCGGCAGGCCCAAATGCATTAAAAACCCTATATAGCAATTGTGGCATATTCCTAAACACTTCTCAGTTCTCCCCTATCCCAATGAGTTTGTTGGAAGCAATGGCTTGTGGAATTGCCGTTATTTCGACGAGCACCTGCGAAATACCAAATATTATTGAGCACGGCAAGAATGGACTCTTAGCTAAAACGCCAGAAGAGTTTATTGAATGTATGAAAAAACTTAAAAACAATGAAGCTCTTACTAGAACTCTCGGAGATAACGCCCGAAAGACTATTCTAGAATCTTTTAATATAAAAAACTTTATCGAAAACTGGAACTCTATTCTATACAGGGCGATTACAAAATGACAAAATTATATTTTACTAAAGAGGTTTCTGCTCCCGATTCCTACACTCATATTAGGGATATGAATCTGTGTGATATTTTGTGTGATGATTACGAGAGTGAAGAAATCGTAGTTGATAACTTTCTTAATCAGTTCCCATACAATATTTTGGGGCAAGTTCTAAATAAAATTGTTGGTAAGTTGAGATTAAACGGCGAAATAGCAATTATTGAATGCGATATTGATTTTATAGCCCACAATCTGACCGTAGGAAAAATTACCCAACAAGAATTTAATGAAATTGTGTTTTCAGGTGGGCCCGCTAGCTGCCTGTTCTCTATGGAGACCATAGTTGAATTATTGAATCAAGCTGGACTAAAAATTACCGAAAAACTTTTTGACGAAAACCAAACCTCTATTATTAAGGCTCAACGATGCTAATTGAAACCCACTGTAAAGATTGTATTTGGGCACGCAAGAAAATAAGTCTTGATGGCAACCTATGTGACCAGAATAGACTAGTTAAGTTCGGAGCCTCCGAGGTAGTTGACGGCTATTACAAATTTCCCCGCTACTGTAATGCTTGGAGAAACGAAGAGTGGCAAGAAAAAAATAAGGGTAGTGAGTATGACACATTAGAGTATGAAATGAAGATTGGGATGGGCCTTACGGTCGATTTTACCAATAATTATGATTTGGGAGAACTTAAAAAGACCCTATACAGTGCGTATAAAGGTGATGTGTTTGGGTTAACCGATATCCCTAACTATCTTATAATTGTTAATGACCGCCCTGAATACCAACATGAACTAGGCGAACTTATTGCAGAATATGTAAGCAACCCAAAAGACAGGCACCTTATCCAGATCTTGTCGGCCCCTAAAGAGTTTTATATGGATGAGGCCTTCAGATTCGCCCGGCACGGCTACATGACATTTGTGTATTCGGGGGACATTTTGCCCCATAACTATATTAGTGAAATTAATTCCCTAATCAATATACGTCTAGGTTTTTTTTCTTGTACATTTTCGGGCGACGGTAAAATTATTTTCCAAAATTCCCTGTTTAAATTACTTGGGGGGAACAAGCCTCAAGTAAAACAGAATGGAGAAATTGATAGCCGAGACTTCGTGTCTAAACTAATGGATATGGAATCGGATCGCAAGTGTGTTTATCTATGGGAAGAATTCTGCGGGGATAAATCTTGATAACTACGATTATAGCAAACTACAATTATGGAGATTATGTAATAGAGGCTATTCATTCGGCCCTCAATCAGACCGTAAAGGACCATAAGGTTGTGGTTGTGGATGATGGGTCTGGGGACGATTCACTTGACAAAATATTGCATAATTTTGAATTTGGATTTATGTGTGGCAGCGACATAAAAAAACACCTAGTTAATATTTATGTTTCCGACAATCTAGACCTTATATCCTCTAAGAATAATGGGGCTAGTACAGCCCGTAACTTGGGAATGTGGCACTCTTGGAAAGACACCGAGTTTTTCTGCATTCTAGATGCGGACGATTCTATTTTGCCCGAAAAGTACGAGAAATTCCTTAAGATTATGGAAGACTCCTCTGTTGGGGTTGTGTATGGGGATTATGAGATACGCCGCCCCGGTTATTCTAAGTATGAATATAAGCAGCCCTACTCTATTCAGGCCCTAGACTCGCAGTGCATAGTTCATAGCGGCTCTATGATCCGAAAATCTTATTTAGGGCAAGTCTTACTTTCTACGGGCGAAATCTACGACAAGAATCTGCATGGACCCGCCAGTAAGGGCTTCTATGGATGCACGGAAGACTACGACCTATGGCTCCGCTTATCTCGCGTATCTTTTATGGTACACGTTCCCGAAGCACTCTCCATAGTAAAAGAACATGGTTTAAACCAGTCTTCCAAGATGACCCAACAAATTTTTAATCAAAATATTCAAACAATCAAGGCCCGAGTATGAAAACTGTCAACTTTGTTATTTTAACGGCTGGCATTGGCTATAAGATGCGTTCTTATGAGCCTAGGGCCCTACTTAAGTTTGGTAAATTGCCCCTCATAATACATCAGATTAATGAGATTAATAAACTCAAAGATTTTGGATATTCCCCAAAGATATATGTTGTTACTGGATATGGAAGCGATAAAATTGTAAAAAGATTGGCAAAAGAAAAAGTAACAATCATTAATAACGAGGAATACGAAAAACATAATCAGGGCGGATCTATTAATCTTATACTTAAAAGGGCCGAACTAGATAATGCGTTTTTTATTCATGGAGACATTTATTTTATAGCCGATCTTCATAGATTTAATTATGAATCATCTTTTGTTTTGTATGATGACGAAGACAGATTTAAGTTTAAAGAGGTGGGCGTTAATATAGGGGACGGCCTAGGTAGTCTATCTTATGGCCCGAAAACAAAATGGTGCCAAATGGTTTACTTCGGGCCCAAAGAAATGAAGGTCCTCGATAAACATAATCCTAAAAACTTTATGTTGACCCACGAAGTTGTTAATAATTGTATGGACAACGGGGGCAATTTTAGGGTGACCCCCTTTGAGGGCAAAATTTTTGAGATTGACCGAATCAAAGAATATAGAATTGAAAAGTTTAACTTCCCGGAGTAATTATGAAAATACTAATAGCTAATGACGGACTTCATGCCCACTATTATGAGCGGATGGCTTGGGTCAATGCTTTTTCGTCTTCGGGGATTGAGTGCCGAATGTACGATTGTAAAACTAATCCGGCTTTTCCAGTGTTTGATTCGTATGAGCCCGACATATTCATTGGGCAACTATATAACCTAGATAGGGCCACTATTAAGTGTATTCAGGCTCGCCCACATATGAAGGTCGCCCTAAGGGCCGGTGAGTTTGGAGAAATGTCACATATAAATCGAAATATCCTTGCTACCACTTCTGGAGAACTGGTTTCGTTGCATCAGTTACAGGAATCTACTGGTAAGCCCGACTTTATTTACACCCACTATCTTCAACACGATATAAATTATACGCATAGCGAGTTTAGTAGTAAGTTTGGCATTAAGTTAGTCGGAATTCCAATGTCCGCCGACTTAAAGACTTATTACAAGGGAACCCCTAACAAAACCCTAGAGTGTGATCTCGCTTTCGTTGGTGGGTATTGGCCCTATAAGGCCCATATACTAGACTTTTTTCTTTTGCCCCTTTTATCCGACTTTAAATATTCGGCCAAAATATTTGGGAATCAGGCTTGGCCCTGTAATCAATATTGTGGCATGATTGATGAACCTTTGGTGAGACACCTATTCGCTTCTGCCAAAATCTGTCCTAATTTGAGCGAGCCACATGCTCAATATCTTGGAGTTGACCTGAATGAGCGGGCATTCAAGATCCTAGCTGCGGGTGGATTTTGCATCATGGATAACGTCAGGGCTGCCAGAGAAGTCTTTGGTGATGGGGTAGTGTTTGCGGATTCTGCCTCCGACTTCAAAGAATTGGTGGATTACTACTTGACACGTCCCGATGAACGTGCTAAGATAGCCGCTCGTGGACACGATATCGTGATGGCTGGGCATACCAACTATCATCGGGCTGCACTATTCCTAGACTCATTTAACGAACCTCAAGCGGCACAAAAGGTGATGAATGCATACTCAAAATCCTTCTAAGATAATTCAGATAACTTCTGTTGTTCCAGTAGATCAAACAGGAAAAGCCCCAGATTTTTCTTTATTTGCATTAACTGAAACCGGGCAGATTTTTATGTTTAGATCAGACCTTTACGACTGGAAAGAAATACCCAAAATACAAGACAGTCTTTGTGATGTAAAGGTAGGAAAAAATGGGTAGAAAAGTAGTTGAACAAATAATTGAGACTTGTGATAGATGCGGCGAAGACTTTAAAGACGTTAATAATTCGAAAAATGGTAAAATGTATATAAGTTGCGACGAGTTAGATTCTACTGGCATATTAGTCGGCCCCGGAGATAGAGTTAATTGGATTTTTTGTGACGGTTGCTATAATTATACAACAGCTTATTTAATTCAAAATTTTAAAGAAACAAAAAAGGCGTATAGTTAAATCATGTTGTCAGTAATAATTTTTTCTAAAGATCGCCCTCTACAACTAGACTTAGCCCTAAAGAGCATCAAAAAGAATTTACCTCTAGCGAAAAATGTTCAGGTAATCTTTACTTGCTCAGAAGAATACGATTCTTCTTATGAATGGCTAGTGCATGAATACAATTCCGTGGAATTTTTACAGGAATCTAAATCGTATCCGTTCTATAAAATACTAAAGGATTCTATTACATTATGTGCAACTCCATACGTAATGTTTATGACGGATGATAATATTGTATATGCCGAATCTAAGACGACTGAACTAGATCTTGGGAATCTATTCTCTAAAGATATTGCGTGTATATCACTCCGGCTAGGAGTCAATATAACACATAGAGATGGGTACCTTAGCGACCGACCAACATTTGAAAGATTCGCTGGGTGGCACCTAGTATGGAATAGGATGAACTCGCTCGCCCAATCTTATTGGAATTATCCCCTTAGTGTTGACGGCCACATATTTAAGACCTTCACTATAGATAATATAATTAGCGAAATTAAACCGAGAAATCCCAATCGACTAGAACAGTTGATGCAAAGATATTTTTTCGAGGTTCCGGCGATTATGGCTTGCGAACTAACAAGTTGCGTGGTAAATTCTCCCAATAATAGGGTTCAGGACACTATCCCGAACCTACATGGACAAATTTATCCTTACGACCAAAAGAATCTACTAAACCTATTTAATGATGGAGTAAGGTTAAGTATGGAGGGGTTGGAAGTTCCCCCGATAAACTGCCCACATCAGGAAATTAACATTCTATCGCAATTGGGTTTATAGAAAGTATTTACTAGGGAAAAATTATGAAATTTAAACTCACGACCACAACAAAAGATTTTGAAGGAATTACCCTTTACCAAATCGAGTACGAAGACGGCGTACTGGGAGGGTGGCTGGAAAAGGAAGAAAATCTAAGCCAAGAAGGTAGTTGTAGGGTTTTGGACAACGCTCAGGTTTATGGTAGTGCTCTGGTTTATGGCAACGCTCAGGTTTATGGCAACGCTCAGGTTTATGGCAACGCTAGGGTTTATGGCAATGCTCAGGTTCGGAACACCGCTCAGGTTTCGGGAAACGCTAAGGTTTATGTCTATGCTAAGGTTTATGGCAACGCTCATGTTTATGGTAACGTTAAGATTTCGGGAAATGCTGAGGTTTATGGCGAAGTTCAGATTTATGACATCGCTCTGATTTTGGGAGACGCTCAAGTTTATGGTAGCTCTCGGGTTTATGGAGATGCTCATGTTTATGGTAATGTCCGGGTTTATGGAGATGCTCGGGTTTGTGATTATGTTCAAGTTTGTGGCAACGCTCGGGTTTCGAAAACCCCCCTATATATTGGGGGATTGATTTACAGAATTGCCATAACAGATTTCCACATCCATATCGGATGCGAAGCCCATACGGTCGAAAAGTGGGAGAATTTTTCGAACGAAGAGATTTCTAGAATGGACAGAGATGCGTCGTGGTTTTGGAAAAAAAACAAGACAGCAATAATGGCTTTAGCAAAAAATCACTGCATTGAGGATTGACCCAACAATCAAAGTATGCCATACTCATTGCAGTAAACAAAGATGTGGGGTTTGGCCCCCACACGACCAATTTGCGGTACTTTTTTAAAGTATCATCCAATTTTTAAGGTACGAAAAAATGTACGACGTTGTAATACCCGTTGCCCCCAAAGATTATATTAAGATTCCATATTGCGTAGAATCATTAAAGAATCTAAATCCGCAACCATCTAATGTTTATCTTGTGTCTAAGGATAAACTCAGAATTCCCGGTACAATTTGGATTGACGAATCTACGGCCATTCCTATCAAAGTGGTAGATATAAGGTATCATCTCTCTAACTGGATCTACCAACAGATCCTAAAAATGACTCAAGATTTTAGTGAAAATGATTATTTGTGTATAGACTCAGACCTCGTAATTAATAAAACTCTAAATATATACTCTCCATACTTAGAAACTTGGGAGGTAATCCCTAATTACTTTATTAGTAGTCAAAAACAAAACCACCAGCCCTACTTCGATTTCATGGAAAAAGTTTGGGGCCTGAAAAAGAAGGTTGATTTTAGTTTTATCTCTGATATTACATATTTTCGCAAGAATATTTTGAGAAATATAATCCCCAGTTCTGAATGGATTTTAGAAAAATGTAACAGGTTTTTATCTGATGATTGTTTGATAGGCGAGCCCGAAATCTACGGAAATTATTTGGCTACAATTATGCCTGATTCGTATTGTATTATCGATATTAATGTTGGAATGTACGGAAAGTATATGCCGGACCTGTACACGAAGAATGAGATAGAGGAAATTTTGGCAAAAGAAAAAGGTAGTAATAATGATATCGTCGCAATACATAGTTGGACTTAATAATGTATAAAATTATCATTAAAACATCATTAAGCCGTATTTGGGGCCCATGTCATGGAAATTGTTAATACTTTTATTTCTGATCCGGGAGTCAAAATCCCCGAATACACGGTTTACTCTCTACAGAAACTTCGTGAGCACAACCCTGATGTACCCATCACATTCATTAGTAATACGAGGCACGGTTTTGACTCGGTCTTTAAAAAATATGATGTTAAGTGGGTCGATCAAAACTGCCTAAACTCTTTTTATCTTGAGTCGTTCCATAGCCTTTCTAATCTTGATAGGCACGGCACTCCCGACACCAAGTATCCAAGTCCCCCAAAGTTCTTTGAGCGGGCCCTAGAGCGTATCTTTATGCTTCAGGCCTATATGGCTAAACATAAATCCTTTGAGGTGTGGCATACCGAAAACGACGTTTTGACGTATTATCCACTGGACTCTATTAAGCTTTATTGTGAATTTCCTGATAATCCAAGTGTTTATGTTACACCTATGGGGCCTACGATATCCACTTTTGCCATTGCTCATTTTTGTAGCTATGGGGCAATAGCCGAACTATGTGCAAAATTCTTAGAATATCTTTGGATGGGAGACCGCAAGTTTCTTAATCTTACTGGGGCCGACATGCTTAATGAGATGACAATGCTTAGTCAGGCCAAGAACGATGTTTATATTGATGAGTTAGATACATATAAAATATGGGGTGGTATAGGTTATTTTTTCGATCCGGGTTCTTACGGGCAGTATCTGGGCGGCACCAACAACCACGATCATGGGCCCGGTTACGCTGGGGACCACCACTATATAGGGGCCCTAATCAATCAGGGCAAATTAACAGCTACGTTCGAGGACGGGAAGCCCTATGCCTATCTCGAAGGAAAAAAGCACCCACTGTTCAATCTACATATCCATTCTAAAAACCTTAAGGATTTTGTATGACGGCAAACTTTAATTTTATAAATGGACAAAAGTTTAGAGAAATTTCGGGCCCAAGAATCCAGTATTATAGTACACACGATTTTTGGAATATTTTAAGATATATAGTTAAGGTCCGAGAGGATTGCCTTAATACTTATATATTAATTACTCACAATTCTGACTGGTCCACTGGTAAGGCCTTAGCCAATATGGGTGTTATGCCGGACGAAATCCCCCGTAATCTCAGGTGGTTTTCTCAAAATGTGGATGTTCAAAGTCCCCTTATTGAATCGTTGCCTATAGGGCTGGAAAACCCCGAGTGGCACCCTAAAATTCAAAAGACCCAAAAAATCTCCTACTGTATGAAGTATAATGTTAAGTATTATAGGGACTTGTGTATAGCACCATTTAATCCTTCAACCAATCCTCGTCGTGGGTTAATTCTTGAACATTTTTCACAGTTTGGTTGGTGCAAGGCTTGGCCTACCTTAAATGGAACAGATTTTGATTATTACATTGATCGTCTCAACGACAGTACTTTCTGTGTATGTCCCGAAGGAAACGGAATTGATACCCATAGATTTTGGGAGGCCCTTTATCTTGGCTGTATCCCGATAGTAGAAGATTGTGTAAACATACAGTTTTACAAAGATCTCCCTATTTTTATTTGTGATGATTTTACCGACATAACACATGACTCACTAAAATATGTTAAACAGGCTATGGTAGAAAAATTGTGTGATATGGACATGAGAATGCTTTCTTTTGATTATTGGAAAGCTAAAATACTAGGAATTGACATAGGAAACCCAAACGATGCTATATGAAAACTTTTTACCACCAAATTATTGTGAAGTTGATAATTGCAATAGAATTTATGATAGATTAAATAGCTACTTGGGAGACGATTACTCCTTAGTATGCAGAGATTGGAAGCAAGTCTGCGTCCCTTCTCGTAAAAAATATGTTACTATTATCACTTCTTCTAAACAGCACGACCATATCCCGCCCGAAAAGGACGATCCTAATTGTCTGGGGGTTTTTATGCATTATTATCCCACAGAAACTCCTTACGACCCAACCCTAAAATATATTCAGAATGTTTACCCTCTTCATCTAGGAACTAAGGCTGGTTTCTTCCCAGCTAGCTACAGAACTATGCAAAAAAGAAAATATAGTGTGGGTTTTATTGGACAGTTCGATCCATACCGGCGAGTTGAATTTAAAGATTTCGCAATGGCGTGTTCGGCCCGATATATGGATTCTTTCGTTATGTTTTATAATGGATGGAATAAAGGACTTACTACGACCGAATATGTGAACATAATGAGGGAAACCAAAATAGCCCTTGTTCCGTGCGGGTCGGCCAGCCTAAATACGTTCCGTTACTATGAGGCTATGGCTTCCGGTTGCATCGTAGTTAGAGAAAAGCTGTACTCGCATCCATCAACGAAACAACCTCTAGGAGATGAAGTTGTGGTGGGTGACTGGAAAAATCATGACCAATTATTCCGAATTATTGATAATTACCTAAAATCGACATGCATTGAAATGGGCCGAATGGCAAATCTAAGAACTTATAACAATTTTTTGGCCCCAGAAGCATGTGCCGAATATATTATGGACCACATAAAGGAGTTGAATTATGTATAAATCTCAAATTAAACAAGACGCTTGGGTTCTTAAAAATTTGAATAATCTTAGGGGTGGTTATTTTGTAGATATTGGAGCACATGACGGAATTTCAATGTCTAACACACATGTTTTAGAAAAGGAGTTTGGTTGGAGTGGAATTTGTGTTGAGCCTAATCCAGACTCTTTTAAAGAGCTTTCTACCAACAGAACGTGTGACGCACTAAATATGGCGGTGTCTCCATATGAGGGAGTTGTATATTTTGATAAAACCGATGATCCCACAATGGGGCATATTTGTAATTATAAAACAGATATAGTTGTTCAATCAAACAATATAGAATATATCTTAAGTAGATGCCCCAAAGAGATAGATTATATTAGCTTAGATATTGAAGGATTAGAACTTTCTGTTTTAGAGTCTTTTCCTTGGGGTAAATATAAGGTCAAGTGCTGGACCATAGAACATAACATATATACAAATGGCGATAATGAAAATTATTCTAAAATTTTACAAATACTTATGGGGCATAATTACTTGGTGAAAACCCATGATTGGGACTTTTTTGCTGTATTAGATGATATTAAACCAGAATTTTATTATAATTATGAAGGGATCGTTAGATAAATGCACAAAATTGAAGAAAATATGCGTGGGCCCATTAAGACATTTAAGTATGGGGGCCTTCCAGCGATCCAAGTATGGGGCGTAGACACCGCGTTTACTAAGTTGTCCGAATATGTGGGCGATAGTAAATTCGACGTTATAATCGAACTGGGGGCTTATTACGGGGGCCTAACGAACATGTTGGCCGACAATCCTGTCTCGTCTAAGGCTATCATCCACTCGTTCGACATAAATGGTGATAGGTTCACAAATTTGTGGCCCGAAAAGATTGTGTTTCACTGTATGGATATTTATGCTAATTTTGAATATATTAGTAGGCTGTTTGACTCAAGCCATAGAGTTTTGGTACTGTGCGACGGTGGTAATAAACCTCTAGAGTATCGTGAAATGTCTAGGTTTCTTGATTGGGGCGATATTATTATGGCTCACGACTACTATCCAGACAAAGAAGCTTTCGAGCAAGGTAAGTCTGAGGGAAGGTGGAATTGGTGGGAGTTCGATGATCAAGTGGCCGCTACTGCCGATAATACCCATCTAGTAAAGCCTGTAGACTACTTTGATAATTATGCTTGGTTCATAAGGGAAAAACAATGATTCCTACTTATATTATTCACCACACGCCGCTCAAAGATCGCAAAGAGTATCTTTTAAGGACTCTCCCTTGGGCTCAGTTTATAGAAAATTCTGAATATTTAATTAGTTATCACAATGACCCAACCTTATGGGAAAGCCGTACATCTGGACTATACTCAGAAACAATTCCTAGTCGAGTTTTGTCTGGTGGGGATATGGATTGTACAACTAAACATTTCGAGGCACTAACCAGAATATCTAATTTGAGTGTTCCGGGGCTTATTTTAGAGGATGACGCCATTCTTCTTGAGGGGTTTTGGGAATGTCTTAACGAAACTATACAAATAAAAAATAGTCATCTATGGGACATTCTTTTTATCGGAGGGGCGTTTCCTCATACTGTGGCCCCAACATTAAGTTACGACGACAAATCCCCATTCGTACTTAAGGGGCACCCATGCACAAATACGGTGTGTTCATACATAGTAAAACCGAAGATTGCAACAGCTATTGCCCACCGACTGTATAAGTTTGGGGCCGCACTTCCTATAGATTTCGAGTTTAATTACATCTGTAGGGAATTAGGGCTTATGGTTTGTCACTATCTGCCCTACGTAGTACAAGAAGGTAGCTCGGCAGGTTATTATAAAGGAAGCCAAGTAAGATGAATTCTATCGCAGCCCTAGTTGATAACACTAACCTGTCCCAGTGCGTCTATTATATGACCAGAGCATTCAATAAAATGAATGATTTGTCACCATTTTGTTACTATACTGATTTAAGCACGCAGGCCCTAAAGTGTAATTTTTCAGTCCTAAACTGTTATTATGCGAACCATTATGTGGGTGGGCCGATTTTTGCTACTTCACTAGAAACCCTAAATGTACTAATAAACCTAAACATTAGGGCCTCTAAATTTTTCTATTGCTGGGATCTTGAGTGGTTACGAGACAGTAAGTTTTCGTACTCCGACAATATGGGGTCGCTCAATAATGAGTATATCACTATAGTTGCGAGGAGTGAATCACACGCCCGCTGTATAGAGAATTATTCAAACAAAAAAGTATCCCATATTATAGAAAACTGGGAATACGATAAAATTAGGGGATTAATCGATGGACTTGCACTCGGAAATGATAAGTGATTATGTGGGCGGAAAATCTTCAATTGAGGTGGCTGAAAAATATAGCATACCCCTCACCACGGTAAGTAGGATTTTGAGGAAAAACGGCGTTACTCGGACTAGATCCGAATCTCAGAAACTAGCCCTAGAGAAGGGTAAGAGTCATAATCCCACCAAGGGAGTGGGGCACTCTAAGACGACAAAAGAAGCCCTTAGCGAAAACGGTGCTCATAGGTGGGCCCAATTAAGTGGCCCCGAAAGGCAGGTCTTCTCGGATCAGGCTAAGGAAAGATGGGACCAAATTGACCCAGACAAGAAGAAGGATATGCAGTCTAAGGCTGGCACCGCTCTACAAAAAACTAGCATAGAGGGGTCTTTGGCCGAAAAGATTGTGGCTCAGGCCCTTATGGATGCGGGTTACGTCGTTCGTAGACAGGTAAAGAACTTTATGAACGGCGGCTACGAAATAGATATACTCCTGCCCGATTTAGGGGTTGTGGTTGAGCTAGACGGCCCCCAACACTTTCTTCCTATGTGGGGACAGGATCGCCTCCAAAAGACGATTCAGCAAGACATGACCAAAAACGGTGTGTTAATGAGCTACGGATTAACGGTTATACGTGTGAAATACATAGTGAAAAACTTGACCGAAAAGATCAAGAGGGACCTATGTAAGCAGGTTAAAGGATTGGTGGCTGATGTGGCCAACCACAAAACGGACAAGAAATTGATAGAGGTCGAATTTAAGAATGGCTACTAAGAACAAAGTTGTTGTGGAAACTGATTTGGAAGTATCTAGCGTGCCCGAATATGGTTCGGACGGATGGGACTCCTATGTAATGAGCCAGTTTAAGGATGATGAGCTTCGTGATGGGGCCCCACTATGTCACGGACTACGTAGGGTCGCCCGAAACCTATTGGGGCAAATCTTGTATTCGGGCCCCACTAGCGTTAACCCAGCAACGGACCCAAACGGGCCGGGACGAGCCACCGTAGTATATCAGGTCACGTTCCTATGGTTTGACGGCACCCAGAGGGTATTTGCGGACGTTGCGGACGTGTGGCACGGCAATACCGACGATATGTTTGCGGCCCACCCTGCCGCTGTAGCGTCCACAAGGGCCGAGGCCCGAGCACTTCGTAAGGCCCTAGCAATCAAGAAGGTGTCGGCTGACGAACTCTGTAGTAAGGATATGGGAGCCATTGTGAGGGGATCTGTGTCAACTGTAAAGGTTGAAGCCCCCACCACAGGGGAATCTAATCCGACCGACCTTATAACACCGGCCCAAAAGAATTTCCTAGGGGTTCTATGTTCTAAGTTGGATATTAACGTATTGAAGCTTATTGAGAGTACCGGAAATGTTTATGAAAAGATCACTAAAGATGCCACATCCAAAGTTATTACTAAAATTAATGAATATCAACAAAAGGGGGTTGAGTTAATCCCCAAGGAGTTAATTGGTTATGACGAAAACTGGAAACTGTGACAAAAAACTTGACAATAAAAAAAATATAGGGGGGCGAACGACCCGACCCAACCGGGTGGGCCCCCTGCGTTGGGTTTTCCTATATACTACTTTTTTCTTTGTATCATTAGGGCTTTCTAATGTATCTTGGGCTCAAACAGGTAATAACTGGAAAATAATGATTCAGGAACCCTTTAAAGATCAATATTGGTCTACTGTGGGATCTACCAAATCAATAACTCCGAGGTTTCCGGGATCTAAGATAGATCCAGCTACGCATGGAAGCTGTGTAATAATTGAGCCTGACCTAGTTCTTACTGTGGCCCATGCCGTCAGAAATTCTAATATGGAAATTACCATAGCTGGGGCCCCCATCAAGTCTAACCTTATCGCAATAGATTTGTATAACGATAGGGCTCTATTAAGACTAGAGGCAAAATATTCGGGGCCGATTAGAAAACTTAGGGAGTCTCCTTTAAGGCAGAACGAAAAATTTAAATCTTACGGCTTTGGGCGAGCTTACGGGTATCATAACATCGAGTTCAAAGATAAGCTGTTTTACGGAGATGCTTATTTTGGGGATTCTGGGGGGCCCATTCTTGATGAATCTGGAGATGTCGTGGGGATAATATGTGCAACCTCTAAAGACGAAGTGGCTAAAACCAACAATATATTTAGCTATGGATACGAGACTTTATATAAGTGGGTTCAGGATAATAAGGGTGGAGATATTTCGTCTCCAGTTATAACGAGGGGAAAATGAAAGAATTGCAAGAGTGTAAAGATTTAGTTTCAAGAATGAAATGCTGGCCAGATACTGTGGATACGCATGAGACTTTAGATCTCATACTGTCTTTGATAGAAGTAGTAGAAAAGCAGCAAGAAATCATTCGAGAACTAAAGAGGACTCTACAGCAAGAAATAGCTAGAGATATTGGGTGCGGCTAATCCCGTATTCAAAATGTTTCAAAAAAGAAGCCCGGCAAAACCGGGCTTTATTAAGTTAATTTTAGTTTTAGATAACTGTAATTGAGCCATTAATAAGCTTATACTGACTGTATAAAACAAGTGCATTTCCATTAGAGTCTGTTACAGAAGTTAAAATGTTTGAAGAAAAGTTAATTGGATAAACTCCCCTAACGGTATCTGTAGAAACATTAAACATAAGATTAAAAACTGTAGACGGAACATTATTTACTAAAGGCTTATTTGAAGAAATGTTAGAATTAACAATTCCGTTAATTTTAAACATGTTATTAAAAGCCGTGTTCAAAACTGGATTTGAGAAATGATCTTCACCAGAGACGATTGGATTAAGAGTAATCCCCTTAGGAAGTCCGGGTCCGGAGGGTAGAATATCTACAGCTAGGTTAAACCCTCCTCCAACGCCAAATTGTGCATTTTTATATGTCACAACTTTTACAGGGACTACGACCGAAAAGCCAGTTTCACAAGAAACATTGCCAATTGTAAAAATTAATCTTGCTTTGCTTTTCTTTGCCATAAAAATCTCCTGTAAGTGCATAAAAAAACCTGCCGTAAGTATATACTCAACCGGCAGGAGAGGTGCATTGTTAACAGGTAAGAAAGTGGTTAACGCAACTTTCAGTTAATTTTTTCTTGAACATATTCTATTAGGTGGTAATCATCCTTATACAATCGATAAATTTCTGGAAAATGAATTTTGCACCAAGTTTGAAGTGATTTTTTACTACTTCTTTCTGAAATTTGGGTTATTGCTTTTTCGTGATCCCAGCCAGCACCTAATCTAGTTTTCAAACAACCAAAACTCACTTTACACCTATCGTCTCTGACCCAATCATATATACTTTTAGTTTCTCCGAATGCTGTGATATCTAGTTGAAAACTTCCAATTTTATTTGACGCCTGAGTTTCTCTAGTTGCCCATCTACAATTTTCTGGGCAATAATCCCCAGTGGGATCTATTCTGTCTAAAGTTAATTCTTCTGAATAGCAATTAGCCAAGGCCCAATCCCTAAAATTTTCATATTTATACCATTCCTCACAACATCTAATGTTAAGTTTTGCATAATTACTAAACTTCATTCTGTCATGGTTAGTTGTTCTATCTCTCATACTTCCCCATAATCTATAAAGCCTATCCTTACTTTCATTATGGGTTTTATTGTGTCCGCCATGACTTCTTATATAATCCGGTCTATTTATTTGTTCATTTGTAAGATATGTTAAATGACATTCTTCTTCTTTCTCTATTCCCGGAATAACAGATTTTATCTTGGCGATTCTAATATTTTGACTACCTATGTTTTTTAAATAAATATCTGTTATTAGCCACCCTCTAATAATATCTCCAACCTGAGCATATTCGGAAAATTTAACATTGAAATATTTTACTAACACTCTTTGAATTGGCTTTGGGCCAACGTTAAAATTTTTTCCAATATTTTTTGTAGAAATGCCTTCCTTGTTCATTAAATAAATTTCTTGCAATTGTGATTCTGTAAATTCTATAGCTTTTGTCATAAAAATCTCCTGTGAGTACGTAAAAAAATCCCGCCATGAGAAAATACTCAATTGATGGGATTAAAAGCTAGAAACGTACATTTTAACTCTAGAGGTACTCACAGGCCATTTGCAAAGCATATTGCGATTTACTTCCTGTACTTAGAGGCGATGCACTTAAAACCACTCTCCAAGTATGTCTTAAATCTATTCCAGTTCCGCCAAATGTTCTAGTGGTAGACATGGCCCCAATATTAGCCAAATTAGGACTGGATGTGTTATAATACTGACGCCACTTTGGCTGGATTGCAGGGTCGTTAGTGTTATTCAAGAATCTTCCGCCGCTACCGGGAGAGTTCATTAGAGGAACTATGATGCCAGTACCACCAACAGTGTCATCATCTCCAACGACTGCACCAAGGCGAACGTCACCGTTTGTTTTAGCGTCAGAAGTGCTGGCGTTCCTGAACGTGATTCCTGAGCTATTCTGATAAGAGAAGGCCGAACACTGATCAGCGGGCCAAGGCTCTCCCCACCATACGTGGTCACCAGAACCGATAGGAGCCCCACCAACACCATCGTTAGCTGTATTAGCAGCACCGGGAGTTGCAACCCAAGAAGAATAGGATAGGCCATTAAAATTGATTACTTCCGCCACCTTAGTAACGACACCAGAGGCTGGGAAATTCACATTAGTTCTGTCGTAAATACGTAGTTGTGCGTTCTGAACATTGACAAGAGTGTTATGATCAAAGTTAATATCTAGAGTTCTATGAAACCCATTAAGTCTACATAGTGGAATTCCCGAAGTATCTGTATCAGGAATGCCCGAAGCAGCCGCCGTAAACTTAAAATTAAAGGCATTGCCCCCATTAAGAGTTCCGTCTGCATTTGTAATAAAAGTCTTGTCTTGATAGGACCCGATTTGAACGGACGAACCAAAGGCCGATCCATAAAATCCTAGTCCAGAACCCGCAATATTGGGAGTTGTGAATGTTCCAAAGGTGATTTCGGCCATAGTAGTTTATCCTATTGAAAATTTATGTTAATCGGTTATGATACAAAGAAAAAAGTAAGGGGTCAATCCTAGTGGGTCGGCCCATCCGCCACATATATATTTTCTTTTTTGTATAGTTTTATGTGGAAACGCTGAATCCTAACAATTATTACCCAATATGGACAATTTATGTTTTGCTACACCCACATCCTGAACCTATTGTGGGCCCCCAGTTACCACGAGGGCATGACTCTAGGGCCCAAGACGTTTTTATCTTGAGGAAACATCCGCAGTCGGTGCATCGGGGGTCATCTCCACCAGTGTAGGCTGGACACCCCTTACAGATCTCTAGGCGACGATCTCGCTCGTCGTCCGGAGCCTGAGGCATTCCGTCCACTACGTGGCGGACAACCGATGTGGTGAGGTTCTGGACCTGTTTAATGAGGGAGGGAAGGGGCTGTTTTGAGGGCGTGATATTAGCAGCTTTAAAGGTGCTTCTAAAATCATCTGGTGGGGGCCGATCAAGGCCAAATGGTAGATTAGACATAAAGTTCTACTAAATTATATTCTCTTGTGGTGATGGTCGTGTTAACAGTAAGTCTTTCGTAAAAATCGTTAATACTTACCAATTCCTTCATATCGTTTCTATAAAAATATCCTATGGTATTAGAATCAAAATTTGAAACATAGGATAGTTCATTAAAAAAATAAAGCTTATCATCTTCTGACTCAATAATATAAATTTTTAGAACAACTTGCGAAAGCTCTTTATTTCTACGAAACTCATCATCTTCATCTACTTCATCAGTAATAAACATTTTGGTTGGATAATCTTCTATTAGTAAAAAATAAGCTTTTTTAAATTTAATAAATTCTCGTTTGTAAAAAAGGTCCTTAATCTCGGTAAAAAAATAATTAGTATTTAAAATATCTCTTTTGGGATTTTGAGTACTGTGAATAAAATTTAAAGAGTTAAAATTTGATTTTTTTTCATGATAACCGCCTTCTTCACTAATAATTTTTTTTGGTTCAATATTGCTTATATTTGAGCCAATTGTTACAGACATGGTTCTTTCGGCTCCTATGCTAGCAATAAATCCAGTAATCTGAAGTTCTGAATTTAAATATTTTTTAATTAAATCTTGAAATTCGCTAGAAAAACAATCATCTTTTTGCGGAGCAAAATTTATTGTTATTTTTAAAGGTACTTTTATATTATCATCTCTAGTAAAGCAAAATTTGTGGTTTGGTTTTGAACAGTCTGTATTTTCAAACTCAATATCTTCATTAGGATTTTTAGAAAATAATTTTACGACATCTCTCTGAAAACCCGATTGATTATTAATGCTTGAAAAAAAAGATGTTCCAGCAAACTGGGTATTAAATCTAAATAATGTATATTGAAATAAAAATGTAATAAAGGGATCTTTCATGTTTATCCCCAAATCATAACTAAGAACAACCTGATTAGTAGAACAGCATGGTAAACTATTGTAATTTAAATAGTAACTAAAACTACCTCTTAAACTTTGATTTTGAGTAGAATTAGCTACCCACCCCGGAAAATATTGTGAATAAAATAGGGCATTGATAATTTGAGACCTATATAATGGAACAAGTCCAAGAATATGTGGCCATATAATATTAAAATAAATAGTATAGTTATAGCCATTATTCATAAGTCTAGAGCCACGAGGAACAAATGGGTCGTAGCAACTACTTTTAGTTATACTGGAAATACATCTTACGTTATTCATGATGCAGCCGGGGGAGGCCCTAGGCCGTGCCAAGTCCCGTCTCCAGTATAATTTGCGTTTTCAGAATAAAAAACAGAAACTGCTTTTGAAGAAGTTCCAAACAAAACATCTGACATAAAATTTTTGTTTTCATCAATATAGTTTAATTCATAAGTTATTACTAAATATGTTTCAGATTGTTGAATTGTAATATAAATACCAAGAAATTTTACCAAATAATCTTGTGAAGATATTATTACTTTTTCTACAGCAGAGTGTTCATATGTTAAATTAAAATCTGTAACCCCATAGCTAAAAGGAAAGCTGTGGCCACTAGCATATTGTTCAAAATCAATTTCGGAATGTAAAGAATAATCTAAATTAAGAGGCTCGTCTGGAACTAAATTGTTTCTAGTGAGGGCAGCCTTACATTCTTCTAATTCTGAAAAATTATTTAATTTACCAAATTTTCTTATTTGTAACTGTATCCTATTAGACATCCCCTTATTGTCTTGAAAAGAATCAGAAAGATATAAGTCTAAATCAAATTCTTTACCTCTGTATGATAATGTAAGCCTTCCAGTTAAAAATCTTTCATCCCCCCAAAACATCTTAAATTTACTGCCATCAGTACTAAATCTAAACATTGAATAAAATGAATGAGATCCTTTGCATTGAACTGCTGTGAACGGTTGAATTACAGCAGGGTCTAAAAAATCTATAGATATTTCGACTGACTTATAAAAACTTCTAACGTATTCATATTTTTCATCAATTAATTCCCATCTCCACGTTGAAACAGCGTCTCCTATATAGATAGGATAAAAACAGCCCAACTCCTTAATTGTCTTGCCTACCGGCACGTCAAAAGATAGCCCATCGATTTCAACCTGAACCGATTCTATAAACCTATCGCACTTACAACATCCATCACAGCATTTACAAGCACTCATATTTTAACAGTCTACGTAGACTGGTCTCCACTCATAATTTATTCTCATTAAACACACGTATGTACCAACCGGCCCCGTAGATTTAGTTCTATTAATCCCGGTTATAATTTCACCGGTAGATTGCCACTTAATATCCTTAACGGTCTTACTAATACCCTCTTCTTCCAAGTCCTTATCTTTATTTCTAAAGACATCTAGTTTAAACGTGGTTGGGCTGGTCTTCCCAGCGGTCGCCGTCATCGCTGTTGTTAAGAATCCCTCGACAAAATCGAATCCCCCGCCCCAGTTTTTACGCTCCTCGTCCCACCGCAAATCAATCGGGCCCGTTTTCCAAAGGTTACGATTTTCGCTCATCTTCTCATCGTACTCGGTTATATCATCATCAAACGGGATCTTTTTCATATCAACCCCGACGCCCCACCCAGACATCATCATTGGGCCCCTAAAGCCCATAGTTTGTACCGAATTTAGGCTCCCCTCATTTCTTTTTATTGTTAGGTGTGGCACCTCACCCTTATTCATCACTGTGTGGTGGTAATCATTTTTCTCATTAGTAAAGTATGGGTCCGCCGTTTGAGAATCGGGCATCAGAGACTTTTCAGAATAATTATCCACGGGCATTTGGAAACATGGTCTTTGGCCCACATCCGCCTTGTCGGGTTCTTTAGAGATAAGTATTGGCGAATAGACCTGCTCTAATGAACATGCGTGAGCCGTTAGTGGGTCGTCCGCTACGGCGTTAACTTGATGTGCAGCAACTCCCGCCTGAACATTAGTTCTAAAGACGTCGTCTCCGGGCAATCCCGCATATTTAATTTGCCCACCTATCATTGGGGCACCAGCTTGACGCATCCATTCCGGACCACTATTAAGCACCACCTTTTTATAGACTTGGGGCTGAAACGGCCTAGCCTCTAATCTTTCTCTATTTCCTTGGGCGAATCTAAATAGATTCTTGTTTAAGTTGGCAAGCCTCTCAACATTATATTTGGTAAGCTTTCCAAACTGCGGAGTCCAAGTGTTTAACTTATATGATGTGGTGACTCCCCCAATACCTATAGTAACGTCTATGCCGGTTACATACGGTCCAGAAACTAAAAATCTTCGGGCAATATTTCCTATGGGCATTCCAGCTAAATCTATGGAGCCGCTTTCAACACCGGTCACTTCAGCGTTGGCAACAAAGGCGTAGTTAGCACCAACCAGATTCATATTATCTATGCCGCCAAAAGTTTCGGGACTTAACGACTCCTCAACAACAACTTCCGAAGCACCGTTAAGGGTCTTATAGTTCCACCACGGTCCCCATCTATGTCTTGTGCTAACTTGTGCTATTCCGACTATTTCTGGATTAGCTCTATCTGGAGCTATACCATATATCGTGGTGCCAGACTCGGCACAAACATCAAATAGGCCTTTTAACTGAGCGTCAGAATGCCCAAAATAAATCTTCATAAAATGATATAGGCCGTTATTATCTGTCGCATACCGATCAAATACGGCCACAGCAGGAAGATCCACAACGCATCTAGGCAAATTATCTATCCAGTAGATATCCTTCTCGACATTAACTACTGACGAAATTCCCCCCTTGCTCCCAAAACAATACCCGTTACCTAGGTTGGTATAATCGTGACTAGCAGGATCAAACTTCCATGTTGCGGTAGTTTTAAGTTTACCATCACCATCGTAAAAGCTGATATCTTGACAGGGGGCTGGATATTCATGCCAAGCAGTGTCGGCCATTTCCCACGAGTTAATATACTGATAATCTTCGGATGTAAATTTTGTATTGTTAGCCTGACCTCCAAATTCGGCAGGAAGCGTTACCAAATATTTCTTGCCCCAATATTCTTCTCCGGCATTTTTAATAGCATTATGTATTTTCTGGAGTTCTTCGTACACAAAAATTCCAGTGGTCATCTTCTTTCTTTTTTGGAACGCTGGTATACTAGTGTCTATCATGTCCATAGCGGTCATAGTGCCATTAGCTATTCTAATAAGAACAGCCTCATTTATTAAAACACTTGTAAATAGTATTGCAGAATAAGCATCTATGATAGGGTTTGAAAAACTGGCCCCACCACCACTATTCATTAAATATCTGCGAATAACGTGATACAGAATCCAGCTATCAAAAGAGTGTACGGCTGCCCTAACCTCCATAATGTCAGGCTCTGGAGAGTTTGGAGGATAAAGACTTCCATCATCTAAACATATTCTAGTGGAGTATTCGGGTCTGACGCTCTTAGTCCTCCCCCAAATTTGCCTTAAGTTATTTTTTTTTATATGTAGATATCTTGTTGCGGGAGCCCCAATAACAAGTTTTTGGGTGACCGTGTTAACTAACTCCTGACCAAAACTAGACGAGATAAGTTCTCCAGCTTGTTCAAATCTTTTAATAGCACCCCTTATAACCTTAAGATCGGGTGGCCTAGACTTATCAATCATCCTAATTATAATATTACAGTTATTTATAATCCCAGTAACCACGGGCCCAGTTCTGGGCGTAAACTCTACTATGTAATCATACATTATTAAAGATGATGCTTCATCAATAATTGCAGAAACAGATTTTGTTTGCCCATCAATTCTATATAGTTCAGGATTTGACAAAAGAGAAATAGCATTCTTTAATTCTGTAAGATCTAAATGATATGAAGAATTTCCATACTGAATGGGTCCCCCAAAATCAAGTTGTCCACGAGAAGCGGCTTCCATTAACGTAAGCCCGCCCAATCCCGGAAATCCTGCCGAATTAGTATTCGCACCCCCGAAGATGCCCCCGTAAGCAAGATTTTCTAATTGGGCAAAAATGTTCCAAGTGTTAGAAAGTTGAGAGGTGAATGTTCCGAAATTAGGATATCCGGTGCCCTGAAAACCGTTTAATATAACATTGACGCCGTCTAGTATTTTACTAGGGGACTCTAGTATAATATCGTACCTATATCCACCCAAATCTTTAGATTCAACCCATTTTTGCAACATCCCAACAAACTCAAGTTCTCCAATTTTTATTCCTATGCAGGTTCCCAAGATCGGGAATCTTAAGGTAAAATCCTCTTGGGCGTTTGGACCGTCTTTATCATAGACTATAGTGATTTGGGCGGTGCTTGACTGGGAGCCGTAGCCAACATTCAAACTGGCTTTTTCTATGTATCCGCCAAACAGTAGAGATGGTTCATTAAGTATAGCGTTCATTAATAAGTCCACTCCACGCTAACAGCATAAGCACCCGTAATAGGGTCCCAAGTTTCAACAAAATTTTGAATATAGTTTGGTGTAATCGAGGGCTTGTAAGAAAGGGCAATGGCACTCCATTCGGTTTTAGGGTCTGAAGCCCTTTGATCTCTTTTTATGACCGCATCTAGCTGAACACTCTTTTTTCTTTCTCTTGAGGTGTTCATGTTTTGAATGACGGGCCCCCGAGGCTTAGCTATTATAGATATTACAGCAATTAACTGGACTTGATAATCCTTATTGTCGTAATTTATACTTACCCCAGTAGTTATCGCGTCAGCAATTAAAATTGGAGTATCATTATAGGCAAAAGAAAAAGTTATTACTCCTGTTCCGGGATTTTTTCCTATAGACTTGGACCTAACTACATTACTTAGGGCCCCTCCGGCATTAAGCGGGGCATAGTGAGTGTTACATAAGTCGTATACGTGTGCAGACAGGCTATTAAATACCGATTGGGCATTATTTATTTTTACCACTGGGGCCGAATTAAGAGACTGTGAGTCTAGCCCTTGTACGGAGCCTGAGGCTGTCATGCTAACCATCTGGTTTTCATTTACATCAATCTCTACATTTATATCTACGGTTGCGGCTGGGCTAGCTGTAGCCTTCCAAGTTTCATTAACGGAGTAGGACCCGCCAGCGATATCTGCGGTCGGGACTCTAATGTGATTATAAAATGAATAAGTGGATAAATCGGTGGATGTGTTTTCGGCGACGTTACCCATGTAGGATGCGGCAAAATCCGTAAAATTTTGTCCACCCATAACGTCCGTCGTGACTGCGGTAGCCGGATTAGTAACTAATCTACCCTGAACCCATTTTTGGGCCTCTCTCCAAGCGGAAGAGTCAAAGCCACCAGCAGGAAGGGGTTTTCTTAGGCCAGTAGCAGAAACTGAGTGAGAAACAGTATAGGTTTTATTTGGGGTCCCGGTAATATTCCCATTTATATAAGTAAAGTCTTCATCTATTGACATGTCCCAAGATTCTTCAACCGAACTAACGTAAAATTTATTGTAGTCAAATTGACTTATGGCAGAAGAAAAGTTGCCATCGGGCGTTCCTAGGATAGAGACCTCTGTGTGGGCCTCAAAAGTGAACGTAAAGGACCCAAACAAGATTGAGGAACTTTCGTCAGATGATTCTGGAACCTCAACGTTAATCAGTTTGGCGTCGTTCCAGATGAGCTTGTGGGGCTGTCCACCATATGGGGTAATTTCTAGGCGACCAAAATTACTACTGTATTGTCTAAGGGCCTGAAGCCTCTGAATGATCTTCTGGTTGTAATTAGACTGTCGGGCTCCAGCGGTATCAATACTTACATCAGAATCAACAATGAACTGCCCGTTAATCGTTATATTGTACCTGTTATTTAAGACAGTTCCATCGCCAGAAGATGTGGATTCTTTAGATACAGAATATTTTGGAAATGGGCCGATTGCGGTTTGCCCCCCAATAACAAATTCGTCCCCAGTTTGATCCGGTATAAAGCTAATAGCCATTTCTTATTCCTTGAATCCGAAAATCTGAATTTTCACGTTTTTGTCCTTAATTCCTGAGCTTGGAGTAAACACAAGCGATACATTATTCCCAATTCCGTAAATCGCGTTGGTATAAAGACTTACGTTTGATTCGGCCTCTTTATTTATAACACTTAAAGAAGCATCTCCTTCTAATTCCTCCCCGCCGCCCGGACCTTTTCTAACAATCCATAGGGGCAAACCATTATCCGACCCATAAGTACTGTTTAAAAACAGCGATGTGTCAGTTTTCAAAACCTGCCAGTTTGATTCTATGGTCTGGGTGTTCATTATACTAATACCCAAAATATCGCTATTTACTGACAGTGCCCCGCCTAATCCATAATATTGACTTAGACCATCTGGAGTAAAATATCCGCCAGAGCCGTCTGGATTAAGATAGAAAATTTGATTAGTTGTAGATAACGTGACCATATTCATAAATAATGGCAAGTAGTTACCAGTTTCTCCAAAATCTGGCCCGGTAATTTTTAGAGGAAGTGCGTTAGAAAAGGAATCGTCGCACCCAACAAACAAATTAGAAGAATCTAGTAGTGAGAAAGTGTTACCAGTAACATTCCCAACTATATTTAGATCTACTTTATGGGACCAATAAAGAGGGTCGTTCCCCTGCATCTTTAAGGGTAGGTGGCTATCCATAGTGCCGTCTTTAATTTGGCGAATAAATAAAGACGCAAAATTATTTTCGTAATGAACCCCTCCCGTCCTTAAGTTTATCGCAGAATTGTCAATCTTGATAGTCTCTAGTGTCAATGAAATGGCGGAATTTAAACCATGATTTTGAATAAATAATGTGGGCGATTCATGAGTTTTAGACTGCTTAATTAAAGATATTTTATTAAACACAATCTTGGTGCCGAATCCATAGGTGACATCAAATCGCCTAAATACAAAATGATATCCGCCCGTTATCACAGACCCCCTTATTTTTTCTTGCTTAGCCAAAACCACATTGCCGGAAGGTATGTATGGGGCGATTTCAGCATCGATATTTCCATAAGACAAAGATTGCCCATTAAGATTATATAGGGCCGAGTCTAGAACGGTGTAACATGCCCCCCCGCAATTATCAATGGAGATACCAAAATCTAAATTGTTAGAAATATTCTGGGTAATAAGGCTTAAAACACTACTCATCTTACATATGGAATTATCTGACGCAGAAGATACATAAATTGTATTATCAAATATCTCGGAAACGTCATATCCAAAAAAGTAATTTTGATTGTTTAATGGTAGATAGTCATAATACGAAGTTTCTACAGAAGAGGTGAATGAAGAAATTCTTCCGTTAAACTTTTGATTAGAGCATTTTGGTAGAGGGGAAGTCCCATTTGGATAAAATAACGGAGTGGAGATAAAAACCGATCCAGATTCGCCATCCACAATTCTGTGCCCAAAAGCCATTCTATAATGAGGCATATTGCCATCTAGCCAATTTTCATATATGCCGCTATATCCGGAAAGCTGCTCAATACTAGCATATAAAGTATCAGTGCTATAACCGGGACCAACTCTAGACTGTACGGTTCCAATAAAACCGACCTCTCTAGTGTATAAAAGAGTTTCGTCAATCCAGTGCAGAGTCATTCCCATATGATTTGATGTAAAAGCGGCATCAGAAGAGTCTGAAAACAACCTAGACCACTGGCTAATAGAAACTCCAGAGCTATTGTATATTGTTATAATAAATCTTCCGGAAACGAATTGCCCAAAAGAATTTTTGATTTCTATGTATGATGAGATGGCAACCTTGCCTAAAGTAGAAACCTTAACATCTAAAACTAAACAATCTCCAAAAACCTGTGAAGAATTTGCGAAGCTAATATAATCATCTTTTTTAACTATTAATGTAGTCTTATTATTAACAATAGAAAAAATTAGGAGTTTTGGGCGACCACCCTCTCTTGTTCCTACGGCTAGGATAGACCCGTTGGTATCGGTGACTTTCTGAAATCTACCATACCGATAAAATTTATAGTCCGAATCTATTTGGGCAATGGGGATTTGGTTGGGCTCATATCCAAACATCTCACCAGTAGAGTATCTTGGGC